>Ga0255210_1000104_pt1 | contig 40186 bp, 39 predicted proteins | sample Miss_Yuk_RepA_8d_FD_188422 | JGI IMG/M metagenome (GOLD analysis project Ga0255210, IMG submission 188422) | Freshwater microbial communities from Mississippi River, Louisiana, United States - Miss_Yuk_RepA_8d | ecosystem: Environmental > Aquatic > Freshwater > River | place: USA: Louisiana...
TTGCCACCGAGACGAGGCGACCCATGGCCGAGCGCGCCCCCGGGGATCGGCAGTTTCTTTCGGCCTTGATCGATTGGAAAATGCCAGGCGGTGGGCTTTTGACCTGGGATGTCGAGCGACATTTGTTCTCACAAATCTCAGTGCCCGGTGCGAGCCTTCTCGATGGGCGATCGCTGCCTACCGTATTGCCGCGACGCAATTTGAATGACCAGGCTTGGTCAGCACCGTTTGAGAGTCAGGAAACGGCGAGCACTTTGCGTTGGAGTCAGAGTCTAGGTTCAGACTGGGTACTGCGCGCTGCCAGTTCGTTTCAAGCGCTTCGGACCAACGACCGTATCGCCTTTCCGGACGGTTGCAGCTCGGGTGCCGAATACCTCTATCCGGGATTTTGTGCCAATGGCGATGCCGATTTGTATGACTACCGAAGCCTAAACGAGCGAAGATTGAGCCGCGCCAACGAGCTTCGTCTGGAGGGACAGAAAACCTTTGCTGGTGCTAAGCATCAAATGGCAGTCGCATTCAAGAAAACCCGCTTGGGTGAGCAACTTGAGCCAAGTCAAGCCTATAACTGGGTCGGCGTTACCAACTATTTTGCCTCGGTCATGCTCGACGCAAACCCGCTTGCCGACAGCTTAAATAGTAATCGCTTGCTATCGACACGCGAGTTTTCAGTCCAGGACCGTGTGCAGTGGTCTGGGCCGTGGGTTGTTTGGGCTGGGCTGCGCAACACCTTGATTGAGGCTCGTTCAGCACGAAGTGACGGTCAACGAGCGACGGCGTTTGAACAACGCTTTAGCAGCCCATTTCTGGCCTTGAGTTATGAAACTGGAGGCTTTCAGCACGCTTACCTATCCTATGCCGAGGGCGTTGAAACCGATGTGGTGCCGAATCGCCCGACTATTTACCGCAATGCAGCGCAGCTACTCCCGCCCCAGCGCAGCAAGCAATGGGAGGCAAGCCTGCGCAAGCTTTGGTCTGATGCGCCGGGCATTCAAGCGCAGATCGCACTGACTGCCTTTCATATGGAACGACCAAGTGCGGCTGATGTCTCTGTGGACACAATCGGCGAGGGACCTGCCCTCGAACGTGTGGGCGGCGCCAATCTTGCGAGGCACCAAGGACTCGAGTTGCAAGCGAGCCTCAAAACGCCCAGCCTAGGGATGTTTCAATTTGCTGCGCAACGTAGCCAAGCCAAACTGGTCGACGCCTTAAACCCCAACCAAGTAGCCTCGCCGGTCCTCAATGTTGCGCCATGGAGTGCTCATCTGATGCACCGTTGGCCATTAGCTCAGCCGGATTGGCAATGGCAAAACCGCGTCTACGCGATCGGACGCAAGCCCGTCTTACTTTCAACGGAGTCCCCGGGCGATGTCGGGTTGGCACTTCCTGCACGCTGGCAGTGGGATAGTGCTTTAACTTGGCAGCAGAGCCTGCCAAAACTGCGCTTGCGATGGACCCTGGCAGTTAACAATCTTCTCGATCGAGCGGATTGGCGTGAGGCGCCGACTCAGTACTGGGGTGGTACTTATCTTTTCCCTGTTCAAGCACGTAGCTTGCGCTTAGCGGTGCAGGCGCACTGGTAAGCTCTCGGTCCTTTCCGACTTACTTTTGTGCAAAGGCCATCCATGCTTGTGCTTGATCGCTTCCTCGCTAAGCTTTTAGGGCGAATGATCACTCTTTTTGGGCAAATACTGTCCTTAGTCATGATTGCCATGGCGCTTGGTTTATCAGCGCCTGGTGCCTTTGCTCAAACACAGCCTGCCTGGGCGAGTCAACCGATCCATCAGGTTGAGGGCATGCTGTCCTACCGACTACCCAATGGTTTGCAGCTGATTCTTTATCCCAATGCGACCAAGGCTTCAACAACGATCAATCTGACAGTCAATGTGGGGTCCCGTCATGAGGGTTATGGTGAAACCGGTATGGCGCATTTGCTCGAACATTTGGTTTTTAAGGGTTCGCCAAAGTTCCCTACGGGCATCGCTGAATTATCGAGCCGTGGTTTTCGGGTCAATGGCACTACATCCTGGGATCGTACTAATTATTTCGCAAGTTTCCCCCGGAGCGATGAAAATACCCAATGGATGATCCAATGGCTCGGGGATGTGTTGGTCAACGCTTACATACGGAAGCAAGACCTTGACTCTGAAATGACAGTGGTTCGCAATGAATTTGAGCGTGGTGAGAACAATCCTGTCGGTGTTTTATATCAACAGGTTTTTGCTGTCGCTTACACTTGGCACAACTATGGCAAAGCAATTATCGGCACCCGTTCTGACATTGAAAATGTATCGATAGAACGATTAAAGCGGTTTTATCAGCACCACTATCAGCCCGATAATGCAGCCTTGCTCGTGAGTGGTGCATTCGATCAAGACAAGGTCATTGCATGGGTACACGAAGCCTTTGGCGGCTTGGCCAAGCCAACCCGTTTGCTCGAACCAACCTACACCGTTGAGCCTGTCCAGGAAGGGGCTCGTGAGCTCAAGCTGCGCAGGGTCGGCGAGGCGCCTGCGATTGTGCTTTCCTACCATGCGCCATCGGCACTTCACCGAGACTTCCCAGCCATGATGCTCGCCACCCATATGATGGGTGGCCCGAATAACCGAATCAGCGAGCGCATTGTCAAGAAGGGCCTTGCAGCTGGGATTTGGGGTTGGGCGCGTTCTGCACCTGAGCCCTCGAATGTTATTTTTGCCTTGCAATTAAAATCAGATCAGTCTACAGAGAAAGCGAGGCAATCGCTGCTCGATCTGACGGAGTCGGTCCTGCGCGAACCCTTTACAGAGCAAGAGCTAAGTGCGGCAAAGGCACATTTTGTGACGCAATATGAACAAATGCTTGCCGACCCCGAGCGCGTGGCCTACAACCTCTCGGAGTCGATTGCGCTGGGTGATTGGCGCATGTTGTTTCAACAACGAGATCGTATTGCTGCAACAAAACTCGAAGATGTCAATCGGGTTGCTGCAGCGTTTTGGATCGAAAGTAATCGCAGCTTAGGTATTTTCGAGCCCGAGCAAAAGCCTTTGAGATCGCCCGAGCAGCGTCAGGCCTCCCTGAGCGATGCCATGGCAGGCTTCTCGCCAAGAGGGGCAAGTGAACAGGGCGAAGCTTTTGATGTCTCGCCTTCCAACATCAAGGCAAGACTTAAGATCGAAAAGCCGCTGCCAGATTTGGTTTTACAAAGCATAAGCAAGCGGAGCGCGTCGAACCTGGTCGTGCTGCAGGCTAGTCTTCGTTACGGTAATTTAAAAGATCTGCAAAATCAGACCGATATGGCTTCGATGGCAATTGCCATGTTATCCAGGGGTGTTGTTGGGCAGTCGAGAAAAGAATTTGCCGAGGCGATGACGGCGCTTAAAGCAACCTGGAGTTTGCAGGGTGGAGCAGAAGGCTTGAATGTTTCACTCAAGCTGCCTGCTGACCGTTTCGAAGAAGGCCTCGGGCTGTTGCTTAAGGCCTTGACTGAACCAGCCTTCGATGCTGCTGAGTTTGAGGAGTTGAAAGCCTCTGCCATCGCCTCGATCGAGTCTTCGCGTCAAGATCCGCAAGCGATCGCCTTCCGTTCGATGGCCGCCAAGCTCTCAAGCTATCCAAAGGGCGACCCTCGCTATGTGCCGAGTTTTGAGGAGAGTTTGCAAAGCATTAAGTCATTGCGTCTTGAGGACGTTAAAGCATTCTGGGATCGTTTTGTGCGTCCAGGGCCGATGTCCGTGAGCCTTATCGGCGATGTAGCGTCGGAGCGGTTGAACCAGGCATGGACGGATTTTTGGAAGCAATGGCAGGCCAAACGCCCAGCGCTTGTTACTTACGAGCGTATTCCTCGACCTGCGCTCGATATCAGAGCGCATAGCCAGCGCATCGACACGCCCGAGAAGAAGAATGCGTTTTGGCTTGCCCAGCAACGCTTTGAGCTTGCCGATGACCAAAGGGCCTACCAGGCATTGCGCTTGGCTATCCGTATCTTTGCCGGAGGCGGATCACCCACAGGTCGTTTATGGGATCGGGTTCGTGAAAAGGAAGGTCTCAGTTACGGTGTTGGCGGATCGCTTTCGGGTGGGGAACCGGGTAGAGCCAGCTCAATCATGTTTTACGCAATTTTCGCACCGCAGAATCTAGATCGGTTGCAGCAGGCTTTGCGTGAGGAGTTTGAGCGTGCCAATGGCCAAGGTTTTCAAGAGGGTGAATTGCAAAAGGCCAAGCAAGGTCTCGAAGCCCAGATCAATTTAGCCTGGGCCCAAGAATCTGTGCTTGCAGGGACCTTAAATTGGCTCGAGGAGCATTCACGGACTGTGGACCATTTGCAAGCGATGCGAGACTTGAGGGCATCGATCAAGCTCGAAGAAGTTAATGAGGCTTTTCGTCGCTATGTTCGTTTGAGCGATCTGATCACGATCACAGCAGGTGACTTTCTTGCAAGGAAGAGCCCATGATGAGAAGGCCATTTGAAGGGATCACTGTTGTATCACTTGAGCAAGCGGTCGCTGCGCCGTATTGTTCTTCGCGTCTTGCCCAGGCAGGCGCTCGTGTCATTAAGGTCGAGCGGCCGGAAGGTGATTTTGCACGGGGCTATGACCGGGCAGTGCACGGACATGCCTCTTATTTTCTTTGGCTCAACACAGGCAAAGAGTCAATCGCGCTTGATTTGAAACAGGCGGATGATCTGGCGCTCATGAAGCGGATGATCGCAAAGGCCGATGTCTTCATACAAAATCTTGCGCCCGGTGCAGTCGAGCGTCTGGGTATCGGTTCTGAAGCCCTGCGCGCACAGCATCCCCGATTGATTACCCTCGATATTTCGGGTTATGGTCGAGAGGGCGAGCGGGCGAATTTAAAGGCCTACGATTTTTTGGTGCAAGGCGAGTCTGGCCTGCTTGCAGTTAGTGGCCCGCCTCAAGCGTACGGCAGGATCGGCGTAAGCCTGTGCGATATTGGTGCAGGCATGTATGCACTCTCGGCCGTTCAGCAAGCCTTGTTTTTGAGAGAACGCACAGGTCAGGGAGCGAGTTTGCATGTTTCGCTTTTCTCTGGCGCTTTTGACTGGATGGCTGTACCACTGCTCCATCAAATTTATAGCGATAGGGCGCCAGCCCGCGTGGGATTAAAGCATCCTTCTATTGCACCTTATGGTGGCTTTGAGTGTGCCGATGGCGAAATCTTGCTCATTTCAGTGCAGAATAATCGGGAGTTTGCACGCTTGTGTGAACAGGTACTCGGTGATGCATCGCTTGCCCAAGACCCGCGGTTTAAAGAAAACGCTGACCGCGTCAAGCATCGTGATGCGCTTGATGCCTTGATTGGACAGCGTTTTGCGACGCGTAGCCGCCATGAGATGGAAGATGCCCTGCAAAAAGCAGATATTGCTTTCGGTGGGATCAATAGTGTTGAGGCGGTTGCGAAACATGCCCAGGCCCGTTATTGGAAAATGCCGCTTGGGGAAGCTCAAATTGACATGATGGCGCCGCCATTTGATGCTGATTGGCAAAGCGGGTCATTTGATCCTGCTCCGTCAATCGATCAACATGGCGAGGCGATCCGTCGAGAGTTTGCTCAATCGTTGTAAGTTCGCTCAATCATCGCAAGCTGATTGAAGCGCTCTTTGAAAACGATCAGATTTTAGTAACATGACAGCGCATCAAAAATCATAGCGCGAAAAAAGGAGTCCACATATGTTTAAACCTACGCTTATGTCTGCACGCAGACGTGCCCTCAAATCCTCCGTTGCAGTAGGTCTGAGTTTTGCTACCGCAGCGATTGCTACAAGCCTTTTTGCGAGCACCTCTGTGCACGCCCAAAGCTATCCGACCAAACCCATTACCCTTGTTGTCGGGTTTGCAGCTGGGGGTCCTACTGATATTGTTGCTAGAGCGCTTGCTCAGTCGATGACGAAGACTTTAGGGCAGGCTGTGGCAGTTGACAATAAGCCAGGCGCTGGGGCAACTATCGCTGGTAACTTGGTCGCAAAAGCGAAGCCTGATGGCTATACTTTATTTATTCATCACAATGGCATGGCAACGGCCCCGGCGCTCTACAGGAAGCTGCCATTCAATCCTTTGACCGACTATGAGTATATTGGGCAGGCGGTTGATGTCCCGATGACTCTGATTGGACGCCAGGACCTGCCGGTTAAAAACTTCGAGGAGTTAGTGGCATGGATCAAGGCCAATAAAGCGAAGGTTAACCTTGCCAATGCTGGTTTAGGTGCTGTGTCACATCTATGCGGTACCTTGTTCCAACAAACGCTCGCCACAGATCTCACGACTGTCCCCTTTAATGGAACTGCTCCGGCTCTCACTGCTTTGATGGGCGGCCATGTTGATGTGCTCTGTGATCAAACGACGCAGACGATTCCGCACATCAATGCCGGGAAGGTGAAGTTGTTCGGTGTGACCACAAAATCGAGAATCGGCGCCTTGCCCAATACGCCTTCATTGCATGAGCAAGGCTTAAAGGATTTTGAAGTGGTGGTCTGGCATGGTGTATACGCACCCAAGGGCACGCCAAAACCTGTCGTCGATACGCTAACCGCGGCGCTGCAAACTGCGCTTAAAGACCCTGAAGTAGTCAAGCGCATGAAGGACTTGGGCGCTGAGATCACGCCGGTCTCCAAACAAACCCCTGATGGTCTGCGCACTCATTTGAGCGCCGAGATCGACAAATGGGGCAAAGTCATCCGTGCTGCTGGGCAATATGCAGACTGAGCAGGCAAAACCACCAGGCTTTGAGGCAGTCCGAGAGGCTGCCTCGCGGATCGCCGATCAGATTAGGCGAACGCCTGTCTTGACCAGTGCCGAGGCGGACCGGCGCGCAGGGGCTCGCCTGTTTTTCAAGTGTGAGAATTTCCAAAGGACTGGGGCCTTCAAGTTTCGTGGCGCTTTAAACGCGGTCCGCGCCTTAAGCCAAGCGGAGCGAGCGGCTGGGGTCATCACATTTTCCTCGGGTAATCACGGTCAAGCGATTGCCAGGGCCTGCCAGATCGAAGCGGTCAAAGCTGTGGTCGTCATGCCCACGGACGCACCGGCGGCAAAAGTACGAGCTGCGCAATCCTTTGGCGCAGAGATCGTTCACTACGATCGGATGACTGAGGACCGCGAGGCGCTGGCCAAGTCTCTTGTTCAACGCGAGGGTTTTAGCCTCATTCCACCCTTTGATCATCCGATGGTCATCGCAGGGCAGGGTACGAGCGCGATGGAGTTGATCGAAGAGGTAGGCAGACTCGATGCCCTCTTCGTTTGCCTTGGCGGTGGCGGTCTCTTATCGGGTTGTGCTTTGGCTGCAAGTGCTCTTTCGCCAGGTTGTCAGGTGATTGGCGTTGAGCCCGAGGCTGGCAATGATGTTCAGCTGGCTTTTGCTCGTGGGGAGCCGGTGAGTATCGATGTACCCGATACCATCGCTGACGGTGCCCGTACCACCCGTGTAGGCGATATAACCTTTGCGATTATTCAGCAACAAGTAACGGCCATCGAGACCGTGTCTGATCGGAGCCTCATTGAAACGATGCGGTTTTTCGCACAATGGATGAAGATTGTTGTTGAGCCGACCGGTTGTCTGGCTGCCGCAGCAGCGATGCGACAGCGCGAGTTTGGCGCCGATGCGAAGATTGGCGTGCTCCTGAGCGGTGGCAATGTTGATTTGACTCAGTATGGTGCCTGGCTGGCATCTTCATAACGTCCCGGCGAACTTAGGGGCGCTGGTGCCTTGATGTGAGCTCGATCAGTGGCGGAACGGTTTGGCATTGGCGGGCCTGGCGGCGTAAGACCGACTGGCAGGCCACAAGCCAGGCGATTGCTCACTTTCACCAAAGCGAGGGTCCAACAGGGGGGGAGCTTCTCTTGCTCGGTTGCAGTGCCGGCTGGATGCTACCAAGCTCTTGGCTTAAACGCTTTTCCCGCCTGATTGCGGTTGATCCAGATCCGCTTGCCGCTTGGTTGTTTCGCATCAGGCATCAGGGTTTGCAAGGGCTTGAGTGGAAAAAGCTCAATGCGCTCGAGGATCTCGATACACTTCTGAAGCTACACCCCAATGCTGCAATTTTGTTTGACAACATGCTTGGCCAGCAGGCGCTGATCAGTGTCGACGAAGGGCGATGCAGTGAAAACGAACTCGCTGCGCTCGAGAGCATGCTGTCTGAATTGCAGGTCCGTTTGAGAGGTAGAACTTGGGGAAGTCTTCATGATCGGCTCTCTGGTCCGATTATCATGGCGCCTGATCAATATACAAAATACATCACTTCACCCTTTGTCAGACGAAGCGACAAGCATCGATCAAATGACGAGCTTATGAGTGATCTCGCCGCAATCGACGGCTTGAAAGCTCAGGGCGAGTGGCTTGATCATTTGACCAGTGGTGTTTTCATCGATGAGCGTGCCAGAGCCTATGTACTGTGGCCTTTTGCCAGGGATTACTGGCATTGGTTAGAGCTTGCATGGATTAAGCCCGACTAGCCTTTAGCACGATAGGTTCCTTTGCATCTGGAAATATCGTTATTTTTTTCACACGACACGAGAATCATGCTATGAATCATACCCATCACGAAAAGACTCCGTCGCAACAGCCCAACCCGCTACTTCAGCACTGGGAGGCAAGTTTCGAAATGCCACCATTTGATCGGATTCATGCCGAGCACTTTGTACCGGCGTTTGAGTCGGCTATGGCTTGTCATCGCGTTGAACTGCAAGCGATTTGCGATAAGGCGCTTAAGCCTGATTTCAAGAATACAGTGCTAGCACTTGAGCAGTCGGGTGAAAGTCTTCAGCGTGTGATAAATGTTTTCTATAACTTAACAGCCTCACACACTTCAAGTGAGCTGCAGGCAGTGGAGCGTGACATGGCTCCTCGCCTGGCTGCGCATTTTAATCAAATGATGCTTGATCAAGGACTTTTTACCCGGATCGATGCCTTATATCGCGATCGTGACCAACTAGAACTCGATCCGGAGTCAAGACGGGTGCTCGAGCGCTGGCATCTTGATTTTGTTCGAAGTGGCGCCAAACTTTCTGAGCCACAAAGGCTGCGCTTTGCCGAGATCACAGAACAACTTGCAAGCCTGTACACCGAGTTTTCGCAAAATGTATTGCATGATGAATCAAATTTTTCGATGGTTTTGCGCAGCGACGACGAATTAAAGGGATTGCCCGATTTCGTTCTTGCGTCGGCAAGGCAGGCTGCTATCGAACGCGAAGTGCCGGGTGATGACGCTCACGTCATCACGCTTGCCAGATCTTCTGTTACGCCTTTTATGACTTTTAGCCAACGTCGTGATCTTCGGCAAAAGCTCTGGGCTGCGTGGTGTGCCCGCGGCGAGCATGAGGGTGTTCATGACAACCGGCCTTTGATTGTTGAGATCCTAAAGCGCCGTCAGGAGATGGCAAGTCTTTTAGGCTATTCGAGCTATTCAGCTTATGCGCTTGATGACAGCATGGCGCAAACGCCCCAGGCAGCGCTAGGCCTACTCGAACGGGTCTGGGCGCCTGCTCGTTTGCGCGCTGAACAGGAAAAGCTTGAGATGGAAGCCTTAGCCTTATCGCAAGGTGAGGTGCTCAGTATCGAGGCTCATGACTGGCACTTTTGGGCCGAGCGTTTGCGAAAAGCGCGTTATAACTTGCAAGAATCAGAGCTTAAGCCTTATCTTCAACTCGACCGAATGGTTGATGCGATGTTCGATGTTGCCGGACGACTCTTCGGTTTGCAATTTAAACCGATTCATGATTTAAAACTTTACCATCCGAGTGTTAAGGCTTGGGAAGTATTGGGGCAGTCAGGGGAGCACGTCGGTGTGTTTCTTGGCGATAACTTTGCTCGAGCGAGCAAACGCTCCGGGGCCTGGATGAGTACTTACCGTGATCAGCATGCTTTGCTTCACCCACAGCGGCCGATCGTTGTCAATAATAATAACTTTTCACAGTCTGCCGGTCAGGCCTGTTTGCTCAGCTTAGACGATGCCCACACGCTTTTTCACGAATTTGGCCATGGACTGCATGGCCTACTATCCAAGGTTACTTATCCCAAACTGGCAGGGACAAGCGTTTTGCGTGACTTTGTTGAGTTTCCGTCACAACTTTTTGAGCACTGGCTGCTTCAACCTGAAATCCTCAAGCGTCACGCTTTGCATGTGGAAACCGGTGAGCCAATGCCTGATGAGCTGATCGAGAAAATTCTCAAAACCAAAACATTTAATCAAGGTTTTGCAACAGTCGAATATCTTTCGTGTGCGCTTGCCGATCTTGATCTGCATCAGCGAAAGCATATCGAAGATCTCGATCTCGAACAGTTTGAGCAGGAACTCATGGCGAAGATTGCGATGCCCAGTGCAATTGGTCTTCGCCACCGTTTGCCTCACTTTTTGCATTTGTTTGCCGGCTCAGGTTATGCATCAGCCTACTATGTCTACCTTTGGGCTGAAGTGCTTGATGCCGATGGCTTTGAGGCCTTTGTTGAGGCGGGTGATGCTTTCGATCCCCTCTTGGCCAAGCGACTTCACGATCATGTGTATAGCGCAGGCAATCGCCATGAACCCATGCAGGCCTATGTTGCTTTTCGCGGTCGCAAGCCCGCCGTTGAAGCGCTTCTCAGGCAGCGTGGTTTGCAGTGAGGAAACGTTGTTTCATTTGACGTTGTCGGTAAAGTAGACCGACAACGATCAGCAGATTGACCAAATTCCAGGCGATGCCGTTCATGAAGGCTGCCTCGTATGAACCGCTTACATCGAAGATCCAGCCTGACATCCAACCGCCTAAGGCCATACCACCTAGTGTAAACATGATAACAATTCCGACGCGAGTGGCGGCCACTTGGGGTGGGAAGTATTCGCGAACAATAATGGCGTAGGCAGGGACGATACCGCCCTGGAAAAGCCCAAATAAGGCTGACACCAGAAATAGCGAGCTTAGGTCCTGAAACGGAATAAAGAGTAATAAGGCGAGGCCTTGCAGTACCGAACCTAGCAATAAGGTGCGCAGTCCGCCGATTCGATCAGAGATGAGGCCGAAGATCAGTCGGCTAACGACCCCAGCCGCCAGCATCACCGAGAGCATTTGTGCGCCCTTGACAGCTCCAAAACCAAGATCGGTACAATAAGCAACAATATGGACTTGTGGCATCGCCATCGCGATACAGCAGGCAACGCCAGCAAGACAAAGTAACGCCAAGAGCGCGCCCGCTGAAATGCCTAAGCTGTGTTCTGGGGATTGTGTGGGCTTGTTGTCCGCTTGGGGATTACTGCTTGCACCCTGCGCTTGATCGTTAGCGACGCTGCTTACAAGCACATGGCCAGGCGGCCGTCGCCTGAGGAGCAAAGCAAGCGGTAACATCGTCATAACGCAAAAGATGCCCACGCCCATCATGGTGTCGCGCCAACCATAAAGGTCAACCCAATGTCGCACCAGAGGAGGCCAAATAGCACCAGCCATGTAGTTGCCAGAAGCGACAATACCGACTGCAATCCCACGTCGTTTTACAAACCATAGCGATGCGTCGGCCATTAAGGGTGCGAAGCTCGATGAACTTCCGAGCATGCCAACCAAGAGGCCTTGAACAAGGCTAAAGTACCAAAGGCTTGCTGCACCGCCTCCAAGAAGAAATCCAGCGCTAAGACAGCTACCCCCGAGCATGATGGGAAGCCAAACGCCAAAGCGATCAGCAAGTTTTCCCATCAACACCCCGCCAACGCCAAAGCCAATCATCGTGAGCGTGTAGGGCAGTGAGGCATCTGCTCTTGCAACACCAAATTCTTGTTGGACCTCCGGCAGGACGATAATGGCCATGTACATACCGCTGCCGCCGATGATCATTAAAAGCAGCGAGATACAAAGCCTGATCCAAGCGTAATTCGAATCGACGCCTTGATGGTTGCTTGCGTCGATGGCATCTTTGTTGTGCATCCCGTCACAGTAGCAGATCTATAGCGACTTTGTTTTCGGCGTTCCATTATCTTTACAGCGCCTTGGCGAAATCCAAGATAGCTTCAGTCGCCATGCCAAAGGCTTGCGCCAAAGCAGCCTCCGAAGGCTTACGATGCAGGCTGTGCAATCGAGCTTGCAGCTTAGATATTTGCTTGAGCGTGTTAAAGAAAATCAAACTAGCCAATTCTGGAGTAATCACATGATCAGTTATGAAGTGACCGACTGGGGTATGCCCTTGCAAAAGGCGATTCGTGAAACGCCCGTGCCACAAGGTACCGAGGTCTTGGTGCGCGTGACCTATTGTGGCGTTTGTCACTCAGATGTGCATATTCGGGATGGTTACTTTGATCTAGGGGGGGGCAAAAAGTTTCATATGTCCCAACGCGGGATGAAGCTGCCTGTCACCCTCGGTCATGAGCCCTATGGAACGGTGTTATCGGCTGGACCGCAAGCGCATGATGTGCCGATTGGCGAGGATCGACTGGTTTACCCTTGGACCGGTTGCGGCAGCTGTGCGCGTTGCTTAGAGGGTATGGACAACTGGTGCCCAACCCCGCGCTATATCGGTATTCAAAAATCAGGCGGCTACGGCGACCACATACTGGTGCCGCATCCGAAGTATTTGGTCGACGCAAGCGGTATTGATCCAAGTTATGCACCGATTCTGGCCTGCTCGGGGCTCACCACTTACAGCGCAGTCCGCAAACTGATGCCTTGTAAGCCAAGTGACTGGATCGTTGTGATGGGTGCAGGGGGTCTTGGTTTAATGGCAATTGCTGTCCTCAAAGCGCTCGGCCACGAGCAAATTGCGGTTTGTGAGATTCAGCGCAGCAAATGGGATGCTGCCAAGGAAGCCGGTGCAAGTGTATGTATTGATCCGCTCGATGAAAAGGCGCTGGAACAGCTGCAAGCGCTGCCTGGTGGGCTTTGGGGCGCTGTCGATTTGGTCGGAGCGGAAAGCACTGCTTCGCTTGCTATTGCAGCTTTGCGCAAAGGAGGGCGCTATGTGCTGGTTGGTCTTTACGGCGGTGAACTGTCTTTGTCACTCGTTCCTGTAGCACAACGTGCAACGACCATCCAGGGTTCTTATGTTGGGTCGCTACAAGAATTACGCGAGGTGGTCGAGCTTGCAAGAAGCGGTAAGCTCAAGCCGATTCCCACAGCGGTCTGTCGTATGGAAGAGGTGTCTGGCGTGCTTGATCAACTCAAGGCCGGGACCGTCATTGGAAGGGTGGTTGCCAAAGCCGCTTGACTTCCAAAGCGGCAAAGAGGCCTGACTTCCAGAAGCCAGGCCATGCCAAAGCAGCTTAACCTTAACTTAGCGCGTGAGCCGGGCTCGGTTTTATGTGGCATGGGACGCCCGGCTGAGTCGTAGCTTTTGCCATTGCATATAAAGTACGCCCGATAGCACGACGCATCCTCCGATAACTTGCTCGGGCATGGGCTGCACTTCAAACACGACGAGCGTGATGAGTACGGCAAACACAGGCACCATGTTTTGCCACATCACCCCCGCGTTGATGCCTAAACGAGCAACCCCGATGTTCCAGGTAACAGCACCTATAGCGGTGGAAAATGCCGCAGTGATGAAGAGGTTACGAATCGCCTCGATGGAAGGGTAAAAATTGGGTGGGCCGACCAAGCCCGTGCTCCAAGCGATCAACCAGAAAACGAGCAGGCACGGAATCGACCCAAGCGACGTGAGAAAGGTGCGCTGTAATTGTGGTACGCCGGCAGGAAACCAACGCTGAGAAAGAATTGAATAAGCTGTCCAGGCAGCGATCGAAAGCACAATCAGGATTTCCCCACCCTCAAGCGCAATACCTTGGGCGTTTCGTTCGGATCGACCATAAATAGCGATGGCTGCGCCGATAATTGTAAGCAGTGCTGCGCCCCAGAAGCCCTTTTCAAGCTTTGCGCCTGTCATAAGGCGAGTGGTCACTGCGCCGTAAACTGGCGAGCCCGCCATGATCGCTGCCGCTGTGATGGTGTTGGTATGCAAGAGTCCTAAGTTATAGAGCGTAAAGAAACAGCTCACACAAAGACTCATCAGCAATACCCGTGCTATCGGGATCGGGGATTGCAAGGAACGATGTCCCAGGCTGATCAGCACAGCCAATGCCAGCAGGCAAGAGGCAATCGTTAAGCGCAGCGGCGCAAGCCAAAAAGGATCAAAGCTTGCAAAAAGCGCTGCAGTTAGTGGGATATTTAAGCCCCACACCAAAGCAGCGTTGAGATAGCAGAGCGTTCCAATCCAGAAGCTTCGCGAGTTGGCAGATCGCTGCGAATCATCCATAAAAAACTGCACCCAGCCTCAACAGGGCATCCCCTTATCTGGGCGCAGACTCAACCTCCCGCGACCAACGTTCAACAAGACGCTTACGCTCGGCCCCTTTGCCATACTTCTCAAAGTCATAGCGGATAAGCTTTACCCCATCCATGCTCGGTATACGTGGGTCTGGCTTAAAAGTCTTGTTGGCTGGGTATTGAAGCGAGTTGGACTTTCCACCGAGCGCCTGACCTTCAGCGCTCATCAAAAAATCGTAATACTGGAGCGCGGCTTCGCGGTTTTTCGAACCCTTAACGAGGGCGATCCCACCGATTTCATAAGAGGTGCCCTCGCAAGGCGCAACGGTTTTGACAGGAAACTTGTTCGTTATTCGTTCGAGTTCAAAGCCAAATAGAAAACTCACACCAATGGCCACTTCACCACGTGCGACCGATCGGGACTGTGCGGTGCCACTGCGAGTGTACTGAGTCACGTTTTTATGCAATTGCTTCATGTAGTCGAAGGCTGCATCCTCACCCATGAGCTGCACAAGTCCGGCCAGAATCGTGTAGGCGGTACCGCTTGAGGCAGGGTGTGAAATCTCGATTTCGCCTCGATAGCGCTGATCAACGAGATCCTTCCAACAAGTTGGAATCGGAAGTTTTTTCTTTTTTAAGATTTCTTCGTTATAACCAAATCCAATGGCGCTTGTGTAAAACCCACCGACCATGTTTTGGCTCATTGCGTACTGGCGCACCGACCAAGCATGTAAATCATTCATGTAACTCGGACGATATGCATCAAGCAGCCCAAGCTCGGCCGCTTGCAAAAACGGGTCTCCTGTTCCTCCCCACCAAATATCCGTCTTTGGGTTGGCCGATTCAGCACGTAATTGCGCCAGCGCTTCGCCGGTCGCCTTTCGAGTTTGCAAGACCCGAATACCAGTCTTCTTCGAAAAGCTGCTTGCAGCCAGATCGCACCAAGATTGGTCGGTCGCACAAATCGCAACAACGGACTTTGATTGCGCACTTGCGCTTTGGAGCACAGCCAGTGCATGGGAGGCCGCGATAAGCAATAGAACCGTTAGCAGTCGCATGGGATTTGTGTTTAGGCTTGTCAGCGTAGGTGTGTTGAAACCGCGTGAAAGGCCTTTTGGCTCATTCAAGCAGGTCCTTATAAGCATGCCAGGTGGCATGGCCAATCAAAGGGGCGGTAATTGCAAGCAGTGGCAAGAAGAACGCAAGGCTTGTACCAATAAGCAGTACGATCAAAAAGGCCCAAAGAAGCATCACCATGGGGTTACGCCACAAGGCGTGGACACTACGAAATATGGCCTCCATGGTGTCGCAAGGTCGATCGAGCATAAAAGGCACCGATACCACCGACAAAGCAAATGCAAGCGAGGCGAAAACTGAACCAACTGCCGCCCAAACAAGGATGAAGTCAAGATTACCTAAGCTGAGGATCCGCTCAATGACGCCGGCGACCGTAGGCATTTCATGGGGTGACAGCAAGGCAAAGATAACCACCGAAACACGGGCCCACACAATCATCAAAAAAGTCAGGATTGCTGCGAAAAAAGCAATCGATTTGACATTACGACGCCACGCTAAAAGGCTCGCAGTCAAATCAGGAGGGGTACCTTCTTCACGCTGTCTCGACAACTCGTAGACACCGCAACAAATAAACGGGCCCATCAGAAAAAAACCGGCTGTCAATCCCATGGTCATCTGCCAAAGGGTTGAGTACATCCAGTGCACTGATAAACCCATTAGGACAAAAATTCCGCCATAAAGCATGCCGAGAAAGCGCGTCTCGTTGAGATCGCGCCAGCCGCGAGCGAGCCACCGCAACGGCGAGGACAAAGGGATCTGTTGTGGTGGCTGGCTAGGCACCGATTCGGAGATGCTTTGCATCATCCGGCTACTTTACACTCGCAGCGTCAATCCTGCATGACTTCTTGGGCTTAGCGGAGCGAAAATCGGCCAAAAAACGAACTTATTTTAAGCACGACCTACGATCGATGCGCTGGCAAACAAATCCTTTAGCAAGGCCAGAGCCGCTGAGCCCGATATAGCAAATGGATCGAGCTCCGGTAAAGGACAGTACTTAAGAATGACTGAGGGATTGATCTTTTCAAGATTGACCTGACCCATGGTCCAACTGCCGAAGATCCGCTCGTTGATTTCCTCATAGTGCAGGAGACTGACGTCGGTGTGGCGCTGATCCTGGACAATTTGTCCATACACCCGATTAATTGCAACACGATCGCCTTCTATTAACTGCAAAAAGGCTTGTTCGCTAAAACACAGCACGCCGGTGATACCGTGTTGAGGGTTATTTTCCCTGCAGCTTTTGAGAATATCGTCAACCAAACTATTTGCGCTTTGTTGCGCAGGACGGCTTGCATAAAGGAGTCGAACCAGCATGGGCTTAGGCCTTTTTTGATTGGATCAGCGAGAGAAATTCACGGCGCAAGTTGGCGTCCTTTAAAAAGGACCCGCGCATCACCGAGTTAATCATACGGGAGTCAACATCTTTGACCCCGCGCCAGTGCATGCAAAAGTGATCGGCCTCCATCACGATGGCCAAGCCATCAGGTGACATTTTCTCCTGCAGTACATCGGCAAGTTGGACAACGGCTTCCTCCTGGATCTGAGGGCGGCTCATGATCCAGTCAGCCATGCGCGCGTATTTCGATAGGCCAATGAGATTAGAGTGTTCGTTGGGCATCACACCAACCCAAACATGGCCCATGATCGGACACAAGTGATGCGAGCAGGCGCTGCGCACTGTGATTGGACCGATGATCATCAACTCATTGAGGTTGGATACATTTGGAAACTCGGTCAAGGCAGGCATCGGTTGATAGCGCCCGCGAAACACTTCCTGCAAAAACATTTTCGCCACGCGTCGGCCGGTCTCCTGGGTGTTGTGATCGCTCTCGGTATCGATGACGAGGCTCTTGAGCACTTTTTCCATTTGTGCTTGCACTTCGCCAAGCAGTAAATCGAGTTCGCCAGGTTCAATAAATTCGGCGATATTGTCGTTTGCATGAAAGCGGGCACCAGCTTGCTTGACACGGCGCCTTATGCTTTCAGAGATCGGGACGCCCATCGAATCGTCAATGCTTTCGCGCTCTAGCGCTTGAGCAGCGAAATCGGGCAAGTTTGCGTTCATCATGAGCGCCTTCTTTTTGAGGAGTGGACTTCTAAGGGTAAACCCGTTCCACGCTGGTGCATGCGAGCGACCCCAGGCCAAAGGAGGGGATTTGCCCTCTTGTTTCGTGCCTGATTTGCGGCAATACTGATGCCATGACAAGCCATGCCGAAGCTCTCGCCGAATGGTTGGTGCAACAGCACCAGGACCGTGCGCCATTGCGCGCTGTACCTGGCGATTTTGCGCCCGAGTCCAGAGCCCAAGCCGTCGAGGCGCAGCAGGCATTTGTCGATATTAAGGCGCAGTATTGCGGTGAGGCCATTGGCTGGAAGATTGCACTTGCAACGCCGGTGATGCAGGCCATGGTTGGTCTTGATGCACCCATTGCAGGCCGTTTGCATAGTAAACAGGTGATTGATTCGCCAGCAAAGACCGAATCGGCGAGCTATGGAAGGCTTTTGGTCGAGTTTGAAATAGCTGTTCGCATAGCGTCAGATCTCAAGCCGCCACGCGGTCGGGGTACCAGCCGACATGATCGCTACAGTGTTTTAGACGCCGTTGATGCTGTTGCGCCTGCGATGGAACTGGCTGACGATCGCTGTGCTGATTACGACAAGATGGCCCAGCATGGCTTGCAACTGCTCGCAGACAACGCGTGGAATGAAGGTGCGATCCTCGGTCGATGGCGCCGTGACTGGCGCAGCCTGGGTAGCGCTAATGAAGGTATCGGCAGCTTGAGTGGAACTGCCTTGATCAACGACGAAGTGGTTGGGCAGGGCTACGGCCGTGACCTTATGGGGCACCCGCTTGAAGCGCTCGCATGGCTGGCCAATGAGGCCAACGATCGCGGCACTTATCTTTGTAAAGGTCAGATCGCAATTTTGGGATCTTTGGTGCGCTCGAAATTTCCAAATCCTGGCGACCGGCTCAAGTTCGAACTCGAAGGCTTTGAGCCGATCTATTTACGTATTACTTAAACCCTCAAAAACGATTGATCGATCATGCTCCAGGTTGATGTAATTGCTGGATCGATGCAAGTGTTGAAAGCTTAGCGAGCTGAGCAAATAGGCGTTTGCCGTCAACACCTTGAGCCCTTGAAGCACAGTCCAGGAATTTCCCCTCGAGTTCTTCGATGCTCAAGGGGTTCATGGCATTACCTTTGGCAAATCGAATCTCGCCGGTGTCAAGCACCGAACCGTTGCGTAACTTGAGGCGCACTCTGTCTGCGTAAGAAAATGCAGGCTCAATCGGGCAGTTTTGCTCATTGATTGAAATCTTCAACTTTGAAAATTGTTCGCGGACGTCGTCCTTAGCAACCACTTGATCGGTCAATTGGTTCAAGCCGACGGCGCCTTCGACCAGGGCCGATGCGACTGCAAACTGCAGGCTAAACTTCGCCTCCAGACCGGTGCTTGGCTGATGGTTACGAAGCATCGAAGCTTGCGCCACACCAATGACAGCCTCAACCGACTCAACATCATCAGGCTTGAGTTGGTGTTGATTGCGCAAGGCGAGTACGCCATCAATAACACGATGGGTCGCATAACAGAGTGGGTAGCGTTTGATGCTCAATCCCGCATGCAAAATCTTCCACGGTTGCCCAAGGGTGTCGGCAGGGCTCATTCGGTCAACATCGTTATGCTCTGAGATAGCTTTAAGAAAGCCCGCATGATGTTCCATGGCGTCGGGGGTTCCAGTCATACCCAAACGCGCAAGCCGCATCGCACTAATGCCGTGGCTAGCAGCCATCCCTGCATGAAAGGGCTTGGTCATTGTGCCGAAATTGGCAACCAGGCCGCTGGCGAAAGAGCCTGCGATCGCAAGCCCCATTTGGCATGTATGCTCATCATCCCGATTGAGATAGCCACAGGCTGCAGCGGCACCAATAACACCGAAAACCGCAGTCGGGTGCCACCCCTTCAGGTGATGGGAGCCTTTCTCGCGCGCAACCAGATCGGCCCAAATTTCATAACCAACAAGATAGGCGGTGACCACATCGCTGCCGCTACTGTTTAGGCGCTGTGCTTCAGCAAGAATAGCGGGCACTAAAACCGTTGATGGGTGGCCACCGAGTGCAACATCGTCAAAATCAAGTGCATGCGCTGCAGCGCCATTAATCCATGCGGCTGCCTCCGAGCTAGCCATCTCACGGCCAAGCAATACGCTGGAGTTTGCCGGGCCTTGTGCCGTTGAACCCGCACCAAGCCATTGCCGCACAAGGCCAACAACAGGTTCGTCACGCCCTGCAATCATGGTGCCAATGGTATCGATAAAGCCGGTGATTGCCCGTTGCGCAGCATCGGGTGGCACGGTGATCGACGCAGCATTCGCTATAAATGAAGCGTATTGTTGTGTTAGGGCGGCTACCTTGCCCGCTTTACTTGGGCTTGGCTTATGTTCTGCGCATTGGCTTGTCTCGGTCGTCATGTTGAATTCTCCTGATCGTCAGCCCATGAGATCATTCATAGCTGCGTTTAGATATAAAATAAATGTCGTTATACTAATAAGATCTTGGCATGCCTAAGACATGCTCGGCAACATAGGCAAGGATGAGGTTAGTCGATACCGGCGCAATTTGCATCAGACGGGTTTCTCGCCACTTGCGTTCAATATCGTACTCACGGGCATAACTAAATCCACCGTGAGTTTGCATGCAGGCCTCGCCGGCGTGCCAGGCCGCTTCGGAGGCCAGCATTTTGCCCATATTGGCCGAATCGCCACAGGGAAGTCCGGCTTCAAAGAGAGCAGCTGCTTTTCGCAGCATCAATTCGGCCGCATCGGTTTCGGCGTGGGCTCTTGCAATCGGAAACTGGATGCCCTGATTCATCCCGATAGGCCGGCCAAATACCACCCGCTCACTTGCATAGTGGCTTGCTTTAGCTATAAACCAGCGTGCGTCACCGATGGCCTCCGAGCCAACTAAGATGCGCTCGGCATTCATACCATCAAGGATGTAGCGAAATCCCTTGCCCTCTTCACCGATAAGGCTAGCGGCTGGAATCCGCATGTTGTCAAAAAACACTTCGGTCGTGTTGTGGTTGATCATGGCATCGATCGGTCTGATGCTAAGACCACGGTCAAGCACATCACGCATGTCGATCAAAAACACCGATAAACCCTCGGTTTTCCGCTGGACTTGATCGATTGGCGTGGTACGCGCGAGCAGGAGCATCAGGTCCGAATGCCTAGCCCTTGAGGTCCAAACCTTTTGGCCATTAACCACATAATGCTCGCCATCGCGCTGCGCTCTTGTTTTCAGTTGGGTGGTGTCGGTACCACTTGTAGGCTCGGTCACACCGAAAGCTTGCAAGCGCAATGTTCCAGAAGCAATTTGAGGTAGGTACTTTTCCTTTTGCGCTGTTGAACCATGCCTAAGTAAGGTTCCCATGATGTACATCTGGGCATGACAAGCGCCTGCGTTACAACCATTAGCATGGATTTCTTCGAGAATCGCCGCTGCCGCACTCAGTGGAAGTCCCGCGCCTCCGTAGGCTTCAGGAATGAGTGCTGCCAGATAGCCTGATTCGGTCAAAGCTTGCACAAAAGCGCTTGGATACGCTTGCTCATCTTCAAGCGCCCGCCAATAACTCCCTGGGAAATCTTTGCAAATCTTTCTAATTTGCTCTCTTATATCGATCCAATTTTCGCCCAGATCGATCTTAACTTGCTCTTGACCGAGTTTCTCGCTGACAGCATTCATGCCAAAACCTCCACGGGAAAACCAGTGCCTAGGCGTTGATAACCTTTTGGCAGACCTGCTCTTGCGAGGCCACCGTGCATCTCGATATCGGGCAAAGACTCTGTAACGATATCGCGTACCGCCACGAGCGCCTGTAAATCGACCCCTGTCCTTAAACCCATGCCGTCGAGCATGAAACACAAATCGTCCATGACGATGTTACCGGTTGCCCCTGGAGCGAAGGGGCAGCCTCCAAGTCCAGCAAGCGAGGCGTCAAACCGGCTACACCCTGCTTCAAGCGCGGCCAGAACGTTGGCAAGGCCCGTACCCCGGGTGTCATGAAAATGAGCACCAACCGGCACATCGCCTGCGAGCTTGATGACTTGTTCAAAGGTGCTACGCACAAGCTTAGGCGTTGCGACGCCAACGGTATCAGCGACGACGATTTCATCGGCGCCAGCTTTTATTAAGGCTTCCGCGTAGTGAAGAACCGACTTGGTCGATACCGGACCTTCGTAAGAGCAACCAAGTGCCGTCGATAGTCCGCCTACGATTGTTGGACGAGCTGATGGCTCGATTGCATCGCGCATGGCACAGATTCTGGCAAAGTCCGCAAGTGATTCTTCTCTTGAACGGCGAACATTTTTCTCGTTATGTGTTTTAGATACTGACATTACGAAATTGAGTTTGTGAACTTTCAGATCAAAGCCTCGCTCGGCACCGCGCGCATTTGGGATCAAAGCAGCAACGATGAGTGAGGGGATCTTCAATGATTCAATGCTGAGTGTCTCTGCATCAACAAATTGAGGAATCAGTTTGGCTGGAACATAAGAGGTCACTTCAATTTCTGGAACACCTGCTGCAGCTTCAGCCCTAACCCAGGCTAGCTTGGCCTCAGTCGGCATAAAGCTAGGGTGAATTTGCAAGCCGTCGCGCAATCCGACCTCGCGTACCAATACGTCGCGATGAGGGTCTTGGGTTGATTGCATAGCCTTGGTTCTCCTGGGTTGATTAGAGGTTGCTTTGATCGGTCGGTTCTTAGACCTTGCCGCTATCGCCCTTTGAATTGCGGCTTTCGTTTTTCATTAAAGGCTGCAACTCCTTCGAGTCGATCCTCGGTGTCGACTAAATGGTTATAAGCTTCAACCTCAAAGCGAAAGGCCGTTCTTAATTCCATTTGCATACCGTAGCGAATCGATTTTTTTGCTTGCTTTACAGAAAGCGGCGCATTCTCTGCAATCCGTTGTGCTGTTTGCAAGGCTTGTGATATCACTTCGTCAGCTGGAAAAACTGCATTTAGCACCCCCCAGGCTAATGCTTGCTGGGCATCGAAGGGTCGCGCAGTAAGAATGACTTCTTTGGCTCTTCGCTCGCCGATAGCCCGAGGAAGATTCTGCGTGCCACCAGCGCCGGGCATAATGCCAATACTCACCTCCGTTAAGGCAAATCGGGCATCTTCTGAGCCGTATGCAAAATCACAAGCGAGCACTGTTTCAAGTCCGCCGGCATAGGCGTGCCCATTGACTGCTGCGATGACCGGTATAGGAAGATCGGTGAGTGTCCAGTATTGACGCTCAAAAAGTTCGTGCTGCTTTTGCCAGGTTTCTCGACTCATGCCGTTGCGTTCTTTCAGGTCACCGCCTGCACAAAAAATCCGATTGCCAGTACCTGCCAAAACAATGCAACGAATATCTTCTGCGTCTTCGGTAAGCATCGTCCAAAGTCGCAACAAATCACGCCCCATTTGCGTGTTGATTGCGTTACCCACTGAGGGGCGGTTGAGGCTTACCAGCAGCACATGTGGCGCAGCGAGCTGACAGCTCAGCGTCTCAAATGATGTGGCCAAGACGTCTTTTGCGTGTGACCGCTGATCGTGTTGCGTCATGGTGTTGTCTTTCGATGGTTGCTTGAATAGTCCGCCATATTGAAATGGCTGGGCTCAGTCGAAGCTTCGGAGGCATGCTGGTGTGCCCTAAGGATACCGTCAGTCATGTGTTGCCATTGGGCGTTGGCTTCACCAAGCGTCGGTGCGGCCGATCGGCTCTTGGGTCTTTCACCATTAAGCCTAAGTGGTAGCCCAATGGTTTGATAGCTTGCGTCAGGTAGTGACTGAAGCAGTCCCATCGCTGCCATCTGTGGGTGATCAAGTAGTTGTTCTGTATTTTGTACGGGTGCGCAAGGAATGCCGGCCTCATCAAGTAATTGTTGCCATTGCCCGCTGCTGCGCTGAAGCATACGTGCTTCGATCAGGCTGTAAATGAGTGCTTCATGGATTACCCGTTGAGGATTGGAGCTAAAGCGAGGATCCTCCGCCCATTGGGGCTCTCCAAGTACGGATGCTAATCGTTTGAACAATCCATCGCTGCCTGCAGAAATCACTAGGTACTGCTGATCGCTACATAAATAAGCGCGATAAGGTACGATTCCTTTCGAGCCTGATCCTTGTCTTGTTGGTACCTCTCCCGAACCCTGATATTGGGCAGCGGGAATGGTCATCAACGATGCGGCTGTTTCAAAAAGTGAAACATCAACCACAGTACCTTTGCCGCTTTGTTTGCGTTCGAGCAGTGCGGCGAGAATGCCGATCACAGCCCAGCTGCCTGTGCCCATATCGATAATGGAGGGGCCAACCCGCACAGGTGGTCGACCTTCCTCACCAGTGACGCTCATGATGCCGCTGAAAGCCTGCATCAAAGGATCGTAGCCTGGGCGTTTTGCCATCGGCCCAAGCTCGCCGAAGGCGCCGATGTTGCAGTAAATCAGCGAGGGTTTGCCTGCCCGAAGAGTTTCAGCGTCAAGACCGAGTACCTGAACCTGCCCTGGCCTTAAGTTTTGCAAGACAACATCAACCCGATCCTGAATGAAAACCTTCAGTGCTTGCAAGCTTGAAGGATCGCGCAAATTACAACTTACCGATCGTTTATTACGATTCAAACATTGGAACACTGCCGACGCTTCCGCCAAATAGGGCGGCGCCCAACGTCTTGCGTCATCGCCTTCTGGCTTTTCGATCTTCCACACTTCGGCGCCAAGATCACTCAGTGTTTGGGCGGCAAAAGGGGCGGCAACACTATGTCCAAGCTCAATGACTGTGATCCCCTGCAATGGCAGGGATGAGCAAGACGCCTGTGTTGGGTTCACGTTGGCTTCAGGGTCGAGCGCGCTTGCGGCGTTGTTGAGCGTGTGTGTATTCATATGTTGTTTTCAGCTTGCTTGCATGATGTTTTCAGCACTCTTCGATGTCAAACTTCAATATTCAATAATCCGAACAACCAAGCATTTTGTGAGCCGACAGCATGAATCAGATCGATCCAATTGCCGCAAGTGCGGCTGATCAGGCGTTTTTAGCCTTTACCGCCAAGCCAGTGAGCGCGCAAGAGTGGGAGAGTCATTTCAATCCGCGAGCAGCCGTTCCTGGCTTTGCAAGCTATCAAGAACAGCAAGCTATGCGTTCGGCGGCTTTTCGCGCATCCTTGCAGACGACACAGTGGCAGGCTGATCTGGCCTACGGACGCGGTGAACGGCATCGCCTGGACTGGTTCAAGGGACGCGAAGGCGGACCGGTCCACGTCTTCTTTCATGGCGGATACTGGCGAGGAGGCGATCGAAAAAATGTTTCCTTGCTCGCCAGACACTTGCAGGCTGCAGGTATCCATGTGGTCATCCCTAGCTATGACCTGTGCCCCGAGGTGAGCCTGACGCAAACGGTAGAAAGCGCGAAACAGGCGCTTGCCTGGATCGCTCGGAAAGCCAGTGATATGAGTGCCAACGCTGGGCAGATCTCGATCTCAGGCCACTCTGCCGGGGCGCATCTTTGCTCCATGCTGCTTGCCCATGACTGGCGCTTGGATCAATTGCCTGCGTCCTTGATAAAAGCGGCGGTGTTTAGCAGTGGCGTCTTTGATCCTTCCGTGGCTCTTTATATATCGGTGAACGAGGAGATTCGACTCAACCCGGCGGTTGCTCAGATGAACAACAGTATGCTCAGGCCAGTGCGGCATCACGCTGCAAGCTGGGTGACCGTAGGCGGCGCAGAGCCTTGGCGCTGGATCGAGTTAAGCTTGCAATATAGTCAGCACCTTCGAAGGCAGGGCATTGACGCGGCCCTTGAGGTGATTCCGGGATTCAATCACTTTTCAATCCTCGACAGTCTTGATGATCCAGAGTCCTCTTTGAGTCGTTGCCTGATGAAAGCCGCCTGCTTTGCAGCAGCGAATGCTGAGTCTTCAAATCTTGTGGGAGCTTGAGTCCATGGTGGCCAAAGCAGTCAAGGGACTAAGCGCTGAAGACTTGTGGCGAATCGAACGCATCGCTACGCCTGAGATTAGCCCTTGCGGGCGTAAAGCGGTATTTTCGGTCACGCGCTATGATATGAATAGCAATGTAGGTCGAAGCAATTTGTATTGGGTCGATCTGGCTTCAAACAAAGCATCAGAAAAGCCCCAAGCACTTACTTCCGCAGGCGATCGAGATGCCAGTCCACAGTGGTCGCCCAATGGCGATCGGATTGCCTTTGTCGCTAAGCGTGAACAATCGGGCGTCAAGGACGAAGCGGCTCAACTTTATGTCATTGCGGCCCATGGTGGCGAAGCCAAGCGCCTAACGCAGTGGCCTTTAGGCGTCGGCGCGTTTCGATGGATGCCCGATGGAAAGCGTATCGTTTTTATCAGTTGGGTTTGGCCCGAACAAAAGACCACGCGGGCTCAAATCAAGCGCCACATGCAGGAAACGAAACGCAAAGACAGCGCGCAAACGACGTCGGCGAGTACCTACCGTTTTTGGGATCACTTCATCCCGCAAGGCCGGGTGCCGAGGCTCATGATGCTCGATATAAGCCGAGGCACCATCAGCGATTTGATGGCCAAGACCCCTTGGGCGCTCCCTTTGGCAGATCCGGGTTTGCAGTGTTTTGACTTGTCGCCAGACGGTAAGCATGCTGTTTTCTGCTTTGATCCTGAGCCTGAGCCACGCCTGGACTATCCGCATGCTTTAGCACTTCTTGATTTGAAGACCGGTAAGGCGAAACGGATCACACCGCAAGATGGTTGGGACTATAGCGCTCCAATTTTTAATCCTGAAGGGAGTAGTATTGCCTGCCTGGCTTCGGATCTGAAGACGAAGCACACCATGCCTGCTCGCTTAACGCTGTTGTCGCTGAAATCCGGTGCTAAGCCTCAGCCGCTTATGGATCGTTGGGACCGCGTACCTCAGGCACCGCTGAGGTGGGCGGCAAACGGGCGTGAGATTTACTTTACGGCCGAAGATTGTGGTCGATGCCATCTGTGGCGATATAGCTTTTCTGATCAACCCGAAAGCGTCGTTCAAGGTGGCTGGGTGCAGTCATTTGCAATCAGCAGCGCTCAGACGCCGTCAATACTTGTGAGCATCGAGCGAGCAGACCATCCGGCGCAACTGTATTTACACCAAGCAAGAGAGCCGGCGAGACGGCTTGATCGCTTTAATGATGCCTTGCTCAACCGCAGGCGTTTGGGGCGCGTGGAGGCGATCGAGATCAAGGGAGCGCTCGATCAACCCGTGCAAGTGTGGGTGACTTATCCGCCAGATTTCGATCCGAAGAAGACCTACCCGCTACTACATAATATTCACGGCGGACCTCACACAGCAGCTGGTGATAATTTTCATTACCGTTGGAATACTCAGGTTTTTGCAGCCCAGGGTTATGTGGTTGCGAGCGTCAACTATCACGGCTCGAGCAGTTTTGGCTATGAATTTTTAGACAGTATCACTCATCGATGGGGCGAACTCGAGTTAATCGATATCGAGGCAGCAACAAGCTGGTTTGAATCGCAGCCCTATATCGACCCTCAAAGGATTGTTGCCGCGGGCGGAAGCTACGGCGGTTATATGGTCGCTTGGATGAACGCCTTTGCCAAAGCGGATAGGTATAAAGCTTATATTTGTCATGCAGGCTGCTTTGACTGGGTTGGTATGTTTGCCGATGACGCCTATGGCTGGCACGCCCAAGAGCTTGGTGCTTGGTATTGGAACGATATGCAAAAAGTTCTCCGTCAAAGTCCACACCATGCTGCATCAGCGATGTCCACACCCACCTTGGTCATTCACGGCGCACTCGATTATCGAGTTCCCGATGCACAAGGCCTGGCCTACTACAACACCCTAAAGGCCAAAGGGGTTGAGGCGAGGCTTCTGTGGTTCCCTGATGAGAATCACTGGATTCTTAAACCACAAAATTCGCTGGTCTGGTATCGCGAGTTTTTAAACTGGTTAACTCGATATGCACCTGCATCGATCGCTCCCAAACGCAGCACCAGCATCAAGGCGCAAGTTCGCTAAGGCCCTTGCGGGCCTAACAACCGGCCCACTTTGGCATCGCCTTGTCGCTGCAAATCCTGATGCTTCGAGGCGTATGCAAGGCCCTTTGGTCGATCTACGGGATCAATTCTTGATCATGCGCCACGCGGATGCGCCCGGTTTTAGCGACCCCGAGTCGATGCGACTTGATGATTGTTCAAGCCAGCGGAATTTGGGTGAATTCGGCAAGCGGCAGGCCATCGACGCCGGCGATTGGTTAAGGCGCCAGGGTATTGAACGTGCCTATGTTTGGTCAAGTCCTTGGTGTAGGTGTAAGGACACCGCAGTGCTCCTGGGTTTCGGTGAGCCTCAAATTAAGGATTTTTTAGGCTCGTTTTTTCGTGACCCAGCGCCATCGGCGGCCTATACGCTCGCGCTGACTGATGCATTGAAGTCATGGTTTGCAGCAGGACCGTCGATGCCTCTACTCGTGGTGACCCATCAAGTGAATATTAGTGCCTATGCTGGTCGCTCGGTTGCTTCAGGGGAAATGCTAAGAATTAAAGCGACAACCAAGGGCCAAGCGCAGACCGTTGAATCGATCAGGATGTAGGACGTAGGCGTTGAGTATGAAGGCTGTCTTTGGTGTTACCAGGGGCAAATCAGTCTTTTATCCGAGCCGGTTGCGTAGTCGTGGTACATCCAACGGTCGCAGAGAAACTGATCGACGATCATCCAAAACAAAAGGAGCGCAAGTGTAAAAGCCAGCGCTCGTTTAAATATGACCACAGAAGACGCCCGTTTAGAGCGTTCGTGCCTAGGCCGTTTGTTTGGCGACCGATTTGATGGCCTTCGCTTGACCGGAAAAGAAGCTGATAGCCTCAGCCGTTGGGACAATCATGCGTTTGCGACTGTCTTGCTCGGAAGTCTGAAGGTCGATTAGACCAAGGTTGCGCAAGTACTGCAGACGCTTGTGGATCGTGGCAGGCGATCCGAGATGCTCACTGCGCATAGCCTGTCGAACCGATAAGGTATCGCCAGCATGCCAGTAAGCGCCAACCAAGTTTAAAAGCGCCTCATGCTCAGGGGTAAGGTCTTGCAGGCTCGGAAGCGTTTTAAGGCTTTGAACAATTTGTTGGAAGCGGAAAAATAAATCGATCAATTCGTTGCGGGCTGCTTTGCTCATGGCGACCTCTTTCGTTAAGTTTGCGAAGGCTAAGTCATTTTGCCTTCCCGCGCAAATAACCTAGTACTAAGGGCGATTAGTACCAAGCCCAACACGCCACCGAGCACATCGCCCGTTAACATGACCGAAAAACGGGCGCTTGCGTCGCCGAGATCAGCATCGAGTAACAACCAGGCCCCTACGTGTACACCCGAGTTAATGACAGAGGCGATTGTCACAACCGATAGGATGGTTCTCAAGTCCAAGTTCATCATCATGCCCGCATAAGAAGCTTGCCTGCCTGGCACGAGGATTCGCAGTGCCAACCAACCGCAACATCCTGAAGCGAGTGCTTGGAGGATGAGGCTTGCGAGCGTTGAGGGCTTGTCGATGAAAACTTGGGTTGCGGTCATTATGAAGCTTTGTAAGTTAGCGTCCGAGCCAGCGAAATCGGGGGTCATCGCAAACAGAATCAGTGTTGCAGTTGCTAAGCACACGCCCAGTACGCCGCTTAGTCCGAAGGCAAGCACCAGCGCGATGCGCAGGCTGTGCGGTAGGTAAAGAAGGTCGACACCGTCTCGATAATGCAAAAACCCCAAGAACCATTCATGTGTAAGCGAAGCCGTAATCCAGATGGCAAAGCAAAGTCCGGACCTGGCTGAATCTTGAAGTATCCCTGATCTACTTGTCGTGTTTTCTCGATCTGTCAACTTAGGTTCCATCACTGGGGTCTCGCTTTGTCTTCGATCCAAAAACCATGATGATCATTCTCAGTGCGTAAAGCATGATGAGCGCACCGAGCAAGTCGCCCGTAAACATCGCAGCGAAGGTACTGCTCAAGTTAATGTGGCCATGTGATTCTGCAGCCTGCGTCCCGAGCGTCGACAAAATAATCACGTGTCCGAGCGAGTTAATCAGCGCCGATAAGCAAATCAGCCCAATCAAGCTGCGGCTGTCGAGCTTTTCAAGTCGCCGATCGTCGGAGTGTTGGCCAAGACCGAGGCTGATTTTCATCGCAAACCAAGCGCAATAGCCAGAAATAAGTGGCGTGATAATGGTCGCCCATGGGTCATCGCTCCAAAGGTTTCGGTGAAACATGAGGCTTGCCATTGCGATACCGCTTGCTCCCCAGAAGCCAAATAAAAGGCTGAGTAAGACGCGCATGCCATGGGGCAAGAAGAGCAAATTGACGCCTGGGTAGACCTCTGCGAAGGAAAATGCCCAGGCATTCGCATGCCAGCTCAAAAGCCAAAGCACCAATGACGATGCGAGCATGAAAACCTTCAGTACAAGCTTGGACAACAATCAAACGTTCCAAACAAAAGAAATTTATTGATTCTAGGATGATATCGGAAATTGCTTGCCCTAGCCCAGAACAAGCAGCCCGCTCCGTTGTCTGGGATAGCCTGATTAAGCTGAGAATTTGGAACAAGGTGGACTAGTGAGTAGTCGATCTGAGATGGCGTGCTCGCAGGACTTAGAACGCAGGTTCGGTGGATGAGACAGGTCAGCGCTTGGCCTTGTAACCCATCATGTCCTGGTGGACACAAGCGTTTGAATACCGCCTAAAGTACTTCAGTGCGCACTGATCGAAGCACTGGAGTGGTGGCCTGGGGCGGAATCGAACCACCGACACAAGGATTTTCAGTCCTCTGCTCTACCGACTGAGCTACCAGGCCGACCGAACCGTGGAGTATAGCAAATGCCAATCAATCAGGCTTTGGGGTCGATCGATTCACCAAACAATCGTTTGAGCGTTGAGCGCGTAAGTTGGCGGGCAAACCATGCCTGCCTTTGGGTCAGTGCTTGGTACTGCGCTGGGTGAATCACATCCAAGGCCTCGGGCGGATAAGTCGGTTTGTAATTTGCTGAGCGTCTTACGTAAAGAAGACTGTTCTGTCGTAAGAGCGGGGTTATGAGCCGATCTGGCCAAATCCGAAATCGATAGGCCAGGTCGGGATAGTAGCCATTGGCCGCGAAGTGTCGGGCCCAGTAAGAAGGCCACTGAAGATTTTCATCGTCGTTTGATGGAGCATGAGGCATGGGCGCACAAAACAAGACCTGTGGTGCGCAATGACATAGATCAGAAACGAAATCCTTGGCTCGTTGTTCAGGGAGTTTTTGGGCAAAGTCGATGCAAATCACCAGATCTGCCGATTGTGGAAGGCTAACTTTGACTTGGTGCAAGTCGATTTGCTTGAGCAAATTCGCGTCAACACAAGGCGGGCGCTCATCGCCGCTCGGGTTAGAAATGCCGAGTAAACGTTGGACGCCTAAATTTTGTGCAGCGGCAAGCCACAAGCCATGTCCCGCATCGAAATGACAAATATAACTATACCGGCCCTTCTTAATGCCCGGGAGCTTCGAGAGCATTTGGAATGCGCTCGCAAACCCTTCGTCAAAGTCGTGTAGATGGAAAGCTCGGGACAAGTCACCTAACCTCAAAGGGCTTCGAGTTCACCAAATTAACCAAAAGATGAGTAAAAAAGCGATGCTTATAACAACTATCTGCCCGACCAACTTTCTAAAATTTAGATCTTCCTGCAGAACTTCGAGGTCCTGAGGAGAGAACGATGTCCGCATCTCCTTAGGGATTTCGGTAGCGCCTGTACGCCATAAGACCGCGGCAATAATCAGCGCAAAGAGCACGGCGGTCGCTGCAATCAGCATGTCAACTCCCTGACAACTAAGTTTTCACGATGTAACGAGTGTCGAGCAGTTATGCTGCCGTTTCTTGCTCCCAAAGTCGACCCCTTTTTATATGGAAAAGCCTCAACCAACGAGCTTTTTGCATCTTGATCGTTTGTCCGATCCTCCGGTTAGCGATGCTCAGGCCCAAGTCCTTCGGTTTTTAGTGAAGCTTGCCAGGCAGCCTCACCAACGGGGGCGTGCCCATGCTGCCGTTCTTATGGCTTGGAATCGCGACCCAGATTTCGACTTAATTTATCCGATCATTGAATTCTACTGGCTAGGAGCTATCGGATACTTTGAGCAGCGAAACAATTTCAACCCTGCGAGGGATCAGGATCGCATTGCGGAACAAGTTATCGAACGTCTGCTGCAACGGTTTCCCGAGGCCATGTAAGTGAACCAAAGGTGCCCCGGTGGCGTAAACATCGATGCGGGAATAGCCGTTCTCCTACGTAACTTGGGTAAGAGTCGCGCTCAGGAACTGCCCCTAAGTCGCTCAACAGAATTTACCTTGTTCATAGAGAGTTGAAGGCATCATGGATGGACTCGCACACTACGCCGCCGCACTGGCACCTGCCCAGCTTAAATTGCCGGATAACCGCCAATTCAGTGTTGACGGACATCGAATCGGGCAGCTATCGACCGCGATGTCTGCGAAATTACCCAAAGCGGAACCAGCCGTTATTATTAATATAACACAAGTGTCTGAGTACATTCCCTCAGCTCAAGAATTTGCTACGACATATAAACGCCCAAGCGCGGCGATTTAGGTTCTTGGGGGCAAACCAAAGTTCAAGCTGCGCTTTGATCGCTGGTCAATTCCTGATTTACCGCTTTTCCCTCGCCGCCCGCGATGTTGGATCCTGCAACATTTGCCGAGGATTCGACGTGTTCACCGACTAATCCCTGGATGTCTAGCCCCTGTCTAACTTTTGCAAAGGTTTGGCGTGCCAGGTTAAGGGATGTTGTCGCCATGATGAGCCGTCCTTGGTTGACCACGACATACATCGATGACTGAGCGGATCCGTCGTAGCGGACGCGCTCCCAATAAACAGCTTTTTTGTTTCCAGGGGCAGCATTCATAGACTGGATGATAGCGAAATCCTGATCATCTCGGCGAGCCCAAGGCATAAAAATTCAATGAGACTTTTGTGCAGGATGTTGGCCTCGACTAAACGCGAATCGCTAACCGCTGCGCGTTTGCCTAATTTGTTCAAGTGTTGCGGCAAACTCGCCAGGCTTCACCGGCGCAGAGGATTTTTTTGGTATGAACTGTGGTCTCGGCCGAGCTTGCACCGACGGTGCGGCGTGAAGAGCTCCGACAGCGGTTTGAATGCGAAATGCCAGCGCTAGGGCGTTGTCCACGAGTAAGGCCCTCCTGCGACCTTACAAGGACTTACGGTTAGGATGGCCTTAGGGTTTAGAAGATCGGCGCTTCATTAAGTCAGCCGAGCCTGCATGCTTATTCCCGAGAGCTTTATAAGCGCCTCCAGACTCAAGCCCTCGACTAGATCATCCACAAGTAGGCCTTGTGGCGTGATGTGGATGGTCGCAAGGTCGGTGTACACCCTCGATACACAGGCTAATCCGGTGAGCGGGTAGCTGCAACGTGTAACGATCTTGCTCTCGCCCTTCTTGGTGAGATGTTCCATCATCACAAAGACCTGTTTTGCGCCACTGGCTAGATCCATGGCGCCGCCAACAGCGGGGATCGCATCTGCCTCGCCGGTGTGCCAGTTTGCGAGGTCACCGTTGACAGCAACTTGAAAGGCCCCGAGCACACAAATATCCAAATGACCACCGCGCATCATGGCGAATGAATCGGCATGGTGAAAGAACGAAGCCCCTGGCATTAAGGTGACAGGCTGCTTGCCGGCATTGATTAAGTCGTAGTCCTCATCGCCTGCTTGAGGAGCTGGCCCCATACCTAAGAGTCCATTCTCACTTTGTAGAACGATTTCTCTGTCCTTCGGAATATGGTTTGCGACCAGCGTCGGCATCCCAATACCGAGGTTCACATAAGCACCTTCGGGAATATCACGCGCAACATGTTGCGCCATTTGATCACGACTGTAACGGTTCATTGCTTTTCTTCTCCACGCTTTGCTGGTGTCGGGTCATAGCGCACCCGCTCCACTTGCACGACCCGCTTGACAAAAATACCAGGGGTGATCACTTGCTCAGGGTCGATCGCACCGAGTTCGACGATCCGATGAACCTGCGCAATGGCTGTTTTGGCTGCCATGCACATAATGGGTCCAAAGTTTCTCGCGGTTTTTCGATAGGTGAGGTTTCCCCAGCGATCGCCGGTTTCGGCAGCGACGAGTGCGAAGTCGGCGTGAATCGGATACTCGAGCACATAATCACGACCATTGATTTGCCGGGTCTCTTTCCCCTTGGCCAGCTCCGTACCAAAACCGGTAGCGGTATAAAAAGCGCCAATACCTGCGCCGGCAGCCCTGATTCGCTCCGCTAGGTTGCCTTGAGGAACGAGCTCCAGTTCAATCTTCCCCGCACGCCATAGGTCGTCGAACACCCACGAATCGACCTGGCGCGGAAAGGAGCAAATCAGCTTACGCACGCATCCGGCTTTCATGAGCGCGGCTAGCCCATGCTCGCCGTTACCTGCGTTATTGTTAACAACCGTCAAATCGCGAGCGCCTTTTGCAATGAGCGCATCGGTGAGATGGGTGGGTAGTCCGGCGCTACCAAAACCACCGATTAAAATAGTTGCGCCGTCGTTTACATCGGCTAAGGCTTCTTCGGCAGAAGCGAGTATTTTGTTGATCATCCGCTAGTTCTCCAGGCCACGCTTAAAGAGGGCCTCATGCTTAAAGGTGCTTAACTTTGCAAGCATAGCGGCCCTTCTATAATTTCAAAGCGAATCCCGTGCTCATGCAAGCTTTCCCAAGTCCAACTTCTTCGCCAATGCCGCTTCCTGACATGCCATTTTCGGCAACTAGAGCGTCGGCCCCCTCTTTGGCAGGCGCTGATGCTGAACTTGAGCTCGACGTTGCAGTTGTCGGTGCATCAGTGGCCGGTCTGCTGACCGCCCAAGGCCTTGCTAGGCTTGGTTATCGTTGCGCGTTGATCGGGCCAGACCCTGTTTCAACCCGTAAAGCGCCGGGTTTTGATCCGCGTATTTTTGCGCTTTCGCCCGCAAGTTGGCGCTGGTTGCAACAACAGGGTCTCGCTGCAGCCATCGATGAATCGCGTCTTGGGCTAATCGAACGTATGCAACTCGAAGCACCTGGCCTAGCGGCTAAGTCCGGCATCGTACTCGATGCCTATAAGGCGGCGGTCGATCAACTTGCACTCACCCTTGAGCAATCCGAGCTGATCGCAGCCGGGCAGCAAGCGCTTGCTATGACGCAAGCCTTTCGATTCAAGGACGCCCTGATCAGTCTGGAGGCAGATGCTGGCGATGACCGCAGCCTACGGCGCCGTATTCAGCTTGAAAACGGGCGGCGCATCAGGGCAAAACTTTTGATCGGCTGCGATGGTGCCCAGTCTGCCATGAGGCAACTTGCTGGCATAAAGAGCCGCGAGATCGATTACCAATCGATCGCGGTCGTCGCTAATTTTTCCATTGATCATCATCATCGCCACACGGCATTTCAATGGTTTGGTGAACAAGGCATTCTTGCGCTTTTACCTTTGCCCGGAGCAGCGATGAGTATGGTCTGGTCTGCGCCTAGTCAGCTGGCGCAATCCTTAATGGCCCTTGATCCTGATGCGCTTTGCCATAGGGTGCAATCTCATATTGAATCATATTCAAGTGCTGCTCCTCGCTTGCTGAACTGCATAAGTAGGCCCGCATCATTTCCCTTGCTGGATCGCATAAGCGATCCTCCTTTCTCCCATCGATTGGTCTTGCTTGCTGATGCGGCACATGTGGTGCATCCAATGGCTGGCCAGGGCCTCAATCTTGGAATCGGTGACATCATCGAATTACTCGATGTACTTTCAAGTCCTGCCGCGCGACACGACCCTGGTGTTCGTTTTGTTTTAGAACGTTATGCTCGCCGCCGCGCTGAGCCTGTGCTTGCCATGTCGATCCTCACAAGGACTTTGCACCAGACATTTCGTGAGCCTTTGCCCCAATATGTGGGCGGTTTGGCTCGGTGGGTCTGGTCTCGGCTCGCGGGCAGTTCACTGCTGCAGTCTGCGATGATTCACCACGCTTCCCGTCACGGGCCAAGCCGTTGATGCGCGCTATGCTCCGATTATGCTGAAACGCTGGCATCCCTCGATCTACTCTGGACAAAGGTTTTTGAAATTCCATATGAATATTAGCCATAACAATTCACAAAGCCTGCGCTTGCTGACCGGTTCATTTGCCGGGCAACTTCTGTTGAGCGTCTTGCTCTTTTGCTTGGCGATGTCCCCCGCCCAATCTCAAACTGCTGCCGTGCCAAGCGCCGTTGAATCAAGCATCAAGCAAAGTATCGAGGCATGGCTCAAAGGTAAATATAAGGTTGATGCCGTAGCGCGTACGCCGATCACGGGTCTCTATGAGGTTCGACTCGGCACCGATCTTATTTATGTCGACGAGAAGGCCGCTTATGCATTTATTGAAGGCCAGTTAATTGATCTAAAAAACAATCGCAATATTACCCGTGAGCGAACCGAAGAGTTATCTGCGATTCAGTTCAAAGACCTGCCACTTCAACTTGCTTTCAAGCAAGTGCAAGGCAATGGCAGGCGGGTTATGGCGGTCTTTGAAGATCCGAATTGTGGTTATTGCCGAAAACTGCGCGCTGACCTTGTTGGTATTAAAGATGTAACGATCTACACCTTTGTTCTTCCGCTGCTTTCGCCGGATTCAGAGGTCAAGTCGCGAAATGCACTTTGTGCTGCAGACAAGTCAAAAGCATGGAACGACATGATGCTCTCAGGTAAAGCGCCTCCTACGGCATCACCTTCGTGCGACGCACCGATTGCCAAACTAAAAGACCTTGGTCGGAGCTTGGGTGTAACCGGGACGCCAACCATCTTCTTTCCGAACGGCAAACGGCTCACAGGCTATGCACCCATGGCGCAATTTGAAAAAATGCTCGAAGAAAACAATAAGTTATGAGCAGCTCTAGGTGGAGCGCTGCTGTGACTTTCTGCTTTGTCCGACCCTGGGGTGATGCGCCATGTGGGTGATTTATCTCGAAGCCTTCGGTATTCTGGCCCTCGTCTTATTCATCGTCTGGTGGACCATGCGCGGCAAACGTTAAGGAAACTAGGTACTTCGAAACGCTTAGTGCAAGGTTCGGGGAATACTCAGCACAAAGGGTGGAATTTCCTGCTCAAAGCGCTCGCCGTCCTCTGCGACAAAGAAGTAACTCCCCGTCATCGTGGCCGTTGGGGTGTTTACCTGTGAACCACTCGTGTATTCGAAGCCTTGCCCTGGTGCGATCAGTGGTTGTTGACCAACCACGCCAAGCCCCTTGACCTCATTAACCTCACCGTCGTCCGTCGTAATGACCCAGTGCCTGCTAATCAGTTGTGCAGGGATTGATCCGGTGTTGGCAATGGTGATGGTGTAGGCGAAGGTGTAGCGCTCCTGCTCAGGCGAGGATTGCTCGGGAAGATAAACCGTTTTCACGGTAATCTTGAACTGGTAGCTTGCTTTTCGGTGTTCAGCCATCGTGGAATCCAAGTCTTTTAGTGTGGGTCGAGACGCCTTGAAGCTCAGGGTAGACGATTACCTTCGGTAAATCAGGACAAGTCCATGCCCTATTACAATGAATGATGGACTCAAGCATACCGATGAAAAGCCGCTACTGCATTGCCCCTAGCCTTTTATCTGCCGACTTCGCAAGACTTGGTGATGAAGTGCGTGCGCTTGAGGCCAGCGGTGCCGATTGGGTACATGTTGATGTGATGGACAACCACTATGTACCCAATCTCAGTTTCGGCCCAATGGTTTGTAAAGCAATAAGACCACACACCCGATTGCCGCTCGATGTGCACTTAATGGTCAAGCCAGTCGATGCACTCATCAGTGGGTTTGCCCAGGCCGGTGCGGATTGGATCAGTTTTCACCCCGAAGCTTCCGAACATATTGATCGGTCTTTGCAATTAATCAGGGACCATGGCTGCAAGGCGGGCCTCGTACTGAATCCGGCAACACCGCTTCACCTGCTCGACTTCGTCATGCATCGGCTCGATTTGATTTTGCTGATGTCGGTTAATCCGGGGTTCGGTGGACAACAGTTTTTGCCCGCAACGATCGCAAAAATTCAAGCGCTTCGCAGCATGATTGATCAATATCAGGCTGAAGGTGGTCATCGGATTGTTCTGCAAGTCGATGGTGGGATAAAAATTGACAATATCCGCGAAATCGCCCTGGCAGGCGCAGATTGCTTTGTTGCGGGCTCCGCGGTGTTTTCATCGCCTGATCCCGATGGTCATTATCGGCAGGTTATTAAGCAATTGCGCCAGGCGATTGATGGGACGCACGAGCACAGCCCCAATGGCGGAAATGCTCCAAGCCCCGATGGCGTTCATGCCCTAAGCACCAATGGTCGGGTTTGAAGCGTTCCCTAGTTGATAATGGCAAGCTTTGAAGCACTCCTTTTTGACCTTGACGGCACATTGCTTGATACAGCCAAGGATCTTGTGCAATCAGGCCATGCTGTTCGTGAGGCGATGGCCCTGGCACCACTAAGCGATGCGCGTGTGCTTAGTTTTGTTGGAAAAGGCGCTGAGCGTTTTGTACATCGACTACTGACCGATGATCTTGATGGCGATGCAAAGCCTGATGTACATGCCCAAGGGATGAATTGCTTTGATTCGGTTTATGAACAATATAACGGTTGCTGGGCGAAGCCCTTTGAAGGTGTGATCGAAGGCCTCGAGCGTTTGCACGTTGCAAACGTGCCAATGGCAGTAGTGACCAACAAAGCTCAAAGCTTTACTGAGGCCTTGCTTGAGCGCTCAAACCTGAATCAATATTTTCGATTTGCAATAGGCGGCGATGCAATCGCTCATAAAAAGCCACACCCGCAGCCGCTTTTGGAGGCTGCAAGAAGGTTAGGAGTTTCGGCAACCTCAGTCTGGATGCTAGGCGATTCCGCCAATGATGCGCAAGCAGCAAGGGCTGCCGGCATGAGGGTCTATTTGCTGCCGTATGGGTACAGGGAGGGGGTAGCGCTTGAACACATTCCCTGCGATGGTATAGTTCAAAGCATAGACGCCTTTGCACAATGGACATTGCAATCAAGCTACCGATCAAAAGCGCCGCATGGCGTTGGTGGTGCTGGCACTAACCCAGCACTTGGTAGCGACGCGTAGATCCAACCAGCCCTCCATCGCAACCAGTGCGCTCTCTCTGGCGCCTGCGTTAAGCTAGGCTAAACGGGGGAGATGATAAAACGAAGGCTGGTGGGAGCAAATCATCATGACTGAGTTTGAATTTAAAGCGATTGCGGCGCAGGGTTTCGACCGAATTCCACTTATAAGCGAGTGCCTGGCGGACCTGGAAACCCCTTTGTCCGTGTATTGCAAGCTCAACGAACCTGGTAAGCGGAAAAATAGCTTCCTACTCGAGTCGGTCGAGGGTGGGGAGCGCTTTGGACGATATTCTTTCATCGGATTGTCTGCCCGTACATCGATTCGCAGTCGCGACGATTTGATCGAAGTGCTGCGCGATGATTTGGTGGTCGAATCTCACCGTGGTGACCCCCTGGCCTTTGTGCGCGCCTATCGGCAACGCTTTAAAGTTTCTTTGCGGCCCGGATTGCCGCGATTTTGTGGCGGCCTGGCAGGCTACTTTGGATACGACCTCGTTCGCTTTATTGAACCGAAACTTGGCCCTTGCACCAAACCCGATCCTATCGGGACACCTGACATGTTGTTTCTGTTGGTCGACGAATTAGCTATTGTCGACAACCTCCGCGGCAAGCTTTACCTCGTGGTCTACGCTGATGCGCGAAGCCCAGATGCGTGGACTCAAACGCAAAAGCGGCTGCGCGAATTAAAAGCAAGACTAAAAAAAGCTGTTGATGAAACGGTTCCTGCGCCAGGGCCAGAAAGCATTGAAATCCGAGGCTTCGAAAAGCAGGACTATCTCAACGCTGCAAGAAAAGCACGCGAACTCATCATGGCTGGCGACTTAATGCAAGTGCAAATTGGACAGCTGATTCGCAAGCCTTTCTCACACCCCCCACTTGCGCTGTACCGAGCACTGCGCTCAATCAACCCATCGCCTTATATGTATTATTACGATTTTGGTGATTTCCAAGTGGTGGGTGCCTCACCAGAAATTCTCGTTCGACAAGAAATTCTTGAGACCGAAGATCCAGAAGGTGCAACCCGAATTACGATTCGACCCATCGCAGGGACAAGGCGGCGGGGCTTATCGCCTCAGCAAGATGAAGCACTGGCTCGCGAATTACTTGCTGATCCAAAAGAGTGCGCAGAGCATCTGATGCTGATTGACTTGGCGCGTAACGATCTCGGTCGAATCGCAAAAACAGGAACGGTTCGCGTGACCGAAAAAATGGTGATTGAAAAATATTCGCACGTTCAACATATTGTATCGAATGTGGAAGCTTTGCTCGAAGAAGGGCTTGATGATATCGATGTCTTAAAGGCAAGTTTCCCAGCGGGCACGCTGACAGGTGCGCCCAAGGTAAGGGCCATGGAGGTCATCGACGATATGGAAAAAACCCGCCGTGGTATTTACGGCGGCGCGGTCGGTTATCTGAGTTGGTCGGGCCACATGGATGTGGCTATAGCGATCCGCACCGGTATCGTGAAAGATAAGATGCTGAATGTCCAGGCGGCTGCAGGCATTGTTTACGACTCTTCACCTGAGGCCGAGTGGCAGGAAACAGAAATGAAGGCAAGGGCCGTGTTAAAGGCCGCAGAGCTTGTGGAAAACGGGCTTGAACACTGAGCTGATTTGTCCACTGAGCTTGTTCGTTCAGACATCTGACCCGTCGATAGGATTACAGCTATGCTACTGATGATCGATAACTATGATTCCTTCACCTATAATTTGGTTCAGTATTTTCGGGCTTTAGGAGCGCAAGTTATAACGGTACGAAACGATG
>Ga0255210_1000105_pt1 | contig 40148 bp, 44 predicted proteins | sample Miss_Yuk_RepA_8d_FD_188422 | JGI IMG/M metagenome (GOLD analysis project Ga0255210, IMG submission 188422) | Freshwater microbial communities from Mississippi River, Louisiana, United States - Miss_Yuk_RepA_8d | ecosystem: Environmental > Aquatic > Freshwater > River | place: USA: Louisiana...
TACAGTGTCGATGGCAACACCTACACACTGATGTCATATGGTGCCGACGGGCGCCCGGGTGGCGAGGACAATGACGCGGACATCAGCCGCTAGCATCAGGCCGGCAGGCTTCACGCTGCTGGAACTGGTGATCGTGCTGGCCATTCTGGCCATGGGCAGCGTGCTCGTCATTCCCAGTCTCTCCGGCATGAGCGCGCGCACCTTCAACGCCCAGGTGCGCGAGGCCCACGCCCTGCTCACTTACACGCGCCGCACGGCCGTGGTCACCGGGCAGGCCGCCACGGCCCGCTTTCAGGCAGACCTGCGCGACGAGGAGGCCCTGCTCGCGGCCACGCCCGCGACGGAGGCTCGCTCGCGACTGGGACAGGACGAGATCTGGACTGCACGCGGCCTCACCCTGGCGTATCGCGACAGCACCGAACAGCTCACCCCGGTCGAGGACACTCTCGACATCACCTTCTTTCCCGAGGGCGGCAGCACGGGCGGCGCCTTGATCCTGGCGCAGAATGCCCGTCAGGTGGAAATCCGCATCGATCCCTTCTCCGGCAAGGTGACGACCGAGGAGGTGCCATGACATCCCGGCAGCGCCAACACGGCTTCACGCTGCTGGAGGTGCTGGTGGCCCTCACCATCACCGGCATGGTGCTGGGCAGCCTGTTCGCGCTGGCCGGCGGCAGCAAGCAGCTGGCGTTTCGCGCCGGCGAGAGCCTGGATGTGGCCATCGCGGCGCGCGCTGCCGTGCAGTTCGCCCTGCTGCAGGACGAGTACGGCGAGGTGGAGGAAATTCTCGAAGGCGAGCAGCGCTTCGAGATTCGCGCCGGCGACTATCTGGAGCCTGTCGAGCGCAAGACTGAACCGATGTATTTCAAGCTGCAGCATTACGAGATTGTGGACGAAGAGAGCGATGAGCGGATTGTCGGAACGCGCTGGATCAGGCTTGCGCTGCCGGAGTGAGGGCGGCTTCACGCTGATCGAAGTGGTGCTGTCACTGGCCCTGACGGCCATGCTGCTGAGCCTGCTCAGCACGGGCATGTATGCCGTGATGAACGACTGGGAGAACGACACGGCGGTGCTGGATGGCCAGCTGGACCAGACCGTGGCCGTGCTGCAGCTGGAGCGCGCCCTGCAGGGCGCCTTTGCGCACAGCTATCGTGACGCGGACACGCAGGGCCGGCTGGTGTATTTCCAGGGCGAGGACGAAGCGCTCAGCTGGGTGTCGACGGTATCGCCCCAGCGCAGCGGCGGCATGACGGCCTGGCGACTGGAGTCCCGCGATGACGAGGGTGTCACCCTGCGGCTGGCCCCGGCGAAGAGCGACGATCCGACTGCACGGCTGGATGCGGCAGAGCCTGTCACGCTGCTGCCCGGCTACACGGCACGCCTGCGCTATCTCTACGAAGAGCTCGATTTCAGTAAACAGTGGCGCGATGACTGGCCGGGTGCCGAGAGGGTTGCTCTGCCCCTCGCGGTGCATGTCTTGCTGACGCCGCTGGACGCCGCCGACAGTGACAGGCCCATCCACCTGATTGCCCGCATTCGTGCGAATGAGCATCGCGACCTGCGCCCGGCTTTCCAGCCCACCCCGGCTGTCGCGCCGCCGACAGGCCGGCTGCCCGGAGACCCATGACATGCGCCAGCAGCGAGGCTCTGTCATCCTGATAGTGTTGTGGACATCGGTCGTCCTGACGGTGCTGGTGACCGTCATGGCCGGCAAGGTGCAACTCTCGGCACGGACCGCTCTGCACAACCAGCAGGCGGTCCATGATACGGCGGCAGTGGCGCAGGCCATGCACTTCGCCGAGATGGAACTCATGCTGGAACAAATGCGGCCGCCGCTGGACGATGTCCCGGCGACCGACGACCTGGGCCAGGTGCGGCAGTCTGGTTACCGGTTCAATGGCCAGCCGCTCAGCCTGCATTACCCGGCCTCAGAGAACATGGTCGTGCGTATTTTTGATCATGCGGGCAAGATCAATCTCAACCGACTGGAAGATCGCAGCATGCTGCTATTGTTGCAGCATTGGCTTGGACCGGACGCCGACCCGCGTCGCGTGGACGAGTTGCTCGCGGCCTGGCGCGACTGGCGCGATCTTGATGGGTTGGCCAGCCTGAACGGTGCGGATACTGACTACTACGAGGCACTGGAAGTGCCCTACACCCCGCGCAATTTTCCGGAGCTGGAGAGTGTTGAGGATCTGCGCCTGATCCGCGGCTTTGATGAGTTGTTCAAGGACGTGAATCTGGAGGCTGCCTTCACAGTCCATGGATCGACCGAGACAGTCAATCTGAACCTCGCAACGCGAGAGGCCATGCGCCTTTTGCCCGGGCTGAACGAGGCCCTTATCGAACAGATTCTGGCGTATCGTGCAACGCGAGACTTCCAAAATCGCAACGACGTGGGAGCCATCGTGCCCCTGGAGAACTTCGTCCAGCTTTCCAACTGGATCGGCAATCTCACCTCGTCGTACTTTTCCGTCTATGCCTACCCGCAGGCAGCGGCAGCGCGACCGCAGGACAGCGTGACAGCCGACGCGCAGGGCGCTGAGCAGCTACGCGCCGATGCGGAGCAGGAGGCCTACATGGAAATCCTGCAGATCCGCAATCTTGGTTTTCGCCCCACCGTGCACCAGGTCAGCCCCCACGCCCGCCTGCCCGACACGTCGGCGCCGTCTTCATTGGGCGAGTGACGGGTCTCGCGGGGTATCACGCGTGCTGGCAGGGCGTTGATACCGCAGGCTGGTGTCCACTTCCGGCGCGGCCGCGGGCGGCGGCGGGGCAGGGTTGCGTGCGGCATCTGCTTGCGCAATCGCTTCCAGGAAGCGGGCGCGCTCCAGAGTGATCAAGGCCTCCAGCTGCTCGCTGAATTGCATCAACTCCCGCACGGGGACTGTCGCGTCGCGCAGGGCCTGCTGCTGGCTCTCCAGCCCTTGCAGCGCCTGGATGACATCCGCTGCCAGGGCTTGTTGTTCGACGACGCCGGCACGCACGCCGTTCTCGATGGCCGATTGCAGATTGACCAGAGACTGTTCTACGGCCGCGGTCGCCGTCGCCCCTTGCGCGGCGATTTCGGTCAGCCCCTCTGCCAGCGTGTCGGTCTGACTTTCGGTCATCAGCTGCATGCGCTCCATGCTGGTGTTCAGCCGGGCGATGGATTGATTCAGTTGCTCGAAGGTCACGAGCCCGCTGTTCACTTCCGACAGACGCCCGGCCAGCGCGACGGACAGCGTGTTCATGCTGTTGACCTGTCTGGAGTAGTTGAAGCCAGCCACCAGCATCATGGTCAGCGCCAGAAACACCGCGCCAAGACTCCCCAGCAGCGTCATTTGCACCAGTTTGTTCTTCTTCACCAGCAGCATGTCGTAACGACGAATGTTCTGGTCGGTCTCCTTCACCTTGCCTTCCAGCGTGCTTGTCATGCGCTGAAACTGGGAGGAAAGACTGAGCAGGGTTTCCGACATCTTCAGGACGCCGGGCACCAGATTCTTCAAGTAGGTTTCAATCTCGGAAAGATCGATATCCTGCCCCTTTTCCGCGCTGGGCACGGCTGCGCTCGGCGCCTCGGCAGCGGCCGCCAGCGCGGGTGTGCCGGCCGCCGTGGCGTCGACCCCTTCGCTCGTGTCGGCCGCCCCTGCGGCGGCCGGCAGCGCGTCGGCATCCGACGCAATTTGGTTTGTATCAGCCATGGCTTAGTCCTTGTTGTCGAGTCGTGCCTCCAGCGCCTGCACCCCGCTCTCGAGGGCGGCAATCCGCTGGTTGATGGTGTTGATGAATGCCAGATCCGGTTTCAGCGTTCGCACCCGCAGCTGGTTCAGCATGAACAGGCTGGTTTCATCGGGCATGTCCTGTGCAGGCGGCTGCAGAGCGATGGTGACCGGGCCAAGCTCTTCCAGCGCTTCGCCGATGTAGGGCTCAAGCCGTTCGGCGCTGTCACTTGCGGCTTTGCTGCCGGAGGTGGCCTTGAATTTGCCTTTGCGATTGAACACCTCTTGTTGTTTGCTCATGCTGCAGCGCTCTCCCGGATTCGCGTCGGGGCACAGCCAGCGCCGTCGCCCCTCCCTTGCAGAGTCTATCGACTGTAAGCCTGCGCAGCTTTAGTGCCGGGCCCCGCTCTGCAGATTGATTTTGTGCTCCCTCGCGCCCCTGTAGTACCCTTGCCAGGCACTGCCAACATATGGGGAGGTTCCTGATGTCACAGATCACACGGACACTGGCGATTGTCATCAGCAGCGCTCTTTTCGCCACGACTTCCGGGGCGGTTGCCCAAGAGGAAAACTTTGCAGCCGGGCTTGCGGCGAAAGAGCGTGGGCACTATGCCACGGCCCTGCGGGCGTGGATGCCATTGGCACAGAGTGGCGCGGCGTCGGCACAGAACAACATCGGTCACATGCATGAAGAGGGGCTGGGCGTCGTCCAGAACTATACCGAAGCCATGCGCTGGTACCGACTGGCGGCAGACTCGGGTCTGGCTGAGGCGCAGCACAATATCGGCCTGCTCTACTACCACGGCTACGGAGTATCGCAGAATCAGCGTGAGGCGCTGCGCTGGTTTCGCCAGGCCGCCGACCAGAATCTTGCGGCATCGCAATACATGATCGGTCGGGTCTATCACGCCGGTGAGGGCCTGCAACAGGACTTCGCAGAGGCGCGACGCTGGTATGCGCTCGCGGCGCGCAACGGCTACGCCGAAGCCCAGTTCATGTATGCCTTCATGTTGCAGGCAGGGGAAGGGGCAAGCGATGGGGATCCGTATCGCGCCTATATCTGGAGTCAACTCGCTGAACGCAACGGCCTGCCGGGAGCACAGGACATTTACTCGATTTCCGCCTTGATGCTCAGCACTGCGCAGCTGGAACTTGCGGCGGCACAGATCGCGCGGTGTCTGGAGACCAGTTACGCCGAATGTGCCGACTGACACCCGCTGTCAGCTCCCCGTGACGATGATTTCGATGCGGCGATTCTGCGCCCTGCCGGAAGCCGTGCTGTTGTCCGAGACCGGCTCCGTGTCTGCCAGTCCCGACACGGATACTTGTCCCGCACTCACATACTCGCCATTGAGCAAATAATCCGCGACAGCGGCCGCGCGAGCCGAAGACAGATCCCAGTTGGAGCGAAAGCGCGACCCCGGGCCCATGGGTTGATTGTCTGTGTGACCTTCGATTGCAATCATGCTGCTGGAGCCGGGCAGGGAGCTGCCGACACGGTTGAGCAATTGGGTGAATTCGGGTTTGAGATCGGCGAAGCCGCTGTCGAAGCTGCCCTGTTCCGCCAGCCGGATGATGATGTCGTCACCTTCGCGGGTGACTTGCGCCAGCCCGCTGCGAATCTCGGTGGACAGATTCGCCCGTATCATTTCGTACTGATCCTGGGTTGTTGACGAGGAGGATGTTGCTGCGGCAGCCGGCGCTGTCGACGTTCCGCTGGAGGGCTGCGCCACGGGCTGCTCCAGAGGGGCATAGATCTCGATGGAGGTCGCGGTCTGCTCCGCGACATCGGCAACGGTCGCGAAGACTTCCAGCAGACTTGCATCCAGCTGTCCGGGCCGTGTGGCCGGCGTATCGGCACTGGACTGACCGGTCAGTTCGGGGTCGAGCACTTCCACTTTCACCTGCGCATTGTCGACCGAGACGCTGACCTGGCCCATCGCTATCTGGTCTGCCAATGCCGTCTGCAGCATTTCGACGGTGTCATTGGTGCTCGACTCACCGGCGCCGACGTCGACGTTCAGTTCAGGATCTTCAGGTGGGGGTTCGTCCGTTCGCTGCTCTTCGACCGTGTTCACGGGAGTCGGCTCGACCTGTGCTGTCATGTACTGGGTGGCAATCAGATTGGTTGCCGAGGGCGGCTCGATCACCGGGATCAGCGTCTGCACACCAAACGCCATCTGCATGGAGCCGCTGACGTTCTTGAACTTCGGCACGTTGACGTGTGCAAATGACAGAATGAGCACGAAGAAGGCCATCAGCAGAGTGGCCATGTCGGCAAAGGTGGCCATCCAGGCGGGAGCGCCCCCTGCACAGGGCGGACAATCCGGGGCCTCGGGCTCCTCTGCAGCGCCTCTCTGGCTCTCGAGGGGTGCGTCTTTGACTTCTTCCTGCTCGGCCATACGCTATCCGCCGTTGACCATGATGATTTCAATTCGACGATTTCTCGCCCGTCCACTGGCCGAGGCATTCGATTCGAGGGGGACAGTGTCGGCCAGACCCACGACCCGCAATCTTCGCGAGTCAATCTGTGACTCCTGGCTCAAATAGTCGGCCACCGACGCCGCCCGCAAAGCGGACAAATCCCAGTTCGAATTGAAACGATCACTGAACACCACCGGCACGCTGTCCGTGTGCCCTTCCACCAGCACCGTGCCGTCATTCTGTGCCAGGGTCGCTCCGATTTCTCGCAGAACAGCAAGAAATCCAGCTTGCAGCTCAGCGCTTCCCGACACAAAGGAATCCTGGCTGTTCAAGCGGATCAGAATTCCGCGATCCACCATTTCGACTTCGACCAGCCCCTGCGCGATCTGAGTATTCAAGTCTGCTCGCACCTGCTCCAATCGTTGACTCGGGTTTGCGTCAGCGCCATCGCTTGCTGACTCTGACGGGGTGCTGGCGACCCCGGGTGCCCCGCTGAAGTAGACTTGCAGCTCGCGGGTCACGGTCGATTGCGCCTCGACGATTTCGGTCGCCAAGTCGACAAGTGTTTCACTCACCACGCCATCGCTGGCATCGGCCGGGTTTGCGTTCGCGCCACTGGAAGCCGCGCGGGCTGACACCTCCACGACAATCTCGCCGTCCTCTACGCGAACGGCAGCCTCTCCTGCAGCAATGGCCTCGGCCAGCGCACTCTCGACGCGGCGGAACTCCTGCTGCAGCTCAAAATCTTCGGCCGCAGGGCCGTCACGCACCTCGAGATTCGGGGACGTAATGTCGTCGCTGCGTTGCGCCTGCTGGTCCAGCACGGTTCGCTGCGCGATTGCCGGTGTAAAGGTTTCGACGACCAGGCTGCGCGCTGCGGGAATGGATATGGTGGGAATCACTTTGCGGATGCCGAAAGCGGCTTTGACGGAGCCGTTGATCTGTTCGAATTTCGGCACCTCAGTGTCAGAGAAAGACAACAGAAGCACGAAAAAGGCCATCAACAAGGTGGCCATGTCAGCGAAGGTGGCCATCCACGCCGGAGCCCCGCTCTTGCAGGCGGGACATCCTTCCTCCTCAGCGTCTTCCTCGCTTGCTCCTTGGGAGGGCGTCGACTCGAGCTCCTCGGAATCTTCTTCCTCCAGGACGACGGGATCCAGGGTCTGCGCGCTGTCCGCTTGGTTGGAATCCGCTGTTTCGGCCATTCATCATCCCCAGAGTGTCAGGCGCAAGATCACGCGCTGGCCGACTTCAGCTTGGCCCGCACTTTTGGCGCCAGGAATGACGACAGCAGATCAGCCAGAATTCGCGGATTTCCTCCGCTCTGAATGAAGAGCACCCCTTCAATGATAAGCTCACAATTCTGCGCTTCGAAATCCGACTGGTTGCGCAATTTCTGCGACATTGGAAGACAGATCACGTTGGCGAGAATCGCCCCGTAGAGAGTTGTCAGCAGCGCCACCGCCATCGCCGGTCCGATCGACTTCGGGTCTGACATGTTGCCCAGCATCAGCACGAGTCCGACCAGCGTACCGATCATTCCCATCGCCGGCGCCACTTCACCCCAGGACGAGAAAATGTCTGCGCCGCTTTTGTGTCGACTGCGCATGGCCTGAATGTCCTTGTTGAGCGACTTCTTGATCAGATCAGGATCGGATCCGTCGACGAGCATGCCGATCCCTTTGGCGAGAAAGGGATTGCTTATCTCCTGGCCTTCCAGGGCAATCATGCCGTCCTTCCTGGCAATGTCTGCAAGCTCGACCAGCTTCTCGATCAAATCCTCTGGTTTGTCGAGCTTGTTCTTGAAAGTCTTGCCCATGACGCCGATGGCGCCAAGAAACTCACTCAAAGAGCTGCGGAAAAGCACAACGGCAATGGAGCCGCCCAGAACGATGTAAACGGAGGGCATATCGATGAACGAGGAGACTCCGTCCCCCAGGGAGACGTAGATCAATCCCAATGCGCTGATCAACCCAACAATAGTCGCTATGTCCATGAATTCTTACTCCTCGCGAACATGAAGTTTTCTTCGGTAAAGTCGATTGGCCTGAGCAAAAACCAATTGGAAAGGCTATCCGTTTTAAATTTTGCTGCGCCGCTTTTCGTGCTATATCTTTGCGACCAAACGAAGCGCTTATGAGCAATTAGTATACAACAATGAATTCCTTGGCAAGATTCTATCGGCACTTGAGGGGCGGGCCTTTAGCCCTCGGTGCTTGCGCGGTGATGCTCGTCGCGTGCGGTGAGTACAAACTGGAACCCAGTTGCCCAGATTACTTCGAGGCCGATGACTTCGGCCGTTTCAGTGTGCGCGAGGAGGGAAGCGCCTTGCACACTGATACGGGGTTACTCTGGTATCGTTGTGCTGCCGGCATGCGCTTCAGCAATGGGCAGTGCAGCGGAGAACCCCTGTTGCTCTCCTGGAGTGAGACGCAGCAATTCATCGATGAATTCTCGCAGAATTCAAATATCCGCTGGCGCTTGCCAAGCAACGAGGACCACCGGTCGATCACAGAAGCTGCGTGCCGAAATCCGGCTGTCAACACGCGTGTCTTCCCGCAGCTGCCGGTCGAAAATTTCTGGACCTCGGACAACGGCGCTCTTGGCACTGGCACCCACTGCATGGTGTACACGTTTCAAGGGCAAATCGCCTGTCGCGAGTCGCCTGAAGCGCTGCATGCCTTCATGCTGGTCTCCGATCCCGACTGAGCCTCCCTACTTCCGCCAGTATTCCACATAGGCCTTCCAGAGAATCATCAGCACACACCCGCCGCCAAACACGTGCGAGGTGAGGCGAATGAGGTCGATGTCCTGGAGGAAACCCGCGTTGGGGTTGGACCAGATGGCGAACAGCAAGGGCCCGGCAATCAGAAGATAGAGCCGGACTTGCCTGCACACCGCGCAGGAGGATTTATCGTTGTGCTCTGTCATGGGCCTCTGCTTGTGATGAGGGGAACTCACTGCTTGTACATGTTTTCCATCGCCGTGAACTGGCCTTTGAGGTAGTTGCCGACACCCTGCATGCGTTCGACCAGGCTCTCCATTGACGCGAACTGTTTCAGATAACGCTGATAGACCGCCTCCATGCGGGTTTCGAGTGCTTCCAGGTCCTTCTCGTGCTGCTGGATCCGGGTGTTGCCGGAGTCCTTGCGCTTCTGCAGGATCCCGGAGGGCTCCAGCATGGTCTTGAGCAGGATGCTGACATCCTGCGCCAGACCCTTGGCCTCTGTCGAATAGTCGCTGACGTTGTCCGTGCCTGCCGACAACATCACGACCACGGCATCGGCATCCGCTGCCAGCGCCGTTTCAAGCTGCGCGGCATCCAGCACCGCCGTGCCGTCAAGATTGAACGACAGGCCGAGATTGCGCAAGCCGGTGATGCCGTTGTCCGGGGTGCTCGAGGTTTGCGTCAACATGTCCCGCAGCTGCGCGCGCAGGGAATTGACGAAGGGCATGTCACGGCGCAGCGAGCCTGTGTAGTCCTCGGAGTCTTCGTCGGGCAGTCTGGTCAGCTCCGTCAGCACGGTGCCAAGTTCGTTGTAACTGTCAACCAGGCGCTGCAGTGCCTCCCGCAGCGGGTCGTTGCTGCTTTCCACCACGACGCTGATGCTCTGGGCCTGCGCCGACTTGAGGTCCAGGGTGACGCCGGGCACGAGATCAGTGACGCGGTTGCTGCTGCGCCGTACATCGCTCATGCCATTCACCGTCAGAATCGCATCCTGCGCCGTTGACAGGCGCGCACCCGCCGCGCTGAAGCCAAGGTTGCCTGCCACCGTGCTGGTGACGCTGAAATCATTGGCGCTGCCGGTTTGTCCCTGCAGCACGATGTACCAGTCGTTGCCGCTGGCGCTCTTGTTGACGAGCAGCGCATCGACGCCAATATCGGCGGCGTTGATGGCGGCCACGATACCGGCGGGAGTGTCGCTCAGCGCCGCCACGCTGACCGTCTCGCTGCTGCCATCGGCGAAGCTGAAATCCAGACTCAGCGCCGCGCCCCCGTTGAGGGAGGTATCACTGGCCGCCGCTGCGCTGGAACTCAGGGACGTGCTGCCTGCCAGCTGCTGCACGGTCATCGCGTAGCGACCGGGCGTGGGCGAGCCTGTGACCGTGGCAGCGAGCAGCGTCGGATCGCCCGACGTCACCGAACGACTGGTGAGCTTGCTGGCATCTTTGAGGGCATCGAAGCTGTTCTTGAGCTCGCCGAGAAAGGACGCCACGATCCCGTAGCCCGACACGGAGCGTTCCGCGATGCTCTTGCGTTCGGTCAGCGTCTTGATCCGTGCTGCGCTCTCGGCCTCCGCCAGGCTCTTGGCCAGACCCTGGACGTCCACGCCAGAGCCCATCTCGAGCGTCTTGAGAATCTGCGTGGTTTGCGGCGTTGTCTTGTCTATCGTGGCCATGAGGCGTATCCCGGGGAGCTGAATGAAGGCCCTGCAGCCTCAGAAGTCGACACTTCAGCGCAAATAGTTGAACAGCACCAGCTGGGAGATTTTCGACATCGTGGTCTGCGCTGCTTCCAGCGCCAGCATGCGCGACGACAGCTCGGTGATGGCCTGGGTGTAGTCCAGATCCTTGTTTTCGGACAGCAGCCCGGTCAGCGACACTTTTTGTTCTTCGAGGATGTCGGCACGCACTTCGATGACATTGCGCCGCACCCCGATCTTGGTGCGAGCCAGCTCCATGTTCAGGCGCAGGCTGTCGATCTCGTCCATCTGCGCGGCGATGCCGTCGCGATCCGCACTCTCCAGGGCGAGGGCGAGGTTCTCCAGGGTGGCAAAGGCGCTCCCTGCGTCGAGCGAGGTGTTGCGCGTGTTGCTGCCACCGGCAAACAACTCGAAGCCCGTGGTGTTGACTTCCAGCACCTGGCCGGAATCCAGCTGGATCTGCAGCCGCGTTGCGTCGCCCTGGTACTGCACAGTGCCGTCCTGCGCCGCCACAAAGGGCGGACTCCCGGACTTTGCTCCCGCAAACAAATAGCTGCCGTCGCTGCTGCGGCTGTTCGCCAGCATCAGCAGCTGTTCCTTGTAGCCGCGAATTTCCGCCGCCATCGTGCGCCGGTTGTCAGCGCTGTAGGTATCGTTGGCGCCCATGACGGCCAGTTCCTGTACCCGCATCAGCATGCTGCCAATACTGGCCATCACCGATTCTTCCTGCACCAGCCGGCTATCCAGATTCTTCAGATTGGTCTGCTGAGTGTCGTGGTGACTCATCAGGGCGTTCAGGTCCAGCACTTTCACGGCGGTATTGACGTCGTCACTGGGCAGCAGGTTTTTCTCGCCCGATGCCAGGCGAGCCTGCAGGCTGGCCACTTCACCGCCCTGTTCGGTCAACAGCCTGGTCAGTTCACGGAAGTACTGGTTGGTGGCGACTTTCATACGGGCTCCGGCAAGGCTCAGCGTGAGGAGCTGAGCAAGGTATCGAACAGTTTGATGGAGGTCGTGATGATCTGCGCCGCCGCCTGGTAGGCCTGCTGGAAGCGAATCAGATCCGCGGCTTCCTGATCCAGATTCACGCCCGCCACGACCGATTTCTCGTTCACGGCCTGATCATGAATGATTTCAGAGGCTTGCAGATTGAGTGTGGAGATCTTCTGCACATTGCCGATGGTGTTCACGATGGTCACATAGTAGTCGTGCACCGTCTGTTGATTGACGATCTCGGCATCGCGCAGGGAGATCAGCGTCAGCAGATTGCGGTTGTCGCCACGCGCATCGCGATTGGCGGCCACGCTGAATTCGTCGCCGGCTGCGGGCGCCCGGTCGAAGTGCAGCGAGAAGCCGGGCAGGGCGACACCGCGCTGCATGTCGAAGTCACGCAAGGCCAGGCGCGTGCCATTGGCGTCGCGAACCTCGTAACGCAGCGGCTGTCCGGCGGGTTGAGAGAAGTGCACGGTGAACTGCTCGTCCAGCGCGCCGGGCGCAGCATCGCCGGCGCTCGCCAGCGCCCCTGCTCGGACCTGGGCCTGCAAGGGGGTGCCGTCTGCTGCTGGCGCAGGGCTGGCCATGTAGACCAGCAGGTCTTCCGGCACTGTCCCGCTGCCGTACAAGCCCGTGCTGAGCCCCAGCAGCGCCAGATCGCCGGACTTGCCCTGGGCGCCAAAGCGCCATTGCACCATGGCGTGGGAGAAGCGCACGACGTCGTGCGTCATCGCTTCGCCGGTGTCCGGGTCGGTCAGGGCATTGCCCTGGCTGTCTGTCATCGGGATGGTCACAACGCTGGCGGTCACTGCCGAGCCACTGTCGTTGACCCAGTCGGCCACATGCTGGGCGGTGAGGGTGGCGCCGTCGGCAATGCGCAGCGCCGGCATGGCGACCCCATTGAGCACGAGGTCGCCTTGATCGATCAGATCGCTGTTGGCTGGCTGCTGCACGGCGGGAATGGCGACGGACTGCGTGAACTCGGCCGCACGGTGGCCGTAGAACAGGTCCAGTCCGCGGTAGGAGAAGCTCCCCGCCGAACTCGCGCTGCGATGGGTCTCAAGGTAGTGCTCTGCGTTGTCGAAGCGTGGCTGCATCGCCGCCAGCGCGGCCGGGTCGCCTGCCTTGCTGGCTCCGAGCAGGTGATTGAAATGGGCGCTGAAGAGCTCGATCTGTGCCGAGCTGCCGGGTTCCGGAAGGAAGGCAATCTGAAATTCGGCGAGTCCCGCAGGCACCTGCAGGGCCGGTTGCGTCCTGCTTGTCGCGATGCTCACCGGACGGTTGAGGCCGCTGTATTGCGCCAGCGAAGGGATGTCCTCGGTCAGCGGATTGGCGCTGGGAGGCACCGCGCTCAAGCGGCTTGTCAAGGACTGGGCGTTGTCGCTGTCCTGCGTCACTTCGTACTGCAGCGCCGCCGCCAGCGCCCGCGGGTCGGTCACGGCCAGCGCGATGCCCTGGGCCGCCTGACTGTCGGAGCGCACACGCACGGCGTTGCCCGGCAATGGCAGCTGCTCGAAGCGCAGCGTCAGGCCGGCCACGTGCAATTGCAGCACATCGCCCTGCACGCTGCCCTGCAAGGCTTGCACCTGATTGCTGCGGTGATCGAGGACCTGCCACTGCTCGCCGCCGAACCAGGTCACACTCAGATCGTGCTCCTGCAGTGCGGGCGGCTCGGCTTCCTGGATCCTGACGCCGGCCACGGGCTGCTGACTGCCGTTGTCCACCCGGAACTGCCTGGTCAGTGTGAACAGATCGCCACCGGCCTCGCTGGCAAGGGTCATGCCGCTGCGGTGCGCTGTGTTGACCTCGTTGACAAAGCTTTCCGCCAGCACATTGAGCTGAAACATCAGCGGCGCCAGCACATCGTCGCGGAAGCTGGCGAGACCGCCCAGTTCCCCCCGGCTGATGCCCGAGAGCGTCAGGTTGCGGCCGTATTTGTCGAGCACCAGATGCTGGCTGGCAGGCCGGTCGACCGGGAACTCCACGCTCAGCTCGGTGTGCGTCCCGCGCGAGACCAGTGTCGTCAGGTTCCCTGGCTGCCCGATGCTGATGTCGACTTCGCCGTTGGCGGCCTCTGTCACGTGCAGGCCGGTAAAGCCCGCCAGCTCATTGAGCAGGCGGTCGCGTTGATCCAGCAGCGCCGGCGCCTGGGCGTCCCGCACGGTGTTCTTCTGCAGCTGCTGATTCACCGAGGCGAGCTGGCCGGCAAGGCGGTTGATCTGGCTTGCCAGGGAGCTCATGTCGCGCCCGGATTCGGTATCCAGATCGCGCAGCTGCTGATCCAGATTGCGAAAGCGGCCGGCCAGGAAATCCGCGGCACTGAGCAGATCCACCCGCAGCGGGATGGAGTCGGCGTTCAGACTCAGCTGTTCTGCCACGTTGAAAAAGCGGTCGAAGGCCGGTGCCAGCGCGTTGTCTTCCGAGCCCAGCATGTCGATCAGGCGATTGGTGTAGTGCACCAGCGGGCGCTGGGTAGCCACTTCGCTGGCCGAGGTTCGCAGATTCTGTTCGATGAATTGATCGTAGCTGCGCTTGATGCCTTCGAGAAACGCGCCGCCCCCGAGGTAATGCACGCCGTACTGTGCCGGGGTGTTCTCGATGAGCACGGCTTCCTGGCGCGAATAGCCGACGGAATTCAGGTTGGCGACGTTGTTGCTGACGGTCGTCAGGGCCTTTTGATACAGCTGCGTCGCCGAGGTGCCTATCGCCAGAAGATCGCTCATGCGCGGGTGTCCTTAGTCAGGCTGGCCGGGGGTCTGGGAGGGCTGCGGAGTCAGGGAGTCTTCCACCCACTTGCCCAGCCCCATGGACTGGCGCGCGGCAATGAAATGCGCCATCTCATTGAAGAACATGTCTTGAAAATAGGCGCTTGAATTGTCGTCCAACAGATCGCTCTTCAGCGGCTCCGAGGCCTGCTTCATGGTCTGCAGCATGATCTGCATGAACGCTGCTTCGAATTCGCTGGCGGCCTTGCGCGTGGTGGTGGCGGCGGCGTCGGTGCTGGCCGCATTCGCCCGCAGCTGACGCAGGCCATTGAAGTCGTAGAAGCTGCCGACTATCCCGCTGGCGTCGCTCATCAGATCACCACCAGTTCGGCACGCAGGCTGCCGGCACGCTTGAGGGCTTCCAGAATCGCGATCAGCGAGGACGGGGTCACGCGCACCTGGTTGAGCGCGTCAACGATCTCCTGCAGCTCCACTCCGGCATCGAACACGAACATGCTGCTGACTTCTTCCTCGACGCCGATGTCGGCATTCTGCACCGGCACGGTATCGCCCTGGCTGAAGGCCTCGGGCTGGCTGACTTCGTTGAAGGCATCGACGCGCACTGTGAGTGTGCCGTGCGACACCGCGGCGGCGGTGACGCGCACCGAGCGGTTGATGACGGCGGTGCCGGTACGCGAGTTGATGATGACGCGGGCCGTGGGTTCGCCGGGCTCGATGTCGAGTTCCTGCAATTCGCTGATGAAGCTGATCTTCTGGGTGGCGTCCTGCGGCACGATGACGGCCACGGAGACGCTGTCCAGCGGCACGGCAGTGCCCTCGCCGAAGGTGGAGTTGATGGCGCTGGTGATGCGGTGCGTCGTGGAGAAATCCGCATCCCGCACGTTGAAGACGACGTGGCCGGCGTCCGCGAAGGGCGACTCGATCAGATTCTCCAGAATGGCACCGTTGGGAATACGGGCGGAGGTCGGCACGCCGATCTCCAGGGTGGAACCTGCCGCATCGGCGCTGACGCCAGTGACGGACAGGGGCCCCTGGGCCAGGGCATAGACCTGCCCGTCGATGCCGCGCAACTCGGTCAGCACCAGATTGCCCCCGCGCAGGCTGGAGGCCGTGCCGATGGCGGAGACGTGGACATCCAGGCGCTGGCCGGGCTTGGCGAAGGCGGGCACCTCGGCCGTGACGATCACCGCCGCCACGTTGTCGGTCTGCACGGCCTGGTTGGCATTCTGGCGTGCCAGCGCCACGAGGCTGTCGCCCAGGTCGAATTCACTGATCGGGCTGTCGACGCTCACGCCCAGGCCGGACAGCAGCGCGCGCAGGCTTTGCCCGGTCAGAGGCAGGTCCTTGCCATCGCCGGTGCCGGACAGGCCGGCCACCAGGCCATAGCCGATAAGCTGATTGCTGCGCACACCGGCGACGTCGGCGAGGTCCTTGAGACGGTCGCCATGGCTGGTGCTGGCCAGCAGCAACAGGCCGCACGCGAGAAACAGACGAAAGGGGCCTGACATGGGCAAATCTCCTCAGAAGGGCCAGAAGCCGATCAGCGCACGCAGGCCGACGGGCACTCTGGCTGCCCGGGCAAGCTCGCCCGAACCGTTGTAGGAAAACTGGGCATTGGCGATACGACGCGACTGCACGGTGTTGTTGGGCTGAATGTCTTCGGGGCGCACTACGCCTTTGACGCGGATGGTTTCCGTGCCCTCGGTCAGGGTCAGCTGCTTTTCGCCCAGCACCACCAGGTTGCCGTTCTCCATGACGTCCACCACCACGGCGGAGATGGAGCCTGTCAGCGTGGCAGATTGATCGGCCGTGCCGCCGCCGGTGCTGGAGAGTGTCGCGCCTGCCACCGGTGCGCCTTCCAGAAAACTGCCTGCGGGAAACAGCGACGCGGCCTGATTGTCGCCCAGCAGCGTGTTCGAGGTCTCACGTTCCGCTGTCAGTCCCGAGGAGCGAGAAGCCTGCGCCGTTTCGTTGAGCACGATGGTGATGATGTCGCCCACCTTGATGCTGCCACTCTGATAGATCCGACGCGTGGGATACAGCCGCGCGCCATTGTCCATGATCGAGCCCGTGCGCAGCGGCGGCGTGGCTGCCGCGCTGGGGTAGATCAGGTCGAAATCGGATTCGAAGGCGTCCGGCACAGTCTGTGTCCCGGTGCAGGCGGACAGCAGGACCATGGCGCTGGCGGCGACGACTCTGAGGGGCTTGCTCATGATGGATTCCAGGCGTTGTGGCAACGCGATTACAGGTTGTTGTTGAGGAAGCGCAGCATGCCGTCGGCTGCGGAAATGGCCTTGGAATTGATCTCGTACGCACGCTGGGTCTCGATCATGTTCACCATTTCTTCCACGATGTTCACGTTGGACGCTTCAAGGCTGCCCTGCATCAGTACGCCGGCACCCTGGGCGCCGGGAATGCCGACGATGGCAGTGCCGCTGGCCGTCGTCTGCTGGTAGAGATTGCGGCCGATCGGCTGCAGACCGGCATTGTTGACGAAGCGCGAGAGCTGCAGCTGGCCGACCTGCACGGAGCCACCGCCGTTGGCCAGTTCTGCCGAGACGATGCCGTCCCGGCCGATGGTGATGCTGGCAGCATCCTGCGGAATGGTCACGGCCGGAATGATGGCCTCGCCCGAGGCCGTGACCAGCGCGCCGGTGTTGGACAGTTTCAGCGAGCCGTCGCGGGTGTAGGCGATAGTGCCGTCGGCCTGCTGCACGGACAGAAAGCCGTCGCCGGCAATGGCCACGTCCAGGGCGTTTTCGGTGGCGATCATGTTGCCCTGGCGGTGCACTTTCTCAGTGGACACCACGCGCGTGCCCGTCCCCAGCATGAGGCCGGTGGGGTTCTGCGAATTCACGTCCGTCTGCGCGCCGGCCTGCGCGATGCGCTGGTACAGCAGATCCTCGAACATGGCGCGGTCTTTCTTGAAGCCCGTCGTGTTCACGTTCGCCAGGTTGTTGGCGATCACGGTCATCCGCGTAGACTGCGCGGAAAGGCCGGTCTTGGCGACCCACATTGATGCGTCCATTTTCTTCCTCTCAGCTAAATAGTGATTCCACAGTTCAACGCAGACCGATCATGGCGGTGCCGTCTTTGTCGATCTCTTCGGAGTTCTTGATCATCTTCATCTGCATTTCAAACGAGCGGTACAGATCCAGCAGGCTCACCATGATCTCCACCGGATTGACGTTGCTGCCTTCCAGCGAGCCGGGCGACAGCGAGGCCGGCAAGGGGCCGCTGGGAAAGTCTCCGCCCTGGCCGCCACTGCCTTCCACCTCGTACAGGCCGTCGGCGCGTCGCACCAGCTGGGTGGCGCTGGCATCACGCAGCATCAGGTTGCCGACCGCAACAGGCTCGGCCGCTTCGTCTTCCGGGTTCATGGCGTAAACGGTGCCGTCCGGGCTCATGTCGATCAGGAAGCCCTGCGGGACTGTCATGGGCGCGCCTTCCCCCATCACCACATCCCCGGCGCCGGTCACCAGCAGGCCGGTGGCCGACACGCGCAGGTCGCCACGCCGCGTGAAGGCGACAGTGCCGTCCTGCGTCTGCACGCCGAGCACGGTCTGATCGTTCAGGGCGATGTCCATGGCATTGCCGGTGTAGGTCACCGGCCCTGACTCCAGACGCACGCGGGCGACGCCGGTCGACACGATGGGCTGGAAGCGCGTCGGCATGCCCGGCCCGTCGAGATAGACCGACTGGGTGGTGGTCATGGTCGCGCGCTTGTAGCCGGTCGTGGACAGGTTCGCCAGGTCGTTGGTCAGCTGCACACGGTTGAACTGCTGACTCGATGCAGCGCCCAGTGCGGTGAATATCAATCGGTCCATTGCCCTGTCCTCGCTCGCCCTGTGTCAGGATCAGCCACGGATATTGATGATGGCCTGGGTCATCGCGTTGGTCGTCTCGATGGCCTTGGCGTTTGCCTGGAAGTTTCGCTGTGCGGTGATCAGATCCACCAGCTCGGCTGTCAGGTCGACGTTGGAGCGTTCACGCGCACCGGCTCGCAGGGTGCCGAAGCCGGCGGCACCGGGCTCCCCGTAGGTGGCCTCGCCCGACTCGGAAGTCGCGTAGAAGCTGGAGTCGCCGATCTGACGCAGGCCCTGGGGCGTTGCGAAGTTGGCGATGATGATCTTGCCCAGTGACTTCTGCGAGCCGTTGGAATAGCTGGCCACCACCAGGCCGTCATCGCCGATGTTCACGCCCACCAGATCGCCTTCCGGGGCGCCGTTCTGGCTCTGGCTCAACACCGCAAAGGGGCTGTTGAACTGGGTGCTCTTGCCGTAGTCCAGCGCCACCACCGTGCCGGTGATACTGGCGCTTTCCAGACGCGACTCGCCGATGGGCGACACCAGCGCACCGCTGGTGTCGAATGTCAGCTCGCCCTTGTCCAGGAAGATCGGCGTCCAGTAGGGAATATTGTTGTCGTCGAACTCGCCCTTGTCAGAGGTTTCGATCCACTTGCCGTTCTTGTCCTGGTAGACATACATCGAGCCCCCGGAGACCACTTCCTGCTCCAGTTCGATATAGGTGGAGGTCTTGCCGAACACGGCGTCGATGTCGTCCAGACCAAAGTCCGGATGGCCCGCGATCTGGATGAAGGACTCGTCGGTGGTGGTGGAACCGGTAATCACCAGGCCGCCACGGCTGTCGTCAAACACCACCTTGACCCCAGACACACTGCGCCCGAGGCTGTCCGACATCAGGTTGATGCGGTCCTGCAGGTGCTGGGTGAAGGTGCCGATGGAATACTGGCCCGGGTCGAGACGAATCTGCGAGGAGATGCCGTCGATGATCACGGTCAGGCTGCGGTTGGCGGCCGTCACCGAGAACGAGCGGCGCGGGTCGACGCCCATCTGCTTGCCGTAGACCACTGCCGGGCTGGACTGCTGGCCACGCACGGTGGGGACGTTGTTGATCTGCGAGGACTGCGGGTTCACGGCCAGGCCTTCTTCCGGGATACCCAGCAGTTCGAGGGCCAGTTCCGACGACGCGGTGAGCTCGGTGGTCGGTTCGCCATCGGCGTCCGGAATGAAGTTCAGACTGACGGCCAGGCTGGACTGGTCGCCCGTGCTGCCGCTGCGAATCAGGAACTTGCCATCGGAATAGGTCACGCTGATGCCGAAGCGCTGCTCGCGCACGCCCGCCATCGCGGAGCCATTGGGGCGGATGTCGCGCAGCAGGATCACGTCGGGGTCATTGTCCTGAGGCAGCAGCAGTTCGCCGAAATCATCCGGCACGTCGGGATCAAGCGACTCGCCGATGCCCGTGCGGACGCCGAAGATGGGGTCAGTGCCCTCGCCGGCGGTCTTGCGGATGTAGATCTCGCCAATGCTGCCGTTCTGCGTCACCTTCAAGCCCTGGTTGACAAAGTCGTACTCGATCGTCAGGTCTTTGAACACGGCCTCTGGGTCGGCATCGGGGATCGCCTGAAGGTACTTGTTGATGGCATAGGTCAGGGCTTCGGGATCGGCCTCGTCGTTGTCGATCAGACTCACCTCTTCGGCGGTGCCGATATCCTCGAGAATCTCGCGGATATTGAGTTCCAGTTCGGTGAAGCTGCCGTCAGACTCGACTTTGGTGATGGTGATATTGCCGGGCTTCTCGGCGTCGGGCGTCGCGGCCTCGGCGGAGAAATCGAAGCGGCGGCCGTCACCAAAGCGGGTATTCAACTGATTGGTCAATTCGAACGCGATCTGCGTGCCGGACATCTTCACGTCGCGGCCGGCCAGGTGTTCCAGGCCGACATTGAACGAGGTCGAGCCATCCACCGCGACCTTGAACATATTGGTCAGCTGGGCCCGGGTGAACGTGGAAAAGTCCACGCCGTCCTGATTATTGGTCAGGTTCAGGTTGTCACGGTAGGGCGAGGTCGGTGCCACCTGGGTTTCCACGGTGGCTGGTGTGGATTCGATCGGGCTGGAGAGATTGTCGTAAGAGTACTTCTTGTAGAGGGTGCCCGTGGTGATCAGGTATTTCTCGCTCTCTGCACTGGTGCGCTGCAGCTGCACCAGCTCGGAGGCGGTCTTGATCTCGCCGAACTTGTTGACGAAGTACTGGTCGCCGGAGCGGTCAGAGGCTTGAATCAGTTCCGGTGTCACGAATTGATCGTCGATATACACATAGGTCTGCCACTTGTTGTAGGGGTCGTCGGCGGTCGCCGTCGCCGTCTTGACGTAGTAGGCCGTGGCCAGGTGCGAGGACCCTGATGCGCCGTAGATCGTGAACGACGTGGTCTTGTGATAGGTGTCCGGCTTGTTGCGGTTGAACGCGGCCGTGATGGGCGTGCTGTTGGACGGCAGGTTGAGCCCCAGCTCCACATTGGTCGTGGCCTTGAATTCAGAGACGGTCTTGCGCGGAATCGTCAGGGCGCTCAGCGGCTTGCTGAAGTCCGCCTTGTTGGTGGAGTCCACCGGCAGAGACATCAGCGACTGACCGGCACTGTTGACCATCTGGTTCTGCTCGTTCAGCACGAAGCCACCGTTACGGGTGTAGATCTTGGTGCCATCGGGCGATTGCAGGGCGAAGAAGCCGTCACCGGTGATGGCCAGATCGAGCGAGTTCGCCGAGAACTCGATATTGCCCTGGCTGAATTCCTGCACCACCTGCTTCAACGAGACACCGTTACCGACGACGCTCGAGGCCTTCTGCAGCGGGGACGTCGCGAAGATGTCACCAAAGTCGGCGCCGGACTTCTTGAACCCCGAGGTGCCGGCGTTCGCAATATTGTTGGAGGTGACCGCGAGCTCGGTCGTCGCAGCGTTCAATCCGGTCAGTGATGTATAGAATGACATGTGGCGTTCCTCGTGAAATGTCGGGTGTGATTGATTTGCTTCGCTACAGACCGATTCGCTGCAGCTGCGCCAGGTTGATTTCCTTTCCGGTTTCGGTTTCTACGACCAGACCGGACGCATCCTCGTCCCAGCGTACGGCCGTAATCAGTTCATTGGTGGTCACGCGTGCCGCGCTGGCCTGGCCTGCGCGCTGAATATCCACGGAAACAGCGTAGAGCCCGAGCGGAACCTCTTCGCCTTTGGCCGTGACGCCGTTCCATTCCAGCGCCAGCGTGGAAGCAGGCTGGCGGCCAAATGCGCGTTCAAAAACCACGACTCCTTCAGCATTGCGCACGACGAAACGGCCGCTGTCGGCACCTTCCGGCAAGTCCGCGCTGATCTGTGACACCCGGCCCGCACCGCCGATCACCGTGCCCGAGTTGCTGGGCACGCTACGTCCCAGCATGCTGGTGCTGTCCATCAGGCGTGCCTGCAGCATGTTGCTCGACATGGTTTCCATGGCGCCCTGCATGGCCTTCATGGATTCCAGCGAGGAGAACTGTGCCAGTTGTGCCACGAAGGCCTCGTTTTCCATGGGGCTCAGCGGGTCCTGGCTTTTCAGCTGGGTGGTAAACAGTTTCAGAAACGCGTCGCGGCCGAGTGACTGATCCACCGTCTTGGGCGCGTACTTCTGCGCCTCCAGTTGCTCGGTGGTCAGAATATTGCTGGGAAGAGTGACGTTGCTCATGAGTGCGGGTGTCCTGTAGATCAAGCCTTGGTGATGTCGAGGGTGCGCAACATCAGATCCTTGGCAGTCTTGATGACCTCCACGTTGTTCTGGTAGCCGCGCGAGGCATCAAGCATTTCGATCATTTCTTCGACTTCGTTGACATTGGAGCCCCAGATATAGCCGTCAGCATTGGCCATCGGGTGTCCCGGGTTGTACATCTCCTTGAGCGGGCGCGGGTCGTCAACGATGTCCGCCACGCGCACCCCCCCGCCTGCGGACTGACCCTGGGCGCTCACCATCTGGTTCAGGATGGATTGAAACACCGGACGTTTGCCGCGAAAGGCCTCGGCTTCGGAGCCCGCGACCACATTGCTGTTGGCGATGTTGCTGGCGGTGGAGTTCATGCGGATCAGCTGGGCACTCAGGCCGCTGCCGGCGATGTCGAAAATTCGGTCAAGTGCCATGCTCATTCTCCTCGCAGGGCTTTGCGCAGGCCGCTCACGCGCGATTCAAGAAATTGCAGCGAGGCCTGATAGTCGGCGGCGGCGCGGCCGAACTTGGCCTGCTCCAGGCCGATTTCCACGGTGTTGTTGTCCAGACTCGGGTTCAGCGGCACGCGGTAGACGATGGCATTGCTCACCGAGGGTCGGCCGCTGCTGGTGCCGCCCAGATGCTGGTCGTCGGTGTTGCGCACCCGCATCCCCAGGCTGCCTTCGGCCTGACGCATGGCGCCGGCGAAGTCCAGATCCTTGGCGCGGTAGTTGGGCGTTGCGGCGTTCGCGATGTTCTGCGAAATCAGCTCCAGCCGCGTGTTGCGCAGCTGCAGAGCGCTGCTGTGCAGCGAGAAGTAAGAGTCGAGCAGTGCCATGAGAGATCCGCCTCTGTATCAGTACGACTGTGTATAAGCACAAGGTGTGCCAGCATTTGAAAACGCTGTCGTGAGTCCGGTAAGATGCTGAAAAGCCTTGGAAGCTCTACAGCTTGTCGGTGCAAGTGTCGACTGCCGGCGGGCAGGGGCAAGGGCGGGGGCAGGCCCGACAGGGCAAAGCGGCAAGATTTCGGCATTGCCATGCCGCTTTGCCGGTCGCCAGCGTCCGGCGTGGTGGCTTGGCGCGTGTTGATGCGAGGAAATTCCATGACCAGAACCTCTTGCCTGTGTCTGATTCTGAGCCTGCTGTGCCTGGCCGGCGGCCCCCGCGCGCTGGCGGCAGAGGGGGACCTGCGCGCCGAGATGCTGGCGCAGTTGCAGGTCTGGCTCGAGGCCAGTCAGGGTGAGCAGCCCAGCGGCGTGAGCCTCGACCTGCTGGATCGACGCATTCGGGTGCCCGCCTGCGAGACCCCTTATGTGTTCAGCTTTCCGTTCAACGACGGTCGCACGCTGCGGGTAGAGTGTCCCGCGCTGAACTGGTCGATCGTCACGCGCATGAACCGTGACGAGGCGCCGGCTGTGCCGCTTGACGCTGCGCGGCGTGAGACCGCGGGGGTCGGGGGCCAGCAGGCGTATCAGCTCAAGGTGGCGAAGCAGGCGGGAGATCTGATTGCCGAGGCCGATCTGCAGGTGCTCGAGGTGGACCCGACAAGAGTGTCTGTCGCCCGCGCCCTCAGCCTGGCGCAGCTGCGCGGGGCCAAAGTGGCGCGGGACCTGGCGGTCGGCACGGTGCTGCAGCCTGCCGACGTGCTGCAGGCCGGCATGGCCTTGACGGTGACCACGCTGGTGCCGCGGGGCGCGGCCCTGAGCGAGGCCAACACCCGCACGGCTACTTTTTACGGCCCCCTGCCTGCCGATGTGATCACCTCGGTGCAGTCCCTGCGCCGCGCCGTGGCAACGGGGCCCCTGCAGCCCGGGCAGCCACTGCGGCTGTCGGCCATTCGCTCGCTCGCCGATGTGGTGCGGGGTGACGAGGTGGTGGTGGCGGTGCGGCGCGGCCCGGTCAGCATCGAGTCCTATGCCGTTGCCGAGGAAGAGGGGATGACGGGGGATCAGATCAGCGTGCGCAGCGGCGAGTCCGGCGAACGTTTCAACGTGATCATTACCGGCGTGCGTCGAGTCGAGCCTCTGTGATGCCAGGCGTGGTCGCCGCGCGAAAAAAAATCAGGAATTCCCTAAAGCTGGCTAAAGCAAGTGTCGACTCCACTGACGTAGCGTGCCATAACTCTTCGCGATCCCATGAACTGGCCCATATTATGAACACGATCAACCCGACAGACCCCGGTAAATCCAGCCTGCAGAGCATCACTGACAACAAGCGTGTCAAAGACTTGCGGGAGAAGGCTGCCCAGGACACCTCCCTGCGGCTCACTCCGGAGGAATTGCCCCGGACCGAACCGGACTTGAAATTGTCCGAGGCGGTGAGTGCCGCCATCAAGTCCGCCTCGGCGGAGTACGACAGCGCCAAGGTGGACACCATCAAGGAAATGCTGCGCCTGGGCAATTACCCCCTCGATCCGCGCAAGATCGCGGAAAGCATTGTCGAGCTCGAAAAGCTGCTCTGAGGCGCGGGAGAAGCAGATGGCCGCGGACCAAGACACTGGCGACATGGCGATGCTGACGGCTGAACTCGAAAGCCTGTGTGCCGAGGTCAGCCAGTTCAGTGCCTTGCTGGACGAGGAGTTCGAGGCGATGAAAGCGCAGGATCTGGCCCGTCTCGAGGCGCTGCAGCCGGTGAAGGAGCGCGCGCTCGCGCAGTTAGGCGATGTGCGCTTTAGGCGCGTGCAGGCACAGCTGAGCGCCGGGGAAGCGGCCGGACTGCCAGTGGCCGTGACGGAAAAATGGGCCCGTCTGATCGAAGCCGCCGAGACCATCAAGGGCAGTCTTGCCCGCAATGAAGTGCTGATCAGCCGCAAGTTGACGGTGGTGCGCGAGGCACTGCAGACCTTGTATCAGACGGGCTCCCGCGAAGGGGTCCAGCTTTACGATCGACTGGGGCGGTTGACGCGGCCCGGACGCTCATCCTGACACTGCCGCGGGCATGCCCGCGACCTCAAGCCTCCGCGTCACCCGCGTCCGTATCGGAGGCGATGGTTTCCACCGCGCGCGCCTCGCTCAGCAGATTTGCCGCCAGGCCCCCCGGCACCGGCAGCTTGATCCGGCCGTACAGGGCGGCGATGGTTTCCTCCAGCGCCATGCGCAAGCGGTTCAACTCCTCGCTCTGGGCTCGGGCGCTGTCGTAAGCCACGTTGTAGAGACTGTTCAGTTCCTGCGATGGCAGCCAGCTGGACACTGCAAAACGCAGGGTCTTCACCAGACGCTCACTCTTGGGTGTCGCGCGCGCGGCGCCGAACTTGCCATCACTGCTGCCTTCGGCAAACAGACTGCGGATCGTCTTCAACAACACGGGGGCGTATTGCTCGCGAAACTGTTCGATATCGGCGGCGTTGAGTCCCTCCGGGACACTTTTGCCTGCCAGCACATCCCACAAGGGTTTGCCCTGAAGTCCGTTGAAGGGGACGTTGCCGCCTGCACTGGCAGCTGAGCCTGTGCCGCCGCCATGCTGATCCATCAACTGGCGCGTGATCTCCTCCAGACTGCGGATCTTGCCGACGGCATACAGCACCAGGACGGTGATGGATGCCGTGCAGATCAGAACGATGGTCAGGACGATCAAATTGCTCATGGGCATGGCCTCGGGAGAAAGTGAACCCAGTGCACTTAGCCGTCGTGGTTGCCGGGCTCGGCAGACTGGTCGGAGCCGGATTCAGCGCCGTCTTCCTCGCGCAGGAACCGCACGACTTCCAGATTTTCGACAAGTCCCAGCTCTTTCCACATCTCGTCGGCAACCGCCTGCACCTGCGCGATGGCCTGAGAACGGGAGATTTTCTGGGTCTGGTAGGCCCCCGCCAGGGTGAAGATCTTCTGCGCGAAACGCTCGGGGATGTAGGTGAACATGAAGTCTGCGCCGGACTTCACCAGCTGGAAGGTGTCGGCTTCGGGCGGTTCGGGTTTTTCGGCGCCATTGGCCAGTGCCAGCAGCAGCGTTTCCTCGTAGACCTCCACCTCGCGCGCGGCGCGCACGAAGGCAGTGTCGATATTGGCGCGACAGCGCAGGGCAACGCGCACGCAATACACGCGACTTTCGCGCGCATTGGACTTGGCAGCGGCGACCGCTTCCTCGTAGTCCTCGCGGGCCTTCGCCTTGAGCTTTTCGTTCTTGGATGCTTTAAACCACACTAGTCGAGTGCTCCGGATTGGTAGTGCGAACTCAGCAAAGGTTTGAGTTCCTTGAGCGTGCCGCTGAGAATCTGGCTGATTCGCGATTCGTTCACGCCGATGACTGCACCGATTTCCTTCAGGGTCATCTCTTCCACATAGTACAGCTGCAGGATCAGTTGCTTGCGCGTGTCCAGCTGGGCGATGGCCGTCTCGATCACCGATTTCACGTCGTCCTGTGCCACTGTGGCGTAGGCCTCATGGCTCTCGCTGGCGACGTCGAAGCCATCTTCTTCCAACAGAGCGTCCAATTCCAGCATGTTCAGCTGGGTGGCGTGCAAGCGTTGTTCTTCGTAGGTGGCCACGTCGATGCCCAGAGCCTCCGCCACTTCCCGGTGGGTCGGCTGCCGCCCGAGCGAATTGGCCAGACGGGCGCTGTACTCGCTGTGCAGCTTGCTGTTGCGGATCGCCAGCCGGGACACGTCGCTGAGGCGGCGGGCTTCGTCGATGATCGCGCCGCGAATTCGCGCCTTGGCATAGTTCTCGAAGCTGACCCCCTGGCCGGGATCGAAACTCTTTTCGGCCTCCATCAGCCCGAGAGTACCGAGCTGGATCATGTCGTCAAGCTCGATGTAGGCAGGAATGCGCGGGCGCAGATGCACGGCAATGCGGCGCACCATGGCCAGGTACTGCGTGATGGGCAGCACCTCGTTGCCGATACTCTGCACATCCTGATAGGCATCAATACTCATGATCGTCGTCAGGTCTGCCCCATGAAGAACTGCACCGCGCCGCTGGTCTGGCGGGATATCGGCCGCGCCAGCAGTGCCTTGGCGACCTGGCGGAAGTTGGACGCGATGACGGCGCTGGGCGCAAGGCGCAGCATGGGCGTCGATTTCTGCCAGGACAGGTTCACCATGGGATCCTTGCTCACCGAGCCCACGTAATGCAGCGAAGCATTGAGAAAATTGCCCACGACATTGTCCATGCTCTCGAACAGCTTGAGTCCCTGCTGCTCGTTGTCGACTTGATTGGGCAGATAGAGAAAGTTGTCGAGCTTGTAGTCGTGCACCATGACCTTGAGCAGGGCGTAGGCGTCGGCGATGGAACTCAGTTCCGCCGTGCCCACCACCACGCGTTCCTCGCAGGCCTGCAGAAAGGCAAGAACACTGGAGGAGATGCCGGCGGCACAGTCCACCATCAGCACATCGTAGTGCGTGGAGAGCCCGGAAAACGCCTGAATGATGCGTGCCGATTCGACGCGGCCCAGGGAGGCCAGTGCCTCGACGCCGCTGGCGCCTGCCACCAGGTCCACGCCGAAGGACGACTTCACGATGATGTCATCCAGTCGCGCCAGGCCGTTCATGACGTGACCGATGTTGCCGACGGAGTCGACTCCCAGGCCGATCTGGGCATTGGCCAGGCCCATGTCGGCATCGAAATAGAGCACGCTTTTGCCTTGCTCAGCCATGGCCGTCGCGAGATTGATGGAAAGCGTGGTCTTGCCAACCCCGCCCTTGCCGCTGGCGATGCAGATGGTGCGGGTGCCGGTGTTCAGAGCCTGGGGCTGCATGGTGTCTGCCTTGGAGTGTCGTGGAGAAGACGTGCCAGTGAGTGAGGAGCCGCCGCGATCAATCTGCGATTTCCTTCAGCACTTCTTCGGCCAGCATACGTTTGTCCAGTGTCATCAAGGGGCTTGCAGGCAGAGGTCCGGCCCCTGCGAAGAGCAGAGGCGTGCGTGTCTCCAGAAGAGTTTCCATCAGCGGCCAGCATACTCCGGGGCTGTCAAGCCGGGTAATCCATGTCGACGCGAATGACAGCCCGGTGCCCTGGCGGAATCCTCGGGACGACGTGCTGGCGGTATCTTTGGCCACCAGCAAATGAAAGTTCGCAAATGTCAGGTCGTTTTGCAAGCGCTGCAATTCCGTGAAATCCAGGGTGCTGGGCAGCTCGACAATGATGCTGGCGTGCCCCATGTGCTCGTGGATGATCGATAGCAGCATGGTCCATTCGGCCGCCTGGTAGACATCGATCCCGCGCTTCGCGCCGAGCAGCTGCAACTGTGTCCAGGTGCCGTCGCGCGTGGGCTTGTAGCCTACCACCAGGGCCTGACGGCCCTGCTCCTGCAGGTGCGATGCCAGGCGGAAGGCATTCACCGTCTTGCCGACGCCCGCCTGACCCACCAGAAAATGCACCCCCGGCTCGGGAGACAGCTCCGTGCTGGCGGGCAGATTCTCCAGGAGAAATTCCTGCAACAGCTGACGCGCGTCGGAGGTGCAGGTGCAGTGCGCGGTCAGCGCCTGCATTTTCTTCATCAACCGAGCCGAGATGGCGGCCTCTTCGAGGTGTTCGCTCAGCTGGAAGCCCTCAGGGGCGCTGTCGCGGGACGGGCTGTTATGCGTTTCGCGCAGCGCCCGGCGCAGCGACTCGAATTCTGTTTTCATCAGCAGGCTCAATTCCTGCACTCCAGCCAGTGCCGTCGTGGCGAGGGCGGGAGCCGCGGCCTGCGCCAGGCCGGAGTTGGCGGCAGGCTCCTCTGCCGCGGCAACAAAGCAGGCTGCGCTCGCCTGGGGCCTTATCGTCAGCGCAGGCGCTTCCTCCTGCCACCGGTCGGCGGGCGCGACGGGGGTGTCATCGACGGCAAACACAAAGTGGTTCTTTCCGGTATGCCGGGTGTTGGCAATGATCAGGACATCATCGCCAAAGCGCTGCGCCAGCTCACGCAGACCACTCTTGGTGTCCTCGGCTTCCAGACGCTCGATTCTCATGTCTCACTCCTTGTTCAGGCGGCGTTCAAGCCGATTTTGGCAATCACTTTGATGTCCTGGTCTTCCGGAATTTCGGTATAGGACAACACGCTCAGTCCGCGCGAGCGGCTGCGCAGCACCTTGGCCAGCCAGGGGCGTATGCCGGGCGACACGATCAATACCGGCGGCAGGCCCTTCTCCTCGGTCTGGCGTTTTTCGTCGTCGATCGCCCGGAACAGGCTTTCCGCCAGCTTGGGATCGATGACCAGCTCGCCGGACTTGCGGCTTTGCTGCAGCGTGCTGGAAAGCAGATGTTCCAACTCGGTTTCCAGGGTGATGACGGAGAGGGTCTGGCCCAGGTCAACCAGCGACTGCATGATCGAGCGTCCCAGGGCGGGTCGAATCAAGGCCGTCAGCTCGTCGGGATCCTTGCTCTTGCCCACCTCGACCACCAGGCTTTCGACGACGCTGCGCATGTCCCGCAGCGAGATGCCCTCGGCCACCAGATTGCGAAACACCTGATTGACCGTGGCCAGGGAGATCTTTTCGGGGATCAGGCCTTCCATCAGTTGCGGCGATTTTTCCGTGAGCTTGTCCAGCAGTTGACGGGTTTCGTCGTGACCGAGCAGTTCGGGCGCGTTTTCCTTCAACACCATGTTGACGTGAGTGGCGATGGCCGTAGAGGCGTCCACCACGGTGTAGCCCAGCATGCGGGCATAGTCGCGCTTGGCAGGCTGTATCCAGTAGGCATCCAGACCGAAGGCCGGGTCCTTGGTCGGCACTCCGTCCAGGGGCACGCTCAGGTTGCCGGGATTGATGGCAAGCTCGCTGCCGATGCGAATCTCGCCCTTGCCGCGGGCAATGCCGCGCAGAAGGATCTTGTAGGCGTCGGGCGGCAGTTCCAGATTGTCGCGCACGCGGATGGACTGCAGCAGGAAGCCCATTTCGGCCGATAGTTTCTTGCGCACCCCGCGGATGCGTCCCAGCAGGGTGCCACCGCCCTCCTGACTGGCCAGGGCGACCAGACCATAGCCCAGCTCCAGGCTGATGGTGTCTGACTGCTCGATATCGTCCCAGCCCAGTGCCTCGATCTCGGCAGGGGCTGCTGCATGCTGGGCGCTGGCCGCCGCCTCTGCCTGTCGAGCCCGCTCGCTGTTCTGACGCAGCAGCACATAGCCAAGGCCGCCGGACAAGGCGGCGAAGCCGAGGAAGATGGTGTTGGGCATGTCGGGAATGATGCCCAGCGCAAACAGAATCGCCCCGGCGATCAGCAGCGCCTTCGGATCGGCCATCTGCGAGCTTGCCTGACGTGACATGGTCTCCGCCGTGGTCACGCGAGTCACGATGATGGCGGTGGACAGGGACAGCAACAGCGCCGGAATCTGCGCGACCAGGCCATCGCCGATGGTCAGCAGCACGTAGATCTCGCCAGCCTCGGCGAAACTCAGGTCGTGTTGCGTCATGCCGATGGCCAGACCGCCGATGATGTTGATGAACAGGATCAGCAGGCCGGCAATGGCGTCACCCCGAACAAACTTCGAGGCACCGTCCATCGAGCCGAAGAAATCCGCTTCCTGGCTGACTTCCTCGCGTCGTCGCTTGGCGGTTTCCTGATCGATCAGCCCGGCATTGAGGTCGGCATCCACCGCCATCTGCTTGCCCGGCATCGCATCCAGGGTGAAACGGGCAATCACTTCCGACACGCGTCCGGCGCCCTTGGTGACCACGATGAAGTTGATGATCATGAGAATGGCGAAGATGATCAGCCCCACCACGTAGTTGCCGGCGATCACGAACTGACCAAAGGATTCGATCACCTTGCCTGCGGCCGCCGGTCCGTTGTGACCTTCCACCAGCACCACGCGCGTCGAGGCCACGTTCAGCGCCAGACGCAGCATGGTGGTGAGCAGCAGGATGGACGGGAATGCCGAGAACTCCAACGGCTTGGTCACGTTGATGGCGATCATGATGATCATCAGGCTGACCACGATGTTGAGCGTGAAGAACAGGTCCAGCAGCAGCGGTGGCAGAGGCACCACCAGCATGGCCATGATGATCAGGATCAGCAGCGGAATGCCCAGGCCGCGCAGACTTGCCTGGAAGCTGGCTTGTCGGAAAATTGACAGTGCGATGGATTGCAATTTAAATCCCTTGGATATCAATACGATATTTTCAATTCCGCCCGTGTCGGCGCGGCAGAAATTGACCTTGGCGGGATAGAAGCAATAAACCGGCCAACTTATTTTGACGCCGGCGTAAAGTCGGGCGTGCCAAGTGCCGACAATCCCTGCATCAGGATTGCCCAGTCCCAAAGGAGAGCGCCTCATGAACCCCTGTCACCCTGCCCGTGCCCTGGCGGCCGCCCTGTTGTGCGCGGTGCTGCTCAATGGTTGCATCGTCGCCGAGCGCAGTTCCCCCGGCTCGGTCATGCAGCTGGTGGAACTCAGTGACACCATTACGGCCACCGGCTATGCCGTGATCGAGCTGCAGCTGAGCGACCTGCCCGAGCAGCGCCGCCTGCTGGCGATCCGGGCGTCCAAGCTGGACGCCTACCGGGCACTGGCGGAGCAGGTCTATGGCCAGATGATCGACTCGGAAACCTCGGTGCGCGACCTGGTGGTCAGCAGTGACGCCTTTCGGGCGCGGGTACAGGGCGTGATCTACGGTGCCGAGCTGGAGAGCATTACCCCGGTGGGCGCCGATACCTACGAAGTCACCCTGAGTCTGCGCCGCTCCGTGGTCAATGATCTGCGCCGGCTCTATCTGCAGATGAGCCGCGAGCAGCGGGCATGAGGAGAGTGACCATGCTGCGTCCGTATCGGTGGCGTCGAGTCTGTCTTGCGTTGTGTCTGGCCTGCGCCCCGCTGCTGCAGGCGCAGACCCCAGGCGAAGAGCCTGCCCTGCCCCTTCCGGGCGAGGCCGAACAGCTGCTGGAAACCATTCGTCAGGTGCTGGTCGAGGCCGCGGTGGACGACACCGTCACCGTGGTGAGCAGCGCCTATATCGACGCCGGCGGCCGACTGATCGAATCGGCCTACTTCGATACTGAAACCGTGGTGCGCGGCGTGCGAGTGCTGGACTACCTGCCCCGGGACACGGTGGCACCCGATCCGGCCGAGCGCCTCCCGGCCAGTCTGGCCGGCCTGCGTGACGGCGCCTGTGCCCTGGCCCCCGAGCGACATTACGCCCCCTCGCTGAGAGTCGCCGCGCAAGTGGAGCTGGGGCAGGGTCGCCTGAACAATGCGCAGACGGCGGCGCTGATCGCGCAGACCACGCGCGCCATCGACGCCAGTGTGGCGCGCAGCGCCGCCTGGGTGGCGGTGCACGAAGACCGTCGCCTGGCGCAGGCCAATGCCTATGAGCGTCTGGCCAGTGGCTTGCAGGACGTCGCCCCCACCGACTATGCCTTGCGCTGGTCACTGAGCGAGGCCGCTTCTGCCGAGCTTGCCCCCGCGCAGCGCCTGCGACAGGGGCTGGAAACCCTGAGCAGCAGCGGTCGGGCCGTGCTGGCCGCGAATCCATGGCTGCCGCTCGAGCTGGCGGCCCGCACGCCGCCCGTGCTGGCCCGGTTCGAGGTCGAGCTGGTGGACCTGGCGCGCAATCAGGTGCTCAGCAGTCGCACGCACAGCGTGCCACTGTGGTCCGGGACGCCGGCCCTGGTGGCCCGCGCGGACGATCTGGCGGTGCTCGAGGCCGACCTGCAGCAGCAGATCGACGACTTCCTGGCCGCCGCGCAGCGCGATCATCAGTGCGGCCTGCGGCAGTACGCCCTGCATGCCTCGCCACAGGAGCCGGCGCACTACGTGCTGCGACTGGGCACACAGAACGGCGCCCGCGCCGGCGATCGCTTCCTGCTGGTGGATGCCCCGTGGAGCGGGGCCGAAGACACGCTCAACGGCGATCTGGTGGCCACCATGGCCATCGCCGAGATCGTCGCGCTCGGGCCCTACGAGGCAAGCCTGGCGGTGGTCGCCGGGCCTTCGACGCCGGGCGCCGCGCGCATCGCGATTGCCTTTTGAGGCCCAGCGCCTCGCTCATACACAGGAGACTGCCTGCATCATGACGCTACGACACCACACTCTGCTGACCCTGGTGCTGCTTGCCCTGTGCGGCCCTGCCGTGCAGGCCCAGACACTGAGCGGTCAGCCGGCCGTCATCGACGAGGCCCTGCAGCGCCTGCTGGGCGACGCCGACATCAATGACTTCCTGGAGACCCGCCGCAGCACGGAGATTCGCGACGGACGCTATCAGGTGCGGACCGGCGACACGCTGGACCAGCTCATCGAGCGCATGTTTGGCGCCAGTCTGCTGCGGCGCGAGCTGCTGCAGCAGGCCATCGTGCGCAGCAACCCGCACGCCTTCCGCAACGGCAATCCCAACTGGATGCTCGCCGGCGCCCAGCTGCGCGTGCCCACTGCCGACGACGTGCTGGGCCTGATCTTCAGTGACCTCGAAGGCGTGCGCACGCGCATCCGCGGCGGGCATCCGAACTGGGTGCAGTACCCCTGACGCCTGGGGGCCGCCCGCATGATTCCCGATCTGCACGCCAGCCTTGTCCGCCCTGCGCTGGGCGGCGAGCCGGAGACCCTCGGGGTGCTGCGCCTGAGCACCGAGCAGGGCCGGCAGCTGGGCCTGCGCAACGATCAGACGGTGCGTGGCGTGGTGGATGCCACGGGCACGCAGATCCAGCTGGACACCGACGAGGCGGCGTCCCTGCTGAACCTGCCCGGGCGCGCCCCGGCGCTCTCGGAGTGGCTGTTCCGGGTGCGTCTCGGCCCGCTGGGCGTGCAGCTGCTGCCGCAGCGCGCGCTTGCCAGTGCCGGCGGCAATGCCCCGCCGCCGCCCGCTCCTTCCCCCTCCCGTGACGAGCCCCCGCTGCCCGGCCCTGTGCTGCCCGGCCGTGTGGCCAGCCTGTTGTCCCTGCAGACCCCCCTGAGCGCGCTGGCCGCGCTGGCCGATCCCCGCACCCTGCGCCGCCTGCTGCAGGACGCAGTGCCTGCGGCCCAGCGCGCTGCGGTGGACGCCGCGCTGTGGCATGCCCGCGATGCCATCACCCCGGACGCCGTGCGCAGTGCGCTGTTGGGAAGTGGGTTCGTGACGGCTCGTCAGGGCACGGCGCCAGGCGTCAGTGTCAGAAAACTGCTGGAACAGTTGCGCGACAGCGCGGACGCCGGCGACATCGAGCTGAGTGCAGGCGAGTACAGTGCCGTGCTGGAGGGCCTCGACAGCCTCGAGGCCATGCAGCTGCAGGGGCTGGCTCGACAGGAGGCGCAGGAGGCCCTGTACCGCTTTCCCATGCTGTTTCACGATGCCCCACCGGCCCAGCTGACGGTGCAGCGCGACGCGCCGCCGCCGCAGGGGGGCGCGAGCGCTGCGCCGCCCTGGCGGGTGGATCTCGATCTGCCCCTGCCCGATGGGCGTGCGCTGGAGATCAGTGTGCAGTGGCAGGCCCGGGGCGAGCTCACCCTGGTGTTGTGGACGCTGGACGACGCGCTGCACGCCGCCCTGCGCCAGGAACTCGGCAGTCTGGCGCAGCGGCTGGAGGACTGGGACATGCTGCTCGGTCACTGTCAGATCGTGCTGGGCGAGCGTCCCGCGCGTCCGCCAACGCCGCCTGCCGCTGCGGCCTCACGGCTGGATTGCTACACATGAAGACGCCTGCGCCGCCCACCCGCGCCGTCGCTTTGGAGTATGGGGATCACGCCGCCCCCAGGGTGCTGGTGCGCGCCGAGGGCGACCTGGCACCCTTGTTGACGCGGGCAGCGCAGGAGCTGGGAATTCCGCAATTTCGCGATGACGCGCTGGCAGAAGTGCTGAGTCAGCTGCCGCTGCGCGAGGAGATTCCAGAGGATTTGTATGTGTCGGTGGCCGTGGTGATGGCCTGGGCCTACTGGGTCACCGGCCGGGTGCCCCGGGCCTAGGCCCGGGCGGCGGTGTGCTGGGCAGCCTGCTGCCAGGCCTGTTGCAAAGCGCCAAGGATTTCGTGCACTTCCTGCAGGGCGGCGGCGTCGTTGTGCGCGTGTGCGAAAGAGAGTCGCTGCAGCGAGTAGGCATACAGGTCGTCCAGATTGCGTGCCAGGTCTCCCCCGATGTTGAAATCCAGCGTGTCGCGCAGCGCCAGCAGAATCTTCTGCGCCTTGGACACGCAGTGTCCTTTTTCGAAGAAGGCTTTCTGCTGCAGGTGACGCTGGGCGTCGATCAGGGCATCGGTGAGCCCGCGGAACAGCAATTGCAGCAGATCGGCGCCCGAGGCGTATTCAGCCGCCGAGTCGTAAGTGACCTGGCCGTAAGTCTGCAGGGCGCGGTGGTAATTTCCATACATGGGGCTTGCTCCTCGAGAGGCGTCGCGATGGGGACGAAAGGGGGCCGCACGGCCGCCAGTGCGTGAGGAAGTCGGCACATGCGGCGCGCCACTTTAGGGCCTGGCGCGGGAAAAAAATGCGCCTGCCGGCTAAAGCCCGGTGCGGCAAGTGCCGACTTTCTTCCCCGACAGTCGCAGGAGGGGGTGCTGACCCAGACAGATTAAAGTCGCGCCACACAACTGCCGATTGCAGAGACAGGGCCAGCCATTGCACCGCTCCACTCTGCAATCGCGTTTCCTGGCCGACCCGAAAAGAACGTCAGCAAGGCCCCAACTACTTTTTCAGCTACTTCAGGAGATCAAGCATGTCCGCAATCAATACCAACGTATCTTCCATCCTGGCCCGCAATGCGCTGGTCAACAACGAGCGCTCCATGAGCACGTCCATGCAGCGTCTGTCCACCGGTGTGCGCATCAACAGTGCCAAGGACGACGCCGCCGGCCTGGCCATCAGCTCCAAGATGACCGCGCAAATCCGCGGCCTCGACCAGGCCGTGCGCAATGCCAACGACGCCGTGTCCCTGATCCAGACGGCAGAAGGCGCCTTGGTGGAGACCACCAATATGCTGCAGCGTATGCGTGAACTGGCTGTGCAGTCAGCTTCAGACACGAATGTGACGGCCGACCGCACTGCGCTGAATGAAGAGTTTCAGCAGCTGAAGTCAGAGATCAACCGCATTGGCAACAATACGCAGTGGAACGGCACAAACATTCTTGACAAGAGCTTCGCTGGAACTACAACCGGCACATTCGTGTTTCAAGTAGGTGCCAATGCCAGTCAGACAGTTTCTCTGGCAATCGGTAACTATCGGACAACCGGATCTTCAAGCGGAACAGCCGCTGTTGCAACGACAACTGGCGGGGGTGCTGCCGCAGCACAGGTGTCGACAATTACAGTCGGTGGCACCTATGCCACGGGCGACGTCATCTCATTCAACGTCGGAGAAAAAAGTTACAATTACACTGTAACTGCTGCGAACATGGCTGCAGCTACGCCAGTCAATGATATCGCCACGGCTCTTGCGGCTGCCTACACTGCTGATGGGACAACGGGTATAACTGCTGCTGCCTCTAATGCCGTTGTAACATTCACTGGCACAGCGAACTCAAATCAATTTGCCATTTCTTCGTCAGTTGGTGGCCTGCTGGGAACCGTCAATTCTTCAACCATCACATCGCAGTCGAACGCCAATGCGGCAATCACTGCGGTAGATTCAGCGATCGCAACGGTGAACACAGGGCGCGCCGAGATGGGTGCCGTCATGAACAGACTGCAGTACGCGGCGGACAATCTGTCCAAAGTCTCCGCCAACGCCACCGAATCCCGCAGTCGTGTTCTGGATGCCGACTACGCCAAGGAAACCACCGAGCTGGCCCGTACCCAGATCATCGCGCAGGCAGGCACGGCGATGCTGGCACAGGCCAACCAGGTGAAGCAGACAGTGCTGTCCCTGCTCAAGTAAGCACTTAGAGCGTTCAGGTCCGCCCGCGCAGCTTCGGCTTGCGCGGGCTCCTGCCGCCTCTTGATGACCCGAGGTCATGATGATGACAACGATTGATACCTTCGCGCCCGCCCAGATCCCGGCGGCGAAGCCGGTCGAGAGCGTGGCGCCCAGGCCCGCGCCTGCAGTCGATGCGGTAATGAAGACAATCCGGGATGTCTCCGCTCAGACGCAGCAGGTCAATGCGCAGATTGCCGAACAGCGCAATGCCGCGGCCGAGCAGATGGAAAAAATGAAGGCTCGACTCGACGAGGCCATCCGGACCCTCAACGAGTCCATCGACATGAATCCAAACAACCTGCAGTTCTCGGTGGATGCCGTGTCGAAGAAGATCATGGTGGTGGTGACCGATCAGGTGACCGGCGAGACGGTGCGTCAGGTGCCGGCCGAGGCCCTGCTGCGCGTCGCGCACAATATCGAAGCCATGAAAGGCATACTGTTCGACAAGGTTCTCTGAGCACGCAGCAGGGAACCTTGTGGTTCCTTGCCGCTCTCGCCCCGCCCCTCGACGCCTTCCGGGCGTCCCGCTTCTGTTCTTCCGGCAAGTGTGCTACGGTCGCGCCACTCGTTCGGACAGGTCAATTATTAAGCAAAGATGACGAAGGCGACTGTTTTTTTTGGCAACAGCGAGGCGATGCGTTCGCTGCAAAAACTGCTCGCTACATGCGCTGGAAGCGATGCCTCGGTGCTGCTGACAGGCGAAACCGGCTCCGGCAAGGAAGTCATGTCGCGGGCCCTGCATGAGCAGTCTCCCCGCCGCCACGCCCCGTTCATTCCCATCAATTGTGCCGCCATACCCGCCGCGCTGCTGGAAAGCGAGCTGTTCGGCTATACCAAGGGCGCCTTCACCGGCGCGATGAGTGATCGCAGTGGCCGCATCGAGCTGGCCAACGGCGGTACCCTGTTCCTGGACGAAATCGGCGATATGCCGCTGGAGCTGCAGGCAAAGCTGCTGCGGGTGCTGGAGGAGCGCGTGGTCGAGCCGCTGGGCAGCGGGGTGGCGCGCGAGATCAATGTCAGGGTCGTTGCAGCCACACACCGCGACCTCCATGCCCTGGTGCGCGATGGCGTGTTTCGCGAAGACCTCTACTTTCGCCTCAATGTGCTGCCCCTGCGCATTCCGCCGGTGCGTGAGCGCACGGGCGACATTCTTGCCCTGTGTCAGTGGTTTGCCGGCAGGCACGCGCGCGGGCAGTCGCCGATTCACTTCACCCGCCGCTCGGCGCGCTGGCTGGAGGCCTACGCCTGGCCGGGCAATGTGCGGGAAATCTCCAATCTGATGATGCGCTTCAGCGTGATCTACGGCGCCCAGGTCATCGACCTGAGTCGCGTGCCTGCCGATTTGCTGCCGCCTGGACTGTGGGAACTCATTCAACGCGACTGCGCGCAGAGCGCGGACAAGGTCGCGGCGCGCGACGAGGCCGACACGCCGTGGCCGCTGCAGCCGCTGGAGGCCGTGAGCGTGGCGGCCCCGGCCGGCGCCGAAGCGCTGACCGACCCGATCAGCCCACGCTCGATCGAACAGATCCTGCGGCTCTCCCACTCCGTCACTGCTCTGCCCAGTGAGGGCGTGCCCGCCCGCCAACTGATGGCCGACATCGAGATCCAGCTGATCAAGGCCGCCCTCGCGCAGGCCGAAGGCAGTGTCAGCAAGGCGGCTGCGTTGCTGCATCTGCAACGTACCACCCTGATTCAGAAGATCTCCCGCTACAACCTCAATACCTCCTCTCTGTAAGCGCTTCGGCGGTCTGCCAGATTTCTGACGCGGCGCCGAAAACGTGTCAAAAAATGTACAACTGCATTTTTTTAGTCTTTTAAAACAATGACTTGAAAAACTGGCTCGCTTATTGCTAATCGTCGCCTGCACCTCCATGAACCACCCGATGAGTGTAATGATGATGACGCAGGCCACCACCCGAACGCAGCCCTTCGTATTTGTCGACCCCCAGAGCGCGCAGATCTTTGCGCTGGCGTGCCGGGTGGCGGCTTCCAGCATTCCTGTGCTGATTGCCGGGCCGACCGGCTCTGGCAAGGAGATCCTGGCCCGCGTGGTGCACGAGGCCTCGCCCCAGGCGCAGGGCCCGTTCATCGCCGTGAACTGCGCCGCCATTCCGGCGACGCTGGCCGAGAGCCTGTTCTTCGGCCACGAGAAAGGGGCCTTCACCGGCGCCAACAGCAGCGCCGCCGGCTATTTCGAGCAGGCCCAGAATGGCACCATTTTCCTGGATGAAATCGGCGAGATGCCGCTGGAGCTGCAACCCAAGATCCTGCGCGCTCTGCAGGAGCGCAAGATCACCCGCCTGGGCGGCACCCGCGAAATCGCGGTGAACGTGCGCGTGCTGGCGGCGACCAACGTGGACCTGCTGGAACACACGCGGCGGCAGCGATTCCGGGAAGACCTCTACTACCGCCTCAGCGCCTTCAAATTCAACATGCCGGCGCTGGCGGCGCGCAAACTCGACATCCAGCCCCTGGCCTATCTGATGCTGCAGAAGTACAGCATGCCGGGAGGCCCGACCGACATCGCCCCCTGTGCCCTGGAAAAACTGCTGAGCCATACCTGGCCCGGCAATATCCGCGAACTGGAAAACGTGATGGCCCGCGCCACGATTCTGACGCAGACGCCGACCATCGTGGCGGCCGACATCGTGTTCGACGAGTCGGCAGCGCCGGCGCTGGCGGCGGATGCGGTGCCGGCGAGCCCGTCCGTGCAGGCCGAACCCGAGCAGGCCACCGCCGCGGGCGAGGGCAATCTGCAGGCCACGATCCAGCATGCCGAACGCCGCAAGATCCTGGCGGCGCTGCACAGCTCGAGCTCGCGCGCCGATGCGGCCAAGCGCCTGGGCATCAGCCAGCGCACGCTGCGCCATAAATTGCAAACCTTCCGCTCCGAGGGCCATCGGGTCCCGGATGCCTACGCACGCTGAGGGCTACAGCCATGGCGATCACTCCCACTCCGGACGCGCAGTACCTGCTGTCGCAGATCCAGCGCTACCAGAGCGCCATCCAGCAGACGCGGCTGCAGGGCGGCGCCGCCGTGCCCCCCCCTGCCAGCGGGGTGGAAGGCCGCAATTTTGCCAGCACGATTTCCGATGCCGTGGCGCGCACCCTGCAGGAGGTCAATGCCACCCAGCAGGCTTCCCAGACGATGATGGCCCGCTTCGAATCCGGCGAGAACGTCCCGCTGACGGACGTGGTGCTGGCCATGCAGAAATCCTCGCTGGCCTTTGAAGCCACCTTGCAGGTGCGCAACAAAGTGCTCAAAGCCTACGAAGACATCATGAACATGCCCGTTTGACAAAGGTTGACTGAACCATGGCGATTGCAGAAGAACTCTCCTCCCCCCTGATGGCCGCTAGCGATGCACGCGTGGATACCAGCCGTCGCAACCTGCCTGCAGAGCGTGATGCGGGCGGCGGCGCGCCTGCGGCTGAGGACGCCCGGGCTTATCCCAGCGTGGTTGAAGTGCTCAACCAGCCGCTGGTGCGCAAGTCCCTGCCGGCCATCCTGTTGACCAGCCTGCTGTCGATCCTGGTGATCGTGTTCTTCCTCATCAATAGCGGCGACTACCGTGTGCTGCATCCCGGCATGAGCGAAGTGGATCGGGCGGAAGCCATGGAGGT
>Ga0255210_1000108_pt1 | contig 38938 bp, 29 predicted proteins | sample Miss_Yuk_RepA_8d_FD_188422 | JGI IMG/M metagenome (GOLD analysis project Ga0255210, IMG submission 188422) | Freshwater microbial communities from Mississippi River, Louisiana, United States - Miss_Yuk_RepA_8d | ecosystem: Environmental > Aquatic > Freshwater > River | place: USA: Louisiana...
CTCGACGTGCGCGGTGTTGATCGTGATGCCGCGCGCCTTCTCTTCCGGCGCCGCGTCGATCTGGTCGTAGGCCTTGGCCTCACCACCGAACTTCTTCGCCAGGATCGTCGTGATCGCCGCCGTCAGCGTCGTCTTGCCATGGTCCACGTGACCAATCGTGCCCACGTTCACGTGCGGCTTGGTCCGCTCAAACTTGCCCTTTGCCATGTTGCGCGCTCCTCGCGGTCAAACAGGATGTGAAACAGAAAGAGGGGGAATGAGGTTGGTGCCCATGGCGGGAATCGGACCCGCGACCTCTCCCTTACCAAGGGAGTGCTCTACCACTGAGCCACATGGGCATCGACACAGGTCTGGACTCGTTCAGAAACCAAACCGGTGCCGACTCGCATCAAACACCAACACTACCGGACACTGGAGCGGGAAACGGGAATCGAACCCGTGTCATTAGCTTGGAAGGCTAAGGTTCTACCATTGAACTACTCCCGCCTTGCCAGCAACGCGGGCCGCATCCCAGCCCGCGTTGCGCCAAATTGTTTCGCCTGGTGGAGGAGGCTGGATTCGAACCAGCGTAGGCGTAAGCCAACAGATTTACAGTCTGCCCCCTTTAGCCACTCGGGCACCCCTCCGCGGCGAACCACGGACTATAGCAAAGCAGTTTGCGCCGCGCAAGTGCTGCAGCGCATCATGTCGCCGACCAGTCGATGGCCGGCGCGCCGCGCGCCACCAGGAAGTCCCGCAGCACCGCGAAATGCCCGCAGCCGACGAAGGGCACGGGCGGCCGGCGGGCCGACAGCGGCGAGGGGTGGTTGGCCTGCAACACGAGGTGGCGGCCGCCGCCGGCGGCGGCGATCAGCGGCGCCTTGGCCTGGGCGTGGGCGCCCCACAGCAGGTAGGCCTTGTCGCCGGGGTCGGCCGCGGTGGCGGCGATCAGCGCGTCGGTCAGCGCCTCCCAGCCGCGGCGGGCGTGGGCGGCGGGCTGGCCGTCCTCGACGGTGAGCGTGGTGTTGAGCAGCAGCACGCCCTGGCGCGCCCAGCCCGCCAGATGCCCGCCGGCCGGGCGCGGTCCGCCCAGGCTGCGCGCCACCTCGTCGAGGATGTTGCGCAGGCTGGGCGGCGGCTTGACGCCCGGCGGCACCGAGAAGGCCAGGCCCTCGGCCTGGCCGGGGCCGTGGTACGGGTCCTGGCCGAGGATGACCACGCGCACCTGGGCGCGCGGCGTCAGCGCCAGCGCGCGCAGCACCTGGGCCGGGTAGATCACCGCGCCGGCGGCCTGGCGGGCGGCGATGTGGGCGCGCAGGCGCTGGCCGTCGGCCGAGGCCGCCCAGTCGCGCACCAGGGGCGCCCAGTCGGCGGGCGCGCGTGCCAGCACCGCGTCCAGCGGCTCGCACAGGCGGTTGGGCGCCATGGCGGCGCCCACGGCGCCGGTCCCGCCTCTTTCGCCCATGTCGCCCGCATCGAACAGGCCGCGCTGGGCCGAGCCGCCCACCGCGCGGCTCAGCCGAACAGCGCAGCCAGCGCCTCGCCCGGCTCGGGCGCGCGCATGAAGGCCTCGCCGACCAGGAAGGCGTGCACGCCGGCCGCGCGCAGCCGCTGCACGTCGGCCCGGGTGGCAATGCCCGACTCGGTGACCAGCAGCCGGTCCGCCGGCACCCGCGGCAGCAGGCCCAGCGTGGTCTCCAGCGAGACCTCGAAGCTGCGCAGGTTGCGGTTGTTGACGCCGACCAGCGGGGTCTTCAGGCGCAGCGCGCGGTTCAGCTCGTCGCCGTCGTGCACCTCGACCAGCACGTCCAGGCCCAGCTCGAGGGCGCAGGCCTCCAGCTCGGCCATCTGCGCGTCGGACAGGCAAGCGGCGATCAGCAGGATGCAGTCGGCGCCGATCGCGCGGGCCTCCAGCACCTGGTAGGGGTCGACCATGAAGTCCTTGCGCAGCACCGGCAGCGCGCAGGCGGCGCGGGCCTGGCGCAGGTAGTCGGCATGGCCCTGGAAGAAGCGCTCGTCGGTCAGCACGCTCAGGCAGGCGGCGCCGTGGGCGGCGTAGCTGGCGGCGATCTCGGCCGGCACGAAGTGCGCGCGGATCACGCCCTTGCTGGGGCTGGCCTTCTTGACCTCGGCGATCACGCCGGGCTGGCCGGCGGCGATCTTGGTGCGCAGCGCGGCGGCGAAGCCGCGCGGCGCGGTCTGCGCCGCGGCCAGCTCGCGCAGCGCGGCCTCGCTGCGCAGCGCTCGGGCGGCCGGCACCTCCTCGCGCTTGACCGCGACGATCTTCTCCAGGATGTCGCTCATGCCAGCTCCTTCGTGCGGGCGACGAACTGCCGCAGCTTGGCCTGCGCCGCGCCGCTGGCCAGGGCCTCGCGGGCGCGGGCGATGCCGGCGGCGATGTCGGGCACGACGTTGGCGGCGTACAGCGCGGCGCCGGCGTTCAGCAGCACGATGTCGCGCGCCGGGCCGGGCTCGTTGGCCAGCACGGCCTGCAGCAGGGCCATCGACTGCTCGGGCGTGTCGACCCGCAGCGCGCGGTTGCTGGCCATGGTCAGGCCGAAGTCCTCGGGGTGGATCTCGTACTCGCGGATCGCGCCGTCCTTGAACTCGCCGACCATGGTGGCGGCGCCCAGCGAGACCTCGTCCATGCCGTCGCGGCCGTAGACCACCACCGCGTGCTCGGCGCCCAGGCGCTGCAGCGCGCGCACCTGGATGCCGACCAGGTCGGGGTGGAACACGCCCATCAGGATGTTGGGCGCGTCGGCCGGGTTGGTCAGCGGGCCCAGGATGTTGAACAGCGTGCGCACGCCCAGCTCGCGCCGCACCGGCGCCACGTTCTTCATCGCCGGGTGGTGGTTGGGCGCGAACATGAAGCCGATGCCGGTGTCGGCGATCGACTGTGCCACCGCCTTGGGCGACAGCGTCATCGGCACGCCCAGCGCCTCCAGCACGTCGGCGCTGCCGCTCTTGCTGCTGACGCTGCGGCCGCCGTGCTTGCTGACGCGCGCACCCGCCGCCGCGGCGACGAACATGCTGCAGGTGGAGATGTTGAAGGTGTGCGAGCCGTCGCCGCCAGTGCCGACGATGTCGACCAGGTGCGTGCGGTCGGCCACGTCGACCTTGGTGGCGAACTCGCGCATCACCTGCGCGGCGGCGGTGATCTCGCCGATGGTCTCCTTCTTGACGCGCAGGCCGATCAGCAGCGCGGCGGTCATCGTCGGGCTCATCTCGCCGGCCATGATGCGGCGCATCAGCGCCAGCATCTCGTCGTGGAAGATCTCCCGGTGCTCGATGACGCGGGTCAGGGCTTCGGTGTTGGTGATGGGCATCGCGGCCTCGGCGTGCTCAGGCGGGGCGCCCGAGGTTGAGGAAGTTGCGCAGCATCGCGTGGCCGTGCTCCGAGAGGATGGACTCGGGGTGGAACTGCACGCCCTCCAGCGGCGTGTCGGTGCCGGCCAGTTCGCGGTGGCGCACGCCCATGATCTCGCCGTCCTCGCTGGTCGAGGTGACGACCAGCTCCTTCGGGCAGCTGGCGCGCTCGATCACCAGCGAGTGGTAGCGGATCACGCTGAACTCGCGCGGCAGGCCGAGGTAGACGCCCTGCTGGTCGGTGGTGATGGTGCTGGCCTTGCCATGCATCTGCTGCTGGGCGCGCACGATCTTGCCGCCCAGCGCGGCGCCGATGCTCTGGTGGCCCAGGCAGACGCCCAGGATGGGCAGCTTGCCGATCAGGCCCTGGATGGCCGGCACGCACACGCCGGCCTCGGCCGGCGAGCAGGGGCCGGGCGACAACACCAGGTGGTCCGGCTTCAGCGCGGCGATCTCGTCGACGGTGATGGCGTCGTTGCGCACCACCTTCACGTCCTGGCCCAGTTCGGCGAAGTACTGCACCAGGTTGAAGGTGAAGGAGTCGTAGTTGTCGATCATCAGCAGCATTTGCGCTCTAACCCTTTGATTTCATTGGATGTCCCGAGGAGCATCCTGATTCGGTACCCGCTTTGATACCCGCTTCCTGCGACGCTGGCGAGGCCGGCGCGCCGTGCTGGGTGGGGAATTGGGGCGGGTCCGCGAACGCGGTCGCCCGGGGCGTGGGTGTGTTCAGGCTGATGGCTTGCGCCAACGCCAACCGAAGCGCGCTGCGGTGATCGGACGGATCGCAGACATGGCCCGCATTATGGCTTGCGCGGTGGAGACTTCGCGCAGGGGCGGGGGTGAGGGATCCGGACGGGGCGGGCGGCGGGCGCGAAGGACGCGGCCCCACAGACGCCAGGGGCCGGGGCCGGGGCCGGCACCGGCGGCGCCGACCGGCCCGCGGGCGCACGAGCGCCTGCGCCGGCAGCGCGCGCCCTCAGGGGGACTGGCACGGGCACGGGGCGCGCGGCCAGGGCCGGACAGCGGCTGCAGGGCCTGGCGCGGCAGATCGTCCAGCGACAGCGGCGACCGGCCAGCGGCCGCCGGACATCCGGCCCACCGATCGGGCCCACCATTCGGGCCCACCCATCGGGCCCACCGATCACGCCCGCCGCGGCGGGCAGGGAAGCCGGCTGTTCACCGGCCGCCTGCGCGCGGGCGGACCAGATTCACTTGGCGGCGGTCAGCCCCAGGATCCAGTGCACCAGCTTCTTCGCGTCGGCTTCCTTGATGGCCACGGCATTGGGCGGCATGGCCAGGCCCGAGACCTTGCCCTTCCAGTGGCTGTCGTAGGGGTTGGAGCCGGCCATCACGGTCTGCACCAGCTTGGCCTCGGCGCCCTTCTGGCCCTTGTACTTGGCGGACACGTCCTTCCAGGCCGGGCCGATCGGTGCCAGGCCGTCCGGGCCCTTGGCGCCCGGCTCGATGTGGTGGCAGGTCATGCAGCCGGCGCCGGTGGCCAGCTTGAGCATCGCGTCGTCCTTGCCCTCGGCCAGCGCGGGCAGGGCAGCGGCGGCCAGCAGGGCGGCCAGCAGGGTGCAGCGGGTGCGGTTCATCGTCGGTTCTCCAGCAGGCGGTGACGTTCAATGGCCTGCACCTTACGGGCGGCCGGGGGGCCAGGTTTGACGAAACTCAAGTCGCCGGGGCATTTCGCCAAACTGGGACAGCCGCCGCCGAGGGCTGTGGCGGGCTGGCACAGGGCGGCGGCGCGCCCACCCGGCGGCGGCGCCAGCGGGTGGGCCATCGGTCGAATGGCCGAGGCCGCGGCCGCCGGTGGCGGTCGACAATGCCGCGATGCCCTCGCCGCGCGTCCGCCTGCCTGTCCCGTCGCCGCGCTGGCCGCCGCTGCTGGCCGCGCTGTGGGCGGCCTGGTGGCTGGCGCTGTGGCCCGCGGCGCTGGCCGCGCAGCCCCTGCAGCGCCTGACCGTGGCCGACTTCGCCGTGCGCGCCGACGGCCCCTGGCAGCCGGTGGCCCTGCCCGACACCTGGTCGGCGCGCGGTGTGCCGCGCCCCGGGCTGGGCTGGTACCGGCTGCGCACCGAGCTGCCCGCCGCGGCCGCCGACGCCGACGCCGGCACCTGGGCGCTGCGCTGGGAGCGGGTGTCCAGCCACCACCGGCTGTGGCTCAACGGCGCGCTGCTGCACGACACGCTGACCCAGGCCGCGGCCGACCCCGGGTCGGGCCGCGCCCAGCCGGTGGCGCTGCTGCTGCACCTGCCGCCCGGCCTGCTGCGGGCCGGCGGCAACGAGCTGCTGCTGCAGGTCGACTCGGGGCTGCGCGCCGGGCTGTCGGCGCCCTGGCTGGGCCCGGCGATGGCGCTGGAGCCGGCACACCGGCGCGGGCTGTGGCTGGATTCGGGCCTGCCGCAGCAGCTGAACCTGGCCGCCGCCGGCGCCTGCGGCTTCGCGCTGCTGCTGTGGTGGCGCCGCCGCAGCGAGGCGGCGATGGGCTGGTTCGGCCTGCTGGGGCTGATGGTCTCGCTGCGCAACCAGGCCTACCACCTGCCCAACCCGGGGCTGCCGCCGGCGCTGTCCAGCCTGCTGTTCTACATCGCCCAGGTGGTGACGGTGACGCTGCTGGGCGTGTTCGCGATGTCGCTGACGCGCCGCCGCCCGCGCATCTACCGGCCGCTGCTGCTGGCGGGCGCGGCGCTGATGGTGCTGACGGCGCTGCTCGCCAGCCTGACCGGGCATGTCGCGATCGACCGGCTGCGCGCCTGGAGCTACCCGGTGCTGGGCCTGCTGGCGCTGCCGGCGCTGCTGCTGATCGGCCAGCGGGTGCGCGCGATGCGTGGCGGCGAGCTGGCTGCGCTGCTGCTGGCCCTGATGGGCGTGCTGCTGGCCGGCGGCCACGACTACCTGTTCCAGCGCGGCGTGCTCGACGTCGGCGGCCAGTGGTGGCTGCCCTATGCCACGCCGATGATGGTGCTGGCCTTCTGCGTGCTGATGGTCGGCCGGGTGGTGCAGGCGATGACCCAGGTCGAGGTGCTGAACCAGACGCTGGAGCTGCGCGTGCGCGAGCGCACCCAGGCGCTGGCCGCGGCCAACGCAGCCAAGACGCGCTTCCTGGCGGCGGCCAGCCACGACCTGCGCCAGCCGGTGGTGGCCATCGGCCTGCTGGTGGGCCTGCTGCGCGAGCAGATCACCCAGCCGGCGCTGCGCGCCATGGTGGTCAAGGTCGACGAGGCGGTGGCGGCGATGGAGTCGCTGCTGGCCGGGCTGCTGGACCTGTCGCGGCTGGACTCGGGCAGCGTGCGGCCGCAGCTGCTGCGCGTGCCGCTGCAACCGCTGCTCGACGCGGTGGCGGTGCACGAGGCCGAGGCCGCGCGCCACAAGGGGCTGACCCTGCGCGTGCGGCCCAGCGCCTGCGCGGTGTGGGCCGATCCGCTGCTGCTGGAGCAGGTGCTGCGCAACCTGGTCAGCAACGCGGTGCGCTACACCGACCGCGGCGGCGTGCTGGTGGGCGTGCGTCCGCTGGGCGGCGGTCGCCTGCGGCTGCAGGTCTGGGACACCGGCCGCGGCATCGCGCCGGCGCAGCAGGCCGAGGTGTTCGAGGAGTTCGTGCAGCTGGACAACCCGCAGCGCGAGCGCAGCCAGGGCCTGGGCCTGGGCCTGGCCATCGTGCGCCGCAGCGCCGAGCTGATGGGCGCGCGGCTGACGCTGCGCTCGGTGCCGGGCCGCGGCTCGTGCTTCGGCATCGAGCTGCCCGTGGCCGAGGGCGACCTGCCGCCGCCGGCGCCGGTGCCGGCGGCCGAGCGCTGGCTGGCCGGCATGCGCGTGGTGCTGGTCGAGGACGACCCGGCGGTGCGCGACGCGCTGGTCGCCCGCCTGGTGGCCTGGGGCGCCGCGGTGCAGGCCCATGCCGGCCCGCGCGCACTGCGCGAGGCGCTGGACGCGCAGCCGCCCGATGGCCGCGAGGCCAGCCTGCTGATCACCGACCTGCGCCTGCCCGGCGGCAGCGGCTGGGACGTGCTGTCGCTGGCGCGCCGGCGCTACGGCGCCTGGCTGCCGGTGCTGGTGATCACCGGCAACACCGCGCCGGCCGACCTGGCCGCGCTGGCCGGCAGCGGCCTGCCGGTGCTGCACAAGCCGTTCCGGGCCGAGGACCTGCGCGCCGCGCTGGCCGCGGCGCTGGCGGCGCCGGTGCAGCCGGGCGCGCGCTGAGGCCCGTCAGTCGGAGAAGCGCAGGCCCAGCCGCGCCGCGGCGACCACGGCCTGGGTGCGGTTGTAGACGTCCAGCCGGCGGAAGATCGCCGCCAGGTGGGTCTTCACCGTCGACTCCGACAGGTCCAGCAGGCTGCAGATGCGCTTGTTCGGGTGGCCGTCGATCAGCAGCCGCAGCACGTCGGCCTGGCGCGGCGACAGGCCCAGCGACTGCGGCGTCACCGCGTCGGCCGGCGCCAGCGGCAGCGCCGCGCCGCCGCCGGCGCCGGCCACGCTGGGCGGCAGGAACACGCCGCCGTCCAGCGTCACCTGCAGCGCCTGCGACAGCGCGTCGCCGTGCGCGGTCTTGGGCACGAAGCCGCAGGCGCCGTGGCCGATGGCCTGCTCGACGGTCTGCGGCCGGTCGTCGCCCGAAAGCACGACCACGCGGGCATCGGGCGCCTGGGCGCGCACGCGCTCGATCGCCGCGGGGCCGCTGCTGTCGGGCAGGTGCAGGTCCAGCAGCACCAGGCGCAGCTCGGGGTGCGCGGCCAGCAGTGCCAGGCCACCGGCCAGGTCGCCGGCGTGCAGCAGCTCGAGTTGGGGATGTCGCACGCCGATCAGCAGGCCCAGGGCGTCGCGGAACAGCGAATGGTCGTCGATCAGCAGGGCTTTCATGCGGGCCGGAGGGCACCCGGAGCGGGGCGCGGGACGGTCGGGGAAGGGCGGTGGGCCGCGTGAATTACAGCACGGGCGGCGCCGGGACATCGGCCATGTGGTCGATGCGCGCCGGGCGCCGGCCCGCCGATCATGGCTGGGCCTAGTGCTGGGCGGCGATGCCGCCGCCCGCCACCGGCCCAGGGGACGCCCGCCGACTGCGGCGCCGGCGCCCGACCGATCACCCCGAGAACCAGGAGCACCCTCCGATGCGCAAGACCCTGTTCGTCGCGCTGGCCAGCGCCGGCCTGCTGGCCGCCTGCGGCGGCGGCGGCGATGGCGGCACCGACACGCCGTCCACGCCCACCAACAGCACCAGCACCACGCTCAGCGGCGTGGCGTCCAAGGGCCCGCTGAAGAAGGCGCTGGTCAAGGCCTACGCCGTCGACGCCAACGGCACCGTCGGCACCACGGTGCTGGCCCAGGCCCGCACCAGCGAGACCGACGGCAGCTACACCCTGGACCTGGGCAGCTACACCGGCGCGGTGCAGCTGGTCGTCGAGGTGGTGCCCGGCGAGACCGTTTCCAAGGACGAGGCCACTGGCCGCGACGTGAGCCTGCCCAGCGACTTCAAGCTGCGCGCGACCACCGTCGTCAGCGCCCCGAGCAGCGGCAACACGCAGATCCAGAACGCCTCGATCACGCCGTTCACCGAGCTGGCCACCAAGATCGCCGAGGACAGCGGCGGCCTGACCCCGACCAACATCGCCGGCGGCGCACAGGTGGTGTTCAACCTGATCGGCGTCGATCCGGTGGCCACCCAGCCGCTGGACGCCACGGTCACGCCGTCGGCCACCGCCACCGCGGACCAGAAGCGCTACGCGCTGTGGAACGCCGCGGTGTCGCAGCTGGCCGCGGGCACCCCCACGACCACCGACAGCGCCACGCTGGACTGCTTCACCGCCGCCGGCAGCGACGCCGGCAAGCGCATCCAGTGCGCCAGCCAGCAGATCGCCAAGGCCGTGGTCGTCGACAAGAGCGGCGGCAGCGCGGTGGCCACGCCCGCCGCGGCCCTGGTCGGCCTGAGCGGCGCCCTGGTCACGGTGGCCGCCAACCCCGAGGTCAACAAGGTCAACGTGCCGGTGCCGGCCGACGACGCCATCGTCAAGACCCTGACCACCGTCGAGAACGACGTCAAGTCGGGCAACGCGACGCCCATCGTCGTCAACGTCGCCAGCGAGACCAGGAGCGACGTCGAGAAGGCCAAGGCCTTCGTCGCGCGGCTGCGCTCCAACGCCGCGGCGATGCAGAGCGCCCCGCTGGACGCCGGCATCGCCGACGGCGTGCAGGCCTTCGGCGATGCGCTGCGCGACGAGGCCGCCAAGGTCACCAACAGCACGGCCAACCTGATCGTGCTGGCCGGTGTCGCCCGCGACCTGTGGGCCAGCTACACCGGCGGCGCCACCGACGTGCCGCGCACGACGCAGAACCTGGGCTTCAACGGCGGCTGCACGGTCTACCAGGGCAGCTTCCCGACGCAGTTCGGCAACGGCACCTCGACCACGGCCTACAACCTCACCGGCTCCTCGGTCGAAGCCACTTCGGCGGCCAATGCCAGCTGGGTCGGCTGCTCGATCAACAGCGGCGCCACGCCCACCGCGCAGGCCCCCGGCCCGCGCTACCGCCGCAGCATCCTGTTCCACTTCGCGGCTGGCACCGCGCCGGCCACCGTGCCCTACATCGCGATGACCCGCAAGGACTTCTGGGACAGCACCGCCAACAGCGGCGCCGGCGCCGCGCGCACGCAGAACCTGCTGGCCGCCGCCGTCGGCGGCAACGTCGGCCTCAGCGGCAGCAACGACGCGCCCACCGGCGTGCAGTGGATCGGCGACCTGCCCCCGGGCGTGGACCCGTCCACCGGCACGACGCTGGCCGCCCGCTACGCCGTCAACGTCGTCGCCACCCGCAGCGCCCATGCCAGCGGCGCGGCGCAGCTGAACCTGAGCAGCGGCAGCTTCGCGGTCGTGCCCACCGGCGCCAGTGCGGCCTCGCTGACGCTGGAACTGTCCAGCGGCGGGGCCACCGTGTTCGTCGTGCCGATGGACAAGACCAGCGCCGAACAGGTGGCCGCGGCCCGCATGCACCTGGCCGCCTCGGTGAAGACCGCCCAGGGCGAGCTCAACGGCACGCTCAGCGGTGACCGCTTCTCCGTCGACGCGCTGGGCGACTGGCAGCCGCACCACCTGCTGTTCGAGGGCAGCGTCGCCACCACCGGCTCGGGCAGCAACGTGGCGCTGAGCGGCAAGATCGAGTTGCGCGACGTCGACACGCCGACCGCCAGCTTCGAAGGCACGCTGGCCCTGCCCAACCGGCCGACGCTGACGATCAAGGTCTCGGTGACCGAGACCACGGCGCCCACCGCCAGCACCGCCGGCACCTATGCGCTGAGCGCGCGCTACGAGCAGGACGCGGTCAGCATCACCGCCACGGGCACCCGCAGCGCCGCCGGCGACACGCTGTCGCTGCAGGAATCGGGCGGCGTGGCGCTGTCGCTGACCAGCGGCACCAGCGCGCCCTATGCGCTGAAGGTCGGTGGCCGCGACGCCGCCTCGGTGGACACCGCGCGCAACCGCGTGGTCTACGCCGACGGCACCTTCGAGTCGATCAACTGACCTCACCCCGCCGGACCCGCGCTGCCCACGGGCGCCGCGGGCCGGGCACCGCTCAGGGAGAACGGGCCATGCGCCTGACGCAGACGCCGCGACGCGCGGCCTGCAACCGAGCCGCACGCCGTGCGGCTCTTTTCGTTGTCGCGGCCGCGGCAGCGCTGCCGGCCGGCGCAGCCGGCGCCGCCCCGGCCTGGGCGGCGATGCCGGCCACGCTGCTGCCGCACCGCCTGCCGGTGGCCGACGCCGGGACCGACACCGGGACCGCAACCGGCTGGCGGCTGCAGGCCGAGGCTGCCGACTTCGAGGCCGACGACGCCACCGCGGTGCGCGACCTCGACGGCGACTGGGCGCGCTACCACCCGCGCGCCGGCCGCAACCGCGCGCTGCAGGCCGCCCGGCTGGAGCTGTCCGCCGCGCGCCAGGGCTGGGAGCTGGCCGCGGCGCTGCGCAGCGAGATCCTGATCGACGGCTCGCGCGGCGCCTTCGACGTGGTGCAGGCCTACAAGCAGCGGCGCACGCCGGCCGATGGCAGCGCCTTCGCCGTCGACGCGCGGGAGCGCGGCGTGGTGCTGGCCGGGCTGCGCGTGGCGCGCAGCTGGTCGCTGGGCCAGGCGGCAGCGGCCGCGCCGCCGCCCTGGCAGCTGACCGCGGCGCTGACGCTGCAGTCGGTGCGCCGGGTGCAGCAGGTCGACGCCCAGGGCACGGTGCGCTACGACCTCGCCACCGGCTACGCCTTCGACGCGACGACGCGCCGCCTGGACTCGTCCAAGCGCTTCGCCGGCTTCGGCACCGAGGACGCGCAGGGCCAGGGCGCCAGCGCCGACCTGGGCCTGCTGTGGCAGCCGTCGGCGCAGGGCTTCGTCAACCTGTCGGTGACCGACCTGTGGTCGCGCCTGCGCGTGCGCGGCGTGGCCCGCGAGGACGCGCGGCTGTCGTCGGCGACGCGCCAGTTCGACGCCGACGGCTACCTCGACTACCGGCCGCTGATCAGTGGCCGCTACACCGCCGACGCGCTGCGCTGGCGCCTGCCGCGCAAGACCGCGCTGGCCGCCGGCTGGCGGCTGGACGGCGGGGCGCCCGGCGGCCCGGGCGGCCCGCTCGATGGCGCCGTGCTGGGCGCGCGCTGGGAGCATGTGGACGGCCTGCACCTGCCCGCCGTCTGGGGCCAGTGGCCGCTGCGCGGCGCGGCCGCCGGCTGGGCGCTGCAGGCCGAAGCCGAGCTGCGCTTCCGCACCCTGGGCCTGGGCCTGCGCGGGCCGGGCGTGCAGGCGATGCTGCGCACGCGCAGCCTGCCGGTGGGCCAGACACGGGCGCTGGGCTGGCAGGCGGCCGTCAGCTGGCCCTGGTGAGGGTGGCCGGGCCGTTCAGCCGCAGGCTGCCCTGCGGTCCAGCAGCATCGCGTCGCCGTAGCTGAAGAAGCGGTAGCGCGCCTCGACGGCGTGGCGGTACAGCGCGCGCACGTGCTCGTGGCCGGCGAAGGCCGAGACCAGCATCAGCAGCGTGCTGCGCGGCAGGTGGAAGTTGGTCACCAGCCGGTCGACCACATGGAACTGGAAGCCCGGGGTGATGAACAGGTCGGTCTCGCGGGCGCCGGCGCGCAGCGTGCCGCCCAGCGCGGCCGATTCCAGCGCGCGCAGCGTGGTCGTGCCGGCGGCCACCACGCGCCGGCCGGCGGCGCGGGTGCGGGCGATGGCCGCCACGGTGGCCTCGGGCACCTCGTACCACTCGCTGTGCATCTTGTGCTCGGCCAGCGACTCGGCGCGCACCGGCTGGAAGGTGCCGGCGCCGACGTGCAGCGTGACCTGGGCGCGCTGCACGCCGCGGGCCTCCAGCGCGGCCAGCACCGCGGCATCGAAGTGCAGCGACGCGGTCGGCGCGGCCACCGCGCCGGGCCGGGCGGCGAACACGGTCTGGTAGCGCGCGGCGTCCTCGGGCGCGTCGGCGTGGGTGATGTAGGGCGGCAGCGGCACGTGGCCGAAGGCCTCCAGCAGCGTCAGGGGATCGTCCGGGAAGCGCAGGTGGAACAGCCCGCCGTCGGGCCCGCCGCGGCCCAGCACCTCGGCTGTGAAGCGTGGCGCGTCGGCCGGCGCGCCGCCGGGTGGCGGCGGCTCGCGGAAGAAGCTGACCGTGCTGCCGGGCCGCGGCGACTTGCTGGCGCGCAGGTGGGCCATCACCTCGCCGCCGGGCAGCACGCGCTCGACCAGCGCCTCGACCGCGCCGCCGGTGGGCTTCTCGCCGTACAGCCGGGCCTTGATGACGCGGGTGTCGTTGAACACCAGCAGGTCGCCCGGGGCCAGCAGCGCGGGCAGGTCGCGGAAGACGCGGTCCACCGGCGCCGCGCCGGTGCCATCGAGCAGGCGCGACGCGCTGCGCTCGGGTGCCGGGTGCTGGGCGATCAGCTCGGGCGGCAGGTCGAAATCGAAGTTGGCGACGGTGTAGGCGGGCGTGGCTGCGGGCATGGCGTTCAGGCGTGACCGACCTGAAGACTCGGGCAGGGCCGCGATTGTTCCATGCGGCGGCGATCGCCGCCGCATGGCCGCCGGCGCCGCTCAGGCCGCCGGCGGCTTGCGGCGGTACATGTCCTGGTCGGCGCACTGGATCAGCGCATCGACGTCGCGCGCGTCGTCGGGGAACAGTGCCAGCCCGACCGCAGCCCCGGCCACCGCCACCGGGCCGTCCAGCCCGGGCGGTGCCGGCACCGGCTCGGCCAGGCGCTGCTCCAGCGCGGTGCGCAGACGTTCGGCGTCGGCGCGGTGGCCGATCGCGTCGAGCACCAGCAGGAACTCGTCGCCGGCCAGCCGGGCCACGGTGTCGTCGGCGCGCACGCCCTCGCGCAGCCGCCCGGCCAGCGTGCGCAGCACGTGGTCGCCGACGTCGTGGCCGTAGCGGTCGTTGACCTGCTTCAGGCGGTTGCAGTCGACGAACAGCACCGCGAACGGCCGCTCGTCGCCGCGGCGGCGGTGCTGGCCGATGCGGTCCTCGATGCGGCGCAGCACCGCCTCGCGGTTGGCCAGGCCGGTCAGCCGGTCGGTCAGCAGGCGCTGCTGCATGCTGGCGAAGCTGCGCGTCAGGTCGCCGATCTCGTCGCGCCGCTGCACCACCACCGCCGGCGTCAGCTCGCCCTCGCCGATGCGCCGCGCGGTGCGCGCCAGCGCGCGCAGCTCGCGCGACACCACGTGCAGCACGCCCAGGCCGATCAGCAGCACCGCGATGCTGGCGGCCGCGCCGAGCGCTGCCGTCTGCTGGAAGGTGCGGGTCACGGCCCCCAGGAAGTCGCTGCGCGGCACCGCCACCAGGATGATCCAGTTCAGCCCGGCGCTGTCCTGCAGCCGCGCGTGGGCCACCTGCACCAGGCCGCCGTCGGCGGCGCGGAAGACGTCGGTGCGCGGCACCCGGCCGGTGCGCTGGGCCAGCATGTTGCGGAAGGCCTGGTAGGTGGCCACGACCAGCGGGTTGTCGCTGTCGGCGGCGTTCAGGCGCTCGGCGCGGCCGTCGGCCAGCGGGCGCAGGTGCGGCCCGCGCGAGACGCCGATCAGGTTGCCGTCGTCCTCGACGATGAAGGCCAGGCCGTGGGCGCTGAGCGGCAGGCCGCGCAGGAACTGGTTGACGCGCATCAGCGACAGGTCGGTGGCCACCACGCCGCGGAAGCTGCCGTCGGCGTCGTTGACCCGGCGCGCGCGGGTGGCCACCAGCTCGGCGGTCTTGAAGTCGATGTACACCGAGGTCCAGGTCGGCGTGCTGGTGCCCTGGCCGGCCTTGTACCAGGGCCGCTCGCGCGGGTCGAAGATGCGCTGCTCGGCCACCGGGTCGCGCAGCGCGCCGGCGATGCCGCTGAAGCGCGCGATGCTGCGCGGCCCGCTGCCGCTGGTGCGCAGGCGCAGCTCGGCGTCGTCCTCCGAGAAGCGCCACAGGCCCAGGAAATGGCCGTCGCGGTCGCCGTAGTAGGCGTAGTTGTTGGGGTCGCGGTGCACCGAGGTGGCCAGCCAGAAGCGGGTGCGCAGCGCCGGCAGGTCCTCGGCCACGCTGCGCGGCGCGGCCACGCCCTTGGGAAAGGCCGTCTCCAGCACCGCGGCCGAGCCGGCGACGTGGCGGTCGGCGGCCTGGGCGATGCGGTTGACCGTCTCGGTCAGCAGCTGGTCGGACAGCGCGTCCACCGTGTCGCGCCCGGCGGTGTAGGACAGCGCGCCGATGGTGCCGGCCAGCGCCGCCACCAGCACGATGTAGGGCAGCGTCAGCATCCAACGCAGGGGCAGGCGGGCCAGCAACTTCATGCGCAGCGTCTTTCTCGCTCGTTCGGACAGGGGGAAGGCGGCGGGGTGCCGGCCGGCACGCGGCCGCGGCCGGCGCCGCCGGTCGGGTCGGCCGCCGACGCCATCAGCGCGGCGCCGACGCGGCCGAGGCGCTCGCCGCCACGGGCGGCGCCACCGAGGCCGCGGCCCCCGGCAGGGCCGAGGCGGCGGCCGACGCACCGGCGGCGGCCTCGCCCGCCGGGCCGTCCAGGCCGATGGCCAGCACCGCGCCGGCCTCGGCCCATTCGGCATAGCGCCAGTCGCCGTCGACCCAGGCCAGGTCCTCGGGCGGGCTGGGCGCCGGGGCGGCGGGCACGGCCTTCAGCGCCTGGGCCATGAAGTCGATCCACACCGGCAGCGCCAGGCCGCCGCCGGACTCGCGCGCGCCCAGGCTGCGCGGCTCGTCGTGGCCCAGCCAGACCACGGTGACCAGGCCGTCGGAGCGGCCATCGGGCCCCGCCGCGGCGGTGGCCGGCCGGAAGCCGGCGAACCAGGCATCGACCGCGTCGTTGGTGGTGCCGGTCTTGCCGTACAGGTCGGTGCGGCCCAGCGCGGCGCTGGCGCGCGCGGCGGTGCCGAAGCGGGTGACGTCGTTGAGCAGGCTGTTGGTGACGAAGACGTTGCGCGCGGGCACGGCGCGGCGGCCCTCGTCGCGCGGCGCCGGCGGCGGCGCCTGGAACAGCACCTGGCCCTGGGCGTCGGTGATGCGCTCGACCAGCACCGCCGGCTGCAGCCAGCCACCGTTGGCGAACACGCCGTAGGCCTGGGCCAGCTGCAGCGGCGTGGTGCTGCCGGCGCCCAGCGCCAGCGTCAGGTTGTCGGGCTGGCGCGCGGCGTCGAAGCCGAAGCGCCGCGCCCAGGCCAGCGCCGGCGGCACGCCCAGCTGCTGCAGCACGCGCAGGCTGACCAGGTTCTTCGACTTGGCCAGCGCCTGGCGCAGCGTGATCGGGCCGTCGAAGCTGCCGTCGCTGTTCTGCGGCGACCAGCCGTTGTCGGCGGTGTAGGGCGCGTCGTTGACCAGCGTGGCCGGCTGCACGCCGGCCTCCAGCGCCGCGGAGTACAGGAAGGGCTTGAACGCCGAGCCCGGCTGACGCCAGGCCTGGGTGACGTGGTTGAAGGGCTGGCGGCTGAAGTCGAAGCCGCCGACCAGGGCGCGCACGCGGCCGCTGGCCGGGTCCAGCGCCACCAGCGCGGCCTCGGCCTCGGGCCACTGCACCACCGCCCAGCCGGCCTCGCCGGGCAGCGCCAGCACCCGCAGCACCGCGCCGCGGGTGATCGCCAGCTCGGCCGGTGCCCGGGCCGCCAGCCCGGGCTGGGCCACGCGCAGGCCGTCGCCGCGCACACTGATGCGCTCGCCGTTGGCCAGCTGCAGCCGCAGCTCGCGCGGGCTGGCGCGCAGCACGATGGCCAGGCGCAGCTCGTCGTCGTCGCGGTAGTCCTTCAGCGCGGCGGCGGCGGCGCGCTCGGCCTCGTCGCTGTCGTCGGCCAGGCCGGCGGGCAGCGTCTCCTGGCCCTCGGGGCCGCGCCAGGGCTGGCGCGCGTCGTAGGCCAGCACGCCGCGGCGCACGGCAGCCCAGGCGGCCTGCTGGTCGGCGGCGCGCAGCGAGGTGACCACGCGCAGGCCCTGCGAGTAGGCCTGCTCGCCGAAGCGCTCGACGACCGCGCGGCGCGCCATCTCGGCCACGTGCTCGGCGTGCAGCGGCTGCTGCGTGGCGGCGCGCAGGCGGATCGGCTCGGCGCGGGCGGCGGCCTGCTGCTCGGGCGTGATCACGCCGGTGGCCACCATGCGCTGCAGCACGATGCGCTGGCGGCGCGTGGCGCGCTCCAGGTTGGTCACCGGGTTGGCGTAGCCGGGGTTCTGCGGCAGGCCGGCCAGCATCGCGCATTCGGCGATGCTGAGCTGGTCCAGCGGCTTGCCGAAGTAGGTCTCGGCCGCGGCGGCGAAGCCGTAGCTGCGCTGGCCCAGGTAGATCTGGTTCATGTACAGCTCGAGGATCTCGGGCTTGGACAGCCGGCGCTCGATCTCCAGCGCCAGCAGCGCCTCCTTGAGCTTGCGTTCGGGCGTGAAGCGCTGCGACAGGAAGAAGGTGCGCGCCACCTGCTGGGTGATGGTCGACGCGCCCTGGCGCATCCCGCCGGTGAACTGCGCCAGCACCGCGCGCGCCAGGCCCTTGAGGTCGATGCCGTGGTGCTCGTGGAAGCGCGCGTCCTCGACCGCCAGCACCGCGTTCTGCAGCATCGGCGGGATCTGCTCGATCGGCACGAAGCGCCGGCGCTCGGCGCCGAACTGGGCGATCTCCACGCCGTCGGCGGTGAGCACCTGCAGCGGCTGGCGCGGCTGGTAGGTGGTGACCGGCTTCAGCGAGGGCAGCTGCGGCGCGTACCAGGCCAGCGCGGCCACCAGGGCGCCCACGGCCAGCATCGCCGTGCCCAGGCTGCCGAGGATCAGCGCGCGCCACAGGCGCTGGCGCGGATGGGGGGGGGCGGCGGCGGGCGGCGGCGTGGCGGTCATCGCGGCGCGATTATCGGCACCGCGGCGGCGGCGCCTCGGTTAGCATGGCCCCGGCCCGTGCGCAACGCACGGCCCACGTCGCTCGGACGGTTCCGGGCGCTCACGTTGAAAGCTCTGTCACCATGACCACGTCTTCGGGTCAGCGCCGTGATTTGGTTCGCCATTTCCCGCGCATCGACCGCCTGCCTCCCTACGTCTTCAACATCACCGCCGAGCTCAAGCTTGCCGCCCGCCGCCGTGGCGAGGACATCATCGACCTCAGCATGGGCAACCCCGACGGCGCCACGCCGCCGCACATCGTGGCCAAACTGTGCGAGGTGGCGCAGCGGCCCGACACCCACGGCTACAGCGCCAGCAAGGGCATCCCGCGGCTGCGCCGCGCGATCAGCCACTGGTACCGCGACCGCTACGCCGTCGACATCGACCCGGACAAGGAGGCCATCGTCACCATCGGCAGCAAGGAGGGCCTGGCCCACCTGATGCTGGCCACGCTGGACCGCGGCGACACCGTGCTGGTGCCCGACCCCAGCTACCCGATCCACATCTACGGCGCGGTGATCGCCGGCGCCGACATCCGCAGCGTGCCCCTGGTCGAGGGCGTGGACTTCTTCGCCGAGCTGGAAAAGGCCATCCGCGGCAGCTACCCCAAGCCCAAGATGATGGTGCTGGGCTTCCCCAGCAACCCGACCGCGCAGTGCGTGGACCTGGGCTTCTTCGAGCGCGTGGTGGCGCTGGCCCGCAAGCACGAGATCCTGGTGGTGCACGACCTGGCCTACGCCGACATCGTCTTCGACGGCTTCCAGGCGCCGTCGATCATGCAGGTGCCCGGCGCCAAGGACGTGGCGGTCGAGTTCTTCACCCTCAGCAAGAGCTACAACATGGCCGGCTGGCGCATCGGCTTCATGGTCGGCAACCCCGACCTGGTGCACGCGCTGGCACGCATCAAGAGCTACCACGACTACGGCAGCTTCACGCCGGTGCAGGTGGCCGCCATCGCCGCGCTCGAAGGCGACCAGCAGTGCGTGAAGGACATCGCCGCGCAGTACCAGAAGCGCCGCGACGTGCTGGTCAAGGGCCTGCGCGAGGCCGGCTGGCCGGTGGAGACGCCCAAGGCCTCGATGTACATCTGGGCGCGCATCCCCGAGCCCTACCGCATCGGCCAGGGCATGGGCTCGCTGGACTTCGCCAAGAAGCTGCTGGCCGACGCCAAGGTCAGCGTCTCGCCCGGCATCGGCTTCGGCGACCACGGCGACGACCATGTGCGCTTCGCGCTGATCGAGAACGAGGGCCGCATCCGCCAGGCGGTGCGCGGCATCAAGGCGATGTTCAAGGCCGACGGCCTGAGCAGCTGAGCACCCGGGCGCGGCCCGGCCCGGCGGCAGAATCGCCGCCATGCCCGAGGCCCGCGCCGCCCCTGCCCCCACGCCGCCGCGGGAGAAGTCCGCCCCGCAGCGGGCGATGGAGAAGCTGGGGCTGCGGCGCGACATCGACCTGGCCCTGCACCTGCCGCTGCGCTGGGAGGACGAGACCCGCGTCACCCCGATCGCCGACGCGCCCGACGGCGAGCCGGTGCAGGTCGAGGGCATCGTGCGCGACTGCCGCATCGAGCAGCGCGGCCGCCGCCAGCTGGTGGCCACGCTGGCCGACGGCAGCGGCACCCTGCTGCTGCGCTTCCTGAACTTCTACCCCAGCCACCAGAAGACGCTGGCGCCGGGCCAGCGCGTGCGCGTGCGCGGCGAGGCGCGGCTGGGCTTCTTCGGCCGCGAGATGGTGCACCCGCACTTCAAGGCGGTTGACGAGCACACCCCGCTGGCCACCGCGCTGACCCCGGTCTACCCGACCAGCGCCCAGCTGCCCCAGGCCTACCTGCGCAAGGCGGTGGCCGCGGCGCTCAGGCGTGCGCCGCTGGACGAGCTGCTGCCGCGCGAGCTGCTGCCGCCCGGCCTGCCCACGCTGCGTGAGGCGCTGGCGCGGCTGCACCACCCGCCGGCCGGCGTGGCGATGGCCGCGCTGGAGGACCACAGCCACCCGGCCTGGCAGCGGCTGAAGTTCGAGGAGCTGCTGGCCCAGCAGCTGTCGCAGCAGATGGCCCAGCGCGAGCGCGCCCGGCTGCGCGCGCCGCGCCTGGCCGCCGGCGCCGGCGGCCTGCACGAGCAGCTGCTGGCGGCCCTGCCCTTCCAGCTCACCGGCGCGCAGCGCCGCGTGGCCGAGGAGATCGCCGCCGACCTGGGCCGCCCGCGCGAGGCCGACCCCGGCCACGCTGCGCCGATGCACCGCCTGCTGCAGGGCGACGTCGGCTCGGGCAAGACGGTGGTCGCCGCGCTGGCCGCCGCGGTGGCCATCGACGCCGGCTGGCAGTGCGCGCTGATGGCGCCCACCGAGCTGCTGGCCGAGCAGCACTTCCGCAAGCTGGTGCAGTGGCTGGCGCCGCTGCTCGAAGCGCGCGGCCAGACCATCGCCTGGCTCACCGGCAGCCGCAAGGGCAAGGCGCGCCAGGCCATGGTCGACGCGGTGGCCGACGGCACGGCGGCCCTGGTGGTCGGCACCCAGGCGGTGATCCAGGACAGCGTGCGCTTCGCCCGGCTGGGCCTGGCCATCATCGACGAGCAGCACCGCTTCGGCGTCGCCCAGCGCCTGCAGCTGCGGCGCAAGCTGGCCGACGGTGCGGGCGAAGCCGCCGGCGGCCTGGAGCCGCACCTGCTGATGATGAGCGCCACGCCGATCCCGCGCACGCTGGCCATGACCTACTACGCCGACCTGGACGTCAGCACCATCGACGAGCTGCCGCCGGGGCGCACGCCGGTGGTGACCAAGGTCTTCGCCGACGAGCGGCGCGAGCAGGTCATCGCCACCATCGCCGGCGAGGTGGCCAAGGGCCGCCAGGTCTACTGGGTCTGCCCGCTGATCGAGGAATCGGAGAAGGTCGACCTGGAGAACGCCACCGCCACCCACGCCCGCCTGGCCGAGGCCCTGGCTGGCCACGAGGTCGGCCTGCTGCACGGCCGCCTGGCGGCGGCCGACAAGGCCGCGGTGATGGCGCGCTTCGCCGGCGGCCAGATGGCGGTGCTGGTGGCCACCACGGTGATCGAGGTCGGCGTCGACGTGCCCAACGCCAGCCTGATGGTCATCGAGCACGCCGAGCGCTTCGGCCTGAGCCAGCTGCACCAGCTGCGCGGCCGCGTCGGCCGCGGCGCGGTGGCCAGCGTCTGCGTGCTGCTGTACCAGGCGCCGCTGTCGCCGACCGGCAAGGACCGGCTGCGCGCGATGGCCGAGACCACCGACGGCTTCGAGATCGCCCGCCGCGACCTGGAGATCCGCGGCCCCGGCGAGTTCATGGGCGCACGCCAGAGCGGCGACGCGCTGCTGCGCTTCGCCGACCTGGCCGAGGACGCGCCCTTGCTGCAGCAGGTGCGCGCGCTGGCGCCGCGCCTGCTGACCGGCCATCCGGCGGCCGCGCAGGCCCACGTGGCCCGCTGGCTGGACAGCAAGGCCGACTTCCTGAAGGCCTGAGCGCGGCCCGCGGGGCCCCGGCCCGGACCGCAGACGCCCCCCGACGCAGGGGGGGAGAGGGGTATCTGGCCACCGATCCAGGGGCAGCACGCCTTGCCAAAGCGTGGCGTTCTCCGGACATTGGGCATTTCTTCACAAAGTTGCCATGTTCCCTACCGGGAAACGCCGGCAACGCCCTTCCCGCCCCCTCCTCACGAAGGACATTCATGACCTCTCCCTTGTTGCGAACGTTGCTGGCCACCGCGGCCTGCCTGGCCGGCCTCGGCGGTGCCCAGGCGCAGACCCTGCTGTCCGAGGGCTTCGAGAACGTCGGCGCGCTGACCAGCGGCGCCAACCCCTGGACCAACTTCAACGGCAGCACGCTGCCGCTGGCCCCCGGCTTCGGCCAGGGCGACGCGGCGACGATGTTCCCGGCGCAGTCCGGCTCGGCCAACTCCTACGCATTCAGCAGCTTCGCGGTCAACGGCGACGACAGCGGCGAGATCTACGCCGTGCTGCTGACGCCGGTCCTGGACCTCAGCAGCGACGTGGCGCTGAGCTTCTGGACCCGCACCGTGCGCGGCAGCAACTACCCCGACCGGCTCGCCGTCGGCGTGCTGCTCGACGACCCCGAGGGCACCTCGGCCGAGCTGCTGTCGGTCAACTTCTCGCTGCTCAAGGGCGGCTACCCGCAGCGCTGGAGCGAGTTCACCGTGGACCTGGGCGGCCAGGGTGCCGGCATGACCGGGCGTTTCTACTTCGAGTACTACATCCCCGACGCCAGCGTCGCCGGCAACTACATCGCGCTGGACAACGTCACCGTCCAGGCCATCCCGGTCCCCGAGCCGGCAACCGCGCTGATGCTGTGCCTGGGCCTGGGCGGCCTGGGGCTGGCGGCGCGTCGCCGCGCCTGACCCGCCTGCCGTGCCGCGTCCGCCGCCACCCCGGGCGGCGCGGCGCCTTTCCGTGCAATCCCAACAGGATGAACCGATGAACAAGACCCCCACCCTGCCGGCGGCCGCGCTGCTGCTGGCCGTCCTCGCGCTGCCGGCCCAGGCCGCCGACGCCGCCGCACCGGCCGACGCGCCGGCCGCCGACGCACTGCGCGTCGTCGTCGACCCCGACACCGGCAAGCTGCGCGCCCCCACCGCGGCCGAGATCAAGGCCTCCGACGACCGCGCCGCCGCCGCCCGCGCGCGTGCCGCCGCCAACCAGGGCGCCGCCGCCCGGGCAGCGACCGCCGCCGCCGCCACGCCGCTGGTCAAGACCTACGCCAACGGCGCCCGCCGGGCGCGCCTGACCGACGCCTTCCACAGCCACAGCGTGGCCGTGGTGCGCGCCGACGGCACGCTGGACACCCAGTGCTACGAGGACCACCAGCACGCGATGAAGGCCCTGGAGGCTGCCCGCGCCGAGCGGCCCGCCGCCAACGCCAAGCTGGAAACGGAGTGACACGATGCTGAGCACCACCCTCCACCGCGCCACGCTGGCGCTGGCCGCCACCCTGGTCCTGGGCAGCGCGCAGGCCGCCACCATCGTGATCACCAGCCGCGACCCCGCCGGCGTGGGCTTCAACGACCCGACGCCGGTGGCGCCGGTCGGCGGCAACCCCGGCACGACGCTGGGCGAGCAGCGCATGAACGTCTACCGCTACGTGGCCGACCTGTGGGCCGCGCAGCTGCAGAGCAACGTCGCCATCACCGTCAGCGCCGGCTGGGAGGCGCTGGAATGCGATGCCGGCTCGGCCGTGCTGGGCAGCGCGGGCGCCTGGAACGTCTGGGACAGCTTCCCCGGCGCGCCGCTGCCCGGCACCTGGTACCCGCAGGCCCTGGCCAACAAGCTGTCGGGCCAGAGCCTGGCCGACTACTACGGCCAGGCCGACGACGGCAGCGGCTTCGGCAACGTCGACATCAAGACGCAGTTCAACGTCAACCTCGGCCAGACGGGCTGCCTGGAGGGCCGCGGCTTCTACCTGGGCCTGGACGGCAACGCCGGCACCCAGGTGAACTTCGTCGCCACGCTGCTGCACGAGCTGGGCCACGGCCTGGGCTTCGCGCTGCTGACCACCTCCAGCGCCAGCGGCTCCCGCTTCCTCGGCCTGCCCAGCGTCTGGGAAGGGCTGATGCTGGACAACAGCACCGGCAAGACCTGGCTGCAGATGACCAACGCCGAGCGCGCGGCCTCGGCGATCAACACGCGCAAGCTGGCCTGGACCGGCGCCAACGCGGTGGCCGGCGTGCCGCAGGTGCTGGGCCAGGGCCGCACGCCCACGCTGAACGTCGGCGGCACCGGTGCCGGACCGGCGGCGGGCAACAAGGTGTTCGGCGAGGCCTCGTTCGGACCGTCGATCACCAACAGCCCGGTCAGCGGCCAGCTGTTCCGGCTGGTCGACCAGGCCAACGGCACCGGCCTGGCCTGCGCGCCGCTGACGCCCGCGGCAGCGGCCCAGGCGCAGGGCCGCGTCGCGCTGGTCGACCGCGGCGGCTGCACCTTCGTCATCAAGGTCAAGAACCTGCAGGACGCCGGCGCCAAGGCGGTGCTGGTGGCCGACAACGTGGTGGCCTCGATCTCCGGGCTGGGTGGCTCGGATCCGAGCATCACCATCCCGTCGGTGCGCATCCTGAAGACCGACGGCGACGCGATCAAGGCGCAGATCGCCAACCGCAAGCGCGGCATGCCGGTGCCGCAGATCAGCGTCACGTTGAGCGCGCCGCTCAACGGCCTGTACGCCGGCGCCGACCCCTCGGGCCGGCCGCTGCTGTACACGCCCAACCCGCGCGAGCCGGGCTCCTCGGTCTCGCACTGGGACACCAGCGCGTCGCCGAACCTGCTGATGGAGCCCTTCATCAGCGCCGACCTGACCACGCTGCTGGCGCCGCCGAAGGACCTGACGCTGCCGCTGCTCAAGGACCTGGGCTGGTAAGTGGCCTGATCGGGCGCGGCCTGCCGGCCGCTGCCCGGGCCGGCTGCAAGGGGCGCCTGCGGGCGCCCCTTTTGCCTTGCGCACCGGTCCCCGCGCCGCATAATCGTGCGGTCATGACCCTGACCGAACTGCGCTACATCGTCGCGGTCGCGCGCGAGAAACACTTCGGCCGCGCCGCCGAGGCCTGCTTCGTCTCGCAGCCGACGCTGAGCGTGGCGATCAAGAAGCTGGAGGAGGAGCTCGACGTCAAGCTCTTCGAGCGCGGCGCCAGCGAGGTCAGCGTCACGCCGCTGGGCGAGGCCATCGTGCGCCAGGCCCAGTCGGTGCTGGAGCAGGCGGCGGCGATCAAGGAGATCGCCAAGCGCGGCAAGGACCCGCTGAACGGCCCGCTGCGCCTGGGCATCATCTACACCATCGGGCCCTACCTGCTGCCCGAGCTGGTGCGGCACGCCATCGCGATGACGCCGCAGATGCCGCTGATGCTGCAGGAGAACTTCACCGTCAAGCTGCTGGACATGCTGCGCACCGGCGAGCTGGACTGCGCGATCATGGCCGAGCCCTTCCCCGACACCGGCCTGGCGATCGCGCCGCTGTACGACGAGCCCTTCGTCGTCGCGGTGCCGGCGCACCACCCGCTGGCCGCGCGCGCGCGAATCAGCAGCGAGGAACTCAAGCGCGAGACCATGCTGCTGCTGGGCAACGGCCACTGCTTCCGCGACCACGTGCTCGAGGTCTGCCCCGAGTTCGCCCGCTTCTCCAGCGACGCCGAGGGCATCCGCAAGAGCTTCGAGGGCAGCTCGCTGGAGACCATCAAGCACATGGTCGCCTCGGGCATGGGCATCACCGTGGTGCCGCAGCTCAGCGTGCCGCGCGAGCCGCAGGAGCACGTGCGCTACGTGCCCTTCGCCGACCCGGTGCCGCACCGCCGCGTGGTGCTGGCCTGGCGGCGCAGCTTCACCCGCTACGAGGCCATCGCCGCGCTGCGCAACGCGGTCTACGCCTGCAGGCTCGAGGGCGTCAAGCGCCTGTCCTGAGGCGGCGGCGCTGCCGCCGCGGGCCGCCGCTCAGCGCTGGTACAGCGCCTCGACTTCGGCGGCGAAGTGCGCCGCCAGGTTGTTGCGCTTGAGCTTGAGCGTCGGCGTGATCAGCGTGCTGTCCACCGTCCACGGCGCCAGCGTCAGCGCCACCGCGCGCGGCTGGGCGTAGTGCGGGAAGCCCATGGTCAGCGCGCGGATGCGGGCCAGCACCGCCTCGCGCGCGGCCGGCGCCTGCAGCGAGGCGGCCGCCTGCGGGTCCAGCCCCAGGTGGCGGGCCAGGCGGCGCCAGGGGTCGGCGCCCAGCACCACGATGCAGGCGATGAACGGCCGGTTGTCGCCGAAGGCCCAGGCCTGCTCGAACAGCGGGTCGGTGACGATGGCCTGCTCCAGGTCGGTTGGGGCGATCTTCTCGCCGGTGGCGGTGACGATGATCTCCTTGACCCGGCCGACGATGCGCACGCGCCCGCCCTCGATCGCCGCCTGGTCGCCGGTGTGCAGCCAGCCGTCGACGACGGTGCGCGCGCTGTCCTCGGGCCGCTTCCAGTAGCCGGCCATCACGTTGGGCCCGCGCACCAGCAGCTCGCGGTTCTCGCCCAGCCGCACCTCGACGTCGGCCAGCGGCCGGCCCACGGTGGCCGGGTCGTTGTCGTCCAGCGCGTTGGCGGCGACCACCGGCGCGCTCTCGGTCATGCCGTAGCCCTGCAGGATGGGCAGGCCCAGGCCCAGGAAGCAGCGGGCGATCGGCGCCGACAGCGCCGCGCCGCCGCTGACCGCCAGCCGCAGCCGGCCGCCGAACTGCGCGTGCAGCGGCGCCGCCACCCGGCGCGACAGCAGCGGCCAGGCCAGCGCGTCCAGCCAGGCCGGGCCGCCGTCGGCCGGCAGGCCGTGGGCGCGGCAGAAGCGCCGCCAGCCCACCGCCTGCGCCGCCAGGAACGCGCGGCGCTTCAGCGCCGAGCCGGCCACCAGCGTCTGCAGCCGGGTGTAGATGCGCTCGTAGATGCGCGGCACCGAGATCAGCACCGTCGGCCGCACCGTGCGCAGGTCCTCGGCCAGCAGCGCCACCGAGCGGGCGAAGGCCACCGCCGCGCCGGCGGCGATCGGCAGGTAGTAGCCGGCGGTGCGCTCGAAGGTGTGCGACAGCGGCAGAAAGGACAGGAACAGGTCGTCGGCCCGCGGCGTCACCCGCTGCAGCACCGCGTGCACGTTGGCCACCACGTTGCGGTGGGTCAGCATGACGCCCTTGGGCTTGCCGGTGGTGCCCGAGGTGTAGACCAGCCCGGCCAGGTCGTCGGGCTGCGGGCCGGGCGGCGCCGGCGTGGTCACGGTGTCGCCCTGGGCCAGCCAGTCGTCCAGCGAGCGCACCGCCACCCCGCCCTGGCGGGCCGGGGCGCCGGGCTCGCGCTGGCAGACCACCACGTAGCGCAGCGTCGTCGGCACGGCGCCGGTGGCGGCGATGGCCTGCCACTGCGCCTCGCTGTGCGCGACCAGCAGTTCGGCCTCGCTGTCGGCCAGGATGTAGGCGATGCTGGCCGGGTTGTCGAGCGCGTGCATCGGCACCGGCACCATCGCGCGGGCCAGCGCGGCCTGGTCGCAGCACACCGCGTCCAGGCCGTTGGGCAGCAGCAGCGCCACGCGCGCGCCGCGCGGCAGGGCCAGCGCGTCCAGCGCGCGGGCGAAGCGCGCCACGCGTGCGCCGGCCTGCTGCCAGTCCAGGCTGGTCCAGCGGCCGCTGGTGTCGTCGAACTGCCGGTAGGCCTCGGCCTGCGGTGTGGCGGCCACGCGATGGGCCAGCAGGTCGGGCAGGGTCAGCGCAGGGTCCAGGGCGGCAGCGTCGGTCGGGGGCGTGGGCATCGGGTACGACAGATTCAGGGTTAACCCTGAATTCTGGGCCACGACGGCGCCGCGGTGGGCGATCGACGGGCTATCAATCAACTAAGACGATTCAATTAGATGAATCGTTAGGTGATGACTATTGTCAGGCTCGTCCACCCCGGGACCCTGGCGCGTCGCCAGGCCCGGGGCCCCGGCCACGCCGCAGGAGCCCGCCATGCACACCGATCCCCGCACCCCCGCCACCGCCGAGGCCCGCCACTGGCTGGGCTGGGCCGTCTTCGCCGGCGGCAGCCTGATCGGGCTGGGCGATGTGGTGGGCTGGATGGCCCACCACGGCTAGCGCCCCGCCCCGTCGGGCTCAGTAGCTGTGGCGCACGCCCAGGCTGTAGCTGGTCGCGCCGCTCAGGCCGTCGATCTTGTCGCTCATGATCGCGGCGTACAGCTCGGTGCGCTTGGACAGGTAGTAGCCGTAGCCCGCGCTCAGCGTCTTGCGCTTGGCGCCGGTGGACGGGTCGATGCCGCTCCACTGCAGGCGGGCCACGCCCAGGTCACCGACCGGCGCGGTGGCGCCCAGGCTGGTGATGTCGTAGTCGACGCCGGTGGTCTTGTTGTCGACGTTGCCGAACTGGCCGTAGAGCTTGACCAGCTTCAGGTCGTAGGACGCGCCGAGCTGCCAGGTGGTGGTGTCGGCCACCGCCGCGCCCTTCTCGACCTTCTGCCAGGCCAGGCCCAGCGCCAGCGGGCCGCCGAAGTAGCGGCCGGTCAGGCCGGTGTTGCGGCCGCCGCCGTTGGCCTCGGCGAGCGCGGCGTGGGCCATCACGGTCAGGCCCGACAGGCTGGGCGTGGTGTAGCTGACCGAGTCGTTCCAGCCGGTGTCGCCGGTGGTGGTGCCGCTGGTGAAGTAGTGGCGGATGCTGGGCGAGTAGCCGAAGGAGTCGCCGAAGGCGTTGAACACCAGGGTGTTGACGAACAGGCCGGTGGTGATGCGGCCCAGGTTCACGTCGCCGAACTTGCCCGACAGGCCGACGCTGGAGGTGCGGGCGAAGAAGGTGTCGCCGTCGAAGCGGCCGGCCGCGCCGGTGTCGTTGCGCAGGAAGGCGTCCAGCGCGAACTTGGCCTTCAGGCCGTCGCCCAGGTCCTCGGTGCCGCGGAAGGCGATGTAGCTGGTGGACATCTGGCCGCTGTCCACGCTCTTGACGGCCTTGCCGCCGGGCGACTGGGTGCGGCCGGCCGACAGGTCGATCAGGCCGCTGATGCTGACCGAGCTCTGCGCGTGCACGGCGCCACAGACGGCCAGGGCGGCCAGGCCCGCGAGGGCGGGCAGACGGGAGGGGGTCCTGCGTGAGGGCATGGGGAGTCCTATCGAAGCGTTGTTGTGGAAGACGCCGCGGCGCGCCCAGCGTGCGGCGGCGGCGGGGCCGGGCGGGCCGGCACGACGCCTGGATCAGGGTTAGCAGCAGTCGTGCCATGGGCCGCGGCCCGCCGCAGACGCCGGACGCGGCCGGCTGTCCCCAGCGGCGTGCGCGGACGCGCCGTCCTGGTGCGCGGCGCGCAGCGCACCGCGGCCGTGGCCCTGCGCGCCACGGCGGGCGGCGAAAGCGGGCACACTCGCGGCCGATGCCTGCGCCCGCCCCCGCTGCCCCGACCGAGCCGGCCGCCCCGCTGCTCGCGCTGCAGGGGGTGGACAGGCGCTACCCGGGCGGCCTGCTGGCGCTGCAGTCGGTGTCGCTGGCGGTGCAGGCGGGCGAGTTCGTCGCGCTGCTCGGCCCCTCAGGCTGCGGCAAGAGCACCGTGCTGCGCCTGCTCGCCGGGCTGGACGAGCCCAGCACCGGCACGGTCGGCGCCCCGGCGCGCCGGCCCGGGCCGGACGGCCAGACCGCCTTCGTCTTCCAGGAGCCGACGCTGATGCCCTGGGCCCGCGTGGCCGACAACGTCGCGCTGCCGCTGCGCCTGCAGCGCCGGCCGGCGGCCGAGGTCGACGCGGCGGTGCAGGGCGTGCTCGCGCGCGTCGGCCTGGCCGGCTTCGCCCGCGCCTGGCCGGCCCAGCTGTCGGGCGGCATGAAGATGCGCGTGTCCATCGCCCGCGCCCTGGTCACCCGGCCGCGCGTGCTGCTGATGGACGAGCCCTTCGCCGCGCTGGACGACATCACCCGCCAGCGCCTGAACGACGAGCTGCTGCAGTGGTGGCAGGCGCAGCGGCTGACCGCGCTGTTCGTCACCCACAGCGTGGCCGAGGCGGTGTTCCTCAGCCAGCGCGTGCTGGTGATGGCGGCGCGGCCCGGCCGCGTGGTCGACGAGCTGCGCATCGACCAGCCCTACCCGCGCGCACCGGGCTGGCGCCACACGCCGGCCTTTGCCGCGGCCTGCGCGCGCCTGTCGGCCGCACTGCAGGGCGCGGCGGTGGCGGGATGAGCGCCGCCGCCCGGCCGCCCGCGGGCGGCGCGTGTCCTGCCTCGGGGCGGCGGGTCCGCAGGGACCGGAGGGCCGCCCCGTGAGCGGCTGGCGCGCCACGCTGGGCCGCGCCGCGCTGCCCGTGGCGGTGGCGCTGGCCGTGCTCGCCGGCTGGGAGCTGCTGGTGCGCGCCGCCGGCATCCCCGAGTTCACGCTGCCGGCGCCCAGCCGCGTCGCCCAGGCCCTGGCCGAGCACGGCGCCTCGCTGGCCGGCAGCTGGTGGTACACGCTGAAGATCACCTTCGGCGCGCTGGCCCTGGCCTGTGCCGGCGGGGTGCTGATCGCCGCGCTGTTCGCGCTGTCGCCGGCGCTGGAGCGCGCGCTGTTCCCGCTGGCGGTGGTGCTGCAGGTCACGCCCATCGTCGCGGTGGCGCCGCTGATCCTGATCTACGTGGACAGCACCACCGCGGCGCTGCTGCTGTGCGCCTGGATCGTCGCCTTCTTCCCCATCCTGTCGAACACGGTCATCGGCCTGCGCGCCACCGACCCGCAGCTGCGCGAGCTGTTCCGCCTGTACCGCGCCACGCCCTGGCAGCGGCTGGCGCTGCTGCGTGCGCCCAGCGCGCTGCCCTACTTCCTGGCCGGGCTGAAGATCTCGGGCGGGCTGAGCCTGATCGGCGCCGTGACCGCCGAGATGGTGGCGGGTGCCGCCGGCCGCGAGACCGGCCTGGCCTCGCGCATCCTGGAGGCGAGCTTCCGCACCGAGACGCCCAAGATGTTCGCCGCGCTGGTGCTGCTGGTGGCCACCGGCGTGCTGATCTTCGCCGGCTTCAACGCCCTGTCGCGCGCGCTGCTGGGGCCCTGGCATGCCGCAGAATCGTCGCGACCGCACTGACTGCCAAACGCCCCGCCGCCCCGCCGTCCATCCGACCCGAAGGAACCCGCCATGCGCCTGCGCACCACCCTGCTGCTGACCACCGCCGTGCTGGCGTCTGCCGCGCAGGCTGACGACAAGATCGTCTTCGCCACCAACTGGAAGGCCCAGGCCGCGCACGGCGGCTTCTACCAGGCGCTGGTCGACGGCACCTACAAGAAGTACGGGCTGGACGTGACCATCCAGCAGGGCGGGCCGTCGGTCAACAACCGGCCGCTGCTGCCGGCCGGCAAGATCGATTTCCTGATGACCGGCAACCTGCTGCACAGCTTCGACAACGCGAAGAACAAGGTGCCGACGATCGCCGTGGCGGCGATGTTCCAGAAGGACCCGCAGGCCCTGCTGGCCCACCCCGGCCAGGGCCACGAGAAGTTCGAGGCGCTGAAGAACGCGCCGGTCGCGCTGATCGCCAAGGACGGCCAGTTCAGCTGGTGGCAGTGGCTGAGGGTCACCCACGGCTTCCAGGACGCGGCGCTCAAGCCCTACAACTACAACCTGGGCCCCTTCCTGGCCAACCCCAAGGCCATCCAGCAGGGCTACTCGGTGGCCGAGCCGATCTACGTGGAGAACCAGGGCAAGTTCAAGCCGGTGGTGCACCTGCTGGCCGACCACGGCTTCTCCACCTACAGCACGCTGATCGAGGCGCGCACGGAGACGGTGAAGAACAAGCCCGACCTGGTGCAGCGCTTCGTCGACGCCTCGGCCATCGGCTGGGTCAACTACCTGTACGGCAACCGCCAGGCCGCCGCCGCCGCGATGGTCAAGGACAACCCCGAGATGACGGTGGCCGAGATGGAGGCCAGCGTGGCGCTGATGAAGGGCCAGGGCATCGTCGACTCGGGCGAGGCGGCGGCCAAGGGCATCGGCGCGATGAGCCCGGCGCGCGTCAGGGACTTCTACGAGCAGATGGTCAAGGCCGGGCTGTACAAGGCCGGCGAGGTCGACCTGACCCAGGTGGCCACCTACCAGTTCGTCAACAAGGGCGTGGGCCAGGACGTCAAGGCCCGGCTGACCGGCGCGAAGTAAGCTCCCCCTGCATCCCTCCTCTTCTCTCGACAGCCATGAGCGACTTCCCCGCCGACATCTACACCGAGCCGCGCGACATCGACGTGCACACCCTGCGCAACCTGGGCCCGCTGGCCGCCATGGCCGGCGTCTGGCAGGGCACGCGCGGGCTGGACGTCAAGCCCAAGGCCGAAGGCCCGAAGAAGCAGGCCTATGTCGAGCGCATCGAGCTGCAGCCCATCGACCCGCAGACCAACGGCCCGCAGCTGCTCTACGGCCTGCGCTACCACGTGTTCGTCACCAAGCCGGACCAGGTCAAGACCTACCACGACCAGGTCGGCTACTGGCTGTGGGAGCCGGCCACCGGCGCCGTCATCCACACGCTGACCATCCCGCGCGGCGAGGTGGCAATGGCCGGCGGCCAGGCCGCCGCCGACGCGCGCAGCTTCACGCTGGAGGCCACCCAGGGCCTGGACACCTTCGGCATCTGCTCGGCGCCCTTCCTGGACACGGCGTTCAAGACCGTCTCGTTCCGCATCACCGTGACGCTGCACGACGACGGCAGCTGGAGCTACGACGAGGACACGGTGCTGAAGATCCGCGGCCAGGCCGAGCTGTTCCACCACACCGACCGCAACCAGCTGTTCAAGGTGGCCGAGCCCACGCCCAACCCGCTGGCGCGCGCCGCCGAGGCCGGCTGAGGCCGGCGCTCAGGCCGCCAGCAGGCGGTCCAGCAAGGCCGGCAGGTCGTCGACGGTGCGCTCCTTGCGCAGCATCGCGCGCACCCCGGCGGCCTCGGCCTGGGCCTGCCGGTCCTCGGGCAGGTAGCCCGAGCTCAGCACCACCGGCAGCCCGGGCCGCGCCTGCTGCGCGGCACTGGCCACGTCGAAGCCGGTGCCGTCGGGCATGTGGAAGTCGGTGACCACGATGTCGAAGGCGTCCGGCGCGCCGCGCAGCGCGGCGATGCCCTCGGCCGCGCCGCCGCGCGTGGTCACCCGCCAGCCGCTGCGGCGCAGCAGCTCGCCGACCATCAGCGCCATCACCTCGTCGTCGTCGATGTAGAGCACGTGGCGGCCGCGGCCGTCCGGGCGCGCCGCGCCGGGCACCTCGTCGGCCGGGGCCTCGTCGGCCGCGCCGTCCAGCGGCAGGTAGACGCTGAAGCGGCTACCCCCGCCGGGCTGGCTGTCGACGACGATGGCGCCGCGGTGCGCGGTGACGATGCCGTGCACCACCGACAGGCCCAGCCCGGTGCCGCGGCCCAGCGGCTTGGTGGTGTAGAAAGGCTCGAAGATGCGCTGGCGGGTGGCCTCGTCCATGCCGCAGCCGCTGTCGGACACCTGCAGCCGCACATGGCGGCCGGGCGACAGGCGCAGCGGGCGCGCCGGGTCGTCGGGCGCGAAATCCACCACGTCCAGCCGCACGCCGATGCGCCCGCTGTGCCCGCCCTCGGCGCCGTCCGGGCCCAGCGCGTGCCAGGCGTTGGTGCACAGGTTCATCAGCACCTGCTGCAGCTGGTTGCCGTCGCACAGCACCTCGGCCGGCGCGTCGGCCAGCTGCGCGTCGAGCTGCACGCCGGCCGGCAGCGTGGCACGCAGCAGGCCCAGCGTCTCCTCGACCAGCGGGCGCAGCGGCTGGCGGCGCAGCAAGGGCCGCTGGCGGCGGCCGAAGGCGAGGATCTGCTGCACCAGCGCGCGCGCGCGGCGTCCGGCGCGCTCGATCTGCGCCAGGTGCGGCGCCGCCGGGTGCCCGGCCTCCAGCGTCTCGCCCGCCAGCGCCGCGTGGCCCAGCAGGCCGGCCAGCACGTTGTTGAAGTCGTGGGCGATGCCGCCGGCCAGCGTGCCGATGGCCTCCAGCTTCTGCGCGTCGCGCAGCTGGGCTTCCAGCCGGGCGCGGGCCTGCTCCTCGGCCAGGCGCTGGCTGATGTCGCGCACCACGACGCTGGCCACCCGCTGGCCGTCGGCATCGCGGTAGGCGGCGGAGGCGATCTCGGCCTCGAACAGGCTGCCGTCGGCGCGCTTCAGGCGCAGCCGGCCGGCGGCGTGGCCCTGGCGCTCACGCTGCGCGCGCAGGTCCAGCCGCCGCGGGTCGGTCATGTCGACCACCGCACCGGCGGGGCTGCCGCGCAGCGTGGCCTCGTCCAGCCCGAACATCGCGCAGGCCGCCGGGTTGGCGGCCATCACCGTGCCGTCCGGCCGCGTCTGCAGCACGCCTTCCAGGCTGTGCTCGACGAGCAGGCGGAAGCGGGCCTCGCTGGCCGCCAGCGTCCGTTCGGCGCGCTTGAGCGCGGTGATGTCGACGAAGCTGACCACCACCTCGCGCAGCCGGCCGTCGGCATGGCGGTGGGGGTAGGCGTTGACCAGCAGCCAGCGCGGCGGCTGGCCGGCGCCGCCCACCACGCCGGTGACGACATCGGTCAGCGGCTGACCGTTGCGCAGCACGCGCACCACCGGGAAGTCGTCCACCGGCAGCGGCTGGCCGTCCTCGCGCAGGAAGCGCCAGTCGGGCGAGGTGGCGGCGCGCCCCCCAATCTGCGCCGGGCTCAGCCCGAGCAGTTCGGTGGCCCGCGCGTTGACCATCGTCACCATGCCGTCGGGGGCGTGGACGACGACGCCGGCGAACAGGTGGTCGATCAGGAAGCGGTGCCGGGCCTCGCTGACGCGCAGCGCCTCCTGGTCGCGGCGGTGGCCATCGAGCATGGTGTTGAACTGCAGCGCCACCGCGGCGACCTCGGTCGGCCCGCCGGGCGCGGCGCGCGCGTCCACGTCGCCGCCGGCCACGCGCCGGCTGGTATCGGCCAGCGCGAGGATGGGCCGCGCGATGCGATCGCCCAGCAGCCGCGCCAGCGCCAGCAGCAGCACGGCGCCCAGGCCGCCGGCCAGCATGGCGTCGCGCAGCAGCGCGCGGTGGCGGGCCAGCACCTGGTCCTCGGGCACGCCGGCCACCGCGCGCCAGCCGGTGCCCGGCACGGTGACGAAGGCGAACAGCCGGCGCGTGCCGTCCAGGCTGGCGCCGCTGACCACGCCCTCGCGCTGGCCGCGGGTGCGCTCGGCCACGCCGCCCGCCGGCGGCTGGCCGACCCAGCGCGCGGCGTCGACCGAGTGCATCGCCACCGCACCGCTGTCGTCGGACACCGCGACCAGCGCCGGCGGCTCGGGCGCGCCGACCATCACCAGCGACTGCAGCCGCGCCAGGTCCAGCGGCAGCAGCAGCAGGCCGGCGGGCGCGCCAGCGGCGTCGTGCACCGGCACGCTGAGTGGCGCGGTCCAGCGTCCGCCCGCGCCCGTGCGCATCACCGGGCCCAGCGCGGCGTGCTGGGCGCGCAGCGCCGCGTCCAGCCAGGGCGGGCGCGGCGAGGCAGCGTCGCCCCAGGCCGCGCCACCGGGGCAGCGCGGGCCGCCCTGGCGGTCGAGCAGGGCCAGCGCCGCCAGCTCGGCCGGCAGGCGGGCCAGCTCGCCGGCCAGCAGCGCGCAGGCGTCGGCGCCGGGCGCCGCCTGGGCCAGCCGCGCGGCGAGCACGCCGAGCTGGTCCTCGCGCTCGCGCAGCAGCAGGTGCAGGTTGTTGGCCACCTGGCGGGCATTGGCCTGGATGCGCGCGTCGACCGCGGCGCGCTCGGCGTCCAGCAGGGCCGACAGCGCCCAGGCCACGCCGGCGCCGGCCGGCAGCGCCACCGCGAGCACCAGGGCCAGCAATTGACTGCGCAGGGACAGCGGTCGGAAGGGCCGGTGCATGCAGCGACGGGGTGGGCGGGGCGGGCGGCAGGCCTGGCCGCCCCGGGGGGGCGGACCATGTTAAGCCCGCGCCGCGCGGCGATAATCCGGGGTTCCCACCGGGTGGCGCGCGCCGCGTGCCACCCCCCGCCCGCCCCCGACGGCCCGGGCGCGCCCGCCCCGCACGGCCGCGCCCACCGCCTGCTCGACGGGGCACCGCACCGCCTGCCGGGCCCTGAGCCGCCATGTCCGCCGACCTGTCCCCTGAAGTGCGCCGCCGGCGCACCTTCGCCATCATCAGCCACCCCGACGCGGGCAAGACCACGCTGACCGAGAAGCTGCTGCTGTTCTCGGGCGCGATCCAGATCGCCGGCTCGGTGAAGGCGCGCAAGGCCACGCGCCACGCCACCTCGGACTGGATGGAGATCGAGAAGCAGCGCGGCATCTCGGTGGCCTCCAGCGTGATGCAGATGGAGTACCGCGACTGCGTCATCAACCTGCTCGACACCCCGGGCCACCAGGACTTCAGCGAGGACACCTACCGCGTGCTGACCGCGGTGGACGCGGCGCTGATGGTCATCGACGCGGCCAACGGCGTGGAGCCGCAGACGCGGCGCCTGCTGCAGGTCTGCCGCGCGCGCAACACGCCCATCCTCACCTTCGTCAACAAGCTCGACCGCGAGGTGCAGGAGCCGCTGAACCTGATGGACGAGATCGAGCGCGAGCTCGGCATGACGGTGGTGCCCTTCACCTGGCCGGTGGGCATGGGCAAGGTCTTCGGTGGCGTGCTGGACCTGCGCAAGGACCAGATGCGCGTGTTCACCCCGGGCGAGGACCGCGTGGCCGGCAGCGAGGAGGTCGTCGAGGGCATCGCCAACCCGGCGCTGGCCGGCCGCTTCGGCGCCGCCTACGAGCAGGCCGCCGGCGAGATCGAGCTGGTGCGCGAAGCCGCGCCAGCCTTCGACGAGGCCGAGTTCCTGGCCGGCCGCCAGACGCCGATGTTCTTCGGCTCGGCGGTCAACAACTTCGGCGTGCAGGAGGTGCTGGACGCGCTGGTCGACCTGGCGCCGCCGCCCGGCGCGCGGCCGGCGATCCAGCGCACCGTGCAGCCCGAGGAGGGCAAGTTCAGCGGCGTGGTGTTCAAGATCCAGGCCAACATGGACCCGGCGCACCGCGACCGCATCGCCTTCCTGCGCGTGGCCAGCGGCAAGTTCACCCGCGGCATGAACCTGAAGGTGGTGCGCTCGGGCAAGACGCTGCGGCCCAACACCGTGGTCACCTTCATGAGCCAGAAGCGCGAGCTGCTGGACGAGGCCTATGCCGGCGACATCATCGGCATCCCCAACCACGGCGTGCTGCAGCTGGGCGACACGCTGACCGAGGGCGAGGCGCTGCAGTTCACCGGCCTGCCCTTCTTCGCGCCCGAGATGTTCCGCATGGTCGAGGTGGCCGACCCGCTGAAGACCAAGCAGCTCAAGGCCGGCCTGCAGCAGCTGGGCGAGGAGGGCGCGATCCAGGTCTTCAAGCCGGTGGCCGGCAGCGTGCTGATGCTGGGCGCGGTGGGCCAGCTGCAGTTCGAGGTGGTGGCGCACCGCCTGGAGCACGAGTACGGCTGCAAGGCGCGCATCAGCCCCTGCCGCTTCCAGATCGCCCGCTGGGTGACCTGCGAGACCGGCGAGGGCGCGGCCGCCGACGAGCGCGAGCTCAACCGCTTCATCGACGGCAACAGCCACCGCATGGCCTACGACGCGGTCAACGCGCCGACGCTGCTGGTGGAGTACGCGCCCGAGCTGCGCGCCATCGAGGCCAACTGGCCGAAGATCAAGTTCCACGCGCTGCGCGAGCACGCGGGGCTGGTGTTCCAGCAGCGGCTGGACGGCTGAGGCCGGATCAGCCGCCGCCGGCGCAGGCCGCGGCGATCTGCGCCGCCAGCCGCGCGTTGGCCAGCACCAGCTGGATGTTGGCGGCCAGGCTGTCGCCGCCGGTCAGCGCGTTGACCCGCTGCAGCAGGAAGGGCGTGATCGCCATGCCGGTGATGCGCTGCGCGTCGGCCTCGGCCAGCGCCTGGGCGATGGCGGCGTCGACGGCGGCGCGCGGCAGCGCGTGCTCGGCCGGGATCGGGTTGGCCACCACCACGCCGCCGCCGCCCAGCGACCAGTGCGCGCCCAGCAGCGCGGCAATCTCGCCGGGCGTGTCCAGCCGGTGGTCCACGCGGTGTTCGCTGTCGCGGCACCAGAAGGCCGGCAGCGTGTCGGTGCCGTGGCCGACCACCGGCACGCCGTGGGTCTCCAGGTACTCCAGCGTCAGGCCCAGGTCGAGGATGCTCTTGGCGCCGGCACAGACCACCGCCACCGGCGTGCGCGCCAACTCCTGCAGGTCGGCCGAGACGTCGAAGCTGCGCTCGGCGCCGCGGTGCACGCCGCCGATGCCGCCGGTGGCGAAGACGCGCAGGCCCGCCAGCGCGGCGATCTGCATCGTCGCGGCCACCGTGGTCGCGCCGTCGCGCCGCTGCGCCACCAGCCAGCCCAGATCGCGCCGGCTGGCCTTGACCACGCCGGACCCGGGCCGGCCCAGAACGGCCAGCGCATCGTCGTCCAGGCCCACCTTCAGCCGGCCGCCCAGCACCGCGATCGTCGCCGGCACCGCACCCTCGGCGCGCACCGCGGCCTCCACCGCGCGCGCCGTCTCGACGTTGCGCGGCCAGGGCATGCCGTGGCTGATGATCGTCGACTCCAGCGCCACCACCGGGCGGCCGGCGGCCAGCGCGGCGGCGACGTCGGGGTGCAGGTCGAGCAGGGGGTGGGGCGTGGCGTGGCGCATAGGACCATGCTAGCGGCGCCGGATAATCCGGCCATGAGCCCGACCGCCGCCGCCCCGTCCCGCTGGGCGCTGTACCTGCACCTGATCCGCTGGGACCGCCCGGCCGGCTGGCTGCTGCTGCTGTGGCCCACGCTGGCGGCGCTGTGGATCGCCGCCGACGGCTTCCCGGGCTGGCACCTGCTGGCCGTGTTCACCCTCGGCACCATCCTGATGCGCAGCGCCGGCTGCTGTGCCAACGACGTGGCCGACCGCGAGTTCGACCGCCACGTCAAGCGCACCGCGCAGCGGCCGGTCACCAGCGGCCTGGTGCGCCCGCGGGAGGCGCTGGGCGTCGGCGCGGTGCTGGCGCTGGCGGCCTTCGCGCTGGTGCTGACGACCAACCCGCCGACCATCGCGCTGTCCTTCGCCGCGCTGGCCATCGCGCTCGCCTACCCCTATGCCAAGCGCCTGGTCAGCATGCCGCAGGCGGTGCTGGGCGTGGCCTTCAGCTTCGGCATCCCGATGGCCTTCGCGGCGGCGCTGGGCGGGCGCGAGTGGTCGCTGTCCGCCATCGCCGCTGCGGTGCCGGCGCACGCCTGGTGGCTGCTGCTGGGCAACCTGTTCTGGGTGCTGGCCTACGACACCGAGTACGCGATGGTCGACCGCGACGACGACCTGTCGATCGGCATCCAGACCTCGGCGATCACGCTGGGCCGCTGGGACGTGGCCGCGGTGATGGGCTTCTACGCGGTGTACCTGGCCAGCTGGGGGGCGATCGGGCTGTCGCTGGGCCTGGGCCGGTTGTTCCTGCTGGGCATCGCGGCGGGCGCACTGCAAGCGGCCTGGCACTACCTGCTGATCAAGGACCGCAGCCGCGACGGCTGCTTCCGCGCCTTCCGCGAGAACCACTGGCTGGGCTTCACGGTGTTCGCCGGCGTGGCCCTGGACCTCGCGGTGCGTTGACCGCTGCCGCATGCGGCGCTTCTCAGTCGTTCTTCTTCGGCCGAAGCAGACCTTCGACGCATTGCGCGTTGGCCGAGACCACCGGGTACCCGGCTACCTCCGTGTCCCCCGCCGGCCTGTGGCCGGCTCCTCCTTTACCTGCGGTAGCCGGGCACCCGGTGCTCTCGGCCCGGCACCATCACCGCAGGGCACGGATC
>Ga0255210_1000110_pt1 | contig 38789 bp, 30 predicted proteins | sample Miss_Yuk_RepA_8d_FD_188422 | JGI IMG/M metagenome (GOLD analysis project Ga0255210, IMG submission 188422) | Freshwater microbial communities from Mississippi River, Louisiana, United States - Miss_Yuk_RepA_8d | ecosystem: Environmental > Aquatic > Freshwater > River | place: USA: Louisiana...
GAGGCAGGGTTGCACTAAATACACAAACTTGAACATCTTCCATTAAATACATGAAAATGTTTTGAACCTGTTCTTTAAAACCGGTCGACAACATATCATCGGCTTCATCAATTACCAGCATTTTCACATGAAATGTTTTCAAATGACCACGTTTCATCATATCAAAAACACGACCAGGACAACCCACAACAACATGGGGTTGTCTAGATTTTAATTCTGAAATGTCTTGTTCAGCCGGATAACCACCAATCAATGTTTTTACAATAAGACCATCCATATAAGCGCCTAATTGTTGGACAACATTCGCAGTTTGACCGACTAATTCATGTGTCGGAGCAAGCAAAATAATTTGCGTATTTTTAAGTGTTAAATCGATTTTTTGAAGAGAACTAATTACAAAAGTACCGGTTTTGCCAGTACCAGATTGGGCTTGTGCGATTACATCGCGACCGGATAATACAGGTATGATTGCTTTTTGTTGAATCGGACTTGGAGTTTCGAAACCATATCCGAAAATTCCACGATGAAGTTCGGGTTTTAACTCGAAATCATCCCATGAAGCATAAGTTTTTGTTGTTGGTGAATCCATTTTTAGAGAGTTATCAATAAATACCAATTGTTTTTTATATGCTTTTCATAAAATAGGAAACCCGTTTTCTTTTTCGTTTTTGAGTTTTCATTGTTTTCTTGTTCTTAGTTTTTCTACGTTTTGTTTGTTTTCCTCCTTTTGTATTTTCGGTTGGCCGTATTTGTTTTTCTAAACGGTTGTTATATTTTACAGCAGGTTTCAAATAAAATATCAATTCTTTAAAACACACTTTTTTTTCGCATACATTTTCATTGGTCTCCAACTGAATATCTTCGATATTTATATCATCATTTTCATTGGTTTCCAACTGAATATCTTCGATATTTAAATTGTGAACATCATCTTCATTCGTGTTATTGTCCGACGTTGAAATTGTATAAAGTCTTGATATATATTCATCTAAATTTAAATTTTGGTCAACCTTATGGAATAATCTGTTTATTTTTGAAAGAAGTTCAGTTGATTTGGGGTTTGATATGCTATTGAATACTTCTATAAATGGTGTTTTTATTAATTTCATATTTTGTATTTTTTCGTCTTCTTGATTTTTTGACCAATAACCAAGAGAATTATACCACGAAAGCCCTTTTGTAATGATTTTAAATGTTGATAAACTAACTTCAATGCCACATCCAATGTCTATTTCCGATTCATCAAACAATCGAATTTCATTTATGTTTGACATTGATTTTGCTAATTCTTCTACTAATTTTAACAATTGTGTTCCTTTATGGTTTCCACATTTTTTCAAATAACTCACAAAAAGAATATTATCGAGAAATTTAAACTCTAATATAAGACATTCGTCATCATCATCATTAGCGTTGTTTATAAGAAACCAATATTTATGCGTAGAAACTTTGAATTCATTACTTTTAAAAAACTGTTGTATATGTGAAATTAAATTGTCATTGCTGTTACTCATATATTAAACACACTTCTTTTTCTAAAAATGTATAAAACGAACGCAGTTATTCTAAATAACGACTCCCCCTAAAAACAATTTAGGAACCATAAAACATATGAACGCCAACAACGAACCACTCCTTAAAGAAGACACTTCTCGCTATGTCATGTTTCCAATTAAAGACGAAAGCATATGGAAAATGTATAAAAAACAAGTTGATTGTTTTTGGAGAGCCGAAGAAGTTGATTTATCCAAAGATTTAAAAGACTGGGAACGTCTTAATAATGACGAACAATTTTTTATTTCAATGGTTCTCGCTTTTTTCGCCGCCAGCGATGGAATTGTTATGGAGAATCTATCGAAGCGTTTCATGGATGATGTACAATTGGCCGAAGCACGTGCTTTTTATGGATTTCAAATAGCAATGGAATCGATTCATAGTGAAATGTATTCTATTTTAATTGAAACCTATATCCGGGATAAAGAACAAAAAACAAAATTATTCCAAGCAATTGAACATTTCCCATGTATTAAAAAAAAAGCGGATTGGGCTAGAAAATGGATCGGATACGGAGCCAATGATTCCGTTTCCACATTTGCACGTCGATTAGTTGCTTTTGCGTGTGTAGAAGGTATTTTTTTCAGTAGTAGTTTTGCTGCTATTTATTGGATAAAAAAGAGAGGATTAATGCCAGGATTAACATTATCGAATGAATTTATTTCAAGAGATGAAGCTCTTCATACAGAATTTGCTATTTTATTGCATTCGAAATTATATAGTGGATTAGATGCTATAGAAATCGAAACTATGATTAAAGAAGCGGTTGAAATCGAAAAAGAATTCATTCTAGAGGCGATTCCATGTCGTATGATAGGAATGAATTCAAACCTAATGAGCCAATATATTGAATTTGTTGGAGACCGTTTATCTGTTCAATTGGGAGGTGCGAAAATTTATGGTTCTGTGAATCCTTTTGATTTTATGGAATTGATTAGTGTGGAATCAAAAGTCAATTTCTTTGAGAGAACAAATTCTGAATACGCATTAGCGAATAAAGAAGTGTCTTCCAATGTGTTTGATTTTAACGCGGATTTTTAGTATAACCCTCAAACCCCCAAACCCCCAAACCCCCAAAAAAACAAAAAAACAAAAAAACAAAAATTGAATTAGTTTATATTATAATTATTTTTATAATATAACTCACATAATAAAAATGAATTTTCGCAATCTATCGGACTCCCAAATCAACGAACTCGAAGCCGCCATTCTAAGCAAAAAATTTATTCCTGTATCGGACCCAAGAGAACCTTCTATTTCTGTCCAATATTATGATTCTGGTTATGAATTATGGAAACGATTCAATGACCCAAACACACCAATTGGCGCTTATGATATATTCGCATCGAATGGGATGAGATATACATGTTATGCGTTATATAAATCAAAGTCGAATCAAATTTATATAATTCATATAAGCATGGATGATATTGCTTATGTGTATGAAATCAATAAAAATAAATTCTGGTTCTTGTTTCAAGACCAAGAACAAACGCAAATCCAAGAACAATCAGAAACCCAATAATAACAAATTAGTGGATATTATATAATTGCGCCCTTACTTCTGGCAACAAACTTACAATCTCTTTCCATAATTCATCCTTTTGTAATTCTATCATTTTATCTGCGGTTTCTTTTTTTCTTATATTATAAGCAGAACTACAAAACCATATGTATTTTTTAATTACATCTTCACTAACATTTGAAATTAATCCCTCTTGTATGATTGTTAACATTTTTGGATAACAATGAAAATCAATCGCTTCTGGTATTATACGAACTCGTTTTTCAATCACAAATGATAATGGATTTCTTACTTTTGTTTTAATAATTGTCTCGGGATTTAAAATATAATATTGTATCGATGTTTCCAACATTTTTATATCTCCAGGCATTCCACCATATAACGAACGATAATATATCGATAACAAACAATTATAATTTGAATATTGAATGAGAGAATCATGTTCATATTTTTTCGATTCTTTTGTGTCATTTGGATAATATTCTTCCGTTTCACATAAATCTCTCACAAAATTCAATATATTCCACATATCAGAATTTGTTGGTATATGTATCGGATATGCCATCATTAACCATACAATAGCCGACATTGATTCAATATAAGAAACATCTTCAATACAAATAATTGGAAGTCTTCTTAATAATTCATTGATATCTTTACGCATTATTAAAATCGCAGTTGAAAGAGCAATCCTTAATTCACCTCTTCGAACTGCTTTTTGTAAATTTGATTTTAAAAGAGAAATCGGTGCATTACTATACACTTTTGGAATCTCTGGAGAGTTATAAAGATTTCGAATATAAAGACGGATACCTTGACGCGATACTACAAAAGTATCTGTATCTGTCGGAGTATTCTCAAAAAACGCTTTATTTTCAGATTGAGAATAAATAAAGAATTTTCTCCCAGATGACTCTGGTGAAATACGAACTTGAAAGAATGAATGCAAATTTGATTGAAGTTTTTTCATATTAAGATAATATTATCATGGAAAATAATATTATATCACAATCAATTTCAAACAAATAAAAAAATGATATACATTATCATACTATACTATCACACCACACTATACACTATACACTATACACTATACACTATACACTATACACTATACACTATACAACATTATATTTTTAGGGAACACTGATATGTATCTGGCATTTCAACATTTTCCAATGCGACTGATTTCATAACCACTGATTTTTTAATTAACGCATTAATAATTTTAAATTCCACATTTTTATTTCGAGGGTTATTTGCGATTCGAATATTTGTACCATTTGTAATGACTCCACTTTGAATTTCAATATCGTGATATCTAGCATTCGACATCACATTTTCCAAAACGTTTTCATCTAACCCGATATCTGAATAAACATGTCTAATAACAGTCGAACTTTTGGTGTCTAAACTTCTTAGGAATCTATAGGACAATTGCTGTAATGTAATCAAACTAAATGTGGGATTCACAAACACATATCTTGGAAATCTCCCATCTTTATCATCTAAATCAATACCAGTAGATATCACATTAATATTACCAATCAATACTCTATGTTCCAAATCCGGCTTTTGAAATTTATCGATATATTCATGTTTCTTTTTCGCCGTGATTTCACCATTTACACATAATGGATTCCAATGTTTCACTAATTCATACAATTCTTTAATACTCTCAGTATACGATAATGCGACCACTACTTTACTATTTGGATATGTATTTAATGTATATTCGATTTCCTCCGCAAATGTACTGATTTTCGCACTTTCTAATAATATCATCGATTTGAATAATTGTATTCGAGTCTCTCCAAATATACCATTCGAATTATCAACAATTTCCAACATTTTTTTAATCGCTTTTTGACACAATTCATAATTTTCACCTTGTAATCTGTAAAAGGTATTATAATTGGTAATCGTCGCTTGTGGTCTATCCGGCATCACAATAGCACTTGTTAATATCGGCTTAATTACATCAATAAATAATCTATGTAGTGTCGGATAACATAATTTTACATTTCGAGGAGGATTTGCCTTGACTGAACGCGAATAACGATAAGCATCTACATTCGAAGATTCTTCCGATATTTTAATACAATAATCTACAATTTCATTAAAACCTGCTGGCTCATTTATCCAAGTCGATAGATTCATCCGATATAATGAATTGTCTCTCTGAATACCAATATTTCTATACATTGTTACGAATTGCTCTTGTTTATCAATCGGCGTACCTGAAATACATAACATACTGTTTACGCCATTATTATATATCTCGTTCATAATTTCTCTACATGCTCTCGTAATATTCGTACCTTCATTTCTGATATTTTGTATTTCATCAAAAGCCACAAATATGCCTCTCGGTTTTCTTGCCATTTCAATTAACTTATCTGTCGCATAAAATCTTACTTTTTCAATGTCTCGCGTATCATTAGACGCATCAATATTTACATTTTGTGTTTCAACAAAATCATCTCTTCTTAATAGTCCATGTTCAGGTTGTTTCATTTTTTTACTACTGACTTCATTATATGTTAGCACATTTATTTTTAATCCAAATTCATCGGCAACTTTTGTCCATTTCGGTTTTAATGTCGCGGGACAAACAATATACACATTCTCATGAGGATGGTCTTGGATATATTTGCATGTTATATATGTTTTACCAGCGCCTAATGGCGATAAATCGAAACCAAAACCATGAGTCTCTAAGATTCTTCTAATATTTTCATAATGTTCTAATTGGTATTCGAATAATTTCACTTTTTTACTAGGTTCCGGTTCTTTCGGCGTTGCCTTTTTTATAACACGAATTGTTTTTTTGATGATTTTCTTCTCTAATACTGGCCGATTTTCTTCTTCTGGCAATGCCAATTCGAATTTTGTTTCTGACTTCTCACAATAATATTCATCATTTACCCGATTAAAACAATTATTACACTCTATGATTAATGCGACTACCTTCTTATATACTTCTTCTTCAGTGTCTTCATTATTATAAAAACTCGTTTGGAACGCATCGATACCACTCAGATAGATTTCAATAATCTCTCGATGAGCCAATTTTAATTTCAATGTCTTCTTATTCATATATAATCGTTGACCCCAATATTTTTCCGTAATCTCGTTTTTCATATATCTGATTCTCAAATCATCATTTGCTCTCGAATATGTTTCCAATATTTTTTCGTATTTACAATCATTATTGAAATATATACGTATTTTATTTGGATAATTATATAAGCAATTCACTAATTTTACACTGAGAAGCGGTTCTAATATATCTTTTGGAATTGCGGGGTCTTGATATGTTTGTATACACATTCCATTATTCACAGTAGTTTGATTACGAATAACTCCATTATAGTGATGATTTGTACTATGCGCCAATAAAACTCCAGTATTCCAAGAGAAATGAGAACCACAAGATGTACAACACATATGGTCACATCCTTCAGTTTTGTAAATTCTATTATGACATTTGGGACATCTTTTTGTTTCTTTATTTAATTCGTCTAATGATTTTAAGGTATCCGAGTCGCAAGTATGATTCGCATTTTTGATTTCCACAAAACATCTTAAACAATGCTCTTTTTTGCATAACATACATTCATATATTTGCGTGTTTTGATTTGTGCGCAAATAACCTTTACAATTCGTAATTGAGCATGGTTCAATGCTGGACTGACAAGAAATTGTAGGTCTCGAAGGCATTACTTCGAATGCGATTTGTCCTTTTCTGAATAATTTTTTGCGTCTCTCGACTTCATTGTTATAATTAATCAGTTCTTCAGTGGCTGGTATTAATTTTTTTTCGTCGACAATGAGGTCTTCGATTTGTTGTTTTTTAATCACTTCATCCACGAATTTTTTACCCAATAATGTTTCGATTTGTTCTTTTGTGAACTCATTATGACATGCCATACATTCCGATTTTGAATATCGTTTTTGACAATGATTACATGTCTCATATTCACATCCTAAACATCGAATTTTCTTATTCACTCGGCCAATCTTGTAAGTTTCACAGCAGTTTCCACATTCGAACATTTCAGCGCTTGCGGTTGAGGTTGTCATTCTATTCAATAATAATACAATCTTTTATTTCACATTTATGTGATTCAATTTTTTTTCATTGTTTTCGAATGTTTGTTGGTTACCTCTCGATATCTTCGTGTTTTTCTATAACGAGAATCTAAATATCCGAATCGTTTCGATTTTACACCAAAACCATATTTTTTAAGGCGCTGCTCTCGTTTTGATGTAATATATTTGGCTTTGCTAACTATTTTACCTTCATCATTTTTTACTAAATCATGTTTTGTTAATCCACCAGATGTTTTATATGCTTTTTTTTCGAATACTTGTTCTCTCGAACCCCATAAATCTCTCCATTTTGTTCCACCAATATGATAAAATCCATCTAATTGTTTGATTGGACGTGGCATTTATAGAATTAAGAGAATTATCATAGAATCATATACCTCTCACAAAAAACAATTTAAACACAATTCCGTATTTTTATTAAACCATGACATATGAATCACCACGATTAACTCTATTCATGTCTCCAAACATGGACCCTGAAATTATAAAAATGTATCGAGATGCGGCCATCGCACATAATAAAGAGGTAATGGAAAACACATATGCGAATGCCGGTTTTGATTTATTTGTTCCGGAAAGACACGAACTCAACGCATTATTCAGGAATCATATGATAAATCATTGGATTAAATGTGAAATGAATCAATGGACTGAAGAACATGGTAATTTTCCAACCGGTTATCTACTTCATCCAAGGTCAAGTATATGTAAAACTTCTCTTATGTTATCAAATCATACTGGAATTATTGATAGTGGTTATAGAGGTTGGATTCAAGGCGCATTTCGAACCCTTTACTTTACGGATAGAACAACTACTTCTATTGTGGAAAATGACACGACAATTGTGGAAAAAGGAACCCGATTGTTACAAATCTGTCATCCTAAATTAGAACCATTTTTTGTAGATATTATTGAAAAAGAAGAACAATTAACAAATACATCCAGAGGTGAAGGTGGTTTTGGTTCTACTGGAAAATAAAAATTGAATATTATTTATTATTAGTTTTATAATTATAACACTAATAATGGGACTCACATATAGTAACAAACGTTTTAATATTGATCATGTGTTTACACAATCAGAATTCAAAGAAATAATAGAAAATGATAAAGAACAATTTCACGAATATATGTTGAAGAAAAATAATTGGGCAAAAATATATATATGTGAAAAAGAGACAGAGGCCGATAGAAATGACCCGGTATATATTGAAAATTGTGAAATCGATGAAATATGTAATGATTATAAAAATCGATATTATGTTGCTCAATTAAAAACGATTCAAACCGACTATCCTTCTAGTGTCTCACAACACGCGATGATTCATCACACATATCATATGTTTTGGTCGTATGCAATTGACATATATGAATATCATAAGAATGATACATCTTATAAAAAACGAGTATTGAAAAATTATTATATATTAAAACCTTCCGATAGAAAAGAAATTCACATGGCGAATGATTTTGAACGAATATTGGATAAAATCAAAACATTAAATTCCGACATCATTCAAGAATCAATTATGCGTTCATTATCATACCAATAAATTAACGAATAAAATAAAGAGCCTGTAAATAACAATCTGCTAAATCATCTTTTTTCGATGATTTTTCAAACATATCTCTCCAACATGCCATTTCTTCATGATTCATCAATTTGTCTTGTGTGATTTTTATACTGTCTTTTTTATGTTGCTTATATTTTTGATTTTGTTGTTGTTGAAGAGATAAACTTGTACTCTCTGGTTCTAATTCTTCATTCTTATATTTTTTTAATTTTCCACTCGAAGAGATAAATTCTATATCAATCGCCTCTCCATCTTGTTTCATCATAATAAATGTTTGTGCTACTAAACCTTGGATTGTATTCATTCTTCCTGCTATCGGAGAGATTTGATTCTCTAATAATACGGTCTCAATACGATTCATATAAGGACCTAAATGCTCTCTAAAACGATGTTTCATTGCGGTACCTAATTCTACCAAATGAGTCTTTTTCGCGTTTTTTTTCACTGGTTCGACTACGGGTTGCAACATTTCTCTCGACATCCATTGTTCAACTGCCTCTATGAATCCCTGTTTAGTGTTGGTTTTAAAAGAAATGCCTAAATGATGAACCTTCTCTCTTAATTCATCCACTTTTAATTTTTTGAAACTAGCAAGAGAATTTTCTTTACATGGTATTTGTTTTCCACTTGTTTTCGCATGGACACCACAATAATAATTCATCGGTTTATTCGATTCTTGGAATTGATATAATGCTTTTTTATTACATTCTTTTGCCGCTTTTTTCGAAGAGGTCGTAATACAATTACAACATAATGTTTCTTTTTTTTCCTCGGTTTCTAATAAATTAATAATACGCCAATCAATAATTTGAATACGTTCATGAGAGGCATCAATTGGATAAAAAAGACAATAGGCTAAATTTTTAATACCAATGTCGAAACTGATGATGAGAGGAGAAATGCCGTCATCAATTATAGTGGGAGAATGAGGTTTTGAAAGAGCAAAAAACTGATTCATTTATTTTACTATTGTATAACTATTTATATGATTTATCGTTGACTATCCAACATTTCAAAAATTGAACTTAATATTATTTTATCTTATTTTAGTATAAAATAATCTCTCATTTCAACATATAATGATTATACCAGTCAAATGTGTCACTTGTGGAAACGTTCTCGCCGATAAATATTTATGGTATCAACGCGAATGTCGCAAACGCAAATTGGAAAAAGGATTATCAATCAATAAAACTGTTTATTTAACAACTAATAATGTTGATAAAACTGTGGAAGGCCATGTCCTCGATGATTTAAAACTACATGACCCCTGTTGTAGAAGACATATGCTTACTCATGTTGATATCTAAAATAACCGTCGCTCTCTCTCTCTTAACAATACATATAACTAATTGATTCTTTGAGTATTTGTTTTTCACTATCTTCATTTTTCTTCTTATGTTGAATATAGATTTTGTATCCATTTTCAAGGTCTTCATTATTTAATTCTTTTTTCGCGGTTTGAGTTCCAAACACGCGTTTGCTATGTGATATTTTCATTTTAAATAACAATACTTCAATATCTCGCCCATTGAATTGAAACTCTTTCTTATTCTTTTCGAAAAATGCTACACAATCCGCCGTTTCTAATGTCCATCCAGAATCTCTTATTTTTTTCAATAATATCTGATATAATTCTGTTGCAGTATAATCTTCAATCGTAAAACGCCAATTAAATCGCGATTCCAAACCTCTGTTTAATGTGAAAAAATGACGCGTCAATTCTTTTTCATATCCCGCAATAATTACCATCAAATCATCCTTATGATGACTAAGAGCTTCACATAATGTATCCGCACACTCTTTCGAAAAACTATCATTGGATTCGGCCATACTATCTCCCGATGTATTTCGATTACATCCAAGAGAATAGGCTTCATCAATAAACAAAACACCTCCAAGAGATTCTTGAATAATTCGGTTCGTCTTAATCGCAGTTTGTCCTAAGTATCCAGCGACCAAATCACTTCTTGTTACTTTTTTAAATACAAAATTCGCATGTTTTGTTTTGAATATTCCCATTTTTGAATATAATCTCCCTAATATTTTGGCAATTTCAGTTTTTCCAGTTCCAGGAGAGCCTGAAATCATAATATGTTTATAATCCGAGGTATCATCAAATCGTTGAAAATAATAAAGTATTTGCTCTACTATATTTGTTTTTAAAGAAGATAATCCAATCATGTTATTTAATTCGACTAATTCCGGTTTTATATAATGTAGGGTTTTCAAATCAATATTATAAGAGACATTTGGTTCTAATGGATTCTCGTTTAAAATCATCAATAAATCATCAATTGTATTTGGCGTTTTTGATATTTTTATATCTTTAATAATTCCATTATCCTGCGATAATGTCTCCTGTGATAATGTTTCATTTTTGGTTGATAATAATTTATCAATCGATACTTCATGAAAATCTTGCCAATTTTTATAACCTAACGACGGACGTACATATGAGAATTGAATAAAATCAGAATCATTATTTTCAAGAAGTGTATGGGTGTTTGCGAGAGCCAATGGATGGAGTCGAATGGATGGAAATGAATTCGCAGGCAAACAATCATTTGGAAACAAAGATGAAAATTGTAGGTCGAGTGTTTTTGTAAACTCCTCATTCTCTTCTTTCGTGTTGAATGACATTTGAATCGGTTATAAACAAATATATAAATCTCTCTATATAACAACTATAGATTTTATAATGGAGGAAATGACGGCATTGAATGAAGTCGAAAGTAATTATACTCATATCAATCAACTTGTTTATGCGTTTGGTTGTAGAGACGCAAAACATGAATCTTATTATGTTTATGGGATAGATATGGATGGAAATACTTATAAAATACACAAAGAGAAAGAGAAAGATGTGATTCATTGGACTCTTGGAACTACCGCAACATTTTTTTGGAGAGTATTATTATCTGATTGGCAAACAATGTCAATATTTGAAATTGAAGATTGTATTGGAATTGCTGCTTCACCAAAAATTGTTTTGAATCGTCCTCTTTATTTTATATAATATTATTCATTGTTTTTTGATTATAATGATTAGATACACTGGCCAAAATGCTCCACAAACCCACCCTTTTATTCCAGAAATAAATGCGTTGATTGCTATATTACACGCCAATAAAAACACTTTATCATGGGTTTCCAATTTATCATGTTTTTTATTGAGTTCTATTCCAATATTATATCCGTTCCAAACACCATAACATCCTCCAAATCCTGTCCCGATCGTCGCACCAATACGAAATGAATTGGAAATATGAGTTCTAATTTTATTATAATGTATTTTTGACCACATTATATAAAAATATACTATAACTATATACTATGTTTCGAACTGTGAAAGCAGTAATTGAATCAACAGTTCAAGTTCCAAAAAAACATGTATCCAAATTTAAAACTGATTTTACTTTTGAACAACGAAGTGCTGAAGTAGACAGGATTCGTTCGAAATATCCAGACCGTGTTCCGGTAATATGCGAGAGACATATTAGTAATACAACCTCTCCGGATATAGATAAAACAAAATATTTAGTACCAATGGATTTAACAGTTGGTCAATTTCTTTTTATTATTCGGAGACGATTGAATATAACATCAGAACAGGCTCTTTATTTATTTGTGAATGGAAGTATTCCACCTACCACAGAAAACATGAATTATATATATGAAACGTGTAAGGATAAAGATGGATATTTATATATGGAATATGCGACAGAAGCGACTTTTGGATAGGCGAGCGGAGCGAGCCCCTTATTCAAGGTAGGCGAGAGAAGCGAGCCCTCCATTCAAGGTAGGCGAGCGGAGCGAGCCTCTATATAAAAAGTTATTGAAAGAGTGCTCGCTTCGCTCGCACTTGTTTGTATTATTTTTATCCTATTCAAATAATACAATCCTCAATCTATAATACAAGTATAGAAAAAATATATTTCTATTTAATAAACAGAAGAATGAGTGCAAATAATTCGACCGATGAAATGTATGTTACCAAGAGAGATGGTGAATCCGAAATCGTCTCTTTTGATAAGATTTTAACCAGAATTAAAAAAATTGGCAAAGAAGCAAATATTAAAATTAATTATACATCTCTTGTTATTAAAATCATCGACCAACTTTATGATAAAATTTCCACCACCAAAATCGATGAATTAATGGCTGAACAATGTGCCTCTATGTCCTCCATTCATTATGATTATGGAACTCTCGCAAGTCGTCTTATTATTTCTAATCATCATAAAAATACTTCTTCCACATTCTCTCATGTCATGAATCAATTATATAACAACCGTGATAAACATGATAAACATTGTCCTCTCATATCCGATGAACTTTATCAAATTATTTCTAATCCTATCCACCAAGACAGAATTGATTCTTATATTCAACATGATAGAGATTATTTATTCGATTATTTCGGGTTTAAAACATTAGAACGTTCTTATCTTATGCGTATCAATCGTATTGTTATTGAACGACCTCAACATATGTGGATGCGTGTGGCTCTCGCAATTCATGCTGATAATTTGGAAAAGGCATTTGAAACTTATGACTTAATGAGTCAAAAATATTTCACACATGCGACACCAACTCTTTTTAATGCCGGTACACGACATCAACAACTCAGTTCTTGTTATTTAATCGCTATGGAAGAGGATAGTATTGAAGGAATCTATAACACACTCAAAGATTGTGCTCTCATCAGTAAATGGGCAGGTGGTATTGGTCTTCATATTCATAATATTCGCGCATCAAACAGTCAAATTCGAGGCACCAATGGCACATCCAATGGAATTGTACCTATGTTACGCGTTTTTAATAATACTGCTAAATATGTCGACCAATGTTTCGCATCTACCACAAATATTTATACTAAAAATGGGGCGGTATCTTTTTATGAACTTACTGCGAACGACGATGTGTATAACAATACTGGAACAACTGAGAAAATCGAATCCATATTAAATTATGATAAACCAGGAGAGGTATTAAACAAAATCAAAATCTATGATGAAGAGAAAACCGATTTTCCATCTCTCCTATGTACCGGAGAGCATCCAATCTGTATTTTGTCAGCAACCGAAGATGATACCGCTACAATTGCCAATGATTTGAAATTAGGATTGAAAGAATTCTCTTGGACACCAGCATCTGAATTAGTTGTGGGGGATTTTATTGTCAATAAAATCCCAGATTACTTGAATGATGATGAGAGCATATCTGTTGAAATGGCGACTCTCTATGGACTTCTGTTTGCTAGAGCGGAAATTCCATTTTCAGACCCGTCGAATTATTATTTTGCGGATAGTGGTAATCTTTTATTATATGCCGACAGTAATGGAACTCGATTCTGGTCAACTTATATGTCCGGTGTCGATTATTCGTTTAAAACAACGTGGGATGGTCGACCTTTTCTCTCTATCGATAAATCGTTGACTGATTTAACTTTTTTCAATATGCGTAATGAGAAACGTATTGACTCGCGTTATCTTTATCTTTCCGAAACGAAAACACGTGCTTTGATTGATGCTTATTTTGCCTCTACAAGTGCGTATAATCCTGATATACAATTCTTATGTTTACGTCTAGGAGATATGCGTTATTTTAAAGAGAATAGTTGTCATGTATTGCGTGATACAGGATTTGTTTTGATTCCTATCCAACGCATTGAACAATCCTCTGAATTTTGGAATGGACAAGTACATGATTTACAAATGCCCAGTGTCCATAATTATATGACTGAATTCGGTTTAGTACATAATGGAGGTGGAAAACGCAATGGAAGTATCGCCGTATATTTGGAACCTTGGCATGCCGATATTGAATTGTTTTTGGAAATGCGCAAAAATCATGGAGACGAAGAAATGAAAGCCCGTGATCTCTTCTATAGTTTATGGATTCCTGATTTATTTATGAAACGTGTCAAAGAAGACGCAGAATGGACATTAATGTGTCCAGATGAATGTCCTGGATTGGCGGATGTATGGGGAGAACGATTTGAAGAATTATATCAATCCTATGAGAAATCTGGCAAAGGTCGTAAAACAATGAAAGCAAGAGAATTGTGGTTTAAAGTGTTAGATGCACAAATGGAAACTGGAACACCTTATTTATGTTATAAGGACGCAGCAAATCGCAAATCAAATCAACAAAACCTTGGAACTATTAAATCGAGTAATTTATGTGTGGCTCCGGAAACATTGATATTAACAGATAAAGGACATGTTGAGATTCAGTCTCTTGTCGGCAAAACTGTAAATGTATGGAATGGACAAGAATGGAGTAATGTAATTGTGAACAAAACAGGAAATGACCAAGAAGTTATGGATGTATATACAGATGATGGTTCAATGTTAACTTGTACTCCTTATCATAAATTTTATATACATAATAGGCATTCACGAAGAAACGTTGAAATAAAGAGAGCAAATGAATTAACTCATGGAGATAAAATATTAAAATGCAAATATCCAATTATCGATGGGGATGGTTCAATGTATAATTATAAACAAACACCGCCATATCATCATGGTGTATTTTGTGGAGATAATTTGAATTCTCGTTCATATTTAAAACCATCATTCGCGTTATCATCAGAGATTCATGACAATATATATATACCATCTGGAGGATCTAGTTTGAAAACAAAATTGGAATGGTTTGCTGGTTATTGTGATGCAAATGGTGAAATTATAAAAAATGGAGAGGATGAACAATTTCAAGCTCTATCAATTCATTATAAGTTTTTGATGCAAATCAAATATATGTTGCAAACATGTGGAGTAAATCCTTCAGTTAAACTCTATTATGAGAAACATACACCAGATTTACCGATTAATGTATTTTTTACAACTTCACAAATAAGAGAACATCTTGCAGGTACAACAGAAAAATGTTATCGTTTAATGATAGATTCGTATGATTTATATCAATTATGTCAATTAGGGTTTTCACCAAAAACCTTAAAAGTTTCAGGCGCATTTCCAAAAATAGCACACAAAAATTTTGTAAAAATAGTAAAAACTGAATATAACAATAGAAATTGTGATACTTATTGTTTTAATGAACCTAGACGTCATATGGGAATTTTTAATGGTATTTTAACAGGACAATGTAGTGAAATTATGCAGTACTCTGATAATATGGAAACCGCGGTGTGTAATTTGGCATCAATTGCTCTTCCAACATTTGTGAATGAGGAAACAAAACAAATGGATTATGAGAAATTACATGAAGTTGCGAAAGTAGTAACATATAATTTGAATCGTGTCATTGATATTAATTTTTATCCAACAGAGAAAACAAAGAGAAGTAATTTGAGACATCGACCGATTGGTATTGGTGTTCAAGGATTAGCCGATGTTTTTATGAAAATGGATATTGCTTTTCATTCAGAACAAGCGAGAGAAGTAAATCGTCTTATTTTCGAAACAATTTATCATGGCGCAGTAGAAAGAAGTTATGAAATTGCGAGAGATTTGACAAATCAATATGCGTGTAATGATGGTGAGTATAATATGTATCCTGGTGCTTATGAAACATTTATAGAGTCTCCTGCCTCTCAAGGATTACTACAATTTGATTTATGGGGTGTAGAACCGACAGCAGGTAGATATGATTGGAAAGCATTAAAAGAGAATATTCAAAATTATGGAATGCGTAATTCTCTGTTGATGGCACCGATGCCAACTGCTTCAACCTCTCAAATCTTGGGATATAATGAATGTTTTGAACCATTTACAAGTAATATTTATAGTCGAAGAACATTGGCGGGAGAATTTGTATTGACGAATAAATATTTAATGCGCGATTTAATGGATTGTGGGATGTGGACAGAACGTGTAAAGAATAATATTATTGCGAATCAAGGTTCAGTTCAACAATTGGAAGGATTAAGTGAACATTTAAAACAAAAATATAAGACTGTTTGGGAAATACCAATGAGACATGTGATTGATATGGCAGCAGATAGAGGCGCATTTATCTGTCAAAGTCAAAGTCTGAATTTATGGATGGAAGACCCGAATTATGCGGCTCTCACATCGATGCATTTCCATGCTTGGCAAAAAGGATTGAAAACCGGGATTTATTATTTAAGACGTCGTGCTCGTCATAAGGCACAACAATTCACTATTGAACCTGAGAAAATGAAGCGAACTTATGTTCAAGAAGACCAACAAGAAGGATGTACTATGTGTTCCGCATAACCCGTGCATTCATATGAAAAAATTTATATAATTATCAAATAATTAGATAAATTTACTTTTTACGGTATCGTCGAGTGTATTTGTGTAGTTGTTTTGCTCTTTTCGTGAACTTATAACCACCCGTCTTATTAAAATTCGGCATATTTGACGGCTCAATTGGACAGTCATCAAACATATCATCGTGGTTTTGTACGTTAAAAACATTCCATGAGTTCAATGGTTGATTAAACTTGACACAACTATCAAACATATAACTCATATTTGTAACATTTGATACATTCCAACTATTTAATGGTTGATTGAACTCTACACAACTAGAAAACATCAACTCCATATTTGTCACATTTGATACATTCCAATTATCCAAAGGTTGATTGAAATTTTCACATTGATAAAACATATGACTCATATTTGTTACATTTGATACATTCCAACCATGGTTCGCGTCATCTACATGCCCTAATGGTTGATTGAAATCGACACAACCATAAAACATAAAACCCATATTTGTTACATTTGATACATCCCAATTTAATGGTTGATTGAAAAATTCACAACCAGAAAACATAGAACCCATATTTGTTACATTTGATACATTCCAATTTAATGGTTGATTAAACTCGGCACAACCAGAAAACATATAACTCATATTTGTTACATTTGATACATCCCAATTTAATAGTTGATTAAAATTATTACAACCAGAAAACATATAACTCATATTTGTCACATTTGATACATTCCAATTTAATGGTTGATTCAACCATGCACAATCAGAAAACATATTTGCCATTATTTTTACATTTGATACATCCAAATCACTTAAATTGGTTATCAAATTAGATGACGTACTAAACATGCTGTGCATGTTTGTTATTTTTTTAGAATTGAGAGTTCCAATTTTAACATCCTTAAAAACTAAAAATCTCAAATACATATTATTTGCAAATTCCACATTTTTCATACTGATGTTATTGTCTGATTTTATTTTATAACTTGTTTCTGTATGTCCATATGTATTTGCTAGTTTTAATATAATATAAGGATTTTCTAAAATAATATCATTTTTGTCAAATGTTATTTTAATTTCTACCGGAGAATGATGCTTTATTTCAGGTTCACTATTATTATATTTGATAGCTTCATTGAATACATAATTTAAATAAGAATTCATCTCCAATGGCTCTAGTTCATAATTTTTTTCGTTACCATTTAGGTCACGGACATACTTGAGTTCGAATACTTTTTTGTCATTCATTATGTCCATGAATTCTGAAAACGCATCAGCCTCATTCATTCCCATTTTTTCAAACGTATTATATTTCATAAACAATTCTTTTACACTATCTAATGTTTTATCAGGAAAATATTCACTATGAAACTGATTGTCTTCTCCTAGAGCAATAAACTTGACGATTTCAAAAAGGCCTCTCCCAGCACATTCCGAATATTTACCCGTCACAACACTAAACCTACTTTTAACTCCAAATTTTTCTATCTTTGGATAAATAAGAATATTAAATCCAGTGACCACATTTTGAATTATTGGAATATTTTCTTTACCAATCAATGTATCGATAAATAATTTTTTAGATATAGGATACAATGAATACAATGGCTCTATTCCAATAACACGATTATTCATTTCTAATGATGGTTTATTGAATCGCAATTTAATGTAATATAAAAGAATAAAAGAACCCAAATCAATGCCGATTTCTTTGGCAATATTAGGATCTCTATATCGTAGTTCTGTGCGACTCAACAAATTAAATTGCAACGGTGTTTTTTTCAAATAATCAAATACGGTTGTTTTTAAATCTAAGATTTCTTTGATTTCTGCGGCCATGTATTGTTCATATTCACGCAAATCAGTTTTTTCATGAATATGTTTTTCATATGCATTTGTTATATATTCTTCGTATGACATCTTCTCAATTTCTGCATCAATATGTTTTTGTTCTTTTTCCGGCAATTTTTTGTATTCTGGAACCAAAACTGTCGGTTCTTTTGCCTCTGTATAAACATGCGTAACTTTCATAAAATCACATATATTGACAAAACGTTGTTGTTGACGTGTCAATTCTTGTTTTGTTTTTTGTGTTTTCTTTGCGTTCTTTGCGTTTTGTTTCTCTTTGTTTATCGCGGCATATTTTTGTTCATTTTCATATCGTGTTTGTGATTTTTTTACTATTTTAGGTGGTAATTTGCGGGTTCTATTAGTGTATATATTTTTTATTGGTATAACACCAATATCATCCTCCGAATAAAATCTTTTTTTTGCTGTTTTTTTTGCGTTCTTTGCGTTTTGTTTCGAGTCATGTTCATGAGTTTTTTCATATTGCGTTTGTGATTCTTTTATGTACTCTTCGATTTTTCTCTGATGTGATAATTTTCGTGTTCTATTCGTTAACATAGCATTTATTGGTCTAATGCCAATATCATCCTCCGAATAAAATGTTTTTTTTTGCTGTTTTTTTGGTATACCTCCATGGATTCGATTTCCTAACAACATCGATTCTATTTGGTTTCTATCAATTACATCACTCATCAATATCGTTATCAATGTTTTCAATTCATCAATAAATGAATATTTGCTAAATAAATTATATTTCCCGGTTAAACCTCCTACAATATAAGGTTGTCCTTCTGGGTTGCTGATTTTAAATATCTTACTCAGTGACTCAATGAATTTTGAATGTTCTTTTGTATCTGATTCTTTACAGTTTAATATGTGTTTAAAAATAGAATCCATTCCTAAATTTCCATATTTTTTTATAAATTGAAAATCGGATTCTAACTTATCAAATATACTGATATAATCCAATACTATCTCTGCATTTTCATTTTTTAAGACCTCACAATCTTTAAAATTTGTATTATATGTCTGTTCTTTTTCATGATTCGCATTTGCAGACTCGATTTCACCCGGTTGACTTTCTCGATAATCAAATGTTTGATTGTCTAAAACAATAGTAGGTGCATCTTGAACAGGTGTTTTATAAATATAATTCTCTTTAAAAATAACATTGTGAGAGCCATTGAATGCGAAGAAATTGTCTGTATAAACCGGTATTCTACCACCTTTCATATTATAATATGTATATATTTTGTATAAACTATGTCCTTCTCCATAAACTATTTTGAATAAATATGAATATAAATATAGATATAAGTATAATAATAGTTATATCTAATGTTTCAACAACAACGAAAACCGACAACCACAAATTCTATAACACTGTTTTTTATTCGATTTTTATTATGGATATATGCGTGGAGTAAATATTATCTGGGAATTCTACCTGAACCTATAAAAATTGTATCCACCATTCAAATCCTAGAAAAACATTATAAGAAATATTTGGATATTTTCAGAAACCAATCCTATGATGCCGCAAATGAAAATATCGATGAATTTATGTATAATTATAATGAAAGAAAAGAAAAACTAACGGAAATCGGCAATGAATGGGAATTGCGTTGGCATAGACGCGTATTAATTGAAAAATATCCAAGTGAATTACTATCCATTGCTGGAGGCAAAAATATTATTATGTTTTTTGACCCTTATACGAATTCATTTCAATATTATTCAGATGAATCCACAGTACCCTATGATATTTTGAATTATATTGCTATCAAGTATGTAGTGACGTATCGATGCCGAGATTTTTTCATAGATACGATTATGCATCCGAATAATTCAATGTATAATGAATACTTGAAAGAAGAAGATAACGCATTAAGCACAAAACGACAAGCAAAAGAATTAAATGGTGCGAATGTATTTGTGGATTCTAATAAAAAAACAAGCGCAATGAATTCAACTGCGTTTTCGAAAGTAATGGACAAAAAAATGGATAATGTTAAAAAAGAAAATCAAAATAAAACTGCGCGATTGTATTCGAATTCTTTCACACGATTGGGAAAAGTTGCTGATTTTAATATATTACAAACACCTCCCAAAACAAAAGCCAATGAATTGTTGTTTGGAGATAATACATTGTCTATTCATGGAACAATGAGTTATTTCGATGACAAAACCACGGAATCTCTTGAAATCACCGAAAATGATGTGAAAGAGATAAACGAAATTAAAGAGGTACCAAAACCATCAAACAATGGTAAACTATCATATAAAGATTTCAAACGAATGAACATGAATCAAGAAAAATCATAATTCGTATTATAATATTTTTACAATAATATTATAATTTTTATTCGACATCATCATCATCATCATCGTCGGATTCGTAATCGGAATCGGAATCAGATTCACTACTATATTCTATAGAGATTGGCTGAATATTTATCGTATCGGATAACAAAGTTGAATGAAATGTTGTATAATTACTCAAATAAATTGCGTTTTTAATGGGAGGCAATGTCAAAAAATCATCTGCGAATTCATAAGTTTGTTCAAGGATTTGTCGATATAAGGGCATCATTCGATAATTATGATCCATAATTGAAATTGGCATATGTCGTAAATCATATTCATATTCTGTGAATTCTTGTCTCGGACAAGGAATCATATACGCCTTTCCAAATTTTGGATTATAAATAAAAAACTGAATCAAACTATCTAATAATCTTTCTTTTGATGTTATCGAATTTAAATATGTATATTGATAGTATAATTTTAAATAGGGTCTAAAAATTTCAATAATCTCTTTTTTTGGACATTCTGGATGAATCTGATACCGGTCTATGGAATAATTCATTGTCCTACAATACCATTCAATTATGGCATAAATATCATCTATATGAAACGAATCCGTATTATTTTTATTTTCTATAAAATACTGAGATATCGCAACTTCTCTTAGTTGATTGTCATTGCACATAGAAAATCGATGAATATCAAAATCACATAACATAAATTGATGAAACAATGGAGAGATGATTTTACCGGTATTTTTACAGGCAATATAAATATTATAGAGATTGCTTCTAGAAAATGGCAAATTTGTATAAGGATTCTTAGGAAATTGCGGTGTCGGAAACAAATAATCATGATGTTGGAGAGAATTATTCACAATTTTTAATAAATCGGAAATCGTAAAACGATATGCGTATTCAGTCTCTATAATATTTATAATTTCTGTTATCGGATATTCTATTAAGGGACGTAGACTTAAATCCGTATCCACTTCATGGATACGAAGTTTTTTTGTTTTAATACGAGAGACGAAATTCCTTAACAATCTCCAACATCTTATCACCGGATAATAAGTATTTAATGCGATTTTTGAAAGATATAGTCTCTCTAATACAAATAAATAATCAATGGTTTCGGGATTGTAATATTTATGTTTATCAATTAGTTTCGCTCGTTTCAATGCCAAAATAACGGATTCACGATTTTCATTGTTTTCAGGAATTTCATTCGCAATATTAAATTTTGATAATAAGTATACGAAAAATTTATTATGAATTGATATATGGATAGACATGATTCTTGGGTTAATAAAGGAATTAGTAATATTTTATATTGATATAAAAACATAATTGATTGAACAATATACAAGACCAAAAACAATAGTGTTATTTGTTATTAAATTCTAATGCCAAGATTTTACATTTCTGAATATGAATATGTGCCAGACAATAAACGTCAAAAAATGGCAATAGAAGAGTCGGATACAGAATCAGAATATTCTGAATCGGATTGTGAATCACTTATCTATTGTGAACCAGGACGTTCATTATTGCCTCCCGCACCCATTTCAAAAGATATTCAAAAAATGTTATATACACCCCATTCACAAGATATTACAAACGCAAAAGAACGTTATTTATTTGGAGATTATGAATTTATTATAGAACCATCCGAACAATATACTACATGCCATACTTATCGTTTTTGGGGAACTGGAATGGTGTCAAGTTCTCAATATAAAACAATTCAAGGAGTAAATCGTAAAAATTATACGATCGGATTATCAAACGCAAAAATCACAGTTTATTTATATGATGATATTGAACGATGGATTCAAGAAACCGTCGATTCGCCTGTATTCGATAAAACACCAATGTATTTAATGCGACATAAGCAAACTGGACAGCATGTTTTGAGAGATTTGTCATATCGTTGTCGCCCTGATATTCTATTATCTACAATTGGATAATTAGTATAAGGATTTATTTATTATTCATTATATTTGAATAATAAAATGCTCTCAAATAACGAAGAAAAAGCAAGCAAATATATGATTTTGGCTAGAACAAATGCGGACTTATTCAGCAAAGACCCTCATACAAAAGTAGGTGCTATATTACTTGATTCCGAATTCTCACGTATTTTATCCACTGGAATTAATGGATTCCCAAGAAATATGAATGATAATATGAAATCTCGGTGGGAACGGCCTACAAAGTATAAATATGTGGCTCATGCGGAAATGAATGCGATTTGCAATGCGGCAAAAAGTGGAGTATCTCTAGACAATTCGATTGCAATTGTAACATTATTTCCTTGTAGTAATTGCGCAAAAGCATTAATACAAGCAGGAATTAAAAAAATATATGTGCCTGAAAATTGTATGAAATGTAATATTGAAGAATGGGAAGACGATTTTAAAGTATCCAGAGAAATGTTAAATGAAGTGAATATAGATATCAACATCATAAAATCATGAAAGAGAGGCTAATTTTCAAAAAAATCGTCAGGCAAAGTGTCTTCATTAACATCTTCTAACATAAGGTCATTCTCATTTAAATAACTACGTGCGCGAGGTGTAAAATAAATGTGTTGATGTTCATCATCATCATTATTTTCTATGCCTCTACATGCTGATACAATTAGGTCACAATTTTTAAAATTTATATTTTCTTTGCCAAGTATTTTCGACGAATGTTTTTTTAGTGTGCTGACGATAAAATTTATAACATCACTTAATGTAGTGTCTAATGTCGTACCATACATATAAAACCCTTTTGGCAATCTGTCAATTGGACCAAATAAGTCATCCGTTTCCTCTGGAGTTGCCCTGAATCCGCTATTCTTCTCAAAAACAAACCTTTTATTTTCTACACTTAATAATTTTGTGATTGTTTGGTCACTCGGGTTACATATAAAAATTCCTAATTCGGAATCTCTTTCCTTATTTGAATCTATAGATAAGTGCATTGTTTTCATTTTCTTATTCTCTGCAAATTTATGACTATATGTGTTAAGACGACCTTCACATATTTTTTGAATGGTAGAAATGTTAAAAAAAGTGTTCAATATACAACCTTCCTTTACGAGAAATTTCAGGGTTCGAAATGGAAACGTAGACATATCTGATGTTCGAGTTGAACTTAATTCACCATGCATATCAATAATAATTTTATAATCAGGTTTAAACCGATTTTTATGTGTTTTTTTTGTAACAGTGCCATTATCTTCTTCATATGATTCTGGAGAATGGTCTTCATAACCTTCCGGTTTTAATTCATCATATATAACGTCATTGGGTTTTTCAATACCAAAAAACATTATATACAATTCAACTAATAACCAACCATTTATCTTGCTATTTTTTTCCTCATTTGTTAATTGGGAAATTTCAAGTAAATTTTTAATCAATTTTCTGTGAAACTTCTTATCGTCTATTTTAAGTTCCAATGCATATTTTAAAATATTGCTAAATTTTCCTTTTTGGTCAATATATTTTTTTATGTAAATTTTAAGGGCATTATTATTAAACTTTATATTTTTATTTATGTATGAATTTACAATTGATGTTTTTATAGCGTTCATCGATTCAACCCGCGTACCATGAAACATTGATGTAGAATTTTTCTTAGTTATGTCCCAATTTATTTGTTGTTCGAAATTTGTCGCATTATAAAACATATAAATCATATCTTTCACATTCGATACATTCCATTCACCAATCGGTTGATTGAAATTGGTCGCATTAGAAAACATTTCTGTCATATCTTTCACATTCGATACATTCCATTCACCAATCGGTTGATTGAAATTGGTCGCATTATAAAACATTTCTGCCATATTTGTTACATTCGATACATTCCATTTGCCAATCGGTTGATTGAAATTTGTCGCATTATAAAACATTCCTCTCATATCTGTTACAGTCGATACATTCCAACTGCCAATTGGTTGATTGAAATTTGTCGCATTCTGAAACATATGAGTCATATTTGTTACATTCCATACATTCCAACCAAGGTTGTCAACATCGACATGCCCTATCGGTTGGTTGAAATTTTTCGCATTATAAAACATTTCTGCCATATTTGTTACATTCCATACATTCCAACTGCCAATCGGTTGATTGAAACTAGACGCATCATAAAACATCGCTTCCATATTTGTTACATTTGACACATTCCAACTGCCAATTGGTTGATTGAAATCGGTCGCATTAGAAAGCATTTTTGCCATATTTGTCACTTTTGATACATCCCAACTGCCAATCGGTTGATTGAATTTAGTCGCACTATAAAACATATAACTCATATCTGTTACATTCGATACATTCCAATTGCTAATATCTTCATTAAAATTCGTTTCCATAAACAAATATGACATATCAGTAATTTGCGAAACATCCCATTTGTTGATTTTTCCATATTTTTTAATCATTTTTGTCGGATAATCGTAATATTGATTAAGTGCTTCTTGCAATTCTTCTTTATTTGTAAATACATGCGCTCTCATTTGTTTATTGCTTTTACTTCTAGAACGACTTTTTGTTTTGCTTTTAGTCCGTCGGGTTAACCTTTTTTTGCTTATATTCACCCTTTTTTTACTATTTTTTTTACGTGTTGACTTATTTTTAATTCGAGTTTTTGTTTTCCCCATAATATATAAAATATATAAATATATTATTTTTGTTGTTCCGAGGTTTCAACCAATTTTGTGCGAAATTCGCGTTTGCACTGATTGCATGTTCTACTAAATCCAGGAGCATCAATCATTCCATCGGAACGATCAGAACCACAATATGGACAATCTCTTACATAAACTTTTTTTGGTTTAGGATCTGTCAAAAAAGAATATCCCAATGACGAATTCATTATATATTAATATTTATAATTAATATTTATATCATTCATATTCATAATAAACGCAACCCATTATGTACTTAAATTGAATTCCTGTTTTTTTCCACCATCATATTTATATCCGTGTCCTTCCTCTATCATTTTAGTATTTATCGATACTTCATCCGTTTCATCCAAATATACTTCAACTAAAATTCTTCCATATTTATCAAACTCGTGAAATTTGATATATATGAATTCCGTCGCATTTGTCAGTTCGATAAATCTTTGACGAGCAATTTTTGCCGCTGTTATCTCTTGTTCTCGATTTGGAGATTTCAATGCAGGCTTCATCTCCGGCGAATCATATCCTAAACATCTACACTTATATTTCATCGGAAATCCATTATATAAGAATACTAATGTAAATGTGTCCCCATCATACACACTTGTTATTTTTCCATAAGTCTTATAGTTTTTAAAAGAGAATAATGGAATTTCATCATATTTGAGAGAACGCAATTTATCAATAACCGGAATTTCAATTGATTCAATATTCCTTTTGGCAACACAGCAAAATCGATTTCCCATAATAATTTCTATATTGTTATGGAATCAGTATTCATAAATTTAGGATTGTTCAATTTTTCCATTTTCTAATTGATTCAAAATTTCAGTCGCATCATCACTATTAAAATCGCGAATTCGAATTTCTGGAATTTCTTCTGTCTGATGTGGCGTTATCTGATTGATTAATGCTTGATACAATGTTGTCGGCCTTGCGACCTCTTGATTTTCTACATTTTCTATTCCAGGAACTCGCTCTCCTTCATGGTCTTCTTCTATAAAATGTAATATTCTATCACGAATTGCGGTTCGGATGTTTATTATTTTTGAATATGGCTTATAATAATTTAATGTCAAGAGAATATAAACAACACATAAAAATATAACAATTGCTGCTATTTTCCATCCTTCAAAACTTGGAGTTAATTTGTCTTTCCTTGGTTCTTCCGTTGGGGATATTGTCGGTTGATTAATGATTGTTATTATTGGAGGTGATGCTGTAATTGACTGTATCACATAATCAGGTGTTATATTGTATTGATAATAAATTGAATTCACTAACAGTTGAAATTGTCCTTGAGAGAATGATTGTGTTAATTGATTTACATAATTTTGATATTGAAGAGATGCGTTTTGTTCTGTAATTGTTGTAATGGTGGAAACAAATGATAAATTATATTGGATTTGAAGTCGACGACGATTATTATATATTGTCTCTTTGTATTTTATATTATCGAGAGAAATATTCATTGTTCTCGATTGTGCGTAAAGAATTGATTGTTTTGTAATATTCGTAAATTCAATATAAGGATATGACATTGAAATCTCTGTATCAAATGATAATATAGTTTTATAATTTGGCGCGATAGTGGGCGCGAGGGTTGGGGCGAGAGTCGGCGCAAGGGTTGGCGCAGGGGTTGGCGCGATAGTGGGCGCAAGGGTTGGCGCAATGGTTGGTGCGATAGTGGGCGTGAGAGTAGGCGCGAGGGTTGGTGCAGGGGTGGGCGCGAGGGTTGGGGCGAGAGTCGGCGCAAGGGTTGGTGCGAGAGTCGGCGCAATGGTTGGCGCAAGGGTTGGCGCAAGGATAGTTTGTGAATATGTTTTCATCATGGAATAGTGTATTGGATAAGATTGTGAAACGTATGGATAAGATTGTGAAACATATGGATAAGATTGTGAAATGTATGGATAAGATTGTATCCAACTATTTTGATAATTGTAAGAGGTTATATGAAATAATATTTTGTCTATTTCATCAAACACATTATGATTGTGATTTATCGATTCACTACTAAATATTAAAGAAGCAAATACTAATATAAATAATAAACGCATTATTATGATAATATTGATAAAGAAAATAATCTCTATATGAGCGCAAAAATATTTATTGGAATATGTGGACTAATTATCGCAACACCACTTATACATGCTTTAATTATGTATAGCATATTTATTGGAGGAACGTATTTCATTCCAATGATAGAACCCTTATTTCATAATAATAAAAAAAGTCTTTTACCGTAATTTTTGATTTTTATACATGGCGACAAAATGTTCACAAATAATGATAATAATTTCTCTACATGGGATGTAGAGAAATATATGGATAACAAAAAACAATCAAATGTTGAAGATATGTAGAGACTGAATAAGGGGTGTCGGTCAAAAAAGAGAAAAAAATTATCTTTTAGCAATATATAAAAAATGGCAGGCGCATTGATGCAAATTGTTGCTTATGGTGTTCAAGACACCTTTTTGACTGGTAACCCAGAGATCACCTACTGGAAAATCTCTTACCGTAGACACACCAACTTCGCTATGGAGTCCATCGAACAAACTTTCAATGGACAGGCTGATTTCGGAAGACGTGTGTCTGCTGTGATGAGCAGAAACGGTGACCTTGCTTACCGTACTTATGTCCAGGTTACTCTCCCTGAGATTAACCAGTCGATGGCGGCTTCTGGAAAAAATGTTTATGCCCGTTGGCTCGATTTCCCCGGTGAGCAACTCATTGCTCAGGTTGAGGTTGAAATCGGTGGACAGAGAATCGACAGACAGTATGGTGATTTCATGCACATCTGGAACCAGCTCACAATGTCTTCTGAGCAACAGAAAGGATACTACAAGATGATTGGTCACACCACTCAACTTACTTATATCACTGACCCCACCTTCGCTGATATTAACGGACCCTGCTCTGCTTCTGCTGGACCTGGACAAGTTTGCGCTCCTCGCAAAGCTCTCCCTGAGACCACCCTCTACATTCCTCTCCAATTCTGGTTCAACACCAACCCTGGATTGGCCCTCCCTCTCATTGCCTTGAAATCTGTAGGGCAGAAAAGCATCCAACCCATTACATGCGAGAACTGTGATGGGGAATATTTGTTAGGGGCTCGCAATGGCTTTAGCCATCCCCAGATGCTAGTCACTTGCTATTAACACCTTAGTTAAAATAACTAAGGTAGTGTTGACAAGCGGCAACACCTCCAAATTGCGGGAAGTTCGTAAAGACATAATTCCTGTTTGTAAAATATATAAAGAATCTATCAGAAGTGCTATTAGTGGAAAAATGAAAAAATGTTGTAAATGCAAAGAAATTAAAGAATTTGAATGTTTTGGAAAGTTAAAAAATGCGGTCGATGGTTTAAGATATGATTGTAATGATTGTCGTAAACAGTATAGGGAAGAAAACAAAGTTAAAATTGCTGAAAAACAAAAAGAATATTATCAAAAAAACAAAGAATCGTTAAGTGAAAAAAATAAAATATATCGAGATAAAAATATTAACAAAATTAATGAGCAACGCAAAGAATATCGAAGTCGGCCTGAAATAAAAGAACAAGCCAAAATAAAAAACAAAGAATATTTGCCAATTAGAAAAGAAAATGTCAAATTAAGACGACTTACTGATAATTGTTTTAAAATTAGAGAAACATTAAGAAGCAAGTTGTATAAGGTTTTAAATAATATTGGTACAAGTTTTGGAAATATTTTAGGTTGTTCAAATGATATATTAATAAAATGGATTGAGTTTCGGTTTGATAATAACATGAATTGGGACAATTATGGTGATTTATGGCAAATCGACCACATTTTGCCAATTACAAAATTTGATTTTAACAATAAAAACGACATTTCAATATGTTTTCACTGGACAAATTTACAACCATTATACAAATGCGAAAATAAAAGTAAAACAAATAAATTAGAATTACATTATTATTACAACAACATAGTAAATGTTCATAGATTCTCACAGTATTACAAACAAGATGGGTACCAAGCAATAAACGAAAGTTTATTGTGGCTGAGAAAGAAACTCAGGTATGGTAATAATCCCATGTATGAAAACACGAAAGTGTTTGAAATCGATAATCCGCAGCCAAGCCTCTAACCCCGTTATAGTAAGGATATGAGGAAGGTTCAACGACTAAATGGAAGTGGGTCTGAAGTGTCTAACTAACACTAATGATGGCTTAAGATATAGTCTATTCCCCGGCTAAGTTCAAATAATCTAGTTGATTGGTTTTTGAATGCCGATAAATACACCGAAAGGTGGGGTATCGTGAAGTACAGTATCACGAAGTTAAAATCAACATTGATTTCCGTCCTATTGGTGAGTGCCTCTGGGCTGTTGGCTCCATGAGTGAAACCACTGGAACTGTTAGCGTTACCAGCGCTTACCAGGCGTCTCTTGTTGCTGCTTCTCTCTATGTCGATTTCATTTTCCTTGACACTGATGAGCGCAGAAAAATGGCTCAGAACCCTCACGAGTATCTCATTGAGCAACTCCAGTTCACTGGTGATGAGTCCGTTGGTTCCTCTTCCAACAAAATCAAACTCAACTTCAACCATCCCTGCAAAGAGCTCATCTGGGTTGTCCAACCTGATGCCAACGTCGACTATTGCGCTTCTCTCACCGGAGGTACCGACCTTTACAAACTCCTTGGTGCTCAGCCCTTCAACTATACCGATGCTCTCGATGTGCTCCCCAACGCCATCCATGCTTTCGGTTCCTCGGCTGAGACCTCTGGTGCCCAGGCTTTTGTCACCAATAGCAATGTTTTCCAGATGCCTGGTGCTTTGAACGCTTCTGTTGCTGGCGGTAATCAGGCTAATGCTGATTGGACCAACATGACTGCTTTTGATGTCAACGGAACTGATGCTGTAAACGGTTCCACTGTCTCTGATGCTGGTACTTTCGTTCTTGCTGAGACTGCTCTCGACATGCACTGCTGGGGCGAGAACCCTGTTGTCACTGCCAAACTCCAACTCAATGGTCAGGACCGTATCTCCGAGCGTGAAGGTTCTTACTTCGATGTTGTCCAGCCTTGGCAGCACCACACTCGCCATCCCGATACCGGTATTAACGTGTACTCCTTCGCCTTGAAACCTGAGGAACACCAACCTTCGGGAACCTGCAACTTCTCCAGAATTGACAATGCTACTCTCCAACTTGTCCTTTCCTCCAACACTGTTGCCTCCGTTAACACTGCCAAAGTCCGTGTTTACACCAGAAATTATAATGTTTTCAGAGTCATGGCAGGCATGGCGGGCGTGGCGTATAGTTCGTAAGGGACCTACATACAACGTGTTCTATTGAATGTATGGATAAATAAATTGTTTTTATACATTTTTGCGATTCTGTAAATTTGTTTTATTATAAAAAATAAAATAAATATCAAATTCAAACAAAATTATTATTTATTATCGTCATCATTGTCTATTTTTGATTGTGTTTCTTTTTCTTTACGTTTACGTCTTTGTTCAGCCATTTCAGCGGCTTTCATACGTCGAAATTCTTCATCGCCATATTTTTCACGTTGACGTTGACGTTGGATTTGTTTTTTGATTCGACTTTCTTCGCGAATATCTTCTCTTGATTTCTTTTGATTATTTTTTCGGATAGTATTGATTCCATGTTGTGGAACTTCTTCTGATAAAGAATCAATGTATGTATTAAAGTTATTATATATTTTTACAAATTTAGTTATCATATCGTCATAATCATTGTCACGTTTCATTGTATTACATTCAAAACAGCAAGGTCGACAATTATCATATACGTATCCTATAGTTGGGTCATACCTATCAATTCCATTGATGTGATGATGTGTATTTTCTTTTCCACACATATAACATTTTTCACTTATAATATTGTAATATTGGTCTTCAGTTAATTCAAATACGTATCCGCGCTTGAAAGCACTTCGGCGTGAATTTTCTATGCTACTACCAATATGGTCTGCGAATAAATGTGGATGACGTTTTCCACAAATAAAGTCAATATGAGTAAGTATATGTTCAATTCGCATTAAGAATGTATTTTTATGTAAAGCACCTTTCATTAAGTTACACATTTTACAACAACTCACACAGTTTCCAGATACGTATCCAGCATTTGAATCCAATCGGTCAATTCCACAAATTGTTTTATGTGTTTCAGTTTCACCACAATAATAACATGGTGATGTAACTAATTCAGAATATTCTTCTAGGGTTAATTCACATGAATGTCCACGTTGAGGAGCAGTCGTTCGCAAATTTTTATAGTTAGCGTCAATCGAATTTAACTTTTTATTATTTATTTCAGCAACCTTTTCCTGATTTCGTTCTCTCCATTGTTTCATATTTTCAGCATTTCTTTCCAAATATTCTTCTTGTTTTTCTCCTATCTGGCGACCTCGATAGTTCAAATGCTTCAATACCACTTTTTCATAATTGTTTTCTGCCCATTCTTTTTTTACAGCCTTTCGTTCCGGTTTTGCTTCATTTTTAAGGGCAACTTCATTGCGATGTTCAACATATCTTCGACTATCTAATATTTTTTGTTGATTTCTACAATCTTGACACGTTTTTGTAAATTTATCAACATCACCCCTTTCCGGAATAAATTGGTCTTTTTTCTTATCTTTCAAACATACTGTACAAGTTTTCAACGCAATCTCAACACCATCTTCAATCGTATACGTAATTTCATTATAGTTTTCGGCAACTTTCGAACGACGCGCATTGTCAGTTTCACGCTCTTTCATTCGACAACTTAAACAACGTACAAATTCATCATCCAGTTCCATAATCTCTCGACAACCACGAATCGCATTCTTACACGCCTTCTTTCCAGAATCTCTCACTTCGTCCAAAAATACATCCAATTGATGTTTCAAACAATATCGATTTAACTCAGACCGTTTGAATTTACATCCGTCATGTTCACATTTTACAACTTCTTTCAGATTTTCATCTCTTGTTTTTTTACCACGTTGACCACATGTATCACATGTTTTTCTACCATCTGACAAATAATAACATTTTTTACATCCAGAACAAATTGATAAATTATTCATCATTTCTGGCGTATAATCACACATATATTGGTGTAATTTACAAAATTGTGTGTCGTTAATCCCATAATTACGACAATTCGCGCGAGTTCTATCAATAGCAATACACTTCATTCTCCACCGTTATAGTACTTTCAATCATTGGTCCATTTTTTATTCAATTTTTTACAAAATTAAATAGGATTTTTTACAAAATTGATGGCATCTGAGTTTTATGTTTTTAGAAAGAATACAAACACATTTTATAATACAATTCAAAATATGGAAACCATCCGTATTGCTAAACCGAAACGTATTGTAAAATCGTTTCGATTGTTTGATTATCGTATATTTGATGAAGATGTAGCACCTGTCGCAGAAGAGGATGAAACCGAGAACAGAAAACAATCAAAAGATACAAAACGATTTGTTATCCAAATGTTTGGAATTAATGAGAAAGGAGAATCTTGTTGTATTTTTGTCAATGATTTTCAACCTTATTTCTTTGTTCATGTTTCAAATTCTTTCAATCGCAGTCATCTCAATCGTTTCGTATATAACATAAAACAAGCACTCAATGGTGGAAAACCAATGAAAAACGGGAAATCTTATTATGATGATTCTATTATTGATGCTATCCTAATTGATAAAAAACGTCTCTATGGTTTCACAGCAAATGATACGGACCAATTTGTAAGAATCACGTTTAAGAATACAATTGTATATAATAAAGTACGTAATTTATGGTATACGGGAGAGGGCGATAAACGTCGTATGGACAAAATTGGTAATCCTGTTTGGCCAAATACTGAAATCTATGAAAGTAAAATCTCTCCGTTACTCCGATATTTTCATATTCAAAATATCTCTCCAACTGGTTGGATTAAACTTCATTCTTCTGTTGTCGAATCTCCTGTGAAATCCACTTCATGTACGTTTGAATATATTGTTTCGAAAACACAAGTCATTCCTATGCCAGAAAAAGAAGCCATTGTTCCTTTTAAAATTTGTAGTTTTGATATTGAAGCCAGTAGTAGTCATGGTGATTTTCCTCTCGCACAAAAGAATTATAAAAAACCAGCCATGCAAATCGTGGATTCATTGAAAAAACTAGGAACTATTCAAGAAAACCCCGCCACATTTGCACCTTTATTTTCCAATATGATTTATCGTTTGTTTTCCCTTCCACACTCACTAAACGCAGAAACATGTGCCGATATTGATGTTGTTTATCCTAAAAAACAATTCGCAGAATTCTGTGAACATGGATTCATACAAAAACAAATACAACGATGTTTAAAATATAGTATTCAAACATTAAAAACAGAAGAAAATGAAGTTCAAGTAAAACATCAAACCATTCAGGCTTTTCTAGAAACTCGATTATCTATCAACAACGATTCACAATTAGACAATGAGATTGAAGAAAATGACGGTGAAGACATTGATTGTGAAGAAGAAAGTGAAGGTGAAGAAGGAGAAGGTGAAGAAGGTGAAGGTGAAGGAGAAAATGATGGTGAAGGAGAAAATGATGGTGAAGAGAATTTCACAAACCGTTTTTCAAAACCCATCTCTACTAAATCAATCAAAAAAACAACTAAAATTGCCGACATATTATGCGCCAATGATGATGATTATAGTCGCGATGATAAAATCACATATTTGACTGAAGTATTGGATGCTATTTTCCCTCCATTAGAAGGTGATATAGTAACCATGATCGGGTCCACTTTTATGCGTTATGGAGAGACAGAACCATATTTGAATACTTGTATTGTTTTAAATAATTGTGATGCGATATCGGGAAGCGAAATCATTACTGCGAAAACAGAAGTCGATGTTCTTCTTCAATGGCAACAATTAATCCAAAGAGAAAATCCAGATATTATTATCGGATATAACATATTTGGTTTTGATTACGAATTCTTATATCGTCGCGCAATCGAAAATGATTGTCTTGTCCAATTTCTACATTTATCGAGATTAAACCGACAAGATGAACTCGACCATTATACGAAAAAAATGAAAAGAGGTGGACAACTAATGGACATTGAAACTCATAAGATTGTATTGGCAAGTGGAGAATATAGTTTACGATATATTGCGATGCCCGGGCGAATTCAAATTGATTTATATGCTTATTTCCGACGCGAATTTAATTTGGCATCTTATAAACTCGACGATGTCGCCGCTGAAAATATTAGTGACGATGTTTCGGACCTTATAGACATAGAGCATGAATTTTATGGACAATCTACTGAACTATATACTAAAAATATTGTTGGATTGCATGTCGGTGATTATATTCGTATTGAAGAAACCGTTTTCACTTGTGATTATTATCAAGATGGCAAGAAATTCAATGTTATCGATATTTATGAAAAAGAAATCGAAGAAAAAAACAAAAAAGGCGAAATGGTGAAAAATAAGAAAAACGTAGTTGTTATTTTGGGACATCACGCAAAAGTCATTGATAGAACCAAGAAAATACGTTGGGGCATGGCCAAAGATGATATTGACCATCATGATATTTTCCGGTTGAGTAATGGCTCTTCCAGTGACCGTGCCATCGTCGCGAAATATTGTATTCAGGATTGTAATTTAGTTCAACATTTAATGCGCAAAGTCGATGTTGTCACTGGTTTCGTAGAAATGTCGAATTTATGTAGTGTACCTGTTAGTTTCCTTGTTTTCCGAGGACAAGGTGTGAAATTACAAAGTTATGTGGCGAAAAAATGTATGGAAAAAGGTTATTTAATGCCCGACTTGGATAAGTCGGGCGAAGATGGAGGTTATGAAGGTGCCATTGTGTTGCCTCCAAAAACCAAGATTTATTTCGATGAACCTGTCGCATGTGTTGATTATTCATCTCTCTATCCCTCCAATATGATTAGTCAAAATTATTGTCATAGTAGTAAAGTATGGGCAAAAGAATATCGATGGGACCCTGAAACTGATGGTTATTCTCTTATCAAAATCGAAGGCGAACGGGATGCAAAAGGCGTTTTCAAATATGATAATTTGCCAGGATACGAATATGTAGAAATCGAATTCGACACTTTTGAATGGCGCCGAAATCCCGCAAATCCACGTGCCAAAGCCAAGAAAACAAAAGTAGGAAAACGTGTTTGTCGATGGGCTCAATTGCCAAATGGTGAAAAATCCGTTTTGCCTTCTATTCTTATGGAATTATTAAAAGCACGCAAAGATACCAAGAAAAAATCAGAAAAAGAAAAAGATCCTTTTATGGCAAATATTTTGGATAAACGACAACTCGCCTATAAAGTTACCGCCAATTCTCTCTATGGACAATGTGGAGCACGTACATCCGCTTTTTATGAAAAAGATGTCGCCGCTTCTACTACCGCAAGTGGACGTATGATGATTATTTACGCTCGAAGTATTATTGAAGATATTTATAAATCACGTGCGTGTCAAACCAAAAATCACGGTCTAGTTATGACAAATGCCGAATATGTTTATGGTGATAGTGTCGCCCATTATACACCTTTATATGTATCTATTAATGGTATTTTCAGAATTACGACGCCGGAAGAATTGGCGCAATTATGGGGAAATGGAAAATGGCACACATGTGAAGAACCAGGAAAACAAACGAAACAATATTGTGAACTTCCAACAGGAGTATTGACTTGGACTGAACGTGGCTGGACCCGTGTTCATCGCGTTATACGTCATGTGTTAGCACCAGAAAAGAAAATGATGAGAATTTATACCAATCAAGGAATCGTTGATGTCACTGATGACCATAGTTTGCTGTTGAAAAATGGACAAGAAATATCACCGAAAAATATTGGAATTGGTACTGAACTCCTTCATCATCCTTTGCCATTCAGTGGATTAGAAAACGTTAATTATCGGGAGAATCTGACGGTTTATTTTAAAACACAACTCGAAGCCGCGGAATATTATTGGAGAGCAAAAACCGCGGATAATTATATAATTCTTGATAAATCGGATAAACCTGAATATAAATATATGGCAAAAGTATATCGAAATGTATATGATTATTCGAAAAATTCAATGTGCCGCAACAATACCGTCTTTTCATGTGGAATGGATAATTGTGTGAAACGAATTGAAATCCTCCCAGAATACCATGAATATGTATATGATTTAACCACTGAAAATCATCATTTCGCAGCAGGTGTTGGCAATATGATTGTCCATAACACAGATTCCGTATTCTTCATTTTCAACTTGACAAACTGTGAAACTGGAGAGAAAATCGTGGGAAAAGACGCTCTCGAAATTACTATTGAATTGGCACAAGAGGCGGCGGGATATGCTTCGCAATTCTTAAAACCACCGATGAATTTGGCATATGAGAAAACATTGATGCCATTTGCTCTTATTTCTAAGAAACGATATGTGGGAATGTTATATGAAGAAGACCCGAATAAATGCAAATTGAAATACATGGGACTTTCATTAAAACGACGCGACAGTTGCGATTATTTGAAAGATGTTTTCGGTGGAATTATTGTGAAACTAATGAAAGGTGGAAATCTTGATGCGGGACTCGAGAGTTTAAAATCAGCATTGACAGCACTTACGAAAAGTCAAGTTCCAATGGATAAATTGGCGATTACGAAAGCATTACGTGGTTATTATAAGAATCCGAAACAAATAGCACACTATGTATTAGCGGAGAGAATTGGAAAACGCGACCCTGGAAATAAACCGAAACCGGGAGACCGAATGAAATTCTTACATATTGAAACCGCGAATAAACGCGCATTACAAGGTGATAAAATAGAAACACCCGAGTATATTGTGGCGAATCAACTCAATATTGATTATACGTTTTATATTACGAATCAATTGATGAAACCGATTTGTCAATTCTTAGGCTTAGCATTGGAAGATATATTGAAAACACAAGGGAAATTAGCAGTAATCAAGACGTTTAAGAAAGATATGGAACAATTAAAGAAAGAATATGGCAATGATTTGGAATTATTCAATAAACAGAAGGAAAAATATTGTATGGCGAAAGTAAAAACGCTATTATTTGATAAATATTTGACTGAGATTATGAATAAAAGAAATGGATTACAACCATTGACCAGTTTCTTTCAAATAAAACCGACGAAATAATAATTGGTATAAGGTTTATAATTGTGTCTCGAGAGATTATAACTTATTTCTTTTGGAATTATGAAATGGAATTTGAATACTGAACGATTTTTTAAAAACACAAATTCTGTAATTGCTATGATATTGATTGGATTTTTAGCCATTGTTGCGATTGGTTATTTTTTTTGGGGTGCTGACCGGTATCGTGAAGGATTCGACGGACGAACGTATTTATTATCGTCGAAATCATCCGATGGTACGATACCTTACGGTTATTATCGGCCTAAAAATAATGATGGGACTTTATTAGTCGATGGTAATGGCAATGCATTGGTAGCACGGGTTCCTTATGGTTATAAAGCCGACTCAGGGTCGACTACTGGCATAAGCCCTATTACGAACACAGCGTCTTATGGTCAAGGTGCCACCCCAAGTGATACAAGTCCAGACAAAGGCCCGAATGATGATGCTTTGAAAAACGCGACCACATATAATCCAGATGATGTAACTACTGATTATCGTGCGAATGCGAATCTAATGTCGGATGCCGGAACTGATACTGCCGCAACACCCGATTTTAGTGGTAATTTAGGAGTTTATTATGTGTATGATAGAGATGGAAATGCAGTTCCAATGCCGATAGCACCGATAAGCGATACTGCGATTTATTACACACCGGGTGATTATGAATATGGTGGACCATCATATGTACCGACTTATGAAGACAGCGTATATATGAGTAAATTGACCGGGATGTCAACGACATCACCAGTGTATGATTCGGCAAAAATGAGAGGTGGTTTTTGTAGTT
>Ga0255210_1000111_pt1 | contig 38533 bp, 32 predicted proteins | sample Miss_Yuk_RepA_8d_FD_188422 | JGI IMG/M metagenome (GOLD analysis project Ga0255210, IMG submission 188422) | Freshwater microbial communities from Mississippi River, Louisiana, United States - Miss_Yuk_RepA_8d | ecosystem: Environmental > Aquatic > Freshwater > River | place: USA: Louisiana...
GTGCAGTGCTCGAGGTGGACTGGTCGTCACCGCGCAGGCCTGCGACGAGAGCCGTGTAGAGAAGGCTCGCACAGCCCAGACCAAGATTCAGTGCCAGCCCGCGGAAGCTCAACACCGTGGCGCGCAGCGAGGAGTCCACCGCACGGTTCAAATAGAAACTGGCCAGGAACTGCACCATCCCCAGGATCACGAAGGCCCCGGCTGCGAACACCAGACCTGCCACCGGCAGAGCCAAAGCAAGACCGCCGAGGGAAAGCAGCAGCAGCGCCGAGAGCAGCCAGAAGTTGAAGGCCGGGCTGCAGGCATGGACCAGATGGCGCGATACCCGCGCCGCGACGATGCCCAGCAGGGACATGCCGGCGCCGATGAAGCCGAACCAGGACACGGGAATGTCGATCAACCGGTAATACTCGCTGGCCAGCACCACGAACTGCCGCGCCACGCTGTCCAGGGCCAGCGCTGCCAGAATCACGAACAGCACGAAGCGATGGGCACAGGTCCAGCGCGCTGCCTTGAGCACCTGACGTGAGGCCTCGGCCAGGGCCGCCAGCCGGCTGCCAGACCCCGCCGCCAGGGGCGGATGCGCGCCGGGGATCTCGCGCATGCCCAGCGCCGTGACGAGCACCACCAGGGAACTGAACAGGGTGAGGATGATCGGCAGTCGAATGGCCGTCTCGCGGGCGATCTGCCAGTCGGCGTCGACGCTGGTCAGCACGCGGGTGAGCAGCGCCTGATCGTAGACGAAGGCCCCGCTGATCATGGTGCAGAAGAAACCGATGGAGACCACCCGCGAGGTCTTCTCCAGCCAGCGTGACCACTCTTCCTCGCGCCCCAGGGCCTTGAGCGAGTCATAGGCCAGCGCCTCGTCCGCCCCGCTGGCCGCTGCCTCGGACAATCCCGAGATCAGGCGATTGAGCAGAAACACCCCGAACAGCAGGCTGGACGCGCCCATGGGCACGAAGGCCAGCAGGCTCATTTCCAGCACCATCATCAGCGCGGCAAAGATCACCAGCCGGCGCCGCCCGACAATGTCCGCCAGCGCGCCCGAGGGCACCTCGGCCACCACGATGGCCAGCGCCCAGGCCATGTTGAGCAGGGCGAACTGGGCCAGGGTAAGGCCATAGTCGAGGAACAGGATGGTGAAGACGGGGTAGTAGAAGCGCGCCGAGTAGAACAGACGGAAGACGACGAAGCGCCGCAGATTGCCCTCAAGGGCAAGACGGTGCTGCTCGGACAGGGGGGACGGGGCTGCGCTCATGGAGATCCTCGAAGGCGGGGATCATTCCACGAGCGCACCCGCCGGAGCAACACTCAGCCCACGTCTGTCAACAACGGTGCAGCAGTCCCTTGCGCTCTTCCAGCCACAGGCGCCCGACCGGCGCCGCGCCCCGGGTGATCCGCCCGCTCAGCAGGTCGAACAGATCGCCATTGCTGCCGATGGCCTGCAGCGGCACGCCTGCCTCCCGGGCGATGGCGGCATTCGCACGCAGATGGTGTGGCTCCCCATGCACGGGAATGGCCAGACGCGGCCGCACCCAGGCATACATCTGCGCCAGCTCGTCGGCACAGGGGTGGCCGGAGGCATGCAGCGGACGGCGGGCTGTCTGTGGCACCAGCCCCTGTTCCGGCAGCCAGACGCGGTCGGGGTGGGTGACACGGATCTGGCGTGCCTCGAAGGCGGCGATCAGCCGCGCCACGGCCTCCTCGTTGCCGGGAATGGTCTTGGCGCTGAACAGCACATGATCTCCCGCCGCCAGCGACACACAGGGGTGGGAATCCAGGGCCAGGCGATGCAGGGCCGCACCTGGCTCGCCCTGGCTGCCGGTGGCCAGGGCCAGCACCTCGCCCGGCGGCAGATAGCCCAGATGCTCGGCCTGCACGGGCGCGAAGTCGTCCTGCAGATAGCCCGCGCCGCGCGCACAGCTCACCAGCGTCTCCAGCGCGCGGCCCAGCAGGCCCAGATAGCGGCCGGAAAGACGCGCCACATGACCCAGCGTCTGCAGCCGCGCGATATTGCTGGCGAAACAGCTCACCACCACTCGCCCCTCGCTGCTGCGCACGGCTGCGAGCAGACCCTCGAACAGTTCGCCCTCGGATACCGAATGGCCAGGCTGGGTGGCATTGGTGGAGTCGCAGACGATGGCGTCCACGCGTCGGCGTGCCAGCCGTTCGAACAGCGAGGGCTGGATCGCCGGACCGGCGATGGGCGCATCATCCAGCTTCCAGTCGGCCGTGTGCAGCAAGGTGCCGGCCGCCGTCTCGATCAGCAGCGCGTGGGTCTCGGGCGTCGAATGCGTGATGGGCAGCCAGCTCACGTGGAACGCCCCGAGCGCGACCGTCTCGCCCGGATGCACCGTCAGCACCGGTGCCGCAATGCCCTTCTCGCGCAGCTTGCGCAGCAGCACATTGCGGGTGAAGGGCGTGGTGTAGATGGGGCAGCGCAGTTGCTCCCAGAGATGAGCGATGGCGCCGATGTGATCTTCGTGGGCATGGGTGGCGATCAGCCCCACCAGCGCCTCGCTGCGATTGGCAATGAACATCGGATCAGGCATTTCCACCCGATTGCCGCCTCCTGGCACGGGGCTCTTCTCGAAGGTGACGCCGCAATCCACCATCAGCCACTGCCCGGCATGGCCGTAAAGATTGAGGTTCATGCCGATTTCGCCGCAGCCGCCGAGGGGCAGAAACCAGAAGTCGCTGGTGCCGGGAGTCATGTCAAGGAAGCCTTTATCCAGGAGTCATCGGGGTGGGAGACAGGACCAATCACAGGACCACCGTGGCGGTATCGCGGCCGGACCCGCCAGCTCGCCCGAACTTTCGGACGCCGGGAGCGGCGCCTTGTTGCTCAACTTTGCAGCGTGATAGATTACGCGCCTCTTTTCCGAGCGGACTGCAAAAATTTCATGAGCACGTACAAAATAGCGTTACTCGATGGTGATGGCATCGGCCCCGAAATCATGGTGGAAGCCGTGAAGGTGCTGAAACTGGTGCAAGAGCGCCACCCTGGAGTGGAATTCGACCTCATCCACACCCCCTTCGGCGCCAGCGCCTACTTTGAATGCGGCGACCCGTTCCCGGAGAACACCCGGCAGATCTGCGACGAAGCCGACGCCATTCTCAAGGGCCCGATCGGCCTGAACCACGAAGAGTCCAAGAAGATCCCCGTTGACAAGCAACCCGAGCGTGGCGCCCTGCTGCCCCTGCGTCGCCGCTACAACACCTACGCCAATTTCCGTCCCGTCTTCCTGCCCCAGGGCCTGGCGCACTTCTCGCCGCTGAAGAAGGAAATCATCGGCAACGGCATCGACATCATGATCATCCGCGAACTGGTGGGCGGCCTCTACTTCGGCGAGAAGCAGACCGGCGTGACCCCGGACGGCGTGCGCTATGTGCGCGAGATGCTGGAGTACGACGAAGTGCAGATCCGCCGCATCGCCAAGGTGGCCTTCGACACAGCGATGAAGCGCAAGAAGGTGCTGCACAACATCCACAAGAGCAATGTGTTGAAGTCCAGCGTGCTGTGGAACGAAGTGATCGACGAGGTGGCGAAAGACTATCCGGAAGTGAAGGTGATCCACATCCTGGTGGACGCGGCCGCGACCTATCTGTGCCTGAACCCGGGCCAGTTCGACGTGATGGTGATGGAGAACATGTTCGGCGACATCCTGAGCGATCAGGGTGGTGGAATCCTGGGCTCCCTGGGCCTGATGCCTTCGGCCTGCGTCGGCGACAAGAAGGCGTACTACGAACCGTCCCACGGGTCGGCCCCGGACATCGCGGGCAAGAACATCGCCAACCCCTACTCGATGATCGGCTCGGTGGCGATGATGCTGGAGATGAGTTTCGGCATGGACAAGGAAGCCCGCAACGTCTGGCATGCGATGCAGAGCGTGTTCGCCCAGGGCTATTCCACCCCGGATCTCTCGAAGCCGGGGGCGGGCGTGAAGATGATCGATACGAGTTCGTTCGGCAATCTGGTGGTGGAAGAGCTGCGCAAGCTGCCGGTGTAGTTCCGGACCGGCCCGGTATTCTGCCGGGTCTGGCGGGGCGGCAGAGGGTTTGCCGACACGCCACAAGTACATCCCTGTAGGCTCGGCGCCCCGGCCAGCGTGATCGCGGGCAGGGCCCGCTCCTACCTTGGGGCGCTCGCGTGCATCCGTATGTTGATCATGCGCAGCGTCGCCTTCACCGCCGCCATCACCTGGTTCGCGTCCACGCCCCGGGTCTTCAGCTCCCGCTCGCCGTCGCCCCAGGTGATGATGCACTCGGTCAGCGCACTGGTGTTGCCACCGCGTGGGATGTGCACCTCGTAGTCGATCAGGTCCGGCATCTTGAACTTGCGCTGCTTGAGGATGCGGCCGATGGCGTCCATGAAGGCGGCGAAACCGCCGTTGCCCGCGCCGGAGCCGCTGTACTCCCGGCCATCGATGTTGACGCGGATGCTCGCCGTGCTCTCCACGTCCAGCCCGCTGCTGATGTAGCAGTTGAGCAGGCGGATGTAGTGGTATTCGCGGCTCTCCAGCACGTCGGCGATGATGAAGGGCAGGTCGTCCACCGTGATGATCTGCTTGGAATCGCCCAGCTCCACCACGCGCTGCAGCACCTTGCGCTGGTCCTCGGCGCTCAGGCTCAGCCCCAGTTCTTCCAGGTTGTTGGCCAGCGAGGCCTTGCCGGACATCTTGCCCAGGGCATAGACGCGCTTGCGGGCGAAACGCTCTGGCCGCAGCGCGGTGATGTAGAGCCCGCCCTTGGAATCCCCGTCGGCATGAATGCCCGCCGTCTGGGTGAACACGTCGGCCCCCACGATGGGCGCATTCGCGGCCACCCACTTGCCGGAGAAGTTCTCCACCATGCGGCTCAACTGCCCGATACGGGTCTCGTCGATGGACAGCTGCACGCCCATCTTGTCGCGCAGCACCACCGCGACTTCCGCCAGCGAGGCATTGCCCGCGCGCTCGCCCAGACAGTTGATGGTGCAGTGCACGGTGTTGATGCCCGCCTTCACGGCCGCCATGACATTGGCGGTGGCCAGGCCGTAGTCGTTGTGCGGATGGAAGTCGAAGGCGAGATCGGGGAAGCGGGCGATCATGTCGGTCATGGCGGCGAAGACTTCGTCCGGCGTCATCACCCCGAGGGTGTCGGGCAGCATGAACGATTCGATGCCCAGCCCCTTGGTGCCTTCCAGCAGGCCGAACACATAGGCGGGGCTGTCCTTGTAGCCGTTGGACCAGTCCTCCAGGTACATGTTCACGCGCAGACCGCGCTCATGGGCATAGGCCACGGTGCGGCGGATGTCCTCGATGTGCTCGGGCAGGGTGCGGCGCAGCTGCTCGCGGCAGTGCTTCTCGCTGCCCTTGGCCAGCAGATTGATGACGCGGCCGCCCGCCTTCTCCACCCAGTCCACGCTCAGGCGATGGTCGACGAAGCCCAGCACCTCCACCTTGTCGAGACAGCCTTCCTGTGCCGCCCAGGCGTTGATGTCCACCACGGCCAGGCGCTCGCCGTCCGACACGCGGGCCGAGGCCACTTCGATGCGGTCCACCTTCAGGGACTGCAGCAGTGCGCGGGCAATGTTCAGCTTCTCCTTGGCGGCGAAGGAGACGCCCTGGGTCTGCTCGCCGTCGCGCAGCGTGGTGTCCAGCAGGCGGACATGGCGAGGGGAAGCGGTGTCGGACGAATGGCTCATGGTGTCGGGCTCTTTGCACTCGAAGATGACGATAAGGGATGCCGGGATGACAGCCGAAAAGGAGCTGCAGATTCTAGCAAACAAAGCCGAGCTGCGGGAACGCGGGGCATGCACCGTGCATCCGCCCGGACTAACCGGGTATACTCCCGCGCACTTTCAAGGTGGAACCCAGCAGAGGCGGGACTATGACAATACGGGTGGGAGTACCGAAGGAAATCCGTGCCGGCGAACAGCGCGTGGCGCTGGTGCCGGACGTGGTGAAGAAGCTGAACGCGATGGGCGTCAGCGTGAGTCTGGAGAGCGGCGCGGGCGACCTGGCCGGCCACGGCGATGCCGACTACGCCGCCGACATCGCGCCTGACGACGCAACGGTGCTGGGCAATGCCGACATCGTGCTCACCGTCAATCCACTGCAGGCGCCACAGATCGAGAAGCTCAAGGACGGTGCCATCCTGATCGGCTACCTGAACCCCTGGGGCGATCTCGAGCGCTTCACCCGCCTCAAGCAGAAGAACATCAGCGCCTTCTCCATGGAACTGATTCCGCGCATCTCCCGCGCCCAGGCCATGGACGCGCTGTCCTCCCAGGCCTCCATTGCCGGCTACAAGGCCGTGCTGATCGCCAGCACCCTGCTCGGCAAGTTCTTCCCCATGCTCACCACCGCCGCCGGCACGGTGCGCCCCTCCAAGGTGCTGGTGATCGGTGCCGGGGTGGCCGGCCTGCAGGCCATCGCCACCGCCCGCCGCCTGGGCGCCATCGTCGAGGGCTATGACGTGCGCGCCGCGGTGAAGGACCAGGTGGAATCCCTGGGCGCCAAGTTCGTCGACATCGACATCAAGGCCGAAGGCGCCGGCGGCTATGCCCGCGAACTGACGGCCGAGGAAAAGGCCCAGCAGCAGGCCATTCTGGCCCGCCACGTGGCGGCTGCCGACGTGCTCATCACCACCGCCGCCATTCCCGGCCGCCCCTCGCCGAAGATCATCAGCCGCGAGATGGTGGAAGGCATGAAGGGCGGCTCGGTCATCGTCGACCTCGCAGCCGAGGGCGGCGGCAACTGCGAACTGACCCGGCCTGGCGAGACCCTCCTGCACAATCGCGTGAAGATCCACGGCCCCATCAATGTCCCCAGCACCGTCAGCGGCCACGCCAGCGAGCTGTATGCCAAGAACCTGCTCAACCTGCTCGGCCTGCTCATCAAGGACGGGCAGATACATATCGATCTGGAAGACCAGATTCTCAAGGACAGTCTGATTACCCACGGCGGCGCCATCGTGAACGCGCAGATCCGGGACAAAGTGGAAGGAGGTGCACAATGATCGAAGGGCTCGCAGCGCTTTACATCTTCATGCTGGCCGGCTTCACCGGCTATGAAATCATCAGCAAGGTGCCGGTGATCCTGCACACCCCGCTGATGTCTGGCTCCAACTTCGTGCACGGCATCGTGCTGGTGGGTGCCATGATCGCCCTCGGCATTGCCGAGAACTCCACCCAGCAGGCCATCGGCTTCGTCGCCGTGTTGCTGGCCGCGGGCAACGCGGTCGGCGGCTATGTGGTCACCGAACGCATGCTGGAGATGTTCAAGTCCAGCGACAAGAAGGACGCCGCCGGAGGGAAGAAGTAAATGAGCATCCTGATCCAAGCCAGTTATTTCCTTGCGGCCGTGCTGTTCATTCTCGGCCTGAAGCAGATGAGTTCGCCCGTCACGGCGCGGCGCGGCATCCAGTGGGCTGGCGCCGGCATGGTGCTCGCCACCCTGGTCACCTTCCTGGCGCCCGAGCTGTATGACAACCCGCAGGCCATGACCAATTACCTGCTGATCATCGTGGCCATCGCCATCGGTGGCGGCTATGCCTGGGTCACCGGCAAGAAGGTCGCCATGACCGACATGCCGCAGATGATCGCCATGTACAACGGCATGGGCGGTGGCGCAGCCGCCACCATCGCGGCGGTGGAACTGCTCAAGGCCCAGGGTGAAGTGGCCGCTGGTGCGCCCACTGGCGAGGGCATCAAGACGCTTGGTGTGAAAGTACTCGACAGTCATCCGCAAACCATCGCTCAGGCCATGGGCACCGACGTTGCCATCCTCGCCATCGTCGGCGCCATCATCGGTACCATCGCCTTCAGCGGCAGCATCATCGCCTGGGCCAAGCTCGACGGCCGCCTGAACACCAGCAAATTGCTGCCACAGCAGCAAACGGTCAATCTGGTGCTGGCGATAATGCTGGTACTCGTGGCGATCTCGGTGTTCAACACGAATGCCCTCGGGCCCATCGTGGTGTTCTTCGTGCTGGCCCTGATCCTGGGCGTGTTCATCACCGTGCCCGTGGGCGGCGCCGACATGCCGGTGATCATCTCCCTGTTCAACGCCCTGACCGGCCTGGCCGTGGGCTTCGAGGGCTATGTGCTGGGCAATGCCGCCATGATCATCGCCGGCACGGTGGTGGGCTCGGCCGGTTCGCTGCTGACGCATCTGATGGCCAAGGCCATGAACCGCTCCGTGGGCAATGTGTTCTTCAGCGGCTTCGGCACCAGCGCCACGGCCACGGCCGACGCGGGCGAGTCCGGCGGCTCCATGAAGGAGATCCAGGCCCAGGACGTGGGCATCATGATGGCTTATGCCAGCCAGGTGGTGGTGATTCCCGGTTACGGCATGGCCGTGGCCCAGGCCCAGCACAAGGTGTGGGAACTGACCCAGCTGCTCACCGAGAAGGGCGTCAAGGTGAAGTTCGCCATCCATCCGGTGGCGGGCCGCATGCCCGGGCACATGAACGTGCTGCTGGCCGAGGCCGGCGTGCCCTACGACCTGATCTACGACATGGAAGACATCAACGCCGACTTCGCCAATACCACGGTCACCCTGGTGATCGGCGCGAACGACGTGGTCAACCCGGCGGCCAAGAACGACCCGAACAGTCCGCTGTTCGGCATGCCGATCCTGAACGCCGAGCAGTCCGACAACGTCATCGTGATCAAGCGTGGCCGCGGCACCGGCTTCTCCGGTGTCGAGAACCCGCTGTTCCTGCTCGACAACACGCGCATGCTGTTCGGCGATGGCCAGAAGGCCGTCAATGAACTCATCCAGGCCGTGAAAGAGCTGTAAGGGCGCATGAGCAGACCCGCCAACAAGGCCTCCTCCGCAGGCGCGAGCGTCACCGACGCCGACGCCGGGCCGGTCGCCGAGGCCCTGCTGCCCTCGGCCGGGCTGTGGCGCCGGCTGGCGGCGCTGCTCTACGACGCCTTTCTGGTGGCCGCCATCTGGATGGCCTTCGGTTTCCTGCTGCAATTCATCGTGGGCCCGGACACCAGTCAGCTGGTGGACGGGCGCGTGCAGACCGACCCGGTGCTGGACGTGATCGTGTTCCTGGTGGAGGTGGGCAGTGCGGCGGGCTTCTACCTCTGGTTCTGGACGCACACGGGCCAGACGCTGGGCATGATTGCGTGGCGGATCAAGGCGGTCAGCCGCGCGGGTGGTCTGATGTCGGTGCAGCAGGGCGTGCTGCGCTGGGGGCTGGCCTGGCCGGCCTTCTTCCTGCTGGGTGGCGGCTATCTGTGGCGCTACGTGGACGCCAACCGCGACGCCCTGCACGACAAGCTCTCCGGCACCCGCGTGGTGCTGCTGCCCAAGGGCTCGCGCCCGTTCTGATGGCGGACTCTTCCCGGCACCCGCCCTGCGCCTTCCCGTTCTGCGGCTGACCCGCGCCCCTCCCGGGTCCCCTCGCAGCGCCAGGAGCCTTGGTCTCCTGGCTCACTCGGCGCGGGTCTCTTATGCCGCTGAACGGAAAGCCACAGGCCGGGGGCCTGGCATGATGCCAGCGAAGAGGCCGGGCAGAATTCACACCCGCCGCAACAACACGATGCCGATCAGCACACACAGCAGCACCGGCAGCAGCACGGCAATCAGCGGACTGAAGCCATAGAGCAGACTCGCCGGGCCCAGCATGCGCTGCACCAGCGTGAACCCCATGCCCATGGCGATCGCCACGAACACCCGGAAGCCCATCGTCGCACTGCGCAGCGGCCCGAACACGAACGAGATCGCCAGCAGCACCAGCGAGGCCGTGGCCAGCGGCTGCAGCAGCTTCTTCCAGAACGCCAGGTAATAGCTGCTGCTTTCCAGCCCCTCGCTCTCGAAGTACTGCGCGAAACGGTACAGCCCTGAGATCGATTGGCGCTCCGGGTCCACCAGCAGCACGCTCAGCAGCTCTGGCGACAGCTCCACCCGCCAGTCCACACTCGGCGTCTGCGTCACCGCAATCTCGCTGTTGCCGAAGCGCGTCTCGCGCACGTCGGTCAGCCGCCAGAACGGCCCCTGCGCGTCTTGCAGATACTCCCCGGAGGCCGCAAAACTGCTGCTCGCCAGCCGTCGCTGCTCGTCCAGCACATAACGCGTGACTCCCTGCAGCTGCGTGCCGCCAGGCAGAATCACATTGATGTGGATGAATTCATTGCCGATCTTGCGCCAGTCGCCGCCGGCCGAACTCAGTGCCTGCCCGCCACTCTCGATGATGGCCAGATCGCTCTGCGCACGCTGCTCCAGCGGCGGCGCCACCCACTCGCCCAGCACCAGGCTGAGCAGCATCACCGCCAGGGTCGGCTTCATCACGGCCCAGACGATGCGCCAGGTGCTCACGCCGGTGGCCTGAATCACCACCAGCTCGTTGTGCGAGGCCAGCACGCCCAGGCCGATCAGCGCGCCGCCCAGGGCGATGAAGGGCAGCATCTCGTAGATGGCCCGCGGCATGATGCGCAGGGTGAACATCAGCGCGTCGCCAGCGCCATAGTCCTCAGCACTGCTGCCCAGTTCGTCGGCCAGGCTGAAGATGAAATCCAGACTCGTGGTGAGCGCGGCCACCACCAGCATGGCGGCCACCACGTGCTTGCGGACATAGGCATCCAGGCGACTCATGTGTGCGCCTCCCGCCGGCCGAACAGCAGATACAGCCCCAGCGCGATGAAGCCCGCGTGTACCCACCACAGCCCCAGCGCCAGCGGAATGCTGCCCTCGGCCAGCAGGCTCATGCCCAGCTGCAGCAGCACGTAGTAGCTGGCATAGAGCAGCGCCGCCGGCACCAGCCGACTGAAGCGCCCCTGCCGCGGCGCCACTCGACTCAGCGGCACCGCGATCAGCGTCAGCACGGGAATCAGAATGATGGTGGCGAAGCGCCACTGCAGTTCGGCCTGATGCTCCGGCAGGGCCGAGTTCCACAGCTGCGCCGTGGGCAGGGACTTCTCGCGCACCACTGTCTCGATGCGCACCTGCTCGGGCAGCAGCAGCGCCTGCTGCTCGAACCGGCTCACCAGATAATCGGCCTGCCCGGGCACGCCGTCATACAGATGGCCGTTCTCCAGCAGCATGAAGCGCCGGCCGCTGGCCTCGTCGATCACCGGGCGCGCGGTCTCGGCCACGATGATGCGCAGGCTCCCGCCTTCGTCCGTGGCACCGGGCCGGCGCCAGGCCACGAAGGTATTGTTGAGCTGGCGCTCACCCGCGATATTGCTGGTGGTCTCGGCATAGGTCGTGCGCTGGCCGTCAGCGAAGTCCTGGAACTGGCCGGCCACGATGAGGTCCAGCTCCGTCAGCTCGTCCTGGCTCTGCATCAGCTGTTCGGTGTTGCGCAGGCCCCAGGGCGCCACCTGCAGACTCAGGGTGCCCAGGATGATGGCCAGGAAGGAGGTGCTCAGCAGGGTGAGCGCCACGAGGCGTTTCTGGCTGATGCCGCAGGCGGAGAGCACCGTCATCTCGTTGTCGGCATACAGGCGGCCATAGGCCAGCAGGATGCCCAGAAACAGCGAGAACGGCAGGATGACCAGCAGGAATTCGGGCAGGCGGTAGGCCATGAGCAGCAGCAGGATGTCGGAGGTGATCTCGCCCTCCACGGCCTGCCCCAGGTATTGCAGGAAGCGGGTGATCATGGCCAGCACCAGCATGATCACCGTCACGGCGGCCATCACCTGGAAGATCTGCCGCGCGAGATAACGGAATATGATCACGGTCTGGGTGCTCCGGCACGCCCGCGCGGCCTGGCGCTAGTCAATGTCCAGCTCCGGCTGGCCCAGCATGTCGCGGAAGGCCTTGGGGATCAGGGCAATCTTGTGCTTGTCGAAATCGAAGAACACCACGCCGATCTTGGCATTGCAGACGACCTTCTCCAGCGCGGTGTTGGTGATGCGGAAACAGATGTCGCAGCCGTAGCGGTTGAAACGGCCCACGCCCACGTCGATGGTCAGCCAGTCATTGGCGAAGGACTCGCTGCGGTAGTCCACCCCCAGGTCGGTGACCACCATGCCCAGACCGAAGATGTTGGCCTCGGTAAAGCCCAGGTGCGCCAGGAACTGCAGGCGTGCCTCGTGCAGGATGTGCACCATGGCCACGCTGTTCAGATGGCGTGCGTAGTTCAAGTCGCTGATGCCCACACGGTGACGCGTGGAGAACAGATAGTGGTCGGGCATGAGGATCTTGACGCGGGACATGGACGGGCTCCGGTGGAAGGCGGCCAATTCTAATTCACGGCCTGCGAACAAGTACACCACTGCCGGCCGGCGTCCGCCACGGCCCTGCAGCCCGCGCAACACGCGGCCCCTGCGCTTGCACGGCCTCTGGAAACTGCCTAGCATGGCCGCAGTTTTCACCTTCCACTCTCGCTTTCGCCAAGGAACCCGCCCATGAAATTTGCCCTGCTCAGCTCCGCCGTCACTGCCAAAGCCACCGACTGTCTCGTGCTCGGGGTGTGGACCAAGGGGCGTCTGTCCGCGCCCGCCGCTGCCGTCGACGCGGCCCTGAACGGCGCGCTCGCCCGCGTGGCTGCCAGTGGCGATGTGAGCGGCAAGCTGGGCGACACCCTGCTGCTGCACCCGCAGAGCGGCCAGTCCAGGCGCATCCTGCTGGTGGGCTGTGGCGATGCCGATGCGCTGGATGCCCGCAGTTACCGCAAGGCCGTGAGCGCCGCCATCAAGGCTGTGCTCAAGACCACCGCGAAGGACGCCGTCTTCACCCTGGCCGAGCTGCCGCTGAAAGACCGTGACATCGCCTGGGCCACCACCCTGCTGGTACAGGAGTGCGACGCCGCCGCCTATCAGTACGACCAGACCAAGAGCAAGAAGAAGCCCGAGTACGCGCTCAAGAGCATCGCCGTGAGCGCCGCCAGCGCCGAGACCCGCAAGGCGCAGACCGAGGCCGTCAAGCTCGGCGCCAGCATCGGCCTGGGGGTGGCCACCACCCGGGAGCTGGGCAATCTGCCGGGCAATATCTGCACCCCCACCTATCTCGCCGACGTCGCCGTGAAACTGGCCGGCCACTACAAGAGCATCAGCACCAAGGTGCTCTCCGAAGCGCAGATGAAGAAGCTGGGCATGGGCTCGCTGCTCAGCGTCAGCGCCGGCTCCGCGCAGGAAGCGAAGCTGATCGTCATGGAATACAAGGGCGCGGCCAAGGCCGACAGCAAGCCCGTGGTGCTGGTGGGCAAGGGCATCACCTTCGACACCGGCGGCATCAGCCTCAAGCCCGGCCTGGCCATGGATGAAATGAAATACGACATGTGCGGCGCTGCCAGCGTAATCGGCACACTCACCGCCATCGCCGAGCTGGGCCTGAAGCTGAACGTGGTGGGCGTGATCGCTGCCGCCGAGAACATGCCTGGCAGCAAGGCCACCAAGCCGGGCGACATCGTCACCAGCATGTCGGGCCAGACCATCGAGATTCTGAACACCGACGCCGAGGGCCGCCTGGTGCTGTGCGACGCGCTGACCTATGTCGAGCGCTTCAAGCCGCGCACGGTGATCGACATCGCCACGCTCACCGGCGCCGCCGTGGCCACCTTCGGCGACCAGACCAGCGCCCTGCTCAGCAACAACCAGGAGCTGGCCGACGAGCTGCTGCGCCTGAGCCAGCACACGCTGGATTTCGCGTGGCAGCTGCCGCTGTGGGAGGAATACCAGTCCCTGCTCGACAGCAACTTCGCCGACATCGCCAACATCGGCGGCCCGCGCGGCGGCACCATCACGGCGGCGTGCTTCCTGTCGCGCTTCACCAAGCAGTACCGCTGGGCGCACCTGGATATCGCCGGCACGGCGTGGCTGTCGGGCGCGCAGAAAGGCGCCACGGGCCGCCCGGTGCCCCTGCTGGTGGAATTCCTGCGCACGCAGAAGGCCTGACAGTGGGAGCGGCCCGCCCTGTGGGAGCGGGGAGACCGAGGCTCCCGGCGTTGCGAGGGCACCCAGGAGGGGTGCGGGTCAGCCGCAGCACAGGGGGACGCCGGGGCGGGGCCGGGGTCAGTACGACACAGTTCGCGGGCAGGGCCCGCTCCCACCAGACATCGCAAAACCCCGCGAGTGAAGCCTGCCTTTCGCCTGGGTTATACTCGCCCCTCCTCAGTATCCACCCACCCCCAATTCGCAGGCAGACATGGACAAGACTTACCAACCCCATCAGATCGAGAGTCACTGGTACCAACAGTGGGAAGAGAAAGGCTATTTCACCCCGTCGGGCGACGGGCAGGCCTATTCCATCGTGATCCCCCCACCCAATGTGACCGGCCGCCTGCACATGGGCCACGGCTTCCAGAACGCCATCATGGACGCCCTCATCCGCTACCAGCGCATGCTGGGCCGCAAGACCCTGTGGCAGGTGGGCACCGACCACGCCGGCATCGCCACGCAGATGGTGGTGGAGCGACAGCTGGCGCGGCAGAACCTCACCCGCCACGACCTGGGCCGCGAGGCCTTCGTGAAGAAGGTGTGGGAGTGGAAGGACGAGTCCGGCAACATCATCACCCAGCAGATCCGCCGCCTGGGCTCCTCGCTGGACTGGACCCGCGAGCGCTTCACCATGGACGCCGGCTTTTCCGCCGCCGTGGAGCGCGTGTTCGTCGAACTGTATGACCAGGGCCTGATCTACCGCGGCAACCGCCTGGTGAACTGGGACCCGAAACTGCACACCGCTGTGTCGGATCTGGAAGTGCTGTCGGAAGAAGAAGACGGCTTCCTGTGGCACTTCCGCTACCCGCTGGCCGACGGCGCCACCACGCGCCGGGGCGAAGGCTTCATCACCATCGCCACCACCCGCCCCGAGACATTGCTGGGCGACACCGCCGTGGCCGTGAACCCCAATGACGAGCGTTATCAGGACCTGATCGGCCAGTTCGTGGAGCTGCCCCTGTGCGGCCGCCGCATTCCCATTGTGGCCGACGATTACGTGGACGCCGCCTTCGGCACCGGCTGCGTGAAGATCACCCCGGCGCACGATTTCAACGACTACGAAGTGGGCAAGCGTCACAGCCTGGAGATGATCAACATCCTCACCGCCGACGCCGCCATCAACGACAACGCTCCCGAGGCCTATCGCGGGCTGGACCGCTTCGAGGCGCGCAAGCGCGTGGTGGCCGACATCGAGGCCCTGGGCCTGCTGGAGAAGATCGACCCGCACAAGCTCAAGGTGCCAAGAGGCGATCGCACCGGCGCCGTCATCGAGCCCTGGCTGACCAATCAGTGGTACGTGGCCGTGAAAGAGCTGGCCGCGCCCGCCATCAAGGCAGTGGAAGATGGCAGCATCCAGTTCGTGCCCAAGAACTGGGAGAACACCTATTTCGCGTGGATGCGCGACCTGCAGGACTGGTGCATCAGCCGGCAGCTGTGGTGGGGCCACCGCATTCCGGCCTGGTATGACGAGGCCGGCAACATCTACGTGGGCTACAGCGACGCCGACGTGCGCGCCAAGTACAGCCTGAGCCCCGAGCTGGCGCTGCGGCAGGACGAAGACGTGCTGGACACCTGGTTCAGCTCGGCACTGTGGACCTTCGGCACCCTGGGCTGGCCCAACGAGCCCGAGACACTGAAGACCTTCCACCCCACCGACGTGCTGGTGACAGGCTTCGACATCATCTTCTTCTGGGTGGCCAGGATGATCATGATGACCCTGAAGTTCACCGGCGAGATTCCCTTCAAGACGGTGTACATCACCGGCCTGGTGCGCGACGAGAACGGCCAGAAGATGTCGAAATCCAAAGGCAATATCCTGGACCCCATCGACCTGATCGACGGCATCGGCCTGGAAGAACTCGTGGCCAAGCGCACCAGCGACCTGATGCAGCCCCAGCTGGAACAGAAGATTGCCAAGTTCACCCGCGCCGCCTTCCCCGAAGGCATCACCGCCTATGGCACCGACGCGCTGCGCTTCACGTTCTACTCGCTGGCCTCCACCGGCCGCGACATCAAGTTCGACCTGAACCGCATGGAAGGCTTCCGCAATTTCTGCAACAAGATCTGGAATGCCTCGCGCTATGTGCTGATGAACACCGAAGAGAAAGGCATCGTGTTCCACCGCGAGAAGCAGGCCGCGCTGCGCGCGCAGAACTACTTCAGCCTGGCCGACCGCTGGATCCTCTCGCGCTTCCAGCGCACCGTGCAGCAGGTGCACGAGCACTACGCCGCCTACCGCTTCGACCTGCTGTCGCAGGCCATTTACGACTTCTTCTGGAACGAGTATTGCGACTGGTACGTGGAGCTTTCCAAGCCCGTGCTGTGGGACGAAGAGAACCACCCCAACCACGCCCAGACCACGCGATTGACGCTGCTGAGCGTGCTGGAAGGCAGCCTGCGCCTGAGCCACCCGCTGATGCCCTTCATCACCGAAGAGATATGGCAGCGCGTGGCCCCGCTGCTGGACATGAAGCAGGAAGGTGACGAGCAGAGCCTGATGAACCAGGCCTACCCGCAGGCCGACGCAGCCCTGATCGACCCGCAGGCCGAAGCCGACATCGACTGGGTGAAAGGCATCATCGTGGGCATCCGCAACATCCGCGGCGAAATGGACATTGCCCCCGGCAAGGCCATTCCCGTGCTGCTGCGCAATGGCGGTGAAGAAGACCTGCGCCGCCTGAATGACAACCGCCTGTTCCTGATGAAGCTGGCCAAGCTGGCCTACATCCAGATGCTGGACGCCCACGCCGAAGCGCCAATGGCCGCCACGCAGCTTTACGGCGACATTGAGATTCTGGTGCCCCTGGCCGGCCTGATCGACAAAGACGCGGAAGCCGCGCGTCTGGAAAAGGAAATCGCCAAGCTGGAGAAGAACCTGGCGGGTATTGCCGCGAAGCTGAGCAACGCGAAGTTTGTGGACAATGCGCCCAAGGAAATTGTGGATGTGGAGCGTGAGAGGCAGAGGAGTAACGAGGCGGCGATTTACGCGTTGCAGGAGAAGTTGGGGAGGATTCGGGCGATGCCTTGAGGGGTTGTCTGCATCAAGAAGTAATTGAGAGGGGCGCTTCGGCGCCCTTTTCAATGAGTCCATTGGCAAATTGAATGCCAGTCACTCTAACGGACCCCCACCTCCTCACTATCCCTCCCCCGCGCCCGCACAAACCGCACACCTGGCACCTCCGCCCTCACCTGCTCCAGCCAGAACACGCCATCATAGGGATAGCTGTTGCCGCGCGTGCCCACGAAGTCGGCATCGCCGTCGCCGTCCATGTCGCGCGCGATGAACTTGTCGAACATGCCGCGCTTGCGGCGCGACACATCGTGGCGCGTCCAGTCCGTGCCGCTGATGCCGGGGTTCTGGAACCAGCCCAGCCGCCCTAGCGGGTCGGTCAGTTGTGTATTGGCATCATCGGCTTCGCGGTCGCCGCGGCTGTAGCTGCCGGCAAACACGTCGGTGTGGCCGTCGCCGTCGATGTCTGCCGCCTCCAGGCCCGTGATGCTGTCGGGCGCAAAGGTGCCGATGAAACGGGCGTTCCAGGCGTCGCCCTTGCGCGCGGGCTGTTCTATCCACACCAGGCCGTTGCCCACGGGGCCAACGCCGGCGCCAATGATGTCCAGACGGCCGTCGCCGCTCAGGTCGGCGTACACCAGATTGAAGCCCGCCATGCGCGCGCCGTTGATGCCGATGGCGCGTTCGCGAAAGGCCAGCGTCCCGTCGCCGGGGTTTTCGAACCACACCAGCCGGTCTTCGCCGCGGGTGCCAATCACAATGTCCAGGTCGCCGTCGCCATCCAGATCCACCGGTTCGGAATTCTGCGGAATGCTGTAGCGGCCCAGTTCAATCTCCTGCCAGCTGTCGCCCTGCAAAGGGTCACCCGTCACCTTGAAGACCGACACGGGGTTCGACACCGCGAAATCTTCCGGGCCGGGAATCTGCGCGCCCTTGTTGGGGGCAATCACTTCGGGCACGCCGTCGCCGTCCAGGTCGGCGGCAAACACGCGGATGTAACTGCCACGGCCTGCCGTCATCGGCAGCTTCAGGCGCGGCCACGGCGCGGTGCGTGCGTCGCTGCCCGGGCTCTGCACGCCGGGGTTCTGCACCCCAGGGTTTTGTAAATAGAGCACATGCGACAGCTCGGCGGCCACCAGGATGTCCATGAACCCGTCGCCATTCACATCGGCCACGGCGGCATCTTCTGGCGCTGCGGCATCCAGCCCCTCTGCCACCGTAATGTTGTGCCATTGCGTGGGGTCGGCGCTGCCAAAGGCAATGCGCACATGCCCCTCGGGCGGGGCCACGAAGCCGGGCGTGAAGTTCGCGGAGTCGTAACTGGAGTCGGATTCATGCACCGACACAATGTCCACAAAGCCGTCCCGGTCGATGTCGGTCATCACCAGGCCATCGCCCCCGCTGAGCACAAAGTCGAGCACGGCGGCGTCATCCACCAGATGCTCGCGCCAGCGGATGTAGCGGCCGTCGCTGGCGGTGGCCTCGGTAAGCTCGTCGCCCACGCCTTGCGCCAGCAGCGGGTGACTCAGCCCCGTGCAGGCCAGGGCCAGCCACAGGCATGCGCGACGGGGTGTGGCGGTGGGGTGGGGCATGGGGGTGTCCTCGGGGGGGATGGTTATTGAACGCGATGGTAGCGCAAAGACATATTCCGATTCCGCTACTATCCTCGAGACAGCAAGGCATGATCTTGCTGTGAGTGTGCATCGGTTCACGCGAGGATAAAACATGAAAATGCCTGTCGGGCTGCAACACAGAGCGTCACCATGACCTCTGATCTCCAGAAATACGATGTCGCCAATCATCTACGCACGCCCGAAGAAATGGCGGCTTACCTGGATGCTGCCATAGAGAAAAGTAACGGCGATGCCTCCTTCATCGCCATGGCACTGGGCGACATCGCGCGCGCAAAGGGAATGGCAGAGTTGTCGCGAGAAACCGGCCTTGGTCGGGAAAGCTTGTACAAGGCACTTTCTGCGGAAGGTAACCCGCAACTCAGTACGGTATTGAAAGTCGCGAAGGCACTGAAACTTCAGCTTCATGTCAAACCACTTGGGTAGTGACGAAATGCCTGTGCACAACGGGCATCACCCCTCCTGCAACCATGAGAAAAGTCCAATGCTGCGCAAGACTACTTCTGGGTTCACGCGAGAGCAGGACATGAAAATTCTTTACGCGCTCGTCACGTCCATAGTCCTGATTGCCACAGCCTCTCTCACGTCTTCTGCGCAACCTTTGCGATTTCCTCAACTGTATGAAAGAGCCGAGCTCGATACGCACACGGGCTGGATCCCGCAGGATGTGGAGACGCTGGTGAGTTCACCGGATGTCATCTTCAAAGGTCGGTTTGGGATGATGCCCATCTTGTAGACACGCTGGGCCTGCCCTCCAGTCTTTATGAGATCGTTGTTGACGAGATTCTGGCTGGAGACATCGAGGGCGCAAGCATCGTCTACCGAATGCTTGAGTCAACTCCCGGTGACAGGCGCTATACGAACGAATCAGACGAAAAACTGTTCTTTCTGACGCGCAATCCGGATGGGACATACGGCAGACTTGGCCTGCCCTTCATCCTGACCAGGCGAGACGGCAGCTACGTTTTCGAGTATCCCTCGGACACCGCGCCCGGTCGAATGAACACCGGAACGCTTGAGTTTGCGCCATCCATGGTGGCTGAGGAATTTGAAGCGTTCATCAGGGATGCAATCCACCGTTTTCGCCCCAGGTAAAACCCATCTCCCGCGCTTCCTCCCATCGCCATGGCGTTTTTGAACGCTTCAGAAATATACAGCGCCACCCACCTTGCTTCCCTCCCGTTTTTCTGGTGGCATGGAGGCGCAAATGGCGTCATGGTTTTATATCGAAGTATGGGATTTGCGTCCTGCATGCCGTTCTCCAGTGATAATCAAGTAGTGCCCTTGCGAGCATCAAACGCTTGAAAAATCAATAATAAAGGCCCTCCATCGTCCTTGCAGTGGAGGCCAAAAACCGGAGATCAAAAATGCTGAAATTCACCCGGCGCGGGCAACTGCGCCATCTGATCCATTCCTGTCTCGCTGTTTCCCTCGCTTTTCCTTTCGCTGTCCAGGCACAAGATGATCCCGAAGTGGAAGAGGTCCTCGTCACAGGGTCCTATATCCGCAACAGCAAGTTTGCTGGTGCGTCGCCCGTGGAGACTATCTCGCAGGAGGATCTGTATACCTCGGGCGCTCCCACCATGGCGCAATACGTTCGCAACCTGACGTTCACCCAGAACACCAACGTGGTGAACAACGTATTGGGCTCGGCCGACGGCGCACAAACGTCCAACGGCACGCAGTTCAACCTGCGTGGCCTTGGGGAGAACAGCACGCTGGTGCTGATGGATGGCGTTCGTGTGGTGAGTCAGGCGATCACGGCCCTGCTGCCTGACATCGCGACCCAGCGCATGGAAGTAGTGCTGGACGGTGGCTCCGCGCTGTACGGTTCCGATGCAGTCGCGGGCGTGGTCAATATGCTGCCGATCAAGGAATTCGATGGCTTCCGGGCACGCGCCTATTACTCCCGCACGGAAAATGCGGACATGGAAGAGCCTGCCGTTTCCTTTCTGCTGGGCAAGTCCTTTGACAATGGCGTGAACTGGGTCGGCGCCTACGAGTTCACCAAGAAAACCTCCCTGATGCCCTTCGAACGCCCGGATGCATGGCGCATGGCCGATGGCTCGTCGACATCGGGCAACCCGGGCAACTTCCGCCGCGTCAACAATGGCCGCGCCAACATCGGCGCCGGACACGGCGGCACTGTGGTGGCACCCAGCCGTATCGACCCGAGTTGTGGCACGTACAATCAAGGCCTGGAAGACCTCACCAAGGCCCACAACACGCCGTCCGGTGTGCGCACGCCCGTCGCGTCGGCTGCCACGACAGCCACCTGCCGCTACAACTATTCCAAGGTGCATGCCTACGCAGCCGAGATTGAAGAGCAGAACCTGTATTCAAACCTCACCTGGCAGGCGACTGACTGGGCGCGCCTCGAATTCCAGACCATGCTCAACTTCCGCTTTCGTACCAATCGGGGCAGCACCTCAACGGCGGTATCGGAGAACAACCGGGGTGCCATCTTCATCCCGGCCAACCATCCGGCGAACCCCTTTGGCTATGATGTCGTCCCGTATGACTGGCGCCCCTTTACGGCGAACGCGACATGGCCGAGCCATCTGGAACGCTCCTCCGGCGCGCTGCTGTCCGAAGTCACGGAGTATGCCGACCGCTGGAAGCTGGCGTCCTATATCGACCTGAGCGACACCTGGCGGGCCACCGCCTATTACTCCAGGCAGGAGAATCGCCTGTCCAACCGTGAAAGTGTCACGCTGAGCCTGCCCCGCCTGCAACTGGCGCTGATCGGCAAGGGCGGGCCGAATGGCAACGAGTGGTTCAACCCCTTCGGCTCTGCAGACAGCCGTTCCCCCTTCTATGTGGAAGGCAGGACGAAGAATTCGCAGGAACTGGTGGACTGGTTGTTCCAGCCAAACAATGGCGAGACAGCGCGCGACATGCTGGAGATTGGGGAAGTCGTGGCGTCCGGTGAGCTGTTCAATGTGCCCGCAGGCGCGGTGCAGATGGCCGCCGGCTACCAGTGGCGGGACGCCCAGTTCTGGACCTTTGCCAACCCCTACTCGATGCTGAAGCAGAACTACAACACCAATATCTTCTCGACGGTCCCGACGGACGAGTACTACAAAAGCGCCGTGAAAGCAGTTTTCGCAGAGTTTGAAGTGCCCATACTCGAGACCTTGACCCTGCAACTGGCGGCACGCCATGAGCGATTCACGGATTTCGGTCTGGAGTCTACGACGCCGAAGGTGGCCATGCGCTGGGAGGCGCTGCCTACTCTGGCGATTCGTGCCTCCTGGGGTGAAAGTTTCCTGGCCCCGACTGCGGCCAGCATCCGCCCCTTCGACCCGAATTCCAACTGCACGGAGCTGTTCTCGGGCTCGGATCCCTTCACGACCATCGATCTGACTGGTGGCACCACGTGTCTTGCCGGCAATCCGAATCTGGTGCCCGAAACTTCCGAAACCAGGAACTTCGGCTTCACCTGGGAGCCAGATGCCTCTCTTGAAGGGCTGAGCATCAGCGTGGACTATCAGAAAGTGGAGTATGTAGACCGCATCCGCGCCCTCACGAATGATGACGTGGTCAATTCGGAGTTCGGGCGTTTTCTCAGTCAGAATGGCTTGACCAAGGAGCAGTATGTCAAGACGCCTGGCTCGCCCACGCGACAGCTCGCCAATGACTGGTTGGCCAGACCTGAGAATCAGCAGATCGTGTATCGTGATCCAGCCACCCAGCGCGTGACCCGGGTGATTCGCCAGTCAGCCAATATCAGCTCGCTATGGATAGATCTGATCGACGCGCGGGCCCGCTACACGTTTGAGACCGACAACTGGGGAACCTTCCAACCCACGCTGACGCTGTCGCACTTTCTCAATTACGAGTACGCGGATCTGACCGGGGGAACCAAGGATGCCAACGGCCGGCAGAATGCCAATACCTCCATCGTGCCGCCTTTGCCTGAGTACAAAGGGACATTCATTCTGAATTGGTACCTGGACAAGCACAGTGCCAGCCTCTCCAGCAATTTCTACTCCAGTGTCATCTGGGACAACGTGCTCGTCGACCGCTACAGTCAGGGGTTTGTTGCGCCACGCAAGATCTATGGTCAGGATATCTGGAATATTCAGTATGCCTATGTGCTGGATCAATACTTCGACAGCCAGATAACCCTGAGCGCGGGCATGACCAACATGTTCAACACGATGCCACAGCCAACGCCTGAACTGGGCGTGGGCGCTGGCTTCGAAAGCCGACTGCAAGATCCTTTCGGCCGACGCTACTGGGTGTCGATTGACTGGAGCCCCAACAACTGAGTCGTGGCTATGTCGAGTGAGAGCATCCAAGCATGCTCTCACTCCCAGCAAGCTGCCGTGTGACTGCGGTAAACTCCACCATGATTTGTCGAGGCTGTTCCGCATCCGTGGGCAATGTCCCATGACAGTGGTAGCCGCTAGAAATCCCACAACGGCAGCGCATGGAACACCCAGTGATCATTGATCTGAAAGACACGCCCGACTTCATCCCCACCCTCGCGGCCTGGCATCAGGCCGAGTGGGCCTCGCTCAACCCCGGCGAGAGCCTGGAGCAACGTATCGCGCGCATGGGCAGGTACCTGTCCGATCACGCGCTGCCGCGCATGTTTGTCTGGGTGGAAGACGGTCAGCCGCTGGGCACGGCGGCTTTCGTGGCGAGCGACATGAGCACGCGACCGGAGTGGGGCCCCTGGCTGGCGGCTGTGTATGTCAAGGCGGATTGTCGCGGCAGGGGCATCGGCGCAGCGCTGGTGCAGCACGTGGCGAGCCACGCCGCAGCGGCCGGTTTTTCCGAACTGTTTCTGTTCACGCCGAGCAAGGCGCACTACTACGCGAAGCGCGGCTGGCAGACCCTGTCGCAGGAGGACTATCGCGGGCAGGCAGTGACGGTGATGAAGAGGGGATTGCAGGCCTGATGTTTCGATTGACGCAAGTTTCTGTGCTTGCACCTGTGGACATTACAAGTTACGGCTCACGTCCATTCGCTTGTGCAGCACTCTGACGATGACGACACCGTCGAGATCGCTGAAGCGGTAAAAGACAATGTGACTGCCCTCCTGTTTCTTGTAGTAGCCCGTCTTGATCTCGTCACAGGAGTGCCCAAGCTCTGGATTTTCGGCAAGTGCTTGGAACAGGGTGTCCAGTTGACCGAGATACAGCTTTCGCTGCTCCCGGCCCCAGGTCACCTCTGTGTAGCGAGCGATACCAACGAGGTCTTCCCTGGCTTTGTTGGTAATCTTGAGCCTGGCCATCAGTGCGATTCTTTGTCGAGTTCATCCATGAGTTCATTGTAGTCATAGTCTGCAAAGCCGCTTTGTTCACCTTCTGCCAGCAACTTGCGAAGATGCAGTCGTCGAGTTTCGGCATCCTCGAGCAGGCGAAGACCCGTTCGGACAACTTCACTTGCTGATCCGTATCGACCACTCTCAAGTTGCCTTGCGATGAATTCTTCAAAGTGAGCGCCGAGTGAAATACTGGTGTTCTTGGCCATACTCGCCTCCTGGTACCAAATATTGGTATCTGATAGTAGGGCTCAAGAGCCCTTCGATCAATCGCACTGCAAGGAAAAGTTGCCTTTGTAATTCGAGTGCCGGTGAGCGCCGGCCTTTTGGGAGCCGAAACCTTATGTCTGGAACGCTGCAACCCGCACCCACCCTGCGCCCCGCCACCTCCGCCGACGCCCGTGCCCTGGCCGCACTGGCCGAACGCACCTTCCGCGACACCTTCGCCGCGCACAACTCGCCACAGAACATGGACGCCCACTGCCGAGCCCACTATGGCGAAGCGCAGCAAGCGGCCGAGATCGCCAGCGCCGACCATGTCACGCTGGTGGTGGAGGCGCACGACGCCCTGCTGGCCTACGCACAGCTGCGCTGGGGCACGGCACCGGCCTGTGTGTCGTCGCCTCAGGCGGGCGAGATCCGGCGCTTCTATGTCGATGTGCCCTGGCTCGGCAAGGGCATCGCCCACGCGCTCATGCAGGCGTGTCTGGAGGCGCTGCGGTCGCGTGGCAGCGCCACGGCCTGGCTGGGCGTGTGGGAACACAATCCCCGCGCCATCGCGTTCTATCGCAAATGGGGCTTCGTGGAAGTGGGCGAGCACTGCTTTGCCGTTGGGGATGATCCGCAGCGCGATGTCATTCTGAAACGTCCGCTGTGCTGATCGTCATCGTGCTGCTGGAGTCGCTGGCGCCAGGGCGGGTGGTGTTCGACGGGCATCTGCAGCCGCACGTCGCGGGTGGTGAGCCGAGGGAGGATCGTTACAGCGTGGCCTTGTTTGATGCCTTCGTGGACGCAGCCCAAAACAAAGCCCCCTGAACCTCTGCCTCGGTGGCAGCCATTCAGGGGGCTCTCGTCTTCTCGGCACTGGGTCAGGCTTCCCCGACCCGCATGCGGTGTCTTACTCCGCCGGCTCCAGACGCACCACGGCAGTCGGGGCGCGGCTGCGGTCTTCCAGTGCGACGTAGATGTAGCCATCCGGGCCCTGGCGCACATCGCGGATACGGCCGATGTGGTGCAGCAGGGTCTCTTCAGTCACCACTTCGGTGCTGTCCTCGTTCATGGTCAGACGCGCCAGTTGCTCGCCCGCCAGGCCGCCGGCAATGAGGCTGCCGTTCCAGCGCGGGAACTGCGAGCCGTTGTACACGATCAGACCGGAAGCCGCGATGGAGGGCACCCAGTAGTACTCGGGGCTTTCCATGCCTTCAGCGGCGATGGACTGGTGAATCGGGGTGCCGGCGCCGTAGTTCACACCGCGACCGATCACCGGCCAGCCGTAGTTCTTGCCGGGCTCGACGAGGTTCAGCTCGTCGCCGCCCTGCGGACCGTGTTCGGTCATCCACAGCTTGTCGGTCACTTCGTCATAGAACAGACCCTGCGGGCTGCGGTGACCGTAAGTCCAGATGGCGGGCTCGGCGCCGCTCTGGCCCACGAACGGGTTGTCGCTGGGCACGCTGCCGTCATCGTTCAGACGCACGATCACGCCGTGGTGATTGGAGATGTCCTGTGCCGGGTGGGCGGCCAGATCGCCTGTGGGCGGGGCCATGCGGTCACCCAGCGACAGGTAGAGCTTGCCCTCGTCGTCGAACACCATGCGGCCACCGTAGTGACCCTGACCATTGGCATTCGCCACGAAGATCTCTTCCACGTCCACGAACTCGTCATTCACGAAGCGGCCACGCACGATGGTGGTGGTGGATGCGCCCTGCTCGGCAAGCGGTTTGGCGAAGCTGATGTAGAGGTACTGGTTGTTGGCGAAATCGGGATGGGGCAGCACATCGAAGAGACCGGACTGTCCGCCGGTGGTGAACACTTCCGGCACGCCGGGCACGGCGTCGGGCAGCAGCTGGCCACCGCGCACGATACGCAGACGCCCCACGCGCTCGGTGATCAGCATGTCGCCGTTCGGCAGCCAGGCCATGGACCAGGGAATCTGCAGGCCGTCGGCCACGGTCACGACCTTGAAGTCATGCAGCACGGACTGCGTGACGTCGGACTGCGCCTGCACCGCACCGGCAGCACTGATGCCGACCCAGAGGGCGGTCGCTGCCATTAATGGTTTGAACATGATTTTTCTCCTTGTAAATCGTCAATGAAGTGTCTGATGACCGCCGCCAAGTGTACACGCTGAGAGCATGTTCCGGCGCTCGCAACGACCAACCGCCGTATTGTTGTACGTGCCGGCTAAGACCGCGCGGGAGCAGGATTAGTTTCTCCTACGAACAATCTTGTGTCCCGGACTTGCGCCAGCCTCCCTGCGGCGCGGGGCCGAAGGCCTTGCCCGCCAGTCACGGTTGCTTTCCCGCAAAGGCTCATGGGATAGTACGGCTCGGAAAGCCACAGCAACCGGCCCTGCCCGCTTCGGTCCGGTCTATAACAATAATCAGGAAATTCAAGACCATGGCGAAACTGTTTCCGTCCGTAACCGCGCTGTCTGCCGCACTGGGCCTGAGCCTTGCCCTGCTGGCTGGCAGCACCAGCGCTCAACCTGCCGACATTCCCCGCACCGCCGATGGCAAGCCTGACTTCAATGGCTTGTGGCAGGCGCTGGGCAACAATCACTGGGGCATCGAACCGCACAACGCCCGCATGGGCCCGGATTACCGCTGGGCGGCCATCGGCGCCATTCCGGCAGGGCTTGGCGTGGTGGAAGGCGGCGAGATTCCCTACACCCCGGAGGCCCGCGCGAAGCAGCAGGAAAACCAGGCCGACTGGCTGGCGCGCGACCCGGTAGTCAAGTGCTACATGCCGGGCGTGCCCCGCGCCAATTACATGCCCTTCCCGTTCCAGATCGTGCAGTCCCCCGAGCATGTCGTCATGGCCTACGAGTTCGCCAGTGCGAACCGCATCGTCTACATGGATCGCCCCGACTTCGCCGCGCCGGTGCCCAGCTGGATGGGGCATTCACTGGGGCGCTGGGAAGGCGACACGCTGGTGATCGACGTCACCGAGCAGATGCCGGACACCTGGCTCGACCACTCCGGCAATCATCACACCGAACAGCTGAAGGTGACCGAGCGCTACACGCATCTGAGCCGCGATGTCATCCAGTACGAGGTCACGCTGGAAGACCCGGGCGTCTACACCCGCCCGTGGAGCATGAAGATGCCCCTTTACCGCCGTCTGGACGAGAACGTCCAGCTGCTGGAATTCAAATGTGTCGAGTTTGCCGAGGAGCTGCTGTACGGCCATCTCGTGAAGGGTGCCGAGCGCACCGAACCCTGAGGAGACTGACATGAAGCCCATGAGCATTCGCAAGACACTCGCCCGCGCCGTCGCCCTGATCCTCGCCGGTGCCGCCTTCGCCCCCGTCCATGCGCAGGACGCCTACGTGGCGCCGCGCACCGTCGACGGCCAACCCGACCTGCAGGGCGTGTGGGCCAACAACAGCACCACGCCGCTGCAGCGCCCGGCCGAGTTCGCCGACCGCGCCTCGCTGACGGATGAGGAATTCGCCGCACTGGCCGCCCGCGCCGCCGAGATCGAGGCCGGCACGGGTGACGCGCTGTTCGGAGACGGCTTTCTGAGTGCCGCAATCTCCGGCACAGTCGAGTCCTATGACCCCTCCACCGGCAATTACGACCAGACCTGGATGGCCAGCCGCACGCTGGAGAACCGCACCTCCTTGATTGTGGACCCGTCCAACGGGCGGCTGCCCGAAATGCTGCCCGCCGCGCGCGAGCGCATGATGGCCGAGATTCAGGCACGGCGCGAAAACCCGTCCGACTCCTACACCTCTCGCCCCCTGCAGGAGCGCTGCATCACCTACGGCATGCCCTACATGCTGGCGGGCTACAACAGCTACTACCAGGTCGTGCAGAGCGCCACCCACGTGGCGATCATTCAGGAAATGATCCACGACGTGCGTCTGATCCCGCTGGATGCCGGGCCCCACGTGGATGAAAAGATCCGGCTGTGGCACGGGGACTCCCGCGGCTGGTTCGAGGGCGACACCCTGGTCATCGAGACGCGCAATTTCTCCGATGCCAGCGAGTTCCGCGGCTCACGCGGCAACCGCATTTTCAAGGAGCGCTTCACCCGCACCGCCCATGACAACCTGCAGTACGAGTTTACCATCGAAGATCCCGAGACCTGGGTGGCGCCCTGGACGGCCGTGCTGAACTGGTCGCGCAGCGAGGACCCGATCTACGAATACGCCTGCCACGAGGGCAATTACGCGCTGGAAGGCATTCTCTCGGGTGCGCGTGCCGAGGAGCGCATGGCGGCTGAGCGGGGGAACTGAGGGGCCGCTCAAGTGGCTTGCCAAGTAGGCGAAGCAATTGTCAGGGCCCTCAGACAGCAGGCGGGGGCCAAAGGCGTCAGTGCCGAAGCAGAACACCGGCACATTCTTGAGGCCGCACTGCGGCATCCAGCACCGCGCTGGTGTACAAGCTCATTGTGGTCACGCGCAACGAGCGTGATTTTGCCGACACCAGCGTACGCATTCTGAATCCGTTCCGCTGAATCCGCTCCCGCCGAGGACGGTGCAAGGCACTCGCGCGAAACCCTGCGGCCGCGCTATAGTACGGGCCACTCAAGACCAGACGACGCCAGTCGCCATAACAAGAACAGGACACCCGTCCCCCATGCGCCACGTGAATTTCGCTGCTCTGCTGCTGTCCGCTGCAGTGACCCTCCTCGGTACCTCCTTCTCCACGCCGGCCCACGCTCAGACTCCTTTCTCGATGGAGGTCAAACCCGAATACCTGAAGGAAGTGCTGCCCATCGCCGACGCCTTCTCGGACAAAGAGGGCGGTGAGGCCCCTGTCTGGCGCGGCTATCGCAACAATCCCGACACCGGCGTGCAGGAACAGGTCGGCTTCGTGTTCCTGACCGACGACTATCCGCCCGAACAGCGCGGCTACGCCGGCCCCATCGACATGCTGATCGGCATGGACATGAACGGCGTGGTCACCAGCATGAAGGTGCTGGACTACTACGAGTCCTATCTGTTCTCCCGCGGCGATTTCATCGACGACTCCGTCTTCCTCTCCCAGTTCCGCCGCAAGCCCATCACCGATCAGTTCCGCCTGGATGTCGACATCGACGGCCTCTCCAGTGCCACCGCCACCAGCGCCGCGATGGCCCGCAGCGTGGGGGAAGTCGCCCGCAAGGTGGCCCGTGCCTACCTGAACTTCGGGGCCGGCACGGCGGAAGAACAGATGACCATCGACAATACCCGCGCCCTGCTGGAACCCTACAGCTGGCAGGACCTGATCGATCAGGGCGTGATCCGGCAGATGACGGTCAAGTCCGCAGAAGGCAATGACATCATCATGGCGGTCACCTACATCGGCAAGCGGGCCATCGGCGAATTCATGGTCGGGCGCGAGGCCTTCGAGCTGGCCGAGGCCGATGCCACCTTCCGCTCCGGCGGCGGCGAAATTCTGCTGCTGGCCCCGAGTGGCCCGGGTGCCGGTGACGGCTTCCGCCAGTTCCCCATGTCCATGCAGCAGGGTGACAATATTCGCCGCGTCGCCGGCACCCGCTTCGGCAACATGGGCATGGCCACCGAGGGTCTGGTGGCCGGCAACGCCCACTACGCCGTCTCGCTCACCGTGCATCCGGATTTCGATGTCACCCAGCCCTTCAACCTTGTCTACCACACACCTGGTGGCGGCGGTGACGTCGCCCTGGAATACCAGGTGACCGGCGTGGGGCTCACACTGGCACGGGGCGAGCCGGTGCTTTCCGAAGAGCAACTGCTGGAGGCGCGTCTGGCCGACGCCGGCTTCTTCGAGCGTCTGCTTCTGGCGCCGCCCTGGGGTGTGGTGCCCTGGGTGGACGTGATCCTGCTCTCGATTCTGCTGGGCTTCGTGCTGGCGGCCTTCTTCAGCAAGAACGCCGTGCTGCGCTGGGGCACGATGACGGCCACCATGCTTTACCTGGGCTTCTACAAGAACGGTTTCCTCTCGGTGTCCCACATTGCGAACGTGATCAAGATGGGCCCGGAGATGATCACCAACAATCTGCCCACGCTGATGATCGTGCTGTTCACACTCATCACCACGCTCATCTGGGGCCGCGTGTTCTGCTCCTCGCTCTGCCCATTCGGGGCGGTGCAGGATTTCATCGCGCGCTTCGCACCGAAGCAGTGGCAGATCAAGCTGCCACAGAAGCTGCATGACAATGCGATCTACGTGAAATACGCCATTCTGGCGCTGATTCTCGGCACCGCGTCCGTGAACGCCAATGCCAGTATCTTCCAGTACTTCGAGCCGTTCGGGACGCTGTTCTTCTTCAGCCCCTCGGTGCTGCTGTGGTCGATTCTGCTGGTGATTCTGGCGGCCTGCTTCGTGGTGGAACGTGCGTACTGCCGCTATGTCTGCCCGCTGGGCGCCGCGCTCGGAATCCTTGCACTGGTCAGCCCACGCCGCATCGCCCGTGTGCCGCAGTGCAATACCTGCAAGGTGTGCGAACAGGCCTGTCCGACCGGAGCCATTCGCCGCGAGAAGATCGACTTCAAGGAATGCGTGCGCTGCGATGTCTGCGAGACCAAGCTGATCCAGAAGGCGGGTACCTGCCGGCATTCCGTGGATGAAATCGAACGTCGCCGCAAGGCCAAGCAGGCCATACCGGTCGTGAACATTGTCGAGCCCGTTTCCGCCTGAAACGAGCCATCAACCTTGGGGAACAAACTATGAAAAAGCACATGCACATCGCAGCACCGCTGCTGGCAGCCATGCTGGGCCTGAGCAGTCTGAGCGCCACCGGCCAGAGCGCCGATGAAGGCTGGGTGCGCCTGATCGACGGCGCCAATGGCATGGACAATTTCACCGTGGTGGGCGACGCCAACTGGAGCGCCACCGATGGCACGATTCAGGCCACCGAGGGCTCCGGCGCGTCCTTCCTGCTGACGAAGGAGTCCTATTCCAACTTCCTGCTGAGCGTGGAATTCTTCGTGAGCGAGGACGCCAACAGCGGCGTCTACATGCGCTGCCAGGACCCGGCCGCCATCACCGACCGCAGCTGCTACGAAGCCAACATCTTCGACCAGCGCCCCGACCTGACCTTCGGCACAGGCGGCATTGTGCACATTGCGCCGGTGGCCGAACCCTACCCCAAGGCGGGCGGCCAGTGGAACACCTATCAGATCACCATGGATGGCGAGCACATGACCGTGCTGCTCAACGGCGTGCAGACCGTGCATGCGATGGACGGGCAGTTCGCCAGCGGCCCGATCGCCCTGCAGTGGGCGCGTGGCGTGGTGCGCTTCCGCAACGTGTCGATCAAGCCGCTGTAAATCCCCCCTCCCATGCTGTCTGGGAGCGGGCCCTGCCCGCGATTGGTGCTCCGGACGAGGGTTGAGTTGCCGCTGATGGTCCAGGCGCCCTTGCGGTGGCCGGCGAGAATGAGGTGTCGCGTCATGCCGGTGCGCCTTGTTGTTTGAACGAATTTTCAACGCCAGCTTGCCTGCGGCGGGCTTGTGCTCGCAAATTCCCGGAAATTTCCGGCTTGCGCTTGAAATGCTTCAGGCTCGCCCGCACCCTTGGCCCACCATCAAATGCGGGGGCATCCTGCCCGCAGTGTTCGCGGGCAAGCCCGCTCCCACTATCGCTCCCGACCTACCCTGAGGATCTGCCTTTTGAAAACCCTATTCGACCCCGTGCAACTCGGCGCTTTCGCGCTGCCCAATCGCATCATCATGGCCCCGCTCACGCGCTGCCGCGCCAGTGCAGGACGCGTGCCCAACGCCCTGATGGCCGAGTATTACCGCCAGCGCGCCAATGCCGGCCTGATCATCACCGAGGCCACCTCGGTCACGCCCCAGGGCGTCGGATATCCGAACACCCCCGGCATCTGGAACGATGCTCAGGTGGCGGGCTGGAAGCTGACTACCGACGCGGTGCACAAGGCCGGCGGCCGGATCATCCTGCAGCTGTGGCATGTGGGCCGCATTTCCCACCCGATGTATCTGGACGGCGAGTTGCCGGTGTCCGCCAGTGCCATCGCTCCCAAGGGCCATGTCAGCCTGGTGCGGCCGGAAACCGCCTATGTGACGCCCCGCGCCCTCGCCCGCGAGGAGCTGGCCGGCATTGTCGAGGCCTATCGCAAGGGCGCCGAGAACGCGAAGAAAGCCGGCTTTGACGGCGTGGAGATTCATGGTGCCAACGGCTATCTGCTGGACCAGTTCCTGCAGAGCAGCACCAATCAGCGCACCGACGACTATGGCGGCAGCGTCGAGAACCGTGCGCGGCTGATGCTGGAAGTGGCCGATGCGGTGATCTCCGTCTGGGGGGCCGATCGCGTGGGCATGCACCTGGCGCCACGCTGCGACGCTCATGACATGGGCGACGCCGACCCGCTGGCCACCTTCTCCTGGGTCGCATCAGAGCTGGGCAAGCGCGGCATTGCCTTCCTGTTCACCCGCGAGCACTACAATGCCCCTGGCATCACGCCAGCCTTGAAGAAAGCCTTCGGGGGCCCGGTGATCGTGAACGAACAGCTGACGGTGGAAAAATCGGAGGAACTGCTGAATACCGGTGTGGGGGATGCCGTGTCCTTCGGGCGCTGGTACATCGCCAACCCGGACCTGGTGCCGCGACTGCGCGCCAGGGCCGAGCTGAACCCGCTGAACCCGGCCACCCTCTATGCCGAAGGCAGCCTGGGCTACACCGACTACCCCGCCATGGCCTGACGAGGCGGCGCCTCGCGCCGCACCAGCAGCACGACCAGGGCGGCCATCATGCACAGCGCCCCGGCCAGCTGCAGGGCCGGCATGTAGGTCTCAAGATCGGTGCGCAGCACCCCCGCAATCCAGGCGGCGGAGGCTGCCCCGATCTGATGTCCGGCGAAGATCCAGCCGAAGGTCATGCTGGCCGTTGCCGCCCCGTAGCGGGCAGCCGTCAGCTTGACCGTGGGCGGCACGGTAGCCACCCAGTCCAGGCCGTAGAACACCGCAAACACCAGCAGGGCCATGGGCGCAAAGCCCGAGAACGACAGGAAGATCAGAGACAGCCCGCGCAACCCATAGAACCAGAACAGCAGCCAGCGATTGTCGTAGCGATCCGCCAGCCAGCCCGACACGATGGTGCCCACGAAATCAAAGCCCCCGATCACTGCCAGCATGGCCGCCGCGCTCAGCGCCGCGATGCCGAAGTCATGGTTCATGGGCACCCAGTGGGTGTGAATCAGCCCGTTGGTGCTGAAGCCGCAGACATAGAAACTCAGGAACAGCACCCAGAAGGTGCCGGTGCGCGACACCTCACGCAGGTTCTGCAGCGGCGCCATGGCCAGGGCCGTGAAGCGCGTGCTGCGCGGCGGGGGTGGCGTCAGCGCCGCGTCGCCGTGCAGCGGCAGGCCGATCTCGGCCGGATGATCCCGCATCAGCAGCAGGATCAGCGCCATGATCCCGAGCATGAATACCACGATCAGGCCGATGGCGGCGCGCCAGCCACTGGCCTCGGTGATGGCCGCCAGCAGCGGCTGGAACACCATCTGCCCGGTGGCCGTGCTGGCCGTCATCAGGCCCATCACCAGCCCGCGGCGCTGCGCGAACCAACGCGTCGCGACTGTGGCCCCCAGCACCAGAGCCGTCATGCCGGTGCCGATGCCCACCACCACGCCCCACAGCAGCAGCAACTGCCACAGCTGGGTCATGAAGAAGGACAGCAACAGGCCGCTGCAGATCAGCCCCAGCGCGAAAGCCACCACGGCGCGCACGCCGAAGTGGTTCATGAACGCCGCCGCGAAGGGTCCGAACAGGCCGAACAGCACCAGGCGGATGGCGATGGCGGTGGAGACCTGCTCGGTGGTCCAGCCGAACTCGGCCTGCAGCGGGGCGATCAGGATGCCGGCCGAACCCATGGCGGCGGCCGTGGCCAGCATGGTCAGGAAAGTGGTGGCTGCGACGATCCAGCCGTAGTGGATGCCGCGTGTCTGCAACCAGCAGGCAAGACGATGGGACAGCGGGGACTTCATCAGGAGGACTCCAGGAGGCGTATCAGGCGCTGGCCGTGAGTGTGGCAGGCAACGGCGGCAGCGGGCAATCCAGGGCCGCCGCCAGGGCACGGAAAATCTCCAGCTCCGCCACGGCCGCCACGCCATCGGCCATGATCAGCGCCGCGCAGGCCGTGAGGAATGCCGGCTTCTGCAGTGGCTTGAGGGCCGCAAGGGCATCCAGTGCCGCATTGACCTGCGGCAGACGCAGCTGCGCCAGGGGCGGCAGCGGCGCGTTCGGCAGACCAAGCCCGGTCACGACCTCGTCGAACAGGGCCTGTGCCTGCGGCGGGAGAGCGCCCTGCCGGGCAGGCGCGTCCTGTGGGCGATCCGCGCCGAGCCGCTGGACGAAGCCCAGCAGCAGCACCACCTCGGCTTGCAGCTGCTGCAGGCTGCGGTGGGCCGTGTGATGCAGACGACTGCGCGGCGCGAACACGCCATCCAGCTGTTGCAGCAGCACGCGCTGCAATACCCACTCCCACAGGCTGATGCGGCCATCGCTCTGGATCAGGGCCAGCAGCACCTCACGCAGGCCGGCGTACTGCGCCGGGCTGAGCTGGCGCAGGGCCGGCAGCGCCAGACTCAGCAGCGTCAGCCGCGCTTCTGGCCGGATCGTGCCGGTGGCGGCCAGCAGGCTCTGCAGCCCCTGCACTACGGCAGGATCCGCCTTGTCGGCGATGAGCCGCTGTTGCTGCGCCGCCTGCTCCGGCCGCGCGTCCAGCAACAACAGACACACCAGTGCACTGGCACTCGCCGGCTGATGCGCCGCCTGCAAGAGCGCTGGCGGCAGGCTGGCGAGCAGTTGGCGGGCCTGCTGCACATCGGCTTCACCTGGATTGCCGGCCTGTGCCAGCAAGGCGGCACTCACCGCCAGGGCGCTGTGAGCGGCCGCCTGCCCGGCGCCGGCAACAGCCTCGGTTGCCAGCGGCTCAGCCGGCGACGCGCGCGAGACCTCCTCGACCCGCAGCGCAGTGGCGGCCGAGAGCTCGAATCGCCCATCCCAGTCGGGCTCGATGCGACGAATGCGTTCCCCCAGCGGCGGGTGGGTGGCAAACAGGCTGCTGAAGCGCCGCGACAGCCCCTCGCTGAACAGGGCATGGCTGATTTCGGCGGCGGCAGGGTTGTCCAGCTGCGAGCCGGCCGCGCTGCCGCCGATGCGCTTGAGTGCCCCGGCGATGCCGGCCGGGTTGCGGGTGTACTGCACGGCCGAGGCATCAGCCAGGAATTCGCGCTGCCGGCTTACCGCCGCCTTGATCAGATTGCCGAAGAAGGTGCCCGCATAGCCGATCACCAGCAGGCCCAGCCCCACCACGGCGATATTGCCGCTGTCCTTGGAGCGCCGCCGCGTGTGCCGGGTGGAGCGCAACAGATACTCCCCCATGAGGCCGAGCACCAGAATGCCGTGCAGCACTCCGATGAGACGGATGTTCAGGCGCATGTCGCCATGCAGGATGTGGCTGAATTCGTGGGCGATGACGCCCTGCAGCTCGTCGCGGCTGAGGGTCTCGATGGCCCCCCGGGTGATGCCGATGACGGCATCGGAAGGCGCATAGCCCGCCGCGAAGGCATTGATGCCCGGCTCATCCAGTACGTACACCGGCGGCACCGGCGTACCGGCCGCGATGGCCATCTCCTCCACGACATTGAGGATGCGCTTCTCGTGGAACTCAGTGCTGCCCGGCAGCAGCAAGCGCCCCTGCAGCTGTTCGGCTACCCGCGCGCCGCCCCCGGCCAGACTCAGCACCTTGTACAGACTGCCGAAGGCCACCACCATCAGAATCGCCCCGCTCACCCAGGCGAACAGCGGCCAGTCGATGCGCTGGAACAGCGGCACATTGAGGGTGTCGGCAAACAGGCCTAGCCCGAACAGAATCAGCAGATTGGTGATGGCGATCAGACTCAGCAGCGCGAGCGAGAACAGCAGCACCAGGCGCGTGGTGTTGCGGCGGGCGACATCCTGCGAGCGGAAGAAGTCCATGGCAGTCCCTTCATGCAGCCGCGCGCGGCCTTAGAAAGACACCTTGGGCGCCGCCTGGATCTGCGCACTGTCAGCGAACTGCAGCAGCGTGGCGTCGGTGCCGTGCCCGAAGGCGCTGGCCAGCAGCACTGGCGGGAAGGACTGGCGATAGGTGTTGTAGGCCATCACCTGATCGTTGAAGGCCTGGCGGGCAAAGGCCACCTTGTTCTCGGTGCTGGTCAGCTCTTCGGACAGCTGCATCATGTTCTGGTTGGCTTTCAGATCGGGATAGGCCTCCATCACCACGTTCAGGCGTCCCAGCGCCGCGCCAAGAGCACCCTCCTTGCCGGACAGGTCGGTGATGGCCGCGGCACTGCCGGGATTGGCCGCCGCAGCAGCCAGCCCCGAGGCGGCGGCGTTGCGGGCCGCGATCACGGCTTCCAGCGTCTCGCGCTCGTGGGCCATGTAGGCCTTGGCGGTTTCCACCAGATTGGGAATCAGGTCGTAGCGGCGCTTGAGCTGCACCTCGATCTGGGCGAAGCCGTTCTGGAAGCGGTTGCGCAGGGCAACGAGCTGGTTGTAGATGCCAATGCCGTAAATGACGACAAGCGCGGCCAGGGCCAGGATGATGATCGTGGTGATGCTCATGGTGCGTCCTCATTGGGGGTGGGAGAGAGGGCTTGCCTGCGGATGGTACTCCGAATCCCGGGTCTTGTGCCCGGCAGTGGGCACGCCCGCTCGCTGGAAGTCGCGGAGTGGGCTGCGGCCGCCTGGACGGCGGCCACCGAGCCCCCAGGGATGGGTTCACGGCGTGTCTGCGAAGTGCGCCCCGACTCGCGGGCCTGCGACAAAGTCAGTTGCCGGGCAGCGCCAGCGCCACAATGCGCGCCGCTTCGCCGCGCGGGCTTATCGCCATCACCAGATACTGCTTGCCCTCGTGCATGTAGGTCATCGGCACCCCCGTGACAACCCCCGGCATGTCGAGCTTCGCGACAATCGCGCCAGTCGCCTTGTCATGGGCATGAAGGACATGCCGATGTCGAGATCATCGCGTCCCGGACCCCGACGCAGGCCTTGCTGCAGGTCCACCCAGCCGTGCTTGCCGAAGCTCTCGATCTCGCGACCGGTGCGCGCATCCAGTGCCACGAGGTAGTAGCCCGGGGTGATGGTGAAGAGGGTTTACTGGCCATTGTTGTCGTGCCAGGTCAGGCCCTTGCCAGAGCCCTTGCGCGGCGCGGCATCGAAGCGCTCGCCCTCGTCGGGACGCCACATCCACTGGATCTGGCCGGTGGCGGCATCCAGCGCAACGACGTTGCGCGTGGCACCGGCAGTCACATACATGCGGCCGTTGACCATCAGCGGCGTGGTGACGCTGGTGGACTCGCGTTCGGGGCCGAAGGCGCCGGCATCGAATTCCCAGGCGATTTCCAGTTCATCGACGTTCTCGGCGCTGATCTGATCCAGCGGGGCATAGCGCGTGGAGGCATTGCTGCCGTTGAAGGCTGTCCAGGCGAAGCTGTCGTCGCCCCCCTCGGTGGCAGCGGCGGGCGTGATGCTCGTGGCCAGCAGGGCGTCGGCGCTCAGCGTGTCCGGCAGCGCTACCGCGGCATTGCGCATCAGGAAAGCCGCCAGATCCATGTACTGGGCATTGCTGAGGGAGCCCGGAGTCTCGGCGGGCATGGTGGTGCGGATCAGCTCGTACAGCTCCCTCGCCGGCCGCCCGAGCCAGCGCGAATTGAGCCGCTCATGCATCTCGACGGGCACATGACAGTGGGAACACTCTTCCTCGAACGTTGCCTGGCCACGAACGACGTCGACTTCCTGCCCTGGCGCTGCCGTACCGGCGAGGCTCAGGACCAGGGCAACCAGGGCGGGAATGACTGACTTCACAGAGACTCTCCTTCTTCAGATGGCGACATGCCGATGAGCCGACAATGCCGCCAAGTGAATGAACTGCAGCTGAACTACTGCGAGCGCACGGAGGTCACGCGCGGGAGAGGCAGTGGAATCCCGATCAGATCAATATTTGTGCACTCAGTTCTCGCGCACGCAGCGCGGATCGCCAGCCTGGATGTTGCGAATCTGCTCGCGGGTCACGGGCAGCGGCGCACAGCCGTGATCGGTGCCACAAATCAGATCCCACTCCGGACGCGCCAGGTTGTGGCAGCCGAAACAATTGCCACCGCGGCTGTTGACCACTTCAGTCGTGCCACGCACGGCGATGCTGCTGCCTTCCGGGGAGACCTTCAGCTCGAAGAATTCCCAGTCATTGGTCGCCGGATTCCATCCTTCCTGATGCTTGACCATGACCTCCGAGGGAATCAGGGACACCACGGAACCTGGCGGAAACTTGCCGCCGGTCGGAGACTGGGCCACCGCCACAGTGGCATCGAGATTGCCCAGCAGGTTGTCGACAAAGTACTCGCCCACCTGCGTCATGGCAGTGAGACAGTCGAAGGAGGCATCGGACACCTCGATCTGCTTGCTGTTGTCGGCGGTCATGGCCTGGCCTGCCAGCAGCAGGGCAGCACCCGCCAGCAGTGTTCTGGTGAATTTCTTGTTGAGCATGGGAAGTCCTCGTCGCCGTGAGCGGACCTATTTCCGCCAGGGTGGCGGCATTGTCGCC
>Ga0255210_1000116_pt1 | contig 37912 bp, 29 predicted proteins | sample Miss_Yuk_RepA_8d_FD_188422 | JGI IMG/M metagenome (GOLD analysis project Ga0255210, IMG submission 188422) | Freshwater microbial communities from Mississippi River, Louisiana, United States - Miss_Yuk_RepA_8d | ecosystem: Environmental > Aquatic > Freshwater > River | place: USA: Louisiana...
GGGTTGAAGAAGAACACGGCGCAACTGCACACGCTGTTCGCGCTGTCGAACCTGTGGATGGCGCGGCGCCAATTGCTGGCAGCCAAGGCATGAGTGCGCCCGAAATGGGCAGCAAGTGGCTGTCCAGTCCCAAATCGGACCGGCTTGCGCTGCCAAAGAGCCGGAAGGCCGCGATTTCAGACGCAGGCTGCGCATCTACACCTCTGCCGGCGAATAAAGCAGACCTTCCCTAACGGACCGAGCCGGTGACGGTGGCGACTTCCGGCCACAGGACCGTCGGCCCTGGCGTGCCCGTGAGGCGGTCGACCTGCTCGCTCAGCCTGTCGAGCCGGTCGCCGTGCAGTTGCTCGATCGCCGCGCGGCGCAGCTTGAGGTTGGCCGTCAACTCGCCCGTGTCGATGGCGAGCGCGCGAGGCAGCACGGCAATGCCTGCCGGGCGTTCGTGCGGCGGCAGGGTGGTGACGGCGTCGCGCAGCCCGGCTTCCAGTGCCGCGCGGGCGTCCTGATCCTCGGGTATCGGCTCCGTCAGCGTGACCAGCGCGATCAAGACCTTGCGCCCGGCGCCGAACAGCACCGCCTGGTCGACGCCCGGCGCGGTGCGCAGCCCGGCTTCCACCGCGGCTGGCGCGATGCGCCGCCCGGTGGAGGTCTTGATCAGGTCGCCGGCCCGACCCGTCAGCCTGAGGTAGCCGTCGTCGTCGAACGCGCCCAGGTCGCCGGTGAGGTAGTAGCCCTCGGCATCCCGGCCGCTGTCTGGGGGCTCTCCCAGGTAGCCCGTGAACACGCCCGGGCCGCGCACCCTGACCATGCCGTCCTCGCGCAGCACCAGGTCGTTGCCGTGCAGCGGCCGGCCCACGGTGCCTGCGCGGCGGTCGTCGATCCGGTTCATGGCCATCGGCAGTACGTTCTCGCTCAGCCCGTAGGCCTCCAGCACCGGCCAGCCCAGTGCCTCCAGATCGCGCAGCACATGGAGCGACAACGGTGCCGAGCCCGACACCATGCAACGCAGCCGTCGGCCCATGACCGCGCGCACGCGCCGCAGCACCAGGGCCTCGGCGAGACGGTGCGCCAAGGCCAAGGTCCAGGGTACGCGCCTGCGGTCCAGCCGGAGATCGGTGGCGCGCCGCGCGACCGACCAGGCCGCCCGGGCGACCGCGCCGAGGAGGTGGGGCAGTTCCTGCAGGCGGTCACGGATGCCATCGTGCAACTTGTCGTAGAAGCGCGGCACACCGATGAACACGTCCGGCTCGACGGCGGCGACCGCGGCCATCACCTGGCGCGGGTCGGGCAGCAGGTAGGTGGCCGCGCCGTTGTTCATCGCAGCGAGGTTGACGACGCGCTGGAACAGGTTGGACAGCGGCAGCCAGCACAGCAGCCGGCTGCCCGGGCCGACGAACTGGAAGGCGTCGCAGATCGCGTCCACGGCCAGGCACAGCTGCGCATGGCTGTACGCGATGCCCTTGGGCGCGCCGGTGGTGCCGGAGGTGAAGATGATGGTTGCGGTGTCGCCCGGCCCGGCCGCGGGGGGCAAGGGGGTGCTCGCTGCGGCCTGGCTCAGGTCGCTGAGCGCGGGTGGGTGGCCTCCGCCGCCCGTGCCGCGCGCGTCCGGCCCGTCAAGCAGCAGGGCCCGACGTCTCCCATCCGTCGGGGCCAGGCGCTGCGCCAGCGCCGGCTGGTCGGTGATCAGCCCGGCGACCTCGGCCAGGTCCAGCATGGTGCCCAGGCGCTCGGGCAGGTCGTGCCCGTCCAGGGCCACGACGGCCACGCCCATGCCGAGGGCGGCATGGTGCACGACCTCCCAGTCCAGCGACACGGCCGCGATCAGCCCCAGCCGGTCGCCACGGCGCAAGCCCCAGGCCGCCAGTGCGCGCTGGGTCTGCTCGACGCGCTGGGCGAAGCCGTGCCAGTCCACCGGCGTCCAGCGCCCCGGTGCCTGCTCGGTGAGGAAGGCGGGCGTGTCGGGCGAGGCCGAGACGCGCCGGGCCAGGCGCTCACCCAGGGTGCTTGGCTGGTTCGGCGTCATGCGGAGCGCTGCGCCGCCCGTGCGGCCTTGACCGACAGGTAGTGCGCCAGCACGCGTGACAGGTACTGGTCGGGGTGCGGCACGGGCAGGCCGGCCTCGGCCAAGGTGCGGCGGGTGTCCGTGTTCTGGAACCCCTGCGATTCGGACAGGTACTCCAGCACCGGTGGCAGCGCCTTCAGCGCGCGCCGCGTCGGTGCGCCTGCCAAGGCGCCGATGATGGGGATCAGCGCCTCCAGCACCCCGCGCGACAGCGTCCGAAGCCGGGGCAGTTGACGGCCCTGGGACTGCCAGGCCGTGCGGACAGTCTGCTGCAGCTGCGGCAGGGGCAGGGCCAACTCGGGGCCGGAGCACAGGTGGAAGATCCGGCCCGCCGTCTCGGGTCGCCTGCTGGACCAGGCGATCGCCGCGGCGACCCAGTCCACCGGGATGATGTCGAGCCGGGTGTCGCCCAGCCTGGGCATGATGCCGAAGGTGCGTCCGCCCGACAGGAATTCGCACAAATGGTAGAAAACCTGGAAATGGATGACGCGTCCGGTCTGCGTGTCGCCAACCACCATGCTGGGGCGGTGCACGGTCAGCGGCAGATCCTTCGCCTCTTGCCACAGCACGCGTTCGGCCTCCGACTTCGCGGCCTCGTAGGTGTTGTGGAAGCTGCTGACCTCGGGCAGGGGCCGCTCCGGCATGTAGCCGGGTGTGCGGCCCCACACCCCGACGGTGCTCACGACCTCCACTTTCCGGAGGCTGCCCTGCCGCGCGGCCGCGTGCGCCAGGTCGAGCAGGGTGCGCGTGGGGACGACGGCGGTTTGACGTGCCTCGTCGGGCGACATGTTGAGTTTGACGCTGGCCGCGCAGTGGATCAGGTGCGTGCTGCGCTCGGTCAAGGCTTGCCAACTGGCGGCGGACAGGCCGAATCGCGGCTCGCTGATGTCGCCGCGGACGAACTGCAGCCGCCCCGCGCGCGGATCGTCGGCGGGCCAGCCCCAGTAGGCCAGGGCCTCCTGCCGCCTCCGCGCCAGATCGGCATCGTCACGGGCGCGCACCAGCAGGTGCACCGCCTCTGGGTCGGCCGTGCTGAGCAGTTCGGGCACCAGCGCGCTGCCGATCGTGCCGGTCGCGCCGGTCACAAAGTAGCGGCTCACGCCCCGCCTCCGGTCGAATCGCCATGCCGCAAGGGCATGCCGTAGCGGCCCGGTGCGATGACATTCTGGGGATCCACCGCCAGCTTCAGCTTCGCCAGAAAGTCGGCGGCCACGGGGTTGTCGTCCATCGCCTGGGCCATGCTGATGCTCGTCGCGCGGTAGGGCGGATAGCCTTCGCGCATGTAGGTGCTGCGCGCTTCCTCGTACCACGCCAGCGCACGCGCGGCTTCCTTCGGATCGTGCCGGTCGTAGAACACGCCCACGAGCAGGAACATCGACCGCGGACTCTCGACGATCACCTCGACGAAGAAATCGAACTCGTGGCGCTCGAAGATGTCGCGCGTCAGGTCCAGGGCGCGGGTGACGTGCTTTCCGGTGAACGGCACGACCGGCCCGATCCAGACGAAGCCGCAGCCGTCGCGGGCGGGGTCGATGTCCTGGGCCGGCTTCTGGTCGTGCGAGCGGAAGTAGGCCTGCCGTACGAACTCGTCCGTCGGGATGCCGCGGTACAGGTTGATCGCCGGCACCATCACGTCGGTGAACTCGGGCGACTTCCCCAGCAGCCGGTTGACCCAGGGCGCCACCCGGCGCACCAGGGATCCGTACCAGTCGTCGCGGACCGCGGCGCCGATGAACTGGACCATGCCATAGCGGCCGAGCACGCGGCGCAGCCGACGCTTCTGGAACCGCACCTCCTCGCGGCTGCCGTACACACCGGCGCCGAAGGTCCAGGCCGCCACCCCGTGCTGGCGGCGCCAGAGGGCGGCGGCGGCCTGGCTCAGGTGGCGTCGCCCCTCCAGCAGTTCCTTTGGATACTGCGAGAGGATGCACATCATGGCGAAGTCGTTGGCCAGGTGCGGGTGCGAGCGCAGGGCGCCGCTCATCACCAGTTCGCGTAATTCATCGATGAACTCGCCAAGCCGCTCCGGCCCGGCCTTGTATTCGAAGGCTGCGAAGTCGAACACCTCCGGCGCGGGCATCAGCCACACGCCGGCCCGCACGACCACGCCGAGGTTCGACTGGCCGAACAGCCCGTCCAGATACGGCCCCACGCCCCACTTGTAGAGGTGCCGGACGTGGTTGCGGCCGGTCGGACCGCCGCCGGTCTCCAACAGTCGGCCATCGGGCAGCACGACATCCATGCCGCAGAGGGCGCCAAAGTGGTCGGCCATCGGCGTCAGTCCGCGGCCCTTGTCCAGTGCGTTACCCAGCACGCTCGCGTACTGCGTCGTCCCGGCGCAGTCAGCCCAAAGACGTGAGCCGGTCTTCTTCAGGTGCTCGTTGAGCTGACGGTACGTGACACCGGGCTCGACGACGGCGTATCCGAGCTCTTCGTCGACATGGACGATCTGGTCCATGCGCTCCAGGATCATCGTGATCCCGCCGGGGTACACCGCCGTGCGCTCGCCGTAGCCCCAGTTCTTGCCAGTGCTGACCGGCCAGACCGGAACGTCGGCTGCCTGCGCCGCCCGAACGGTGGCTTGCACCTGTTCAATCGACTTCGGGTAGACGACGGCCGCAGCGGCCTGTCGGTAGGGGATGGTGGTGCGCGTCACGCGTTCGACGTCATCCGCGTCGGTCACCACGGCGTCGGGGCCGAGGGCCGATTGCAGTTCTAGCTTCAGTCGTTCTGCGATCGGGGCGCTGGTCACGATGAGGTACCTTCGGAGCGTGGTGGTGGAGTGGGCCGCGTTGCCCCACGTGGCCGGCAGATGCTGTCGCCACCACGCGCCGCGGGCGGGCGAGCCTTGCTCAGGGGGTGGCGGTCCGGGGCAGCGTATCCGATGCAACGCAGGGGCATTGCCGAGATTTGGCCGTCCATTCGCCGGCTTCCGCTGGGCATCCGCCTGCGATGCGAGATATGCCGAGTGACGTACCGGAGGGGCCCCCTAGTCTTCGGGGTGACGATGCCTGCGGGCGCGTCGTCACCTCCCGTGAAAAATGCGGCTTTCGCTCGGGCGCGATGCTGTGCCCGTGGGCGGTGGCGACAAACCGCTGTGCGATCATTATGCGTGGGGCTGGGGCGCGTGCCCCGTCCTTCTCGTGGCTTGGGTCCTCCCGGGCGCCAAGCATGTCCGGCTGCCAGTCGCGCCCCAAATCGGCCGGACCCACTGAATCACCAGGAGCCAAGTGTCATGAAGCGTCATCCCCAGGCCGTTGTTAGGAGGGCCCTCCGGGTCGCATTGGCAGCCGGGGTGCTGACTCTGGTGGGTTGCTCCAGTGCGCCGGTTCATCCTCCGGCGCCGGCGGTTTCTGGTGTCCAGGACTACAACTACATCATCGGTGCGGGCGATTCGCTGAACATCGTCGTGTGGCGGAATCCCGAGCTCTCGATGTCGGTGCCCGTCAGGCCGGATGGCAAGGTGGCTGCGCCCCTGGTGGATGAGGTCATGGCGCAAGGGCGCACATCCACGCAACTGGCGCGGGACATCGAGTTGCAGCTGTCCAAGTATGTTCGTGACCCGGTGGTCACTGTCATGGTGAATGGCTTCGTCGGTCCGTACAGTGAGCAGATTCGTGTGGTGGGTGAGGCTGCCAAGCCGCAGTTCTTGAACTACAAGAAGAACATGACCCTGCTCGACGTGATGATCGCCGTGGGCGGGTTGACGGACTTTGCCGCGGGCAACAGCGCCACGGTGCTGCGCACTGCCGAGGGGAACAAGCAGTATTCGGTGCGGGTGAAGGACCTCATCAAGCGGGGTGATGTGTCTGCCAATGTCGAGATGCGGCCCGGTGACATCCTGATCATCCCGCAGAGCGTCTTCTGACGCTGCGCCACGCCCCTGCGCGACCTCGGGTCGCTGGCCTCTTCGCCTTTGGACGACGATGGAAGAACTGATCAGTCAAGTCACCTCGGTGTTGCGGGGGATGTGGAAGTTCCGCTGGGCGGCGCTGGCGGTGACCTGGGTGGTCGCGCTGGCTGGCGCGGTCGTGGTGTTCCGCATCCCTGATCGCTTCGAGGCCAGTGCGCGCATCTTCGTCGACACCCAGTCCATCCTGAAGCCGCTGATGTCGGGCTTGGCCGTGCAGCCGAACATCGACCAGCAGGTCGCGATGCTCAGTCGCACCCTGATCAGCCGGCCGAACATCGAAAAGCTGGTGCGCATGGCCGACCTGGACCTCAAGAGCACCACCAAGCCTCAGCAGGAGGCGTTGGTCGAGCGCTTGATGAAGGAGGTCAAGATCCAGAGCACGGGGCGCGACAACCTGTACACGCTGGGCTTCGCCGACGAGGACAAGGACAAGGCCAAACGGGTGGTGCAGTCCATGGTGTCGATCTTTGTCGAGTCCAGTCTGGGCGCCAGCCGCAAGGACACCGACTCGGCCAAGGTCTTCCTGGACGAGCAGATCAAGAACCACGAGGCCAAGCTGGCCGAGGCCGAGGCGCGGCTGAAGGAATTCAAGATCCGCAACCTGGACATGCAGTTCGGCGAGGGCAAGGACAGTGCCAGCCGGATCGCCGAACTGGGCCGGCAGTTGGAGGCGGCCAAGCTGGAACTGCGCGAGGCCGAGCAGGCCCGCGACTCGGCCAAGAAGCAGTTCGAAGCCGAGCGATCGATGGCGCCGGGTGGCGCCGCGGCGTCCGCGGTCGAACTGCCGACCACGTTTCCGACGCCCGAGATCGACGCACGCCTGGACACCCAGCGGCGCGCCCTGGACGCGCTCCTGCAGCGCTTCACCGAACAGCATCCCGACGTCGTGAACACGCGGCGGCTCATCAAGGAGCTTGAAGAGCAGAAGCGCAAGGAGGTGGCCGAGTTGCGCAAGGCGGCGGCCACCACCGGGGCACCGCAGGGGGTCGGCAACATGGCCGCCAACTACGCGGCGCAGGAAATGGCGCGGATGATGGCCACTTTCGAGGTGCAGGTGGCGTCCTTGAAGACGCGGGTCGAGGAGTTCCGGTCCCGTTTCGAGCAGGCGCGGTCCCAGTTGCGCGTTGCGCCGCAGATCGAAGCCGAGGCCGCCCAGCTGAACCGCGACTACGGGATCATCAAGAAGAACTACGAGGACTTGGTGGCGCGTCGTCAGTCGGCCACGATGTCCGGTGATCTGGAGATGGCCGCGGGCATGGTGGATTTCCGGTTGATCGATCCGCCCCGCGTGTCGCCGCGGCCGGTGTCGCCGAACCGCTTGCTGCTGCTGCCGGTCGCGTTGCTGGTGGCGCTGGGCGCCGGACTGTTCACTGCCTTCGCCGCCAGCCAGCTGAGGCCGGTCTACCACGATGCCGTCGACCTGCGCGCGAAGACCGGGGTGCCTTTGCTCGGCGTGGTCTCGATGGTCCTCAGCGATGCGGAGCGCAAGCGCGAACGCGCCAACCGGCTGCGCTTCATGGCCGGCAGCGGCGGGCTGCTGGCCACCTTCCTGGTGGCCATGGTCACCGTCTCCATCCTCGCGGCACGCCAGTTGGGTTGAACAGCATGAGCAGTCTGATCGAGCAAGCGGCGCAGCGTCTGGCCCAGATCCGCGAGGCAGGCATTGCCCTGCCTGGAGATCCCGTGGTTCCTGAGGCAGCGGTTGCGTCGGACGCCGCCAGCCCGGCGGCCCCACGCGTCGAGCCCGCGCCAGTACCTCAAGCGGCTACGGTGACCTCCAAGGAGGTCCTGCTGGATCTGGCAGCCCTGACCGCCGAGAGCTACCTGGTGCCCTCGGCGCCGCGGTCGCACATGGGCGACCAGTACCGGGTGATCAAGCGTCCGCTGATCGCCAATGCCACCGGCAAGGGGTCGGCGCGGGTGCACCATGGCAACCTGATCATGGTCACCAGCGCGATGCCTGGCGAAGGCAAGAGCTTCACGGCGATCAACCTGGCGATGAGCATCGCCGCCGAACTCGACCACACGGTGATGCTGGTCGATGCCGACGTGGCGCGGCCGTCGATGCTGAAGAAGCTGGGCCTGCCCGAGGCGCCGGGGCTGCTGGACGTGCTGGAGGGCAAGTTGGAGCTGAGCGACGTCCTGTTGCGCACCAACATCGACAAGCTCACGCTGCTGCCCAGTGGCCGCCCCCATCCCAAGTCGACCGAGCTGTTGGCCAGCGACGCGATGCGCGCGCTGCTCAACGACATGGCCTCGCGCTATCCCGACCGCATCATCATCTTCGACTCGCCGCCGCTGCTGCTGACCACCGAGTCGCGCGTGCTGGCCACGCAGATGGGACAGGTCGTGATGGTCGTGCATGCCGGCAAGACCCTGCAAGCCGACGTCATGCACGCGCTGTCGACGATCGAGGCCTGTCCGATCCGCCTGATGCTGTTGAACAAGGCGCGGACCGACAGCCGCGGGGCCTATGGCTACGGCTATGGGTACGGCTACGGTTACGGTTACGGTTACGGCGAAGGTGCCGATGCGGGCGCTGGCTCTGCGAGTGCGGCTCCTGCGCAGGGTGTGGCGGGAGCGCAGTCGTGAGTTGTGCACGCGCCGACGGGCGCGTGGTCTCGCGCCTTGGCGCCTGTGCCGTGGCGGCGCTGGGAGCGGTGGGGGCCATGCCTGCCGCCGCCGCGCAAGGACTGAGGATCGCGCCGACGGTGTCGGTGTCCGAAACAGTCACCAACAACGACATCGCTGCGCCCCATGGCCGGTCAGAGGCGATCACCCAGTTGTCCGCCGGGTTGGTGGCAGGCATGCAGTCTGCACGCACGCAGGCCAGTGTCGACTATGCGCTGTCGGCGCTGTTCCATGCGCGCGACACGGGGCGCAACACCTCGCAGAACACCCTGAGCGCATCGTTGCGGTCGGAGTGGTACGAGCGCCAGGGCTTCCTGACGGCCTCGGCCAGCATTCGGCAGGGTGCCGTGTCGGCGTTCGGAGCCCAGCCCGGGCTCTCGACGCTGCCGAGTGCCAACGTCACCGAGGTGCGCAGTCTCCAAGCTGCTCCCCGCTGGGAGGGGTTTCTTGGCCCCCATCTGCGCTTTGGCGTGAACGCCGCGGCAGGTTTGACCGACGCCAAGAACACGGATACGGGCGACAGTTCTAACTCCGCCCTGGGGATTCGCTTGTCACCGGCTCGTCCTGGGCCCCTGGGCTGGTCGGTGATCGCATCGCGCAACCACTCGGGGTTCGACGCGGGCAAGGGCAGTGGCAGCAGCCGTGTCTTTGCGACGGCGAGCTATCCATTGATCGACCTGGACCTGAGGTTGTCGGGGTCGGCGGGCTGGGAGCGGTCCGATGTGGCCTCCTCGCAAGGTCAGTCCGGCACGACGTACGGCTTGGGGTTCGACTGGACGCCATCCCCGCGGACGCAAGTGTCGGCGAACTGGGACAAGCGGGCCTTCGGCGAAACCTACCGCTTGGCCGCGAGCTACCGGACGCCGCTGACGGTCTGGAGCCTGAACGGCTCCCGCGCGCTGACCGACACCGGCAGCAGCTTGCTGGCCGGGGCACGCGCGGCGCTGTTCAATCTCTACTTTTCCGACCCGCGCTTCGTGGCCCTGGCGGCAGACCCTGTCCAGCGCACCGCGCTGGTCGAGGCGTTCATCGACGCCTTGCCGCAGTCCGCGCTGTCGGATGCCGGATTTCTGCGTTCAAGCGCCACCCTGGACCAGCAGGCATCGCTGTCCGCGGCGATGCGACTGCAGCGCGGTTCCGTGACGGTGACCCACTCCAGGACCAACAGCCGGCGTGCGGACGCCGGTGCAGCCGCCTCTGACGACCTGGCCTCCTCGTCCAACGTGCGGGTGCGCAGTTCATCGGTGGCGTGGTCGCATCGGTTGACGCCCCAGATGTCGGCGACCATGCTCATCTCGCAGCAGTCCGGTGCCGGGCAGGCGGCGAGCCAATCCAATGACCAGCGCAGCTACAGCCTCCAGTTCTCCGGCGCTCTGGGCGAGGGCGCTTCGTGGACGCTGGCGCTTCGGCGCGTTCTCCACGACGCAGCCGTGCAGGCGTACGGCGAAAGCGTGCTGACTGCCAAGCTGGCTTACCGCTTCTGAGCCATGTACGAATCCTTCTACGGGCTCACGAGCAAGCCCTTCCAGCTCAACCCCGATCCCAGCTTCTACTTCGGCAGCAAGCAGCATCGGCGGGCCAAGGCCTACCTGGACTACGGGGTCTCGCGCAACGAGGGCTTCATCGTCATCACCGGCGAGATCGGCGCGGGCAAGACCACGCTGCTGCGCGCGCTGATCGAGGGCCTGCACGGCAGCAATGTCGTCGTCGGGCACCTGGTGACCACCCAGCTCGGCGCCGAGGACACGCTGCGCATGGTCGGCGCGTCCTTCGGCTTCAAGGTCAAGGACGTGCCCAAGTCCGAGCTGCTGATCACGCTGGAGGCCTTCCTCATCAGCCAGACCAGCAAGGGCAAGCGCTGCCTGCTCATCGTCGACGAGGCGCAGAACCTGACGCCCAAGGCGGTGGAGGAGCTGCGCATGCTGTCGAACTTCCAGTTCGGCAACCAGGCGCTGATGCAGAGCTTCCTGGTCGGCCAGCCCGAGTTCCGCGAGATCCTGCAACGCCCCGAGATGGAGCAGTTCCGCCAGCGCGTGGCGGCCACCTGCCACATCGGCCCGCTGGACCAGGAGGAGACCCAGCACTACATCGAACACCGGCTGAAGTGCGCCGGCGCCACCGGCAAGCCCAGCTTCGACCCGGCGGTGTTCGAGGTCATCTACCAGGCCAGCGGCGGCATCCCGCGGCGCATCAACTCGATCGCCGACCGCTTGTTGCTGGCCGGCTTCCTGGCCGGCAAGACGCACCTGGAGAAGTCCGACATCGACGAGGTCGTCAAGGAGTTCGAGCAGGAAGCCGCGGTGCCGCCGCGCAAGCCGGTGGTGGCCGACAGCCAGGTCGGCGAGCTGGCGGCGACCGGCCCGTCCACGGTGTCCGGTGTCGATGTGGACCTGGACAAGCTGCAGCTCGACCCGGCCGCCGCCGGCGTGATGTCGCGCCAGCTCAACCGTCTGGCCGCCGAACAGCGCGGTGACCAGATCCAGCGCCTGGAGCGCGGCCTGCTGCGCCTGGAGCGCACCAACCTGCAGATCCTGGCGATGCTGCAGCAGCTGGTCAGCGCCGTGAAGAAGCCGACCGACGAAGGACCGAAGTGATCGATTCCAAAGACGCGGCCGTGCCGCGCACCGGCCCGGTGATGTGCGTCGTCGGCGCGCGGCCCAACTTCATGAAGATGGCGCCAATCCTGCGGGCGCTGGCCGCGCACCAGCCGCCGATCCCGGCCCTGCTGGTGCACACCGGCCAGCACTACGACCAGGGCATGAGCCACCAGCTGTTCGAGGACCTGGGCCTGCCGCGGCCCGACCTGAACCTGGAGGTCGGCTCGGGCAGCCACGCGGTGCAGACGGCCGAGGTGATGAAGCGCTTCGAGCCGGCGCTGGACGAGCACCGGCCGGCCTGCGTGCTGGTGGTGGGCGACGTCAACTCCACGCTGGCCTGCACCCTGGTCGCGGTCAAGAAGAGCGTCCCGGTGGTCCACGTGGAGGCGGGCCTGCGCAGCTGGGACCGCAAGATGCCCGAGGAGATCAACCGTGTGCTGACCGACCAGGTCGCCGATCGCCTCTACACCACCGAGCGCAGTGCGCTGGACAACCTGCTGCGCGAGGGCATCGCGGCCGAGCGGGTGTGCTTTGCCGGCAACGTGATGATCGACTCGCTGGTGGCCAACAAGCCGCACGCGCGGCCCACCGCCGACACCTTGCGCGCCCACGGCCTGGACCCGGCGCTGATCGACCACCCGCTGGGCTACGGCGTGGTCACGCTGCACCGCCCGTCCAACGTCGACGATGCCGACACGCTGCGCGCCCTGCTGAGCGTGCTGGGCGAGGTGGCGCAGCGCCTGCCGCTGGTCTTCGCGCTGCACCCGCGCACGCGCAACCACATCGATCGCTTTGGATTGGGCGGCCTGATCGACCCGCAGCGCATGGCGCTGCTGCCGCCGCAGGGCTACCTGGAGATGCTGGGCCTGCTGCGCGACGCGACCCTGGTGCTGACCGACTCCGGCGGTCTGCAGGAGGAGACCACCGCGCTGGGCGTGCCCTGCCTGACGCTGCGCGAGAACACCGAGCGCCCGATCACGGCCGAGCAGGGCACCAACACGCTGGTGGGCCGCGACCCCGTGGCGATCCGCCAGGGCGTCGACGAGATCCTGCGCGGGGTCGGCAAGCGCGGCCGCGTGCCGGAGCTGTGGGACGGCCGTGCCGCCGAGCGCATCGCCGCCGACCTGCACGCCTGGCTGCAGGCCGGCGCGCCCTGAAGTCGCCGCATCACCCCTCGAAGCCCCCCCGCATGCTCGCCCCCGCGATCACCAATGCGCTGACCATCGACGTCGAGGACTACTTCCAGGTCTCGGCGATGGCCCCCTACATCCGCCGCGACGAGTGGGACCGGCGCGAGTGCCGGGTCGAGCGCAACGTCGACCGCATCCTGGCGCTGCTGGATGCGCGTGGCACCCGTGCCACCTTCTTCACGCTGGGCTGGGTGGCCGAGCGCTACCCGCAGCTGGTGCGCCGCATCGTCGCCGGCGGCCACGAACTGGCCAGCCACGGCCATGGCCACGAGCGCGCCAGCGACCTGGACCGCACGGCGTTCCGCGCCGACATCGTGCGCGCCAAGCGCGTGCTGGAGGACGTGGGCGGCGTCCCGGTGCAGGGCTACCGTGCGCCCAGCTTCTCGATCGGCCACGGCAACCTGTGGGCCTTCGATGCGCTGGCCGAGACCGGACACCGCTACAGCTCCAGCATTTACCCGATCCGCCACGACCACTACGGCATGCCGGATGCGCCGCGCTTCGCGCACCCGCGTGCCGAGGGCCTGCTGGAGATCCCGGTGACCACGCTGCGGCTGCAGGGGCGCAACCTGCCGTCGTCCGGCGGTGGTTACTTCCGCCTGCTGCCCTACGCGCTGTCGCGCTGGATGATCCGCCGCGTCAACGCCGACGACCGCATGCCGGCGATCTTCTACTTCCACCCCTGGGAAATCGATCACGACCAGCCGCGCGTCGCGGGCATCGACCTGAAGACAAGGTTCCGCCACTACGTCAACATCGGGCGCATGGAGCAGCGCCTGCAGGCCCTGCTGCAGGACTTCCGCTGGGGCCGCATGGACGAGATCTTCCTGGGCTCCGATGCCGTGGCCGGCAGCCCGGCCGTGCAACGAGCCCATTGAACCCGTGATCCAGATCCATCGGCTGTCCGCGCAGGATGCCCAGGCCGGCGCGCGCTGGGATGCGTTCGTGCTGGCCAGCCCGCAGGCCACTTTCTTCCACCGTGCCGGCTGGCAGCGGGTGATCGAACGTGTCTGGCGCCACCCGACCTTCTTCCTCTACGCCGAGCGCGATGGCCGCATCGCCGGCGTGCTGCCGCTGGCCCAGGTCAAGAGCCGGCTGTTCGGCCATGCCCTGGTCGGACTGCCCTTCGCCGTCTACGGCGGCGTGGCCGCCGACGACGAGGAGGCTGCCACCGCGCTGGAGGCCGAGGCCCAGCGGCTGGCGCAATCGCTGGGCGTGGAGCACCTCGAACTGCGCCACATGGCGCGCCGCCATGCCGACTGGCCGGTGCAGGACCAGCTCTACGTGACCTTCCGCAAGCCCATCCTGCCCGACGAGGAGGCCAACCTGCTGGCCATCCCGCGCAAGCAGCGGGCGATGGTGCGCAAGGGCATCAAGAACGGGTTGCGCAGCGAGATCGACCCCGGCGTCGACCGCTTCTTTGCGCTGTTCGCCGACAACGTGCACCGGCACGGCACGCCAGCCATGCCCAAGCGCTGGTTCCAGGCGCTGCGCGACGAGTTCGGCGACGACTGCGAGGTGCTCACCGTCGTCTCGGCCGAGGGCAAGCCGCTGAGCAGCGTGCTCAGCTTCTACTTCCGCGACGAGGTCCTGCCCTACTACGCGGGCGACGACGAGGCCGCCCGCGACTACGCCGCCAACGACTTCAAGTACTGGGAGCTGATGCGCCGCGCCTGCGCCCGGGGTGTCACCCTGTTCGACTACGGCCGCAGCAAGGTCGGCACCGGCCCCTACGCGTTCAAGAAGAACTGGGGCTTCGAGCCCACGCCGCTGCCCTACGAGTACCGCCTTTACAAGCGCGACGCGATCCCCCAGAACAACCCGAACAACGCGAAGTACCAGCTGCTGATTGCCACCTGGCGGCGGCTGCCCATCGGCGTGGCCAACTGGCTGGGGCCCTTCGTCGTGCGCAGCCTGGGTTGAGGTGGCCGCCGAGATGGCCAAGCTGCTGTACCTGGTGCACCGCCTGCCCTACCCGCCCAACAAGGGCGACAAGGTGCGCTCGTACCACCTGCTGAAGCATCTGGTGGCCCAGGGGCATGAGGTGCACCTGGGCACTTTCGTCGACGATCCGGACGACCTGCGCCACATCGACACCGTGCGGGGCCTGTGCGCCGCACTGCACGTGGCCCGGCTGGCGCCGCGCCAGGCGCGGGTGGCCAGCCTGCTGGGCCTGGCCACCGGCGAGGCGCTGACCCTGCGCTACTACCGCGACGCCGGCTTGCAGCGCTGGGTCGACCACAGCCTGGCGCGGGGCGGTTTCGACGGCGCCGTGGTCTTCTCGTCCTCGATGGCGCCCTACGTGGCCGGGCGCGCGGACCTGCCGATGCTGGTCGACCTGGTCGACGTGGACTCGGCCAAGTGGTCGGCCTACGCCGCGAACCACCGCTGGCCCATGTCCTGGCTCTACCGCCGGGAGGGTGAGCGGCTGCTGGCCTACGAACGCGCGGTCGTGGCGCGTGCCGCCGCGGCCTTCCTGGTCACCGACAAGGAAGTGGCGCTGTTCGAGGGCCTGGCGCCCGAGGTCCGCGGCCGGGTGGCGGCGCTGGGCAACGGTGTCGACGCCGACTTCTTCGCGCCCGATCCGGCGCGCGCCTCGCCCTTTGCCGCCGACGAGCCCGCGCTGGTGTTCACCGGCGCGATGGACTACTGGCCCAACGTCGATGCGGTGACCTGGTTCGCCCGCGACGTGCTGCCGGCCCTGCGCCAGCGCTGGCCCCGGCTGCGCCTGCACATCGTCGGCCGCGCACCGACGCCGGCGGTGCAGGCCCTGGCGGGCGACGCCGTGGTCGTGACCGGCACCGTGCCGGATGTGCGACCCTACCTGCAGCATGCCGCGGTGGTGGTGGCCCCGCTGCGCTTGGCGCGAGGCGTGCAGAACAAGATCCTGGAGGCGATGGCCATGGCCCGCCCGGTGGTGGCGGCGGCCACCTGCGTGGACGCGCTGACGGCGGTCGGCGGCAACAGCCTGCTGGCCGCCGAGGACGCCGCGGCCTACCAGGCCCAGATCGACCATCTGCTGAGCCACCCGGGCCTGGGCGAGCGCATCGGCCAGGCCGCGCGCCACTGCGTGGTGGCGCACTACCACTGGACCGCTTGCCTGGCCGGGCTGGACCGCGCCCTGGTCCGCCTGGCCCGTCCGGCCTGAACTGCCGACACCCCGCTCATGAACACCCTGGCCCTGCCTTCGATCGCCGTGCCGCCGCCCTGGCGGCGTCCCCTGCTGCTGTTGCTGGCGGTGCTGGTGCTGGTGTTGGCTGCCTACTGGCCGACGGCGGCCACCATGGTCGGCATCTGGTACCGGTCCGACAATTTCGCCCACGCCTTCGTCGTGCCGCCGATCGCGCTGTGGCTGATCTGGCGACGCCGGGCAGCGCTGGCTCGGCTGCCCGTGCGGCCACAGCCGGCGGTCGCCCTCGGCATGCTGCTGCTGGCGCTGGCATGGGCGCTGGGGGACCTGGTGGCGGTCAACGTGGTGACCCAGTTCGCCCTCGTCGGCATGCTGGTGGCCGCCGTGCCGGCCACGCTGGGTTGGCCGGTGACCCGCGAGCTTGCCTTCCCGTTGGCCTTCCTGTTCTTCGCCGTGCCCTTCGGCGAGTTCATGACGCCCTGGCTGATGCAGTACACCGCCGACTTCGCGGTCGCGGCGCTTCGCGCCAGCGGCGTGCCGGTGTACCGCGAGGGCCTGAAGTTCGTCATCCCGACGGGTCATTGGTCGGTGGTCGAGGAGTGCAGCGGCATCCGCTACCTGATGGCCTCGGCGATGGTCGGTTCCTTGTTCGCCTACCTCAACTACCGCAGCTGGTGGCGTCGGGCTGCCTTCATGGTGGCGGCCTTGGCCATGCCCGTGCTGGCCAACTGGGTGCGCGCCTACCTGATCGTGATGCTGGGCCACCTGTCGGGCAACAAGCTGGCGGCGGGGGTGGACCACATCCTCTACGGCTGGCTGTTCTTTGGCATCGTGATCATGACGATGTTCTTTGTCGGCGCCCGCTGGGCCGAGGACCAGGACCCGTCCGATGGTCCGGCCTCGCCCAATGGCCGCAGCGGCGACGACGCCACGGCGGGGCGCTGGGCTTCGGGCTTCGCCGTGGCGGCCCTGGCTTGCCTGCTGCCGGTCGCTGCGCTGCGCGCCGGCCTGGGTGATGCCGGCGCGACGGCGTCCCCGACGGTGTTGCGACTGCCCGATCTGGCGGGAACGCGTTGGGCCGAGGCCTCGCCCAGCCTGCCCGAACTGGTGCCGAAGTTCGTCGGTGCGCAGGCGCTGGCCACCCGCTTGCACGGACAGGGGGCGGACCAGGTCGGCCTTCAGGTCGCCTGGTACGGCCCGCAGCGCGAGGATGCCAAGCTGGTCAGCTCGGTCAACGTGCTGGTGCGTGCCAACGACCCCGATTGGAACCTCATGGGAACCGGTCGGCACACCCGTGCTGCCCGCGTGGGGCCGCAGGCCGTGCGCGAGACCCATCTGCTCGGCCCGGCACCGCAGGCCGGCGGCGTGCGGCCGCCCGTCCTGGTCTGGCAGTTCTACTGGATCGACGGCCGGCTGACGGCCAGTGACCTGGAGGCCAAGCTCCTCCAGGCCTGGCTGCGGTTGCGCGGACACAGCGAGGCGGGCGCCCTGGTGCTGGTTTATGCCCTGGATCGGGGTGATGGCGTGGCGCGCCTTGATGGCTTCCTGACGGAGACCTTCCCGGCACTGGATGCCGCCTTGCGCGCAATGCGCACGCCCGCTGTCACGCCCGGCGGGCAGAATTGAGTTTCTTCTAGGTACGAGGTGAGGTCATGTCGACGGTTGCAGTCATTGGTCTTGGATACGTGGGCTTGCCCCTGGTTGTGGAGTTCGGCAAGCACGGCCGCACCATCGGCTTCGACATCCACGAGGGCAAGGTCGCGGCCTGCAAGGCCGGCACCGACCCCTCGCGCGAGCTGAGCGATGCGCAGATGGCCGCGGCCCCGCTGGCCGAGTACACCAGCGACCCGACCGCACTGGCCGAGGCCGACGTCATCATAGTGGCGGTGCCCACGCCGGTCGACGAGGCCCACATCCCGGACTTCAAGCCGCTGATCGGCGCCAGCACCAGCGCCGGACGCCACATGAAGCGCGGCGCCATCGTGGTCTACGAGTCCACCGTCTACCCGGGCGCCACCGAGGAGGTGTGCATCCCGGTGCTGGAGCGCGAATCGGGCCTGAAGTGGAAGCAGGACTTCTTCGTCGGCTACAGCCCCGAGCGCATCAACCCGGGCGACAAGGAACACACGCTGACCAAGATCCTGAAGATCGTCAGCGGCGACACCCCGCAGACGCTGGAGACCGTGGCCAGGCTCTACGAGCGCATCGTCGAGCCCGGCGTGCACCGCGCCAGCAGCATCAAGGCCGCCGAGGCGGCCAAGGTCATCGAGAACACCCAGCGCGACCTGAACATCGCGCTGATGAACGAGCTGGCCATCATCTTCGACAAGCTGGGCATCGACACCAGCGAGGTGCTGGAGGCCGCCGGCACCAAGTGGAACTTCCTGAAGTTCAAGCCCGGCCTGGTGGGCGGCCACTGCATCGGCGTGGACCCGTACTACCTGACGCACAAGGCCGACATGCTGGGCTACCACCCGCAGGTCATCCTGGCCGGCCGGCGCATCAACGACGGCATGGGCAAGTTCATTGCCGAGCAGACCATCAAGCACATGATCGCCAGCGGCAGCTACATCAAGGGCGCCAAGGTCAACGTGCTGGGGCTGACCTTCAAGGAGAACTGCGGCGACCTGCGCAACAGCAAGGTCATCGACATCATCCACGAGCTGGAAAGCTACGGTGTCGACGTCTTCGTCACCGACGCGCAGGCCGACCCGGAGGAGGCCATGCACGAGTACGGCGTGCGTCTGCTGCCCTTCGAGGACCTGCCGCGCGCCGACGCCATCGTCGCCGCGGTCTCGCACCGCGAATACGCCGCACTGTCGGTCGACGACCTGGGGCGCAAGCTGGTCAAGGGAGGGGCGTTCATCGACGTCAAGGCGGCCTTCGACGCGCAGGCCTTGACCGGGGCCGGCTACCGCCTGTGGCGCTTGTGAGCACGCGCCTTCGCCGCGCGGTCTGACATGCCGACGAGCGGTGTGCGCGACGGGCGCCCGCTGGTGCTGCACCTGGTCTACCGGTTCGACACCGGCGGGCTGGAGAATGGCGTCGTCAACCTGATCAACCACCTGCCGCCGCAGGCCTTTCGCCATGCGGTGCTTGCCTTGACCGAGGTGGTGCCGACGTTCGCCCGGCGCATCGTGCGCGACGACGTGCAGTTCATCTCGCTGCACAAGCCGCCGGGCCACGGCTGGAAGCTGTACCCGCGCCTGTTCCGGCTGTTCCGGCAGCTGCGGCCGGCCATCGTCCACACCCGCAACCTGGCCGCACTGGAGTGCCAGGTGCCCGCCTGGCTGGCCGGCGTGCCGGGCCGTGTCCATGGCGAGCACGGCCGCGACATCGAGGACCTGGATGGCAGCAGCCGGCGCCTGCAGTGGGCACGGCGGCTGTACCGGCCCTTCGTGCAGCGCTACGTCGCCCTCTCCCAGGACCTGGCCGCTTACCTGCAGCAGCGTGTCGGCGTTCCGCAGGCCCGGATCGCGCAGATCTACAACGGCGTGGACAGCCTGCGCTTTCACGTGGCCGCCGGCGGCCGGGCGCCGCTGGCCGGCAGCCCGTTCACCGATCCGGCCCTGTTCGTGGTCGGCACCGTGGGGCGGATGCAGACGGTCAAGAACCAGACGCTGCTGGCGCGGGCCTTCGTGCGTGCGCTGGCCCTGCAGCCGGCACTGCGCGGGCGATTGCGTCTGGCGATGGTCGGCGGCGGCCCGCTGCGCGAGGCCTGCCAGACCCTGCTGGCCGAGGCCGGTGTCGCCGACCTGGCCTGGCTGCCGGGCGAGCGGGCCGATGTGCCGGATGTCATGCGCGGCCTGGATTGCTTCGTGCTGCCCTCTCTGGCCGAGGGAATCTCGAATACCATTCTTGAAGCCATGAGCACCGGCTTGCCGGTGCTGGCGACGGACGTCGGCGGAAACCGGGAACTGGTCGAGTCCGGACGCACCGGCCGGCTGCTGGCCTCCGGCGACGTGGACGGCCTGGCCCAGGCGATGGTCGAACTGGCTGCCGACCCCGCGCATGCGGCGGCGCTTGGCCTGGCCGGCCGGGCCCGGGTGGAGGCGCAGTTCAGCCTGCCGGCCATGGTGGCCGCTTACCAGGACCTTTACGACCAGCTGCTGGCCCGGCACTAGCCCTTGCGAAAGTCGACGGATTCCACCCATGTGCGGCATCACCGGCATCTTTGACACCCGCGGCGCGCGCGCCCTGGAACCGGCCACGCTGCAGCGCATGAACGACGCGCAGCACCACCGCGGGCCGGATGAAGGCAGCGTGCACCTGGAGCCGGGCGTCGGCTTCGGCCATCGCCGCCTGTCGATCATCGACATCGCCACCGGCCAGCAGCCGCTGTTCAACGAGGACGGCTCGGTCGTGGTGGTCTTCAACGGCGAGATCTACAACTACCAGTCGCTGATCCCCGAACTGCAGGCGGCCGGCCACGTCTTCCACACCAAGAGTGACACCGAGGTCATCGTCCACGCCTGGGAGCAATGGGGCGAGGACTGCGTGCAGCGCTTCCGTGGCATGTTCGCCTTCGTGCTGTGGGACCGCAACCGGCAGACGCTGTTCATGGCGCGCGACCGCCTGGGCGTCAAGCCGCTGTACTACGCGCTGCTCGACGACGGCACGCTGCTGTTCGGCTCGGAGCTGAAGTCGCTGATGGCCTACCGCGGGCCGGGTGGCAGCGCGCTGCAGCGCGCCATCGACCCGCTGGCCGTCGAGGAGTACTTCGCCCTGGGCTACGTGGCCGAGCCGCGCACCATCTTCCGTCAGGCGCTCAAGCTGCCGCCGGCGCACGCGCTGTGCATCCGCCGCGGCCAGCCGGTGGGCGAGCCCCGGCCCTACTGGGACGTGCGCTTCACGCTGGACAACCCGGTCAGCGCCGAGGACGCCTGCGAGGAGCTGCGCCACCGCCTGCAGGAATCGGTGCGCCTGCGCATGATCGCCGAGGTGCCGCTGGGCGCCTTCCTGTCCGGCGGCGTCGATTCCAGCGCCGTGGTGGCCACCATGGCCGGCCTGAGCGACGAGCCGGTCAACACCTGCTCGATCGCCTTCGACGACCCGCAGTTCAACGAAAGCGCCTTCGCCGCGATGGTGGCCGAGCGCTACCGCACCAACCACCGCGTCGAGACGGTGCAGGCCGACGACTTCGACCTGATCGACACCCTCGCCCAGCTCTACGACGAACCCTATGCCGACAGCTCGGCCATGCCGACCTACCGGGTCTGCCAGTTGGCGCGCAAGCATGTCACCGTGGCCCTGTCGGGCGACGGTGGCGACGAGAACTTCGCCGGCTACCGCCGCTACCGCATGCACCTGATGGAAGAGCGCATGCGTGCCGCGCTGCCGGCGGCGGTGCGGCAGCCGGTGTTCGGGCTGCTGGGCCGCGTCTACCCCAAGGCCGACTGGGCGCCGCGCATCTTCCGCGCCAAGACCACCTTCGAGGGCATGGCCCGCACCGCGGTGCAGGCCTACTGCCACTCGGTGTCCATCCTGCGCGAGCCGATGCGCGACCGCCTGTTCAGCCCGGCACTCAAGCGCGCGCTGGGCGGCTACCGCGCCCAGGCGCTGTTCGACGACCACGCGTCGCGCGCCGGCACCGACGATCCGCTGGCGCTGATCCAGTACCTGGACCTGAAGACCTACCTGGTCGGCGACATCAACACCAAGGTCGACCGCGCCAGCATGGCGCACAGCCTGGAGGTGCGCGAGCCGCTGATGGACCACCCGCTGGTGGAGTGGCTGGCCACCCTGCCCAACCACCTGAAGGTGCGTGGCCAGGAGGGCAAGTTCCTGCTGAAGAAGGCGATGGAGCCGCAGCTGCCCAACGACGTGCTCTACCGGCCGAAGATGGGCTTCTCCGTGCCGCTGGCGCGCTGGTTCCGCGGCCCGCTGCGCCAGCGCGTGCGCGACGCCGTGCTGGGCGAGCGCCTGGCCGAGACCGGTTGGTTCGACCGCACCTATTTGCAGCACCTGGTCGACGCGCACCAGGACGGTCGCAGCGACTACAGCGCGCCGCTGTGGACGCTGCTGATGTTCGACGCCTTCCTGCGCAACGTGGCCGACGGCCAGGGAACCGCAGGCCACGCCGCGCGGGCCACCGAGCTGGGTGTGGCGGCATGAGCCTGCGCGTGCTCCATGTGCTGGATCACTCGATCCCGCTGCACAGCGGCTACACCTTCCGCACCGCCGCCCTGCTGCGTGAGCAGCGCCGCCTGGGCTGGCAGACCTTCCACCTGACCAGCCCCAAGCACGCCGCAGCCGCGGGCGCGGCGGCGCCGCAGGACGAGGAGGCCGTCGACGGCCTGCACTTCTACCGCACGCCGCCGTCGCGGTCCGCCCTGTCGCGCCTGCCGGTGCTGGACCAATGGGCCTTGATGCAGGCCACCGCCCAGCGCTTGCGCACCGTGGCCCGCCAGGTGCGACCGCATGTCCTGCATGCCCATTCGCCCGTGCTCAACGCGCTGCCGGCGCTGGAGGTGGGGCGCGAGCTGGGCATTCCGGTGGTCTACGAGGTTCGCGCCTTCTGGGAGGACGCCGCGGTCGACCATGGCACCACCACCGAGGGCAGCCTGCGCTACCGCCTGACGCGTGCCCTGGAGACGCATGCCTTGCGCCGCGTCGATCACGTGTTCACCATCTGCGAGGGCCTGCGCAGCGACATCGCCGCACGCGGCATCCCGGCCGAGCGGGTGACGGTGATCCCCAACGCAGTGGACATCGACGCCTTCGACCCAGGCGGCCAGCCCGACGAAGCGCTGAAGGCCCGGCTGGGGCTGGCCGGCGCCACGGTGGTGGGCTTCATCGGCAGCTTCTACGCCTACGAGGGGCTGGACCTGCTGCTGGACGCACTGCCGGCGCTGCTGCAGCGCCGCCCCGAGGTGCGGGTGCTGCTGGTGGGCGGCGGACCCCAGGACCAGGCACTGAAGGTCCAGGCCCAGCGCCTGGGCGTGGCCGACAAGGTGGTGTTCACCGGCCGCGTGCCGCACGCCGAAGTGCAGCGCTATTACGACCTGGTGGACGTGCTGGCCTACCCGCGCCACAGCATGCGCCTGACCGAGTTGGTCACGCCGCTGAAGCCGCTGGAGGCGATGGCGCAGGGGCGGCTGCTGGTGGCCAGCGACGTCGGCGGCCACAAGGAACTGATCCGTCACGGCGAGACGGGCTGGCTGTTCCCCGCCGGCCGGGCCGATGCCCTGGCCCAGGCCATCGACCAGTTGCTGCAGCAGCGCGAACGTTGGCCCGAGATGCGCGCGGCGGGGCGCCGCTTCGTCGAGCAGGTGCGCAACTGGACCGCGTCGGCCGCGCACTACCAGCCGGTGTTCGAGCGTCTGGCCGCGCCGGCGGCTGCGGCGTCCTGACGCCATGGCGGACGGGCCGGCCATCGTCGTCCTGAGCAGCCTGTTCCCCAGCCAGGTGCAGCCGGGGGCAGGGCTGTTCATCCGCGAGCGCATGTTCCGCGTCGGGCGGCAGCTGCCGCTGGCGGTGGTCGCGCCCGTGCCCTGGTTTCCCTTGCAGGGTGTGCTGCGCAGGCTGCGGCCGGGTTTCCGCCCCGGGGCGCCGCGGCGCGAGCAGCAGGCCGGCCACGAGGTCTGGTTCCCGCGTTTCCTGTCCGTGCCCGGCGTTCTGAAGCGCTTCGACGGCCTGATGATGGCGCTGGGCGCCTGGCCGCGGCTGCGCGCGCTGCGGCGCGCCGGTCGGCTGGACCTGATCGATGCCCACTTCGCCTATCCGGATGGTTACGCGGCCACCCTGCTGGGCCGCTGGCTGGGCGTGCCGGTGACGATCACCTTGCGTGGCACCGAGGCCCGCCTGGCCAAGGATCCGCTGCTCGCCCCCCTGGTGCGGCGTGCGCTTCAGGGGGCCACCCAGGTGCTCGCGGTGTCGGAGTCGCTGCGCCAGGTCGCCATCGGCCTGGGCCTGCCTTCGGACCGGGTTCGGGTGGTGGGCAACGGCGTGGACCTGGCGCGATTCCATCCGATGCCCCGCGACGAGGCCCGGCGCCTGCTCGACCTGCCGGCCGACGCGCCGGTGCTGATCAGCGTGGGCGGTCTCGTCGAGCGCAAGGGCTTCCACCGCGTGATCGAGTTGCTGCCCGCCCTGCGTGCGCGCTGGCCCGGGCTGCGGTACCTCGTCGTCGGTGGTCCGAGCCCGGAGGGCGACATGGGGCCCGACCTGCGCCGGCAGGTGGCCCATCTGGGTCTGCAGGACGCGGTGCGCTTCGTCGGGCCGGTGGCGCCCGACCAGCTGCGGCCGCTGTTGTCCGCCGCCGACCTCTTCGTGCTGGCCACGCGCAACGAGGGCTGGGCCAACGTCTTCCTCGAGGCGATGGCCTGCGGCCTGCCCGTGGTGACCACCGATGTCGGCGGCAACGCCGAGGTGGTCTGCCGCCCGGAACTGGGCACGGTGGTGCCCTTCGGCGACGCCGAGCGCCTGCTGGCCGCGATCGATGCGGCGCTGGCTGAACCCCGGGATGCCGCGACCCTGCGCCGCTATGCCGAGGACAACACCTGGGACCGTCGCGTGGACGATCTGCTCACCCTTTTCCGTGGCCTGCGGCCGCGTGGCCGCGCCGGCGCTGCGGACCGCTGGCACCCGACCGAGACCTCGCGATGAGCGGCTTGTACACCCGGTTTGTCTCTGGCTTGCTCTTCCCGCTGCACGAACGGCTGAAGCGGCACGACACGGTGGCCGTGCGGCGCCAGATGGAGCAGACCCAGTGGTGGTCGCCCGAGCGCCTGCAGGAACTGCAGGTGCAGCGCCTGCGCGCCTTGCTGACCGAAGCGGGCCAGCGCGTGCCGTACTACCGGCAGCTGTTCCGCGACCTGGGCTTCGAGCCCACCCGCGTGCAGTCGCTGGCCGATCTGCAGCAACTGCCTTTCCTGACCAAGCCCATCATCCGCGCCAACACCGAAGCGCTCAAGCACGAACAGGCGCGTGGCCTGGCCCGCTTCAACACCGGCGGCAGCTCTGGCGAACCGCTGATCTTCTTCATCGGCAAGGAGCGTGTCAGCCACGATGTGGCCGCCAAGTGGCGCGCCACGCGCTGGTGGGGAGTGGACATCGGTGACCCCGAGATTGTCGTGTGGGGATCTCCGATCGAACTGGGGAGCCAGGATCGGATCCGTGCCTGGCGTGACCGGCTTTTGCGCACGGCATTGTTGCCAGCGTTCGAGATGAGTGAGACGAAGCTGGACGGCTTCGTCGCCGCCATTCGTTCCAGGCGGCCGAAGATGCTGTTCGGCTATCCCAGTGCCCTGAGCCACATTGCGCGGCATGCCGAACGACGTGGGCAGCGCATGGACGATCTGGGGATTCGTGTGGCCTTCGTCACCAGCGAACGGCTGTACGAGGATCAGCGGGTATCCATCGAGCGCGCCTTTGGCTGTCGCGTGGCCAACGGCTATGGCGGCCGCGACGCCGGATTCATCGCGCACCAGTGCCCGTCAGGCGGCATGCATTTGACTGCCGAGGACATCATCGTCGAGATCGTCGATGCGAACGGGCGTTTGTTGCCGCCGGGCCAGGCCGGTGAGATCGTCGTGACGCATCTGGCCACGCAGGACTTCCCCTTCGTCCGATACCGGACGGGCGATGTCGCCGTGGTCGATGACCGGGCTTGCCCGTGCGGACGCGGGCTGCCCATGCTGCGCGAGATCCAGGGGCGCACGACGGACTTCGTTGTCGCCTCGGACGGCACCGTGATGCACGGCCTGGCCCTGATCTACATACTCAGGGACCTGGCCGGTGTGAAGCAGTTCAAGATCACGCAGGAAACCCGGTTGCTCACCCGCATTGAAGTGGTTTCTGACGGAGTCTTCGAGCCCGAGCTCAAGGACGAGGTCGTCCGGAAGGTGCAGGCCCGCTTGGGCCAGGAGGTGGTTGTCCAGGTTGAAGCGGTGAGAGACATCGCACCCGAGGCATCGGGCAAGTTCCGCTACGTCGTCAGCAAGGTCGCGGCGACGCAGTCCGAGGTCGCTCGACATGCGTGACCTGCTCGTCGCCACCATCGTCTTCGGCGCGTTGCCCTTTGTGCTGAGGCGCCCGTTCCTCGGCATTCTGTTGATGGCCTGGCTCGGTTACATGAACCCGCACCGGCTGTGCTACGGATTCATCCTCAGCTTCCCGGTGGTGCAGATCGTGGCGATCTTCACCTTGCTTGGGATGATGATGATCAGGGAGCCTAAACGCATGGTTTGGGGGGTCGAGATCGTCCTCATCATCGTCCTGGTGAGCATGAAGGGCATCTCCACCTTGCTGGGCTTCTATCCAGAAGCGGCTCAGAACGATCTCATCCGTTTCGTCAAGATTCAGATCCTGACGTTCATGACCTTGATGCTTCTCACCAGTCCTCAGCGTGTCACTTTGCTGATCTGGGCCATCGTGGTTTCGCTGGGCTTCTATGGGCTCAAGGGGGGGCTGTTCACGCTCGCCCATGGTGGGGTCTACCGCGTGGAAGGGCCGTTCGGTACCTTCATCGGGGGCAACAATGAACTGGCCTTGGCGATGGTGATGACGATCCCGCTGGCGCGGTACCTTTATCAGCAGGAGTCGAGCAAGCTGGTCCGCCTGGGGCTGCTGATGCTGATGTGCCTGCTGGCCATCGCTGCCATCGGTACACAGTCCCGTGGTGCCTTGGTGGCACTGTCCATCACCGGATTCGTCTTCTGGTGGAAGGGCAAGAACAAGATCCTGTCTGGAATCCTGATTGCGGCGGCGGCCGCATTCATCCTGAGCTTCATGCCCGACTCTTGGTTCGAGCGCATGAACACCATCAAGACCTATGAGCAAGATGCCTCGGCCATGGGACGGATCAACGCTTGGTGGGTCGCGTTCCGGGTGGCCAACGAACACATGTTCGGTGGTGGCGCCGGGATGTGGACACCCGCCATCTTCCAGCGCCATGCCCCCGTGCCCAACGACGTCCACGACGTTCACAGCATCTATTTCGAGGTTCTTGGCGAGCAGGGTTGGCCCGGTTTGGTTGTGTTCGTGCTGCTGTTGGTCACCACGTGGTTCAAGTGCTGGTCGATCCAGCGCATGGCCAAGAAGCACCCCGATACCACGTGGGCCCGCGATCTCGCTTTGATGATCCAGGTGTCTCTCGTCGGCTACATGTCAGCCGGAACCTTCCTCGGCCTGGCGTATTTCGACTACCTGTACCACCTCATCGCGGTGGTTGTCGTGACGCATATGCTGGTCAAGCAGGCGCGGCGCGAACAACAGCCGAGTGACGCGCCGAAGCTTGATCTGTTCACTTCGCTTCGGGGCTTGATGGCGCGGCCTCAACGCCGCTCCTCCACATTCGGACTGCCATCGCCACACAGATAGGTCTCCGCGACTCGCTGCATGTCCGGAGGGCCATGCTCAGTCGGGCAAGCGTCGCAACCGATGCGGCGCAGCCCCTGACCAGTTGCGCAGACCGAGCACCGACTCCATTTCGCCATGTATGCCAGTCAGCCGCCGCCGCTTGTGACCGTTGTCGTCCCGGTCTACAAGGTGGAGCAGTATTTGGAGGCATGCGTACAGAGCATCTTGGCGCAAACCCACCAGCGCTTGGAGGTCTTGCTCATAGATGATGGTTCGCCGGACGGCTCGCCTGCCATTTGCGACCGTTTGGCGCAGCACGACGGACGAATCCGTGTGATCCACCAGACGAACCAGGGATTGTCCGCGGCGCGCAACACCGGCCTAGACGCCGCGAACGGCGAGTTCATCGCGTTCGTCGATTCGGATGACTGGATCGAGCCAGACATGGTCGAAGTCATGCTTCGCGGCTTGGTCGACCACGGGGCGGATCTGGCGTCGGTGATGCCGATTCCCGAGATCGAGGACGGGCTGTCGGCCGCATTTCCCCGCGTCGACCACGATGGCGTGGCGAAGACCTACGATCGGGAGGCCGCGCTGGAAGCACTGCTGCAAGACCAGAGGCTGCGAAACTTCGCCTGGTCATACCTGTATCGCACGCGCTTGTTCGACGGCGTCCGCTTCCCTCCCGGGCGGCGATTCGAGGACATCCACACAACCTACCGAATCTTCCTCAAGTGCAAGGTCGTCGTGTCCTTGCCGATGGCCAAGTACCACTACCGCATCCGCGCGGGCAGCATCACGCAGGCTGGAGGCATTGGCGGTCTGATCGAGCAGTACGAGGCCTTGCAGGCACGCCGAGAGGTTCTTGCCAGTCGCTACCCCCGCCTGAGGCCGAAGCTCCTGGCCCAGCAGTTCACATTGATCCCCCAAGTGTGGCTTGCTGCCGGTCGAATCGATCGGCGAGCGCGAGATCGATGGCGGAATGCACTTCAAGCCATGGCAACATTTGTGTCGCTCCACCGTGACGACATCGTCGCCGCAGTGGGCTTTGGGCGCGCGGGCAGGGTGCTGGTGCGGCTCTGCTCGATTCAGCGGTTTTGGGCCTACCGGGCGACCGCATTCCTGTTGGTCGCGATGCATGCTGCAAGCCGCAAGGATCGATAGCGACGGGAGACCGCCTTCCGCGCCCGGATGTGGCCGAGGCATTTCGGTGCCCCTGGAGCGCCATCTGGCGCGGGACGACGGTGCGCAGCCGGCGCATGCACGGCCCGAGCCGCCGCCTTTGGGAAGCTGGTTCGGTCCGATGGTCTCCGGTCTTGGAGGTTGGTCACCTGCGGCCAGTGCAGTGTGCTTCGTGTTGACGTGAGTCTTCGTTGCATCCTGGGCCGGCGCGGCAAGTCTTGCCCCACGTCTTCCAGAGGTTGTTTTGACTCGCTGTGATTCGTTGAATAACCGGTCGTGTTGTCCGTGAGGATCTTGGTCGGTCAGATTGGCTGGGAATTGGCTGGAGTTGAGTTGACGAGGACTCCGGTCTCTAGGTGGTCAGAGAAGGCTCGGTTTGATTTATGAGTTCAAGCCCGCGAAATTATCAAAATTACAGTGACTTGCTGTGGGTGCTGGTGTGGAAGAATGTCACGCTACGCTATAAGCAGAGTCGCCTTGGTCTGATGTGGCTGATACTGCGCCCGCTGATGCTGGTGGGCATCTTCATGGTGGTCAGAGGCTTTGTTGGTATTGACAGCGGTCAGGTCCCCTATGCGCTTCTGACTTACTGTGCCATGGTCCCCTGGACATTTTTCCAGGAGGCTGCAACCGATGGCGTCGGCAGTGTGGTTGGGCACGCCAACCTGATCAAGAAGATCTATTTCCCCCGCGTGATATTTCCCTTGGCCAGCTTGCTTACCAAGGCCGTGGAATTGATCGTCGGCCTGGCCATCCTGGCGCTGATGATGCTGTGGTTTCGCTGGGTTCCGGGCTGGCAGGCCCTATGGGTCGTGCCCATACTCCTCTACACCATGCTCGTTGCGCTGACCATCTCCTTGGCTGGGGCGGCTTTGAATGTGTTCTCGCGTGATCTGTCGCAAGGCGTTCCGTTGCTGCTGGGTCTGGTGATGTATCTGTCGCCCGTGATGTACCCTCTGGCGCTGGTACAGCGTGCGCTCCTGGAGCACCAAGCGGCTGGGCCGTCCAGCAGTTTTCTCTACACGCTTTACACGATGAACCCCATGGTGGGCGTCATCAGCAGCATGCAGCGCTGCCTGCTGGAGGATGTGCCGCCTGATTGGGCGGTGCTCTTGCCTGGCGCGGCCATGGTGGCGGTGCTGTTGCCGCTGAGCTACCTGTTCTTCAAGCGTGCTGAAGCCTACTTTGCCGATGTGATATGAGTGAGCGCACCCCCGATGCCAATGGGCAGCCTGTCATTGAAGTCAAGAATCTGACCAAAGCATACCGATTGGGTGTTCTGGAGAGTTTTCGCACCACTGCAAAGCGTCTGCTGGGGCGCGCGGTCGACAAGCAACGACAGTTCAAGGCGCTTGATGATGTCAGCTTCTCGATTCAGCCAGGGGAAGTCGTGGGCATCGTCGGCCACAACGGTGCTGGAAAGAGTACCTTGCTCAAGCATTTGTGTGGCATCACAACACCCACGAGCGGCAGCGTCACGGTCCGCGGCCGCGTCGCACCACTCATCGAGGTGGGTGCGGGGCTAATCGGCGAACTCTCGGGGCTTGAGAATATTTACCTGAATGGGGTGATTCTCGGGCAATCGAAGGCGGATATTGATGCCAAGGTCGACGAGATCATTGAGTTCTCCGAGCTCGCGGACTTCATTGATACACCCGTAAAGCGGTACAGCTCTGGTATGCAGGCTAGGCTGGGCTTTGCCATCGCGACGTCGATCGATGCAGATATTCTTATCGTTGATGAGGTTTTGTCTGTTGGTGATTTGGCCTTCCAGCGCAAGTGCTTTGAGCGTATGGATCAGCTGCTTCGCAGGGGTGGTAAGACAGTACTCTTCGTCAGTCACAATCTGCGTCAGGTTGAGCGCCTGTGTAGTCGCGCGCTGCTGCTGGACCACGGGAAGCTCCTGCTGGACGACACCTCGTCCGTCGTATGTGAAAGTTTGTTCGAGAGAATGCAGGGAATTGCCAGCGCCCGTACGACTGTCAATACTCGAATTGAGTCGACCGGCGAGATCTCTTTGTGTGGCATAGAGGTCTCCTCCGATGATGGCCGGTTAGTCGATTCGATCCGGTCCGGGCAAAGCTTGAAGGTGACGGTTGAGTTTTCGTCGAGCGCGACGATCGAACAACCGTCGATCATCATTGGAACACATACGCCCGACTATATTTACATCAATGCCGGATCATCGGCTACGGAAGCCGAGCGGCCGGACATCGTTCCTGGTGTGCACCGTGTCTCCTACGAGATTCCGGCCTTCCCGGTCATTCCGGGTGTCTATTTGATCAGGTTTTCTGTCTATGACGGAAACCATCGACCTGTCTTCCTTGGTGAAAGTCTGAGTTCATTCATGGTTACGCCGTCCTCTGGGGAAATTCAGAAGGCGGGGATGAGGTTGATTGAGATTCCGGGTCGATGGAGTCTTTAGGAATTGCCTCGCCTATACTTATACTTGGCGTTGCTTGATTCGATTTTCTTTGGTCGGCGATGCCTTCCTCGGATGTATTCCGTGGCGTCAGCGTGGCGTGTTTCGAACGGATGAACTCTTGTTGGCGGTTGCGCGCTGTGTTGTGGCGCAGAGGCATTGAGTGCAGTGCTGGCCAAATTAGATTGCCTATCGATCTTTCGGCTGCCCGGGGCATCTAGGCCTCAGCTGCGTGCGACCTATTGGCTATCGTTGGATTGCGGCTCAAGAATTCAATGCTTGGTATTTTCCGTGTGCTTCTTCTGACGCCAAGTCTTTGGATAATTACTAAGACCTTGGCAAATTCGCGCCATTGCGCGTGTGCATCTGCTTGCGGGTGGTCCCTGTGGGCCAACCTCAATCCTTGGCGGCGCCGAGTGCGTCCGATCGATCACTAGCCTATGGGGATGGCGGCATTCGTGGTGTCGATGGCGCTTCCCTTCCTTGGTGCCTCCTGGCACGTGGGCCGTCGGCGTTGACTTGGTCGAGACTTCGCTGGATGACTTTGATGGAGGTGGTTTGAATTGGTGGCTCCTCGCGGTGTTGCGCCAAGACGGATTCTGATATTTGTTGATGGGTTTTCCATTGGCGGTGCTGAGCGCCAGGTGTTTCTCTTGGCGAAGCACCTCAGGCAGGCCGGTCACCGCGTAGAGGTGTGGGGGTTTGAGTCTGGCCAAGGGGAGGGGTCACTTCAGATCGACTTGGCAAGGATCGATGTCGTCACGAGGACGATTCAACGGTCGCTTTGTTGGTCTTGGGTAAAGATGGGTCGAAGGCATGGCTACATATATAACCTGTCGGCTCTTCGTGAACTGGTCAGGGAGTGGCGGCGCCAATTAAAAGATGTTCCGACGGCACGGTTCGATTGGGCGATACCATTTACTCCGGACCCGGGTCTGTATCTGTTGTTGTATCGCGGGAGAATTCAGACCAAGGTCTTGGTCTGGAATCACCGGGGTGGCGCTGATCCCGGGGGCTTTCCTTACAACCGTGCGCTCGCGTTGATTGGTCAATGGCGCTTGGATGGATGGGTGGCGAACTCTAGTGTGGGGGTTTCTTACTTGGCCGGATTGTTCGGTGTTTCCGGTGACTGCGCCAGGTTCATGCCGAATATTTACGAGGTTGGTAATTATTTGGCTAGATCCGATCAACGTCGCCGGTCCACGGGTGCAATCATCGTTCAGGTCGCAAATATCTACCCGGAAAAGGATCCTGAGACCCTTATCAGGGCGTTCTCTTTGATACGCGATCATTCGCGGCAGCCGACGCTTGTTCTGGTTGGGCGTTGGACCTCGGGTGAACAGTTCGAGAACGCGCGGCGGTTGGTCAAGGCACTGGGTATCTCGGATCAAGTAACGTTCGCAGGGGAGCTCAATTCGGGGCAGGTTAACGATATGCTTGGCCGGGCCGCTATCGGTGTGCTCAGTTCCCGGAGTGAGGGATGCCCAAATTCTGTTCTTGAATACATGGGTCACGCGCTGCCAATCGTTGCTACCAGAATATCTGGGATTGAGCAGATGCTTCCCGCTGATTCGAAGGCCTGTCTCTTTGACGTCGGCGACCATGTCGAATGTGCTGAACGCCTGAAGGCATTGTTGGATGACCCGGAGCGGAGCGACGCACTCGGCCTGGCAAATCGCCGAATGGTGGAGAGCGCTTACAGTGGTCCAACCGTCGTAGAGCAGTGGTCTGAATATCTTGAGAGCCTTGCCTCAAGGAGCTTTCTTACGCGAATCTTGGCAAGAACTGCTCTTTTGAGGTCCTTTGGCCGCTCGGATGTGAGGCGTTGACGACACCATGTTCATGGTGTCGACCATGCCAGGACTTCATCATTTTCCGTTGTTTTTCGGGCTGAGTATGGTCGGTCGTCTTCGTTCTGCTTCATTCCGGTCTTGTACCTAGGCCGAGGGCTAGACCTGAGATCAGTGAGCGCCAGTGCTTGTGTGAGGCAGAGGTTGCTGGCGCAAGCGAGGCAAGTTCCCGGCGTAGACTTTGTGTGTGTGCAATTGAGCCTAATGGGCTTGCCGCTGGATTCAATGGGATGGGCGCTTTCAGATTCCTCTCGAGCCGTGGTGCGAGCCAGTGCTCTTCCGGACAGCGGTCTTCGACGACACGTGCATCTTGGTTGTGGCTGGTCTTGGGTGTTATCGGATAGTCATCGGAACTTGGGCTATCCTTGGCTTTGATGCATTGGAATGATTTCTTGGCGTTCTTGTGGTAGGTCGGGTCGGCATTGAGGTTTCTGATGATTTTGTCAATTGTCATTCCTGCTTTCAACTGTGCCGATTTTTTGGTGCGTTCTGTTTCGTCGGCGATGGCGTTTTGTTCCGGGCGTGGTGAAGTCATCGTCGTGGATGACGGCTCTGAGGATGCCACACCAGGCATTTTGGCCGAGTTGTCTCGGAAGTACCCCGGTCTGAGATGCTTCAGGACTGAGAACGGTGGGTTATCTCGGGCTAGGAACTTTGGTATCGAACGGGCAGCTGGCGACTACATTATGCTGCTTGACGCCGACGACGAGTTGATTTTGCCGCGGGCGCAGGATTTTCTTTCGGGCCACCATGAAATGGTGAGGATTGGCGTGGAGGAGGTTGGGACTGACGGCGCCATTGTTAAGCACATTGGCTCGGCCGGTGTGATGGGTGGTGCGGAATATTTGGGCGCTTCCTTGGGTGCGCGAGCGTTTTATACCCCGAGTTGTGCGTATGTTTATCGGCGTTCTTGGCTCCTGGGGCAGAGATTGCGCTTCGAGGATGGCTTGCTGCACGAAGATATGCTTTTCACGCCTGCAGCCTTGCTTCGTTGTGATTCGCTTTTGGTCACGGATGAGATCATTTATCGCTACTTCAGACGGAGTGGGTCCATCACTCAGCGCGTTGATCCGGTTCAGGTGAGTCGACGTGTAGCGTCGCTAGGGGTTATCAGCCGTGAGATCACGGAGTTGGCCAATCAACACCAGAGCGTGGATTTGGGGTGGTGGGCCTTGGATATCATTGATTACGCCGCGGAGATTGCTGCTCAGGCGCCGAGTAGGGCGCTACTTTGGCGTCTTTTGAAGATGGAGCTAGGATTTTTCCTTGGTTATCAGGCGTGGGGCGCCCACAGGGTGCGTCGGGACGTTCGATTTCGCGTTCGGCGGCGCGCCGAGCTTTGGATGAAGGCCTGGTGGCCGCCGCTGTGGGCGTAGGGCAATGTCGATGCGGGTATTGATCGTCAGCTGGGAGTTGCCCACCTTCGACAGGACCTCCGGTGGCCTGAGGCTGTTCACGCTGATGTCGCTGCTCGTCGAGGGCGGAGCGGCATGCGACTTCCTCCTCGCCGCGCCGAACCGAGAGCTCAGGCGCTACGGCGATGCCGAGGTGGACCGCTACGCCGATGAGATGGGTCGCGTGGGGGTCGCTGTTCGGGCAGCGACCTTGCCTGAAGTCCTTCGCCAGCACCGTTACGACGCGGTCGTGTTCGAGTTCTACAGCGGCGCTGAGCAGCTGGGGCACGTGGTACGCGCGCTCCAGCCGCAGGCGGCCCTGGTCATCGATTCGGTCGACCTCACCTACCTGCGTTGGGCGGCCATGGCGGAGGTCACGCGCAAGGCGGAGGACCTGCAACGGGCCCAGGACGTGCGCCGGCGCGAACTGGCGACCTACCGGCGGTCCGACCTGGTGCTCACGCTGACCGCGGACGAATCCACCGAGCTCCGCCGGCACATCCCTGGTGTGGCGGTCTTCGAGGTGCCCAACATCCATCCGATGCCGGAGTTCGCCCGCTCGGAGGCGAGCCAGCCGACGGTGTTGTTCATCGGCTCGTTCACCCATGAGCCGAATGTCGACGCCGTGCAGTGGGTGGCGTCGGATATTTGGCCGCGGGTGGTCGCTGTGCACCCGTCGGCTCGGCTGCAGATCATTGGCCAACGCGCGCCAAAGGATCTGTTGCCCGCGGGCAGCGTCGGGACGGAACTGCTCGGACATGTGCCGTCGACCGCACCCTACCTCGCGTCGGCATGGGTGTCGATCGCACCCCTGCGTTTCGGCGCGGGCATGAAGGGCAAGGTCGGCGAGGCGCTGGCTGCCGGACTTCCACTGGTCACCACGACCTTCGGTGCACAAGGCTATCGGCTGGAGTCGGGGCAGTCCGCCTTTGTCGTCGACGCGCCCGAGGACTACGCGGCAGCGTTGATCGAACTGCTTGCCAGTCCCGACCTGCGCCAGCGCATGGGGCAGGCAGGCCGCCGGGTCGTCGCGGAGCACTTCAGTCGCGAGTCCGTCGCAGCGCGGATTCCCAGCCTGCTGGAGGCAATTCGTGCAGCGAAGCCCACGCGCAGGCCCCCGCTGCTGGCCCTCCGGCGGGGGCTGCTGCGCGCCTCGGAGGTCTGGGCCAAGCACGTCGCCTGGCGGCTCCGTCGGGCATGAGCGCGCCGCGCGTCACCGTCGTGATGCCGTGCTTCAACGCGGCGTCCACGGTCGAAGCCAGCATCGGCAGCCTGCAGGCCCAGACGGTGCAGGACTGGGCGCTGCTGGTCGTCGACGACGGATCCACGGACGACTCGGTGTCGCGGATCCGCTCGATCCAGGACGCGCGCATCCGGCTGATTCAGCAGCCCAACGCCGGCGTCAGCGCGGCGCGCAACCGTGCGCTGGCCGAGGTGAGCACCCCCTTCGTCGCCTTCCTGGACGCCGACGACGCCTGGCTTCCCACGGCACTGGAGCGCCTGCTGGGGGCCCTGGCGGCAAGCCCCGATGCCGTCCTGGCCTACAGCGGCTGGGAGGACGTCTACCATCCGGCCCGACAGCGGCGGCTGCACGATCCGCCGGACTTCGAAGCGGCGGGCGCGCACAAGTGGGCACTGCTGCTTCAGCGCTGCCCCTGGGTGATCCACGCGGCCATCACGCGGACCGAGGCGATCCGCGACGTCGGCGGGTTCGACCGACGATTCGCGATCGCCGAGGACTTTCTGTTGTGGCTGCGCGTTGCGGCGCGTGGCCGCATCGTGAAGGTCCCTGAGCCCTTGGCGCTGTACCACCACGACGACAGCCGGCCGCAGGCCACGCGCAACGTGCTGCGCGTCGTGCGTCAGACCCGCGAGGCGCAGAGCCTGTTCCTGTCCGAGCAGCCGCGGATCGCCCGCACGATCGGGCGCGCGGCGCGTCGCCGGATCCTGTTCGAGCAGTCCCGCCGCTGCGCCTACGATGCCTACTGGGCGCGTCAACTGCCCCTCGCGCAGGCCTTGTTCAAGGATTGCTTGGCGGCCGGCTTCTACGGCGCGAAGGACCTGAAGTATCTGCTGCCTGCTCTGCTGCCGGCCGCGGTGTACCAGCGACTGGTGCGGGGACGGGACGCCGCGGGATAGGCGCGTGCCGCATCCGCTGTCGCCAGCGGGTGCGCTGGATCAGACCTGGTAGCGCGCCAGCACGGCGGCGTTGAGATCCCTGTCGCGGTCGTACTGGTGCACCACTTCACTGCGGCTGCCGTCCGGATTGGTGATGGCGCCGTCGGCAAGCATGCGCATGCCGGGTTCGTCGCTGCTGGGCACCGTCATCACCACGCCACCGTTGCGCACGGCGACCGCGCCGTCGATCAGCTGGCGTGCCAGGATGTGGTTGTGGATCGCCTGGTCGACGCCCGAAAAGCGGTGCTGGGGATGCACCCGCAGGATGTCCCTCACCATGTGGGCGAGGTACTCGACCAGGCCGTCCGGTGTGCCCATCACGGTGCCGGCGCATGAAACGGGTTGCTGGGCGAGTTCGCCGGCCACGGTCGGGCCGTAGGCGCGGGCCATCCAGTCGCCGTTGATGGGGCAGGCGCCGATGGTGCGGTCGGTTTCCAGGAAGAACAGCACCCGCCCCTGGGGGGCGCGTTTGAACGGGTCGCCTTGGAACACGACGTCGCGGATGTCGGTCAGCAGGATGCGCCCATACTCGATCGCGTCGGGGGCGTTCAGGTACAGCTCGAGCAGCCAGTCGAGGTACCGGAACATCCGTGCCGAGTTCATCGACATCGGCATGGCGGACAAGCCTGTGAACGGAACCATGCGGACGCGGTGCGCCCGCAAAAACGCGGCCGTCGAGCTGTCGCAACCATAGGTGAGCAGCACGATGTCGCCCGCATAGCCGCTTTGGCGCAGTGACAGAACAAAGGGCGCCAGCTCGGGGATGCCGTAGTTGGCCGCGAGGCCCATGACCAGGTCGCGCGTCCCGGTGGCGCGTGCCCGTCGCGCCGGTGCTTCCGCCAGCAGGCGGTCGACTTCGCGCAGCAGCCGGTCCTCGACCTTCTGCCGCCCCTCCTCGACGCGGCGAGCCGCGAGGGGGTCGAAGCGGAGTCTTGCGCGGAGGTCGTTCAGCAAAGGCATCCCGAAATTCTCGCACCGGGCTTGCTGTCTGCCCGTCGCGGTGACAGGACCGGGCCGCGACTTCCGTGAAAAGGCACCCAACGCCCGCGGCTCGTCGCCAGCCTGCGCTCTATATACTGGATCGGAAGGCAGGCCCCCGTGCCTTGCGTACGCCGGCTCTGTCGATCCATGTCTTTCGAACCCCAGCAGATGCAACCTTCCGACACGGCGACGCGCGTGCTGGTGCTCATGTACCACCGCGTCGGTGAGTCGGTGAACGCCTGGGAGCAGCGCTACTGCGTCGAGCCGTCACGCTTCGCGGCGCACATGCGCGCGCTGCACAAGCGTGGCTACCGTCCGGTCCGCGACGACGACTTCTTCGACTGGCTGGCGGGACGGGCTTCGTTGCCCGCGCAGAGTTTCCTGCTCACCTTTGACGATGCGTTCGAAGGCGTGTTCGAGCATGCCCGACCGGTGCTGCTGAAGCTGGGGTGGACTGCCACGGTCTTCGCGGTCAGCGGGCGCATGGGCGGTGATGACGCCTGGGACCTTCAGAACAACCCGGCCGGACGTCGGCACCGCCTGATGACCGAGGCCCAGGTCAGGACGCTGGCCCAGGAGGGCTTCAGCATCCAGAGCCACTCGCGTCTCCACCGCGACTTGACGGCCATTCCCCATGCGGAGCTGCGCGATGAACTGGCCGGCTCCCGGGCCGAGTTGCAGGCCTTGATCGGTCAGCCGGTCCGCTACTTGGCGTATCCGTTCGGGCAGTTCAACGCCGAGGTCCAGGCCGCGGCCGTGGCGGCGGGCTATTGCGGCGCGTTTTCCACCAAGCCGGGTTTCAACTACCGTGACGCCGATCCTCTGGCGGCCCTTCGACTGGACGTTGCCGGAACGGATTCGGCGGGCGCGCTGGTGCGCAAGATGCGGTTCGGTACCAACGACGGTTCGTACGCCACGACGGCTCGGTACCTGGCGGGCAGGATCGCGGTGCGCGCGCGCCTCCGGCCCCGGCGGCCACCCAAACTCCCCCACTGATGGCCACCCCAAACTCCGCCACCTGAGTTGATCGGGGACAGGAGGTAAGAGCCGACGCCGTCGGCACCTGTTGGCAGGACACATT
>Ga0255210_1000117_pt1 | contig 37631 bp, 32 predicted proteins | sample Miss_Yuk_RepA_8d_FD_188422 | JGI IMG/M metagenome (GOLD analysis project Ga0255210, IMG submission 188422) | Freshwater microbial communities from Mississippi River, Louisiana, United States - Miss_Yuk_RepA_8d | ecosystem: Environmental > Aquatic > Freshwater > River | place: USA: Louisiana...
AAGCAGGACGCTGCACAACAGGTACTGCACCAGCTGCTGGCCACCGCCGATGTGCTGGTGCAGAACCTCGCCCCCGGTGCGGCAGCGCGCATGGGCCTGTCGTACGAGGCGCTCTCGCCGCAGTACCCGCAACTGATCGTCTGCGACATCTCGGGCTATGGCGACGACCCGCAGCACCCCGGCCCCTACCGCGACAAGAAAGCCTACGACCTGCTGATCCAGAGCGAGGCCGGTTTCGTGTCGGTGACCGGCACGCCGGAGCAGCCGTCCAAGGCCGGCCTGTCGATTGCCGACATCGCCGCCGGCATGTACGCCTACAGCAGTGTTCTGGCCGCCCTGCTGGAGCGCGGCCGCACCGGTCGTGGCCAGCGGCTCGAAATCTCGATGCTCGAAGCCATGTCCGAATGGATGGGCTTCCCGCTCTACTACACGCTGGACGGCCAGCCGCCGCCGCCGCGCGCTGGCGCCTCGCACGCCGCCATTTACCCCTACGGACCCTTTACCTGCGGTGACGGCAAGCAGGTGGTGCTGGCGGTGCAGCACGACCGCGAATGGGCCACTTTCTGCAACCAGGTGCTGCAACTGCCCGATCTGGCCACCCGGTACCTGGGCAACGCCAATCGACTGGCCCAGCGCGAGGCATTGCGCGGCATCATCGAAGGCGTGTGCGCCACCTTGACGGCGGCGCAATTGGTCGAACGGCTCGATGCGGCGCAAATCGCCAATGGCCAGCTCAATGAGATGGCTGACCTGTGGAAGCACCCGCAGTTGGCGGCGCGCGGGCGCGGGACCGGGATTGACTCGCCCGGCGGCCCATTGCCGGCGCTGTACCCGCCACACCATCTCAGCCACGGCGAGCCGCCGCCCATGGGGCCGGTGCCCGCCCTGGGAGAACACACCGAAGCCATCCTCACCGAACTCGGCTACGGCGCGCCCGACATCGCCCGGCTGCGAGCGGACAAGGCCATCTGAGAAGATGGTGTGAACGAATCATGACCCAAGACAAAACCCCGAGCGCGACGCTGGCCGCCTTTGCCGCCGGTCTGCAATTTGACGCGATCCCGGCGCTGGTGCTGCGCCGCGCCGAAGACCTGTTCCTCGACTGGTACGCCTCGGCGCTGGCCGGCAAGGGCGCGCGGCCGGTCGAGGCCATCGAGGCTTACGCCCGCGCCATGGGACCGGACTCGGGCCGCGCCGAGGTGTTGATCTCGCGCCGCGCCACCTCGCCCCATTTCGCCGCGATGGTCAACGCGGCCGCCTCGCACTTCGCCGAGCAGGACGACGTGCACAATGGCTCGGTGTTCCATCCCGCGGCCGTCGTGTTCCCGGCGGCGCTGGCCATGGCGCAAGACATCGGCGCGAGTGGGCGTGAGTTTCTGGCCGCCGTGGTGGCGGGCTATGAGGTCGGCATCCGCGTGGGCGAGTTCCTCGGCCGCTCGCACTACCGCATCTTTCACACCACCGCCACCGCGGGCACCCTGGCCGCCGCCGCGGCTGCCGGGCGGCTGCTCAGGCTGGACGCGCCGACCATGCTGCATGCCTTCGGCAGCGCCGGCACACAAGCCGCCGGCCTGTGGGAGTTCCTGCGCGACGCGGCCGACTCCAAGCAACTGCACACCGCGCATGCGGCGTCCAGCGGTTTGGCCTGCGCCTGCCTGGCACGAAGTGGTTTGACCGGCGCGCGCCAGATTCTGGAAGGGCCGCAAGGCATGGCCGCGGGCATGTCCAGCGATGCCGATCCGGCGCGGCTCACCGACCGGCTGGGGCAGCGCTGGGCCACGGCGGAAACCTCGTTCAAGTACCACGCCTCGTGCCGTCATACCCACCCCAGCGCCGACGCGCTGCTCGCGCTGATGCAAACGCATGGGCTCAAGGCCGACGATATCGCCGCGGTGACCACCCATGTGCATCAGGGCGCCATCGACGTGCTGGGCCGCGTCACCGTGCCCGCCACCGTGCACCAGGCCAAGTTCTCGATGGGCACGGTACTTGCGCTGGCGGCCGAGTACGGCCACGCCGGGCTGAACGAATTCGAGCAGCATTACCTCGCACCGCGCGTGGCGGCCCTGCGCGATAGGGTCACGATGCAGCTTGACGCCGAGGTGGACCGGGCCTATCCGCGGCGCTGGATTGGCAAGGTGAGCGTGGCGACGCGCGATGGCCGCACGCTGAGCGCGCGCGTCGACGAGCCCAAGGGCGATCCCGGCAACACCCTGACACGCGGCGAACTGGAAGACAAGGCACAGCGCCTGGCGGCCTACGGCAAGGGCGCCACGCCGCAAGAAATGGAGGCGCTGATCGCGCGCGTCTGGACCGTGGCCGAGGCGCCGCGCATGGACCGCTGGCTGGAGGCGCGCGCATGACAGCCAACCCCAACGCCCCGCGCGCCGTGCCACGCGCCTACCTTTTCGTGCCCGCCGATCGACCCGAGCGCCATGCCAAGGCCCGCGCCAGCGGAGCGGACGTGGTCATCGTCGATCTGGAAGACGCCGTGGCCCCCGAGGCCAAGGCGCGCGCGCGCGAGGCGCTGGCGGCGCAACTGGACGAAGCCGCGCCGTTGGTGGTTCGCATCAATGCCGCTGGCACCCCCTGGTTTGAGGACGACCTCGAACTGTGTCGTCATCCTGGCGTGGCGGCGGTGATGCTGCCCAAGGCCGAGGGCATCGACGCCGCCTGCACCGTGGTCGAAACCACCTACAAGGACGTGTTGCCGATCATCGAGTCGGCGCGCGGTCTGCAGGACATGCACAGCATTGCGCGCGTGCCGGGCGTGATTCGCCTGACTTTTGGAAGCGTCGATCTGGCGCTCGATCTGGGCATCGACTGCGCGCCCGATGGCGGGGAGACCGAGCTGCTGGCTTTCCGCTCCCAAATGGTGCTGGCTTCGCGGCTGGCCGGGCTGGCCGCGCCGGTCGATGGCGTCAGCACCGCGATCGACGACCTGCACCGCTTGCAGGCCGACACCGAACGCGCGCGGCGACTCGGCTTTGGCGCCAAGCTGTGCATCCACCCGAAGCAGGTGCTTGCCGTTCAGGCGGTGTTCACGCCCACCCCCGAGCGGCTGGACTGGGCGCGCCGCGTCTGCGAAGCATTTGCATCGACTGGCGGCGCCGCTGTGGCCGTGGACGGCCAGATGGTGGACCTGCCGGTGGTCCAGCGCGCGCGCGCCGTGTTGCGCAGCGCCGGCTTGGAATCCTGATTTTCATTGACCCCACTGTGAGCCCCTCATGACCCGCAAAAGCAAGCCGATCCGCTCCGACATCGCCTGGAGCACCCCCGACCGCATCGAAGTGCACGGCAAGAGCCTGCCCGACGAAATCCTCGGCCATCTCAACCTGGGTGACATGGCCTTCCTGCAGATCCTCGGGCGCATGCCGACGCCGCGGGAGTCGAACGTGTTCAACGCCATTGCGGTGACGCTGGTCGAGCACGGCATCACGCCGAGCGCATTGGCCGCGCGTCTGACCTACGCCGGTGCGCCCGAATCGCTGCAGGCGGCGGTGGCGGCCGGATTGTGCGGCCTGGGCAGCGTGTTCGTCGGCAGCACCGAAGGCACCGCCAAAATGCTGTACGAGGCACTTCCGCCGGGCACCCAGGGCGCCGATCTGGAGCGCATCGCCCGCGACACCGTGGCCGCCTTTCGTGCCCGCGGCCAGATCATTCCCGGGCTCGGCCATCCCTTGCACAAGCCGGTCGATCCGCGTGCCCCGCGCCTGTTCCAGATCGCCGCCGACAACGGCTTTTCTGGGGACTACATCCGGCTCGAGCAACTGATCTGCGCCGAGGCCGAACGCGCCGCTGGCAAGTCGCTTCCCGTCAATGCGACCGGCGCCATCGGCGCCATCAGCTGCGAACTCGGGCTGCCATGGAAAATCGTGCGCGGCATCGGCGTCTTCGCGCGCGCCATCGGGCTGGTGGGCCACATCCTCGAAGAGAGCCACAACCCGATCGCGGTCGAGATCTGGCAACGTGTCGAAGACGAGGCCACCCAGCACATCAGGCCACCAGGCGCCTGAAGCGCCGCGGCTGGCCAATTCGATTCATGGTGACAAGCTGCGCACTGCCGATCACCAGGACTGGGCCAGCGACCAACGCCTGTTTGATACCCGGGGGCTGCTTGCCCGCTGAACCTCCTTGAAGGTGAAACCATGTACCGCGCCCTCCTCAAATCCAAGATCCACCGCGCCACCGTCACCGACTGCGAGCTGCACTACGAGGGTTCCTGCGCCATCGACGAGAACCTGCTGGACGCCGCCAACATGATGGAAAACGAACAGGTTCACATCTGGAACATCAACAACGGCGAGCGCTTCATCACCTACGCCATCCGCGGCGAGCGCGGCTCCGGCATCATCTCCGTCAACGGCTCGGCCGCGCGCCGCGCTGCCGTGGGCGACCTGCTCATCATTGCCGCCTTCGCCCAGGTGCCCGAAGAAAAGTGCAAGGGTTTCGAGCCCAAGCTGGTCTTCGTCGACGACCAGAACCGCATCAAGGAGCAGCGCAGCCACATCCCGGTGCAGGAAGCATCCCATGTGCCGACGCACGCTGATCACCACGGCGGCGACAGCGCCTGAATCACGCCCGAGATAGAGAGATCGCCATGAGTACCGCCACCGAACAAGCCATCACCCTCCGCCGCCCCAAGGCCGCGGCTCCCGCCGGCCCCAGGACCGAGCGCTGGCGTGTCGAAGCCATCGAGGCGCTGTTTGCGCTGCCCTTCCCCGAACTGCTGTACCGCGCGCAGACCGTGCACCGTGCGCACTTCGATCCCACGCAGGTCGAGTTCGCCACCCTGCTGTCGGTCAAGACCGGCGGCTGTTCGGAAGACTGCGGCTACTGCCCGCAGTCGGCCAAGTACGACACCGGCGTCAAGGCTTCCAAGCTGATGGAGCTGGAAGAAGTGCTGTTCGCCGCCCGGCGCGCCAAGGAAGCCGGCGCCAAGCGCTTCTGCATGGGCGCGGCCTGGCGCGAGCCCAAGGACCGCGACATCGAGAAGGTGGCAGAACTGGTGCGCGGCGTAAAGGATCTGGGCCTGGAGACCTGTGCCACCTTGGGCATGCTGAAGGACGAGCACGCCCAGGCACTGGCCGACGCCGGCCTGGACTACTACAACCACAACCTCGACACCGCGCCTGATTTCTACGGCGACATCGTCAGCACGCGCGACTACCAGGACCGGCTGGACACGCTGGCACGCGTGCGCGGCGCCGGTGTCAAGGTCTGCTCCGGCGGCATCGTCGGCATGGGCGAGAGCCACCGCCAGCGCGCCGGCCTGATCGCCGAACTGGCCAACCTGGAGCCCTATCCCGAGTCGGTGCCCATCAACAACCTGGTGCGCGTCGAAGGCACGCCGCTGGCAACGCAGAAACCGTTGGACCCCTTCGAGTTCGTGCGCACCATCGCCGTGGCCCGCATCACCATGCCCAAGGCGCGCGTGCGCCTGTCGGCCGGCCGCCAGCAGATGGGCGAGGCCATCCAGGCGCTGTGCTTCCTGGCCGGCGCCAATTCCATCTTCTACGGCGACAAGCTGCTGACCACCGGCAACCCCGACACCGAGGCCGACGTGCAGCTGCTGCAGCGCTTGGGCATGGGCCCGGCTCATCAACCGCCCGGGCTGACCTGACCCGTTATTAACGACTGGAGACCGCCGTGGCCTCGACCTCCAACCCGCACAACAACGCCTCCCCCTACGGCACGCTGCCGCCGGCCTCGGCGCCGGCCACGCGCAAGCCCATCAGCCTGCCGCGCCTGCTGGAGATGCACGCGCGCGGCGAGAAGATCACCATGCTCACGGCCTACGACGCCACCTTCGCCGCCGTGGCCGACGCCGCCGGCGTGGAGACCATCCTGGTGGGCGACTCGCTCGGCATGGTATGCCAGGGCCTCTCCAGCACGGTGGGCGTGACGCTGGAGACCATGCGCTACCACGTCGAGAGCGTGGTGCGCGGCGTGCGCCGCGTGCAGGGCACGGCCTGGGTCGTCGGCGACCTGCCCTACGGCAGCTACCACGAGTCGAAGGAGCAGGCGCTGCGCAGCGCCGCCGTGCTGATGCAGGCCGGCGCCCACATGGTCAAGCTCGAAGGCGGCGGCTGGACCGCCGAAACCGTGCGCTTCCTGGTCGAGCGCGGCATCCCCGTCTGCGCCCACCTGGGCCTGACACCGCAGACCGTGCACGCCCTGGGCGGCTACCGGGTGCAGGGCCGCAGCGACGAGGCCGCCGCCACGCTCAGGCGCCACGCGCTGGAGTTGCAGGACGCCGGTGCCAGCCTGCTGGTGCTGGAGATGGTGCCCGCGGCCCTGTCGGCCGAGATCACACAGGCGCTGCCGCGCTGCGCCACCATCGGCATCGGCGCCGGCGTGGACTGCGCCGGCCAGGTGCTGGTACTGCACGACATGCTGGGCATGAACCTGGGCAAGATGCCAAAATTCGTGCGCAACTTCATGCTGGAGGCCGGCAGCGTGCGCGGCGCCATGGAGGCTTACGTCAAGGCCGTGAAAGACGGCCGCTTCCCCGTCAACACCGAACACGCCTGGTGAGATGAAGCTCGTCCACACCATCGCCGAACTGCGCGCCCACCTGGCCCATTTCCAGCGTCCCGCGCTCGTGCCCACCATGGGCAATCTGCACGAAGGCCACCTGGCCCTGGTGCAGCAGGCCAAGCCGCTGGGCGACGTGGCGGTGGCCAGCATCTTCGTCAACCGCCTGCAGTTCGCGCCGCACGAGGACTTCGACATCTACCCGCGCACCCTCGAAGCCGATTGCGCCAAGCTGCAAGCCGCCGGTTGCGACGTGGTGTTCGCCCCGAGCGAAAAAGAGTTCTACCCCGAGCCGCAAGGCTACAAAGTGCTACCGCCGCCCGAACTGGCCGACATCCTCGAAGGGCAGTTCCGCCCCGGCTTCTTCACCGGCGTGTGCACCGTGGTGCTCAAGCTCTTCAACGCCGTGCAGCCAGGCGTGGCCGTGTTCGGCAAGAAGGACTACCAGCAGCAGATGATCATCCGCCGCATGGTGCGGCAGATGGCGCTGCCAATGGAGATCGTCACCGGCGAGACGCAGCGCGCCAGTGACGGCCTGGCCCTGTCCTCGCGCAACGGCTACCTGAGTGAAACGGAACGCGCGGAAGCGGTGCAACTCTCGCGCACACTCCAAGGCATGGTTGCGGCCCTGAAAGCAGGCGAGCACAACATCGCCGCCATCGAGCAGCACGCCATGCAGACGCTGACCGGACGCGGCTGGCAACCCGACTACATGACCGTGCGCCGCCGCGTCGACCTGCAAGCACCACAGGCCGGCGACTTCGGGCTGGACAAGCTGGTGGTGTTGGGCGCAGCGCGCCTGGGAACGACGCGGCTGATTGACAATCTGGAGGTCTAACAGGCAGGCGCGGCTGCAACACCTCGCGCCCGAGGGCTTCATATGCAGTCGGACTCTTCGGGCTAAAACCGCAGTTATTTTTGCCAAGTTCCCATAGCAGGCATGACGTGATGGATTTGCCCGGGCCGGCCACGACGGCCAGCCCCGGGCACCCACGTTACAGCGCTGCAATCAGTTCCGGCACGGCGGTGAACAGATCGGCCACCAGGCCATAGTCGGCCACCTGGAAGATCGGTGCTTCGGCGTCCTTGTTGATCGCAACGATCACCTTGCTGTCCTTCATGCCGGCCAGGTGCTGGATGGCGCCCGAGATGCCGACGGCCACGTACAGCTGCGGAGCGACTATCTTGCCGGTCTGACCGACTTGGTAGTCATTGGGCGCGTAGCCGGCATCGACCGCCGCGCGCGACGCGCCGATCGCCGCGCCGAGCTTGTCGGCCAGCGGCTCCAGCACGGCGTGAAACTTGTCGGCCGCGCCCAGTCCGCGTCCGCCCGACACGATGACCGACGCGGCGGTGAGTTCCGGACGCTCCAGCTTCACGACCTCGCGTCCGACCAGGGTGGTCAACCCGAGATCGCCAGCCGCCGTCAGCGTTTCGACCGCCGCCGCGCCGCCCGCACCCGCCGGGTCAAAGGCGGTGGTACGGATGCTCAGCACCTTGATGGCATCCTTCGATTGCACGCGGGCCAGCGCGTTGCCGGCATAGAACGGCCGCTGGAAGGTGTCGGGCGATTCGATGGCGATCACGTCCGACACCTGGGAGGCGTCCAGCAGGGCCGCCACGCGCGGCAGCACATTCTTGCCAAAGGCCGTCGCCGGTGCCAGGACATGGGTGTAGCCCGCATCGGCGCGCACGCATGACTGCACCAGTGCGGCCAGGTTCTCGGCCAGATGGGCTTCGTAGTGGGCCGCGTCGGCGTGCAGCACCTTGGCTACGCCCGCGACCGCCGCCGCGTCCTGGGCAACGGCAGCGCAATTGCCGCCCGCCACCAGCACATGAATGTCGCCGCCGATGCGGATGGCGGCGGCGATCGTGTTCAGCGTGGCCGCCTTGAGCACGGCGTTGTCGTGCTCCGCAATGATCAGGGTTGTCATCAGATCACCTTCGCTTCTTCTTTGAGTCGTTTCACGAGTTCGGCCGTGTCGGCCACCTTGATGCCGGCCTTGCGCGACGCCGGCTCGCCGACGTGCAGTGTCACGGTGCGCGGCGCGATGTCGATGCCGAGGTCGGCCGCCCGGATGACCTCCATCGGTTTTTTCTTGGCCTTCATGATGTTGGGCAGCGTGATGAAGCGCGGCTCGTTCAGGCGCAGGTCGGTCGTGATCACGGCCGGCAGCTTCATGGCCAGGGTTTCCAGGCCGCCGTCGATCTCGCGCGTGACAGTGGCGGTCTCGCCGCTGATCTGCACCCTGGAGGCAAAACTGGCCTGGGCCCAGCCCATCAGCGCGCCGAACATCTGGCCGGCCTGGCCAGCGTCGTCATCGATCGCCTGCTTGCCAAAGATGGCGAACTGCACGCCCTCTTTGGTGGCCACGTGCTGCATCAGTTTGGCCACCGCCAGCGGTTCGAGCCCGGCATCGGTTTCAACCAGCACGGCGCGATCGGCGCCGATGGCCATCGCGCTGCGCAGCGTCTCCTGGCAGGCGGCCGGGCCGCAGGAGACGACGATCACTTCCGACGCAACGCCAGCCTCCCGGAGGCGCACCGCCTCTTCGCAGGCGATCTCGTCGAACGGGTTCATGGACAATTTCTGGTTCGCGAGATCGACTCCCGAACCATCGGACTTGATGCGGGCCTTGACGTTGTAGTCCAGCACCCGCTTGACGGCGACCAATATCTTCACTTCATCTCCAGATGGTTAAAAAACAAACGATTCAAGACAAGAACGGCAGGCACGGAGCCCCCCATCCGGCCCGTCCCATCACGGCTCGCGCCCCGACGCGACCACGCGCGGGAAGAGCATCGTGTACATGCGCCGCGCCAGCGCGTCGACGTCCAGGCGCCCGCCTGGCCGGTACCACTGCGCCGTCCAGTTGAGGGCGCCCAGCACCGTCTGGCGCACCAGCACGGCATCGGCATCGACCAGGCCCAGCGCCGCCGCCTCGTTGATCGGCTCCATCCACAAGGCCTCGTAGGCGTCGCGCGATGCCATCACGCGGGTCTGCGCGTCCGGCGAAAGGCTGCGCCACTCGTAGAGCAGCACGGTCATCGCGTCGAGCCGCGGACCGAGCAAAGCCTTCAGGTGGCTGCGCACCATCGACAGCAGCCGCTCGGGCAGCCGGGTCTCGCCAGCCAGCCCGTCGCGCACCGACTGCATGATGTCGCGCACGCCCTCCTCCATGATCGCCACCAGCAGTTCCTCCTTGGTGGCAAAGTGGTAGAAGAGCGAGCCGGACGTCATGCCCAGGGCCTGGGCAATCTCGCGCACCGAGGTGCGCTCGAAACCCTGACGCCGGAACCGGCTCGCCGCTGCCGCCAGGATCGCATCCCTGCGCGGAAGTGGGAGTGGGTTGTTTCGTTCCTTGGTCATGCCGTATACTATAACATCTAACAAGCGTTTGGTTGGCTTTCTTGTCCATCGCATGCTGGGTGCTTGCGGCGCCAGTGCGCGTGAACGATTCACACCTCACAAGCGTCGGCCATGCCAGTTCAATTGGATTTCAAGGACAGACCCATGCTCAGCCGCACCCTCTTCGGTGAAGAACACGAACTCTTCCGGGCCCAGGCCCGCCGCTTTCTGGAAGAAGAAGTCACCCCCCATCACGCCGGCTGGGAAGCCGATGGCATCGTGCCGCGCGCGGTCTGGCGCAAGGCCGGTGCCGCGGGCCTGCTGTGTCCGGCCATTCCCGAAGCCTACGGCGGCGGCGGCGGCACGCGCCTGCACAGTGCCGTGCTGATCGAGGAAGTCTCGCGGGCCGGCACGAGCGGGATCGGCTTTGGACTGCACTCCGACATCGTGGCGCCCTACATCCTGGCCTACTGCACCGAGGAGCAAAAGCGCCACTGGCTGCCGAAGATGGCCATTGGCGAGGTGATTGGCGCCATCGCCATGACCGAGCCAGGCGCGGGCAGCGACCTGCAAAGCGTGCGCACCAGCGCCTTGCGCGACGGCGACGAACTGGTGATCAATGGCCAGAAGACGTTCATCACCAACGGCCAGAACGCCGACCTGGTGATCGTGGTCGTCAAGACCGACCCGACGCAAGGCGCCAAGGGCACTTCGCTGGTGCTGGTCGAGACCGATCGCCCCGGCTTCACGCGCGGGCGCAACCTCGAAAAAATCGGCATGAAGGCGCAGGACACCTCGGAACTCTTCTTCGACGGCGTGCGCGTGCCGGTCAGCAACCTCCTGGGCGGCGAGGGCAAGGGCTTTTTCCTGCTGATGCAGGAACTGGCCTGGGAGCGCATGCAGATTGCCATCGGCGCGGTGGCCGGCGCCGAGGCCGCGCTCGAATGGACGCTGGCCTACACCAAGGATCGCAAGGCTTTCGGCCAGCGCGTGATCGATTTCCAGCACAACCGATTCAAGCTCGCCGAAATGAAGACCGAGGTGCAGATCGCACAGGTCTTCGTCGACCGCCTGCTCGGCCTGCTGATGGAGGAGAAGCTCGATGCCGCCACCGCCGCGATGGCCAAGTACTGGACCACCGAGCTGCACTGCAAGGTGATCGATCAATGCCTGCAGATGTTCGGCGGCTTCGGCTACATGTGGGAGTACCCGATTGCCCGCGCCTATGCGGATGCGCGCGTCGCTCGCATCTACGGTGGCACCAACGAAATCATGAGGGAAATCATCGGTCGTACGTTGTAGTACCCGCCTCGCGCCGCTTCCGGCCCTCTTGCCTACCACCTCCACAGACTCCAAAAGAAGGAACTCCACCATGACCGACGCATTCATTTACGACGCCGTGCGCACGCCGCGCGGCAAGGGCCGCAGCTCGGGCGCGCTGCACGGCACCACGCCCATCGGCTTGGCCATCACCGTGCTGCGGGCGCTGCGGGACCGCAACAGACTGGACACCGCCTTCGTGGACGACGTCATCCTCGGCTGCGTCGAACCCGCCGGCGAGCAAGGCGCCAACATCGCGCGCGTGGCGGCCATCGCCGCCGGGTACCACGAAAGCGCTGCCGGCGTGCAGGTCAACCGCTTTTGCGCCTCGGGCCTGGAGGCCTGCAACATGGCCGCCGCCAAAGTGATGTCGGGGCAGTCGCCACTGGTCATCGGCGGCGGGGTCGAGAGCATGAGCCGCGTGCCCATGGGCAGCAGCGGCGGCGCCTGGTCGGCTGATCCGGCGGTGGCGATTCCAACCTATTTCGTGCCGCAGGGCATTTCGGCCGACCTGATTGCCACCCTTTACGGCCACAGCCGCAGCGACGTCGACAGCTACGCGGTCGAAAGCCAGCGCCGCGCCGCGCTCGCCTGGGCCGAGGGCCGCTTCGCCAGGTCGATCGTTCCCGTCAAGGACGTGAACGGTTGCACCGTGCTGGAGCGCGACGAACACATGCGCGCCGAAACCACCCTGGAGTCGCTCGCCAAGCTGGAGCCAGCGTTCAAGACGCAGGGCGAAAAATACGGCTTCGACGCGGTCGCCATCCAGCGTTATCCGGAGCTGGAGCGCATGCTGCACGTGCACCACGCCGGCAACTCGTCGGGCATCGTCGATGGCGCGTCCGCGGTGCTCATCGGCAACGCCGAGGTCGGCAAACGGCTGGGGCTGAAGGCCCGTGCCCGCATCCGCTCGTTCGCTTCCATCGGCAGCGAGCCCACCATCATGCTGACCGGCCCCTCCTACTCGGCGGAAAAGGCGCTCAAGCTGGCCGGCATGAAAGCGGCCGATATTGACCTTTACGAGTTGAACGAAGCATTTGCCTCGGTGGTGCTGCGTTTCATGGAGGTGATGAAGGTCCCGCACGACAAGATGAACGTCAACGGCGGGGCCATAGCGATGGGCCATCCCCTGGGCGCGACCGGCGCCATGATCCTGGGCACCGTGCTCGACGAACTCGAGCGGCGCAAGCTGTCCACCGGCCTGATCACACTGTGCGTGGGCGCCGGCATGGGCACCGCCACCATCATCGAGCGCGTCTGAAGCCCCGGCACGACGCGCGCCTCATCACAGACCTGGACCACCACCATGACGATTGACTACAAGGTCGATGCCGACGGCATCGCCACCCTCGCCTGGGCCATGCAGGACGTGCCCATGAACGTCCTCAACGGGCAATCCATTCCCGCCTTCACCGACGCCGTGCGCAGGGCCGTCGCGGACGCCGCCGTCAAGGGCGTGATCGTCACCTCTTCCAAGCCCGAATTCATCGCCGGCGCCGACCTCAACATGATGCTCGCCATCACCGACGTGGCCGGCATGATGGACTTCGTCGCCCAGTTGCACGCCCTGATGCGCGGCATCGAGAAAAGCGGCAAGCCCTTCGTCGCCGCCCTCAACGGCACCACCCTGGGCGGCGGCTACGAGGTCGCGTTGGCCTGCCACCGCCGCATCGCCGCCGACAACCCCAAGGCCCTCATCGGCCTGCCCGAGGTATCGCTCGGCCTGCTGCCCGGCGGCGGCGGCACCCAGCGCCTGCCGCGCATGATCGGCGTGCGCAACGCGCTGCCCTTCCTGCTGGAGGGCAAAAAACTCGCCCCGAGAGGAGCCCTGGAAGCGGGTCTGGTCGATGAAGTCGTGCCGGCCGGCGACCTGCTGGCCCGCGCCAGGCAGTGGCTGCTGACCGACGGCGCCGCCGCCGCCGTTCAGCCCTGGGACCGCAAGGGTTTCAAGCTGCCGGGCGGCGCCGTGCAAAGTCCCATGGGCTACGACACCTTCACCGCCGGCAACGCCATGCTGCGCGCCAAAACCTTTGGCAACTATCCCGCGCCCGAGGCCATCCTGAACTGCGTCTACAACGGCTGCCAGGTCGACATCGACACCGGCTGCCAGGTCGAGCTGCGCGAGTTCGTCAAGCTGGCGACCGGCAAGGAAGCCAAGAACATGATCCGCTCGCTGTTCTTTGGCATCACCGCCGCCAGCAAGCTGGCCTCGCGGCCCAAGGCCGTGCCCCAGGCCAGCTACCGCAAGGTCGGCATTCTGGGCGCCGGCATGATGGGCGCGGGCATTGCGTTCTGTGCCGCGGAAGTCGGCATGGACGTGGTGCTGCTCGACAGCAGCACCGACAGCGCAGTCAGGGGCAAGAGCTACAGCGAAGGGCTGTGGAACAAACGCGTGGCGAGCAAGCGCATGACCGAAGCCGAGCGTGATGCCAGGCTCGCCCGGATCAAACCGACCACCGAATTTGCCGACCTGGCAGGCTGCGACATCGTGGTCGAAGCGGTGTTTGAAGACCGCGCCGTCAAGGCCGACGTGACGCGCAAGACCGAAGCGGTGATCGCCCACAGCGCGATCTTTGCCTCCAACACCAGCACCTTGCCGATCAGCGGCCTGGCTGAAGCCTCCGCGCGTCCGGCCAACTTCATCGGCCTGCACTTCTTCTCGCCGGTGGACAAGATGCCGCTGGTGGAGATCATCCGTGGCCAGGCCACCAGCGACGAATGCCTGGCCCGCGCCATGGATTTCGTCAAGGCGATCCGCAAGACACCCATCGTCGTCAACGACAGCCGCGGCTTCTACACCAGCCGCGTGTTCTCAACCTACGTCGGCGAGGGCTTGGCGCTGCTGGCCGAAGGCGTGAAACCGGCCCTGATCGACAACGCCGGGCGCATGGCTGGCATGCCGGTGGGGCCGCTGGCGCTGGCCGACGAAGTCTCGCTCGAACTGATGGCGCGCATTCGCAAACAAACCGCCGCCGACCTGGGCGCGGCGTACCAGCGCAGCGCCATCGACGATGTCTGCGATCGCATGGTGGACCAACTCGGCCGGCTGGGCAAAAAAACCGGCCGGGGCTTCTACGACTACCCGCAAGATGGCCCCAAGCAGCTCTGGGCGGGTCTGGCGCAAGAGTTCCCGCTGGCGGCCACGCAACCCACGGTCGAAGAGGTCCAGCAGCGCCTGATGTTCATCCAGTCGATCGAAACCGCGCGCTGCCTCGAAGAGAAAGTGTTGCTGGCGCCCATCGATGCCGATGTCGGCGCGATCCTGGGTTGGGGCTTTCCGGCCTATCTGGGGGGGCCGATCGGGCAGATCCACGGCCTGGGGGTGGCCGCCTTCGTCAAGGCCTGCGAGGCCCTGGCCGAGCGGCACGGCGCGCGCTTTGCGCCGCCGCCACTGCTGCGCCGCATGGCCGATCGCGGCGAACGTTTTTACGACCTGTAAGCACGCCCCCACGCCCGCTCACCGCGACCCTTCAGCGAGAACCACCCATGCCCGTCATCCAGAGCCAGATCGACCCGCAATCCGAGAGCTTCCAGCGCGAGCGCGCGCGGATGCTCGCCCTGATCGACGGTTTCCGCGCGCTGGAAGACCGCGTGCGCAACCTGTCCAACAGCCAGGAGGCCAAGTTCCGCGCCCGCAGACAGCTGCTGCCGCGCGAGCGCATCGCGCTGCTGCTCGACCGCGGCTCGCCGTGGCTGGAGTTCTCGACCCTGGCCGGCTTCAGGATGCACGATGACGACGGCGAGAAGAACGTGCTGGGCGGCGGGATCATCTGCGGCATCGGGGTGGTGTCGGGCATGCGCTGCGTGGTGATCGCGTCGGACAGCGCCATCAAGGGCGGCACCATCACGCCGATGGGCCTGCGCAAGAGCCTGCGCGCCGAAGCCATCGCGCTGGAGAACAAACTGCCGGTGGTGCGTCTGGTCGAATCGGGCGGCGCCAACCTGATGCACGTGGGCGAGGTGTTCATCGACGGCGGCCGCGGATTCGCCAACCAGGCACGGATGTCGGCCCGGGGCATTCCGCAGGTCTGCGTGATGCACGGCCACTCGACCGCCGGCGGCGCCTACCTGCCGGGCATGTCCGACTATGTGATCATGGTGCGCGGCCGCGCCAAGGCCTTCCTGGCCGGCCCGCCCTTGCTCAAGGCCGCCACCGGCGAGATCGCCACCGATGAGGAACTGGGCGGCGCCGAGATGCATTGTTCCACGTCGGGCGTGGCCGAGTATCTGGCCGAGGACGATGCCGACGGCATCCGCATCGCGCGCGACATCCTGGCGCGTCTGCCCTGGAACGAGTGCTTGCCGATGCGGGCGGCCAAGACCTGGAAAGAACCGCGTTATCCAGTCGAGCAACTGGCCGGCGTCGTGCCCACCGACTTCCACCAGCCCTACGACATGCGCGAGCTGCTGGCACGGCTGATCGACGACTCCGACTTCCTAGAATTCAAGCCGCTGTACGGCTCCAGCACCGTGTGCGGCCATGGCGCCATCGAGGGACACCCGTGCGGCTTCATCGGCAACAACGGGCCCATCGATCCGCAAGGCGCCACCAAGGCGACCCAGTTCATCCAACTGTGCTGCCAGTCCGGCACCCCGATCGTCTACCTGCAGAACACCACCGGCTTCATGGTCGGCAAGGACGTCGAGCAGGCCGGCATGATCAAGCACGGCGCCAAGATGATCCAGGCCGTGGCCAATGCCACCGTGCCGCAGATCACCATCATGACCGGCGCCTCCTTCGGCGCCGGCAACTACGGCATGTGCGGCCGCGCCTACGATCCGCGCTTCATGTTTGCCTGGCCCAACGCGCGGGTGGCGGTGATGGGCGGCGAGCAGGCCGCCACCGTGATGCGCATCGTCACCGAGGAAAAATTCGCCCGGACCGGCCAGGAGCCACCGGCGGCCGCCATGGAAGCCATGAATAAGGAAATCCTGGAACGCTTCGATATCGAATCGCATTCGCTGTTTGCCACCGCGCGCCTGTGGGACGACGGCATCATCGATCCGCGCGACACCCGCCGCGCGCTCGCCACCACCCTGGCGGTGTGTCGCGAAGCCGGGTCGCGGCCTCTGAACCCGAACACCTTTGGCGTGGCACGGATGTGAGAACCCCGATGGACTTCACCAAAATCCTTATTGCCAACCGCGGCGAAATCGCCTGCCGGGTCATTCGCACGGCCAAGGCACTGGGCTACCGCACGGTGGCGGTCTACAGCGAAGCCGATGCCCAGGCCCTGCATGTCGGCCTGGCCGACGAGGCGGTGTGCATCGGCCCGGCGCCGGCGCGCGAGAGCTACCTCAACATCGCGGCGCTGCTGGCGGCGGCGCGCGGCACGGGCGCTGATGCGGTGCATCCCGGCTACGGATTCCTGTCGGAGAACGACGGCTTTGCCCAGGCTTGCCTGGACGCCGGGCTGGTGTTCATCGGCCCGGACCCGCGGGCCATCCTGGAGATGGGCAACAAGGCCGGCGCCAAGCGTCTGATGCTGGCGGCGGGCGTGCCCTGCGTGCCGGGCTACCAGGGCGCGGACCAGTCCGATGCCACATTGCTCGCACAGGCACGCGAGATCGGTTTCCCGATCATGGTCAAGGCGGCGGCGGGCGGCGGCGGACGCGGCATGCGGCTGGTCGAACACCCGCAGGACCTGCCGGCCGCACTGGTGAGTGCCCGTTCGGAAGCGGGCAATGCCTTCGGCAGCGAAGAACTGATTCTCGAACGCGCGGTGCTGGAACCGCGCCACGTCGAAATCCAGGTCTTCGGCGACCGGCACGGCCACATCATTCACCTCGGCGAGCGCGATTGCTCGATCCAGCGTCGGCACCAGAAGGTGTTCGAGGAAGCCCCCTCCCCCGCGGTCACGCCCGAGCTGCGCGCGCGGATGGGCGCGGCGGCGGTGGCGGCAGCGCGCACCGTGAACTACGTCGGCGCCGGCACGGTCGAGTTTCTGCTGGATCGCGAAGGGCATTTCTACTTTCTTGAGATGAACACACGGCTGCAGGTCGAACACCCGGTGACCGAGTGCATCACCGGCCTGGACCTGGTGGCGTGGCAGATCGCCGTGGCCCGTGGCGAGCCCTTGCCGCTGACGCAGGAGCAGGTGCCATTGAACGGGCACGCCATTGAAGCGCGGCTGTATGCTGAAGACCCGTACGCGGGCTTCCTGCCGCAAAGTGGCGATGTGGCGCTCTGGAACCCGCCCACGGGCGAGGGCGTGCGCGTTGATCATGGACTGGCATCAGGTCAGACCGTCAGCCCTCACTACGACCCCATGATCGCCAAGATCATCGCGCACGGCGCGACCCGCGACGAGGCCCGGCGGCGCCTGATCGGTGCGCTGCAACGCACCCGCCTGCTCGGCCTGCCCCACAACCGCGCCTTCCTCGAGGCCGTGGCCGGCCACCCGGCCTTCGCCGCTGGCGAAACGACCACAGCCTTCATCGCCCAGCACTTCGACAGCGCGGCGCTGGCGCGGCCCCGACCCGACTCGCTGGCGCTGGCGCTGGCCAGCACGCTGTGGTTCGAAGCCAACGCCAAGCCGGTCGCAGCCGCGCCCTGGCGCTCCAGCGGACCGGCACGCTGGCCGATGCTGATCGGCGAGGGAGAACACCGCCATGCCGTGCACATCACGGTCACGGGAACCCGCGGCTACACGCTCGAAGTGGGCGCGGCGCTGCACCACATCACCCTGCGCGGGCGCGAAGGCGAGTGCCTGCACCTGATCGCCGATGGCGTGCAGCGGCAGGCGGCGGCGGTGTTGGCCGGCGACGTGTTGCACCTGGAACTGGGCGACCTGAGCGCCAGCTTTGAAGACCTGACCTATGCCCCACCGGCCGCGGCCGCGGCAAGCGCGGAGTCACGGGTGCGTGCCCCAATGAATGGACGGGTGCTGGCCGTTGACGTCCAAAGTGGCGACACGGTCGCCAAGGGGCAACGCCTGGCGGTGCTCGAAGCCATGAAGATGGAACACCAACTGCTGGCCCGTCGCGATGGCGTGGTGGACCAGGTGGCGGTGCGCGCTGGCGACCAGGTGGCCACGCGCGCCTTGCTGGTGTCACTGGTCGATCTGCCTGATTGATGCGCACGTCGCCCTGCACGCACGACGCACGCCACGCCCACAAGGAGTCCCATCCATGACGACCGAAACCCCGCCGGCCAAGAGCCCCTTCTATACGCCCGAGCACCTGGCGTTCCGCGATGCGATGCGCCGCTTCGTCGCCCGGGAGATCAGCCCGCATGTGGACGCCTGGGACGAAGCCGAGTCCTTTCCTGTCGAGCTGTACCGCAAGGCGGCCGAAATCGGCCTGTTGGGTCTGGGTTTTCCCGAGCGCCATGGCGGCAACGACGGCGACCTGTTCATGACCATCATCGCCGCGCAGGAGCTTGCGCGTTGCGGTGCTGGCGGTGTGCTGGCGAGTCTGCTGTCGCACACCATCGGCTGTCCACCCATCGTCAACGTGGGTAGCGAAGCGCTCCAGCAGCGCGTATTGCCGCCGGTACTGCGGGGCGAGAAGATCAGCGCGCTCGGCATCACCGAACCCTCCGGCGGTTCGGACGTAGCCAACCTCAAGACCACGGCGCGCCGGGATGGCGACCACTACGTCATCAACGGCTCGAAGATGTTCATCACCTCCGGCATGCGCGCCGACTTCTACACCGTGGCGGTGCGCACGGGCGGGCCGGGGCCAGGCGGCGTGTCGCTGCTGCTGATCGAGAAAGGCACGCCCGGCTTCACGCAAACGCCTTTGAGAAAAATGGGCTGGTGGTGCTCCGACACCGCTGCCCTGTATTTCGACAACTGCCGTGTGCCGGCGGGAAACCTGGTCGGGCAGGAGAACCAGGGCTTCAAAGCCATCATGAAAAACTTCAACCGCGAGCGCATCTTCCTCGCCGCCGGCGCCAACGGTTTTGCCCAGGTCTGCCTGGACGAAGCGCTGACCTGGTCGCGTGAGCGCGAGATGTTCGGCGGCAAGCTGATCGACCAGCAGGTCACCCGCCACAAACTCGCCGACATGGCCATGCGCGTCGAGGCGACGCAGGCCCTGCTGGAATTGCTGGCCTGGCGCGTCGAACAGGGCGACACACCGGTAGGCGAAATCTGCCTGCTGAAGAACCAGGCCACCCAAACCATGGCCTATTGCGCCAGCGAGGCGGTGCAACTGCACGGCGGCGCCGGCTTCATGCGCGGCGTCAAGGTAGAGCGCATCTACCGCGAAGTCAAGGTCAACGCCATCGGTGGCGGCGCCGAAGAAGTGATGCGCGACCTGGCGGCGCGTCAGCTGGGCTTTTACGCCTGATCCGCATGGGGCTATGAACCGCTCTCCATCCCCTGCGAAAACGGTGCCGGTCTCGGCACTGCCCGAAGCCATGCGCCAGGCCTTGGCGAACGCGCCAGCGCCCGACGGCGCGCACGGCTTCCCCCGTGCCTGGTGGCGCCACCTCGGCGCCAACGGCCTGCTCGGTGTGGGCTTCGACCGCGATGGCGGGCCGCCCGTCGCGGACGCCGCGCGGCTCAGCTCGCTGGCCGGCATCGTCGCCCGGGAATCCGCCAGCCTGGGCCTCGGCATGGCGTGGATGATGCAGCAGATGCTGGGGCGCTTCGTGCTGGCGCCGAATCTGCGCGGCGACCGGCATCGTGCTCTCTTGGCCTCCATGGCGCGGGGCGACGCGCTGCTGGCGCTCGCGATCTCCGAGCCCGGCGCGGGCGCGCACCCCAAACACCTGAGTTGCCAGGCGGTGCAGGACGGCGACCACTGGCTCCTTGACGGCCGCAAGGCCTTCGTCAGCAACGGCCCGGCGGCGGACGCCGTCATCGTGCTGGCCGTCAGCGGCGAGCGCGAGGGGCGCAAGCGCTTCGATGCGTTCGTCGTTGCGGCCGACACACCGGGCCTGACCCGCGAACTGGACGACAAGGTGCGCGGACTGGCGCCGCTCGGCCATTGCGGCCTGCGCCTGGTCGGCTGCCGGGTGCCGGAAAGCCAGCGCCTGGGCGAGCCGGGACAGGCTTTCGACACCATCGCGCGACCGCTGCGCGCGATCGAAGACGCGCTGCTGCTGGGGGCCATGCTCGGCGCCATGCAAGCCGAACTGGATGCGCTGGCGCGCTGGTTTCGCAGCGCCGCCCGCCCCCCTGCCTTGACCCGGGAGCTGGGTGGCTTGCAACTCGAGCTCGGCGCCCTCGCGCCCGTGGCCCGCCATGCCGCCCAACACCTGGACCAGCACGGGCCGAACGAGGCGCTGGCGGCGTTCAATCTGGGCGCGCGCCGCCTGTTTGACCGCTGGCAAGGCGCCTGTGAATCCTTTGCCGCGGCCCTGGACGATCATGAACCGGCCCTGCTCACCCTGACGCGCGACCTGCGCCTGGTGCAGGGCATTGCCCGCGGCATCGCCGACACCCGACAACTTCAAGCCGGCGAAAGAATGCTGCTCCCCAAGGAAACCCATGAAAACACTGCACCAACCCCACTTTGATTCCATCGACGGCCTGGCGCAGCGCCTGGCCGGGGTGGACTACATCGCCAGCCGCGACATCGCCACCGCCGTCTATCTGGGCTTCAACCTGGAAAAGCCGCTCCTGGTCGAAGGCCCGGCCGGCGTCGGCAAGACCGAACTGGCCAAGGGCATGGCCGAGATCCTCGACGTGCCCCTGATCCGCATGCAGTGCTACGAAGGGCTGGACGAATCCAAGGCCCTGTACGAGTGGAAATACGGCAAGCAGTTGCTGTACACCCAACTGCTCAAGGATAAACTGGGCGAGATGATGCAGGGCGCCGTCGGCCTGGCCGCCTCCATGGACAGGTTGCATGCGCACGACGACCTGTTCTTCTCCGAACATTTTCTGGAGCCGCGCCCGCTGTATCAGGCCTTGCACCAGGAACGCGGTTGCGTGCTGCTGATCGACGAGGTCGACAAGTCCGACCCCGAGTTCGAGGCATTCCTGCTCGAAGTGCTGTCGGACTTCCAGATCTCGGTGCCCGAACTCGGCACCATCACGGCCAAGGTCAAGCCCCTCGTCTTGCTCACCAGCAACAACACGCGCGAGATGAGCGACGCGCTCAAGCGCCGCTGCCTGCATTTGCACATTCCATTCCCCGAGGCGAAGCTGGAGCGGCGCATTCTGGAGCGACGCGTGCCGGGCCTGTCGGAAACACTGAACCGCGAACTGGTCGCCTTCATTCAGGCGGTGCGCCAGATGGACCTGAAAAAACAGCCCTCGGTCAGCGAGACCATCGACTGGGCCAAAACACTGCTGCTGCTGCACGCCGAACACCTGAGCCTGGACATGGTGAAGGGCACGCTCAACGTCTTCCTCAAGTTCGAGCAGGACATCGCCACCGCCAACGAGCAATTGCCCACCCTGCTGCAGCAGGCGCGCAAGGACGCGGAGATGCCCCGTGCAAGCCACGCTTGAAGACTTTTTCAAGGCGCTGCGCGGCGGCGACCTCGAAGTCAGCCTGAACGCCCAGATCGATGCGGCGCGCGCCGTGGAGCTGGTCGGCTGGCGCGACCGCGCCCTGCTCAAAAGCGCGCTGGGCGCGACACTGGCCAAGACCACCCCGGACCGCGCCCTGTTCGACGACGCCTTTGAGCGCTTCTTCCGTTTCAGCGCCTTTGAAAACCTGAGCGCGCCGACGCAAGACCCGCCCGCCCAAAGCGCCCAAAGCCCCCAAAACACGGCGGCCACCGGTTCCGGCGGGCCGGGCGGCTGCCAGGGCAGCGGCGGCCAGGCCCTGTCGCAGTTGCTGCTGGCGGGTGACTCGGCGGCACTGGCCAAGCGCCTGCAGCAAGCCGCGCGCGAGGTCGGCCTGAACGACATCTGGTTCTTCACCCAAAAAGGCCACTACACCCAGAAAATCCAGCAAGCCATGGGCCTGGAATTGCTGGACCGCGAGATTTCCGACGCCAAACGCCAGACGCTGGCGCCCGAGCGCGCGCGCGAACTCGAACTGGCGCGCAAGCAATTGTTCGAGGAGGTGCGCAATTTCGTCGAACGCAAGCTCGCGCTTTTCGGCACGGCGCCCACGCGCCAATTGCACGACGACTTCCTGCAATCGCAAAAGCTCTCGAACATCGAAAAACGCGATTTCGCGCGCATGCACGTCATCGTCGGCAAAATCGCCAAGCGGCTGGCCGAGCGCCACTCGCGGCGCAAGAAAAAACGCGTGCGCGGCCAGCTCGACTTCCGCAAGACCTTGCGCCAGAACGCGGCCTACGGCGGCGTGATGTTCGAGACCTTCTGGCGCTCCAAGGTGGTGGACCGGCCTCGCGTGGTGGCCATCTGCGACGTCAGCGGCTCGGTGCGCCAGTACGCGCGCTTTCTGCTGCTGTTCCTGCACAGCCTGGGCGAGCAGGTGAGCGACCTGCGCAGCTTTGCCTTCACCAACCACCTGGTCGAGGTGAGCGACACCTTCGAGTCGCTGCCGGTCGAACAGGCGGTGGACAAAGTGATGCGGGCGGTGGGCGGCAGCGGCACCGACTACGGGCAGACCCTGCTCGACATCGAAGCGCGGCTGCTCGATGACATCGACCGCCGCACCACCGTGCTGATGCTCGGCGACGCGCGCAACAACCGCGGCCAGGCCCAGGCGCACGTCATGCAACTGCTCTACCAGCGCGCGCGCCGGGTCATCTGGCTCAACCCCGAGCCCGTCTCGTTCTGGGGCCTGGGCGACTCGGAAATGAAGCGCTATGCGCCTTATTGCCACATCGCGCGCGAATGCAACTCGCTGGCGCACCTGGAAAGCACGCTGGACGCCTTGCTGCGCACCCATTCGGCCAGCGCCTGAACCCCAGCCCTGGCTGTTCTCACGCTCAACGGACACCCTCATGGCACGCCTCTCGCTGCAACTCCATCCCCGCAAAGAACCGGTCGCCGCGCGCCCGGCAGCCACCCTGTTGCTGCTGCGCGATGGTGCGCTTGGCGTCGAAGTGTTGATGACCCGGCGCTCGCCAACAGCCAGTTTCTTGCCCGGCGCCTATGTTTTCCCCGGAGGCCGCGTGGACCCCGCCGACCACCATGCACACACGCTGGCACGCGCTCCCGATGCGGCCAGGCGCTACCGCACGGCGGCTCTGGCGGCGCTGCGGGAAACCTTCGAGGAACTGGGCATCCTGCTGGCGGTACAGGCCGATGGAAAGCCCATCACCCGCACCCACCTTCAAGCGCTGGACCGCGGCCAGGCGCTGTACCCGCAACTGCAAGCCCGGGGCTGGTCACTGGCGGTCGATCAGGCGCGCATGCTGGCCTGCTGGACCACCGACCGCAACGTGTCCAAGCGTTTCGACACCGTCTTCTTCGCCGCGCCGATGCCCGACCAGCAGGAGCCGGTGGCCGACGAAATGGAGCAGTTCGAGCCCGTCTGGGTCAGGCCCCGGGATGCGCTGACACAGCACCAGGCTGGCAACTTTTTCATGATCTTTCCCACCATCCGCACCTTGCACTGGCTTGCGAATTTCGCGCAGGCCGAGCAGGCCCTGGCGGCTTGCACCGAGGACGACCCGCTGTGGAATTCCTGTCCGCGCAGCGGGCTGGTCGGTGGTCAGCCAACGCATTTCATGGAGCACGAAGCACCTTACAGCGAACTCGCGCTGGTCTGCCCGGACGGGCAGCTCGAGCACCCGCTGGACTGGCAACACGAGTGGCCGGTACCCTTGTTGCGGCACCTGCATCGCCTCACCGCTCCCAACGCCAGCGTCATGACCGGCCCCGGAACCAACAGCTACATCGTGGGCGACGCGGCCAGTGGCTACATCGTCATTGATCCGGGCCCCTTGCTGGAGAACCATATCGACCGCCTGCTGACGTTCACGGCGGGCAGGGTCACCGCCATCGTCTGCACCCATTCACACCCAGACCATGCACCGGCGGCACGACCGCTGGCCGAAGCCTGCGCCCGCCTGACCGGGCACGCACCGCCGGTGCTGGGCCTGCCCTCCGCCGCCACCGCCCGACCCGCGGCACAGTTCACGCCCGACCGCGCCCTGGCTGACGGCGAGTGTCTGACGCTGCACATCAACGCGCCCACGGGCGACCACGCCGCCACCACCCTGCGCGTGGTGCACACACCAGGGCACGCAGCCAATCACCTCTGCCTGATCCTCGAGGAGTACGGCTTGCTGTTCTCGGGCGACCACATCCTCAGTGGCAGTACCACCATCATCGACCCGCCGGACGGCGACATGAGCGCCTACCTCGATTCACTGGACCGCCTGGCGCTGGCCTGCGAGCAAGAAAATATCGAATTCATCCTGCCGGCGCACGGCCATGTGATCGGTGATGCGGCACGGGCCATCGCGCGGCTCAAGGCGCACCGCCTGCGGCGCGAGGCCAAGGTGCTGGCCGCCATGCGCGCCATCCCGCGAGGCGGCCCGGACGGGTGGGTGCCGCTGGCCTACGACGACACCCCCACGGCGCTCTGGCCACTGGCGCGCCGATCATTGGTGGCCCATGTGCAACGCATCGAGCAACTGACGATGCTTTGAATCCCATACGCTTTTTAGACAAACCACAGGAGCCCATTTGCATACCAACACCCCCCACCTTGACCGCATCGCCGCCTGCAAGCAAAGCTGGAACGACAACCTGTTTCTGAAAGCGCAAGGGCTGGAAGTTGAAGAAACCGCCGTGGGCCGAGCGATCGTGCGGCTGCCCCAAGCCCTGCCCACGCAACGCGGCGGCGGCGGTTCGGACACCGTGCTCAACGGCGGCGTCATCTCCTATATGTTTGACGGCGCGCTGGGCTGGGCCATCATCTCCTCGCTGCTGGCCATGCCCGAGGCGGCCGACATCGACCCCTTCGAGCTGCGCCAGTTCACGATCAACCTCGACATCACCTTCCTCAACGCCGCCCTGGGCGACAGCTTCGAGGCGCGCGGCCGTGTGGTTCGCAGCAGCCGCACGATGGCATTTGCCGAAGGGGAGTTCCTGGACGCCAACGGCACCGTCTGCGCCACCGCCAAGGGCATCTGGCGCGTGTTCTGGCCCCGCGGCATGGCCGCCCCCCTGCGCTGACCCCATCAAAAAAAAGGAGCTATTCATGAAGCAAGCCACCCTTCGCATCGGCAGCGCCTCGGGCTTCTGGGGCGACAGCGAATTCGCCGCCGCCCAACTGGTGCGGCGCGGCAACATCGATGTCCTGGTGTTCGACTACCTGGCCGAAATCACTATGTCGCTGCTCAGCCGCGCCAAGGCCAAAGACCCGGCGCTGGGCTATGCACCGGATTTCGTGGCCACCCTCCAGCCCCTGATGAAGGAACTGAAATCGCGCGGCATCAAGGTCATTGCCAACGCGGGCGGTGTCAACCCGTCCGCCTGCCGCGCCGCGCTGGCGGCGGCGGCACAGGTCGAAGGCGTGGATCTGAAAATTGCCGCCGTGCTGGGCGACGACCTGATGCCGCAGGTGCAAGCGCTGCGCGCAGCCGGCACCCTGGAGATGTTCGCAGGCAGCCCGTTTCCGCAAAAGGTCATGAGCGCCAACGCCTATCTGGGGGCCTTCCCGATTGCCGTCGCACTGGCGGCCGGCGCCGACATCGTGGTCACCGGCCGCTGCGTCGACAGCGCGGTCACGCTGGCGCCGCTGATCCATGCCTTTGGCTGGACGGCCGCCGACCACGATCTGCTCGCGCAGGGCAGCTTGGCCGGTCACCTGATCGAGTGCGGCACGCAGGCCACCGGCGGCAACTACACCGACTGGGACACGGTACCGGGCTGGGACGACATGGGTTTTCCCATCGCTGAATGCCGCGCCGACGGCAGCTTCGACATCACCAAGCCCGAAGGCACTGGCGGGCTGGTCTGTCCCTCCACGGTGGGTGAACAGATGCTGTACGAAATCGGTGACCCGCGCGCCTACATCCTGCCTGACGTGGTGTGCGACTTCACCGGCGTGACGCTGACGCAGATCGGCCCCGACCGCGTCGAGGTCAAGGGCGCGCGCGGCCGCCCGCCGACCGACCTGGCCAAGGTCAGCGTCACGTACGCCGACGGCTTTCGGGCCATGAGCCTGTTCATGATTGGCGGCATCGATGCCGGTGCCAAGGCGCAGCGCGTGGGTGCCGCCATGCTGGCGCGCATGCGGCGCCACTACTGCGAGCGCGGCTGGCCCGACTTCACCGAAACCAGCATCGAAGCCATTGGCGCCGAAGACACCTACGGCCCCCATGCGCGGCCCGATGCGCGCGAAGTGATGCTCAAGGTCGGCGTGCGCCACCCGGTCAAGGACGCGCTCGAACTGTTTTCACGCGAAGTTGCGCCGCTGGCCCTGATGTCGGCCCCGGCCATCACCGGCTTCACCGGCGGCCGGCCCAAGGTGCAGCCCGTGGTTCGGCTGTTTTCCTGTCTGGTGCCCAAGGCACGGGTGAGCGCGAGCATCGACATGGGCGACCAGACCGTGGAAGCACCATCATGGCAAGGCCAGGCGTTTGACCCGGCGACCCTGCCCCCAATCGGAGGCCCGATGCCTGCCGCCGATGCCTTTGCGCGCGGCACACGCACCGTGCCGCTGGTGCGACTGGCATGGGGACGCAGCGGCGACAAGGGCGACGCCGCCAACATCGGCATCCTGGCGCGCAAACACCAATACCTGCCTTTCATCCGCGCCGCCCTGACCGAGCAAGCGGTGGCGGCCTGGTTCGCCCACCTCGTCAAGGGCAGCGTGCAGCGCTTTGACCTGCCCGGCACGCACGCACTGAACTTTCTGCTGCACGAAGCCCTGGGCGGCGGTGGCATCGCCTCGGTTCGCATGGACTCGCAGGGCAAAGCCTTCGCCCAGATGCTGCTCGATTTTCCGGTTCCGATTCCGGCCGATATGTCACTTTGACAACTTTCGCCCCCAGCCCCCCCCACTCAAGCAGGAGACAAACCATGAACACCCCGGCAACCACCGCCATTGACGACACGGCTTCCGCGGCGCTGCGCGCGCGCATCCGCGACGTGCAGGAAGCCGCCCGCGGCATCACCACCCTGTACCCGCGCAGCTACATCCTCCAGTGCATCCAGGAAGACCGCTTCCCCGACGAGCTGTGGCAAAAACTCGGCGAGTTCGGCCTGCTCGGCCTGTCGGTTCCGGAAGAGTACGGCGGCTCCGGCGGCGGCGTGCTGGAGATTACCGCGCTCAATGAGGCGCTGGCGCTGGCCGGCGTGCCCACCCTGTTCCTGGTCGTCACCGGCCTGGGCCGGGTGCCGATCATGCGCCACGGCACGCCCGAGCAGATCCGCAAATACGTCACCCCCACCTGCACCGGCGAGAAGAAGCTGTGCTTTGCCATCACCGAACCCAATGCCGGCACCAACAGCTTTGCCATGACCACGCTGGCCACGCCGAATGAGCAAGGTGGCTGGACGCTCAACGGTCAGAAAGTGTTCATCTCCGGCGCGCGCGATGCCGACTACATGCTGGTGATCGCGCGCACCACGAAGGCCGGCGAGGTCAAGCACCGCACCGACGGCATCTCGCTGTTCGTGCTCGACATGAAAACGCCCGGCATCCAGCTCACGCAACTCAACATCCAGGTTGAAACCGCCGAGCGCCAGTACATGGTGTTCTTTGACAACGTCAAGCTGCCCGCCGACGCGCTGATCGGCGAAGCCGGCAAGGGCGCCAAGCTGATGTTCGACGGCCTGAACTCCGAGCGCCTGCTGGCCGCCGGCGCGGCGCTGGGCCTGGGCGACTATGCGCTGACCAAGGCGGTGGCTTACGCCAACGATCGCAAACCCTTCGGCAAGCCGATCGGTTCCTACCAGGCGCTGCAACACCGCATGGCACAGGCCAAGGCCCAGATCGAAGCCGCGCGCCTGATGACCTATTCCGCGGCCGAGCGCTTCGACGCCGGCGAAGACGCCGGTGCGCACGCCAACATGGCCAAGCTGCTGGGCTCGCAGGCGGCGGTGGCCGCCGTCGAGGCCGCGCTGCAAACCCACGGCGGCTACGGGTTCGATCGCGACTACGACATCATCACGCTGTGGCCCATGATCCGCTTGCTGGAAATCGCGCCGATCAACAATGAGATGCTGCTCAACTACATCGGCGAGCACGTGCTGGGCTTGCCCAAGTCGTACTGAGCCAGAGGGGTCTGGCAGGTAGCCATGGACCCGCAACGCAACCGCTTCCAGCGCGCCTCACCCCGGTTCCAGGCCACATTCGCGCAGCACCGATTCGGTGTGTTCCCCCAGTCGCGGGGCGGGCGCCAATTGGCTGACGTCGTAACCCACCCAGCGCGCCGGTGCGCCAAAGGTGCGCATCGTCCCTTCGCTCGGGTGCTCGACCTGGCGGAAGAAGCCCACCGCCGCCAGGTGCGGGTCATCCAGCAGGGACTCGATGCTGTTCAGGGGCACCGCCGGCACGTCGATCCGCTCGAACAGCGCCAGCCAGTGAGCGCTGCTCTGCCCGCGCAGCGTCTGGCCCAGAAAGCCGTACACCTCGTCGATGTGCCGGGTGCGGCTGCTCAAGTCGGCGAAGCGCGGATCGATGCGCAAATCGTCGCGCTCGATGGCGCGCAGGAAACGCTGCCAGTGTCCGTCGTTGTAGACCAGCGCACAGATGTGGCCGTCGCTGGTTTCATAGGGCCGGCGCCCGGGCGAGAGCAGCCGCGCGTAACCGGCGTCACCGCTGGGCGGCTCGAAGGTGCGGCCATACAGGTGGTCCGACAGCACCACGCTGGCCATGGTTTCGAACATCGGCACGTCGATGCGGCAGCCGCGCCCGGTGCGCTCGCGCCCATACAGCGCCATGGCCACGCTGTGCGCCGCATGCAGGCCGACCATGCGGTCGGCAATCGTCAGCGGCACGTAGCGCGGCTCGCTTGCCCCGCTGCGTTGCTGCAAGTCGGCAATGCCGACCGCGCCCTGGATCAGGTCGTCATAGGCCGGGCGGCCGGCGTAGGGGCCGTCCTCGCCGTAGCCGTACACGCCGCACCAGATGATGCGCGGATTGATCGCCAACACACTCTCATAGTCCAGCCCGAGCCGGGTGATGGAGGCCGGGCGCAGGTTGTGCACAAAGACATCGGCGCCTTCGATCAGGCGCCGCATCGCTGCCGCGCCTTGGGGGGTTTTGAGGTCGAGCGCCACGCTGCGCTTGTTGCGGTTCAGGTGCAGGAACAGCGGCCCCATGCCGGGATGGCGCCCGGGGCCGATCCAGCGCGTCGAGTCGCCCTCGGGGGATTCGATCTTGACCACGTCGGCGCCATGGTCGCCAAGAATCTGGGTCGCATACGGCCCCATCAGCACCGCGCTGAGGTCAATCACCCGCACGCCCGCGAGCGGCCCCCCGGCGGGCGCCGCCTGGTTGGATGGGTTTGTCATCTGTCTCTCCTCTGATTTTTTGACGTCGGGTCGCCTCAGCGTCGTGTACTGAGGAAAACCCGATTGACTCTTTTGCATGGTAGCGATATTTTTATATCAAAACAACAAGTCCGATATCAGAACAAAGGCATGAATCCCATGAACCATCCAGCAGCCGCCCGGCACGAACGAGTAGGCGCTGCACACCGGGCAGACGGTGCGCCGATGTCGCTGGCACGCGTGTTGCAACTACTGCAGCTACTGGCCGAGCAGCCCCCGGGCATGACCCTGGCCGAGCTATGCGTGTCGATGCACGCACCGAAAACCAGCGTCCTCTCTCTGTTGCGGGGCCTCACGACGCATGGCTACCTGCAACGCAGCGGCACGGTGTATCGGCTGGGCCCCGCATCGTTCTCCCTGGGGGCCGCGTTGGTTTCGGCCAGCTCGCTCGACATCGTGGCCATGCCGTTCCTGCGCGAGGCGGTGGCGCGGTCCGGCGAGACCACATTGATCGCCAAGATCAACCGCGCGGAGGGCCAACTCATTTACGGCCCCATCGTCGAGAGCACGAGAGCGATCCGATACGCCGTGCCGGAAGGAACGACACGACCGCTGTTTGCCTCGTCCGCCGGGCGCGTGCTGCTGGCGTTCCAGGACGAGGCGTGGCGCGGCGAATATCTGCAAAGCGCCGACCTGCATGCACTGACCCCGCGCTCAGTCACCGACCGAAAGCAGCTGGCGCGCATCATCGATCAGGTTCGAAAATCCGGCGTGGCCTTCACGTTCGGGGAAGTCACACCGGATGTGGCCGGTTTTTCGGCCCCGATCTTAGAGCCCGGCGGCCGCGTGAATGCGGCGCTGATCATCGCCGCGCCTATTGAGCGCGGTCGCGCCGCGGCGGCCGATCTGCAGCGCCTGGTGATGGAACTCGCCGCCAACATTTCGCGCGCGCTCGGCTACCGTCCGGAACCGGACCCGCGTGAATTGACGGCACGCCACCCAAGAGAACCGAACAACAACTTGACAGATTGACTAGGAGATTGAGCCCATGACCAATGAACTGCTCTACGAGGTGAGCGACGGCATCGCCGTCATCACCATCAACCGCCCCGAACGCCGCAATGCGCTGAACCGCGCCGTGCGCGATGGCTTCTTCGAGGTCTGGCGCCGCTTCGAAGCCGACGCCGAGGCACAGGTAGCGATTCTCACTGGCGCGGGTGACAATTTCTGCGCCGGCATGGACCTGGTGGAAGCCGCCGACACCCAGCTGCGCATCCCGCCGGCGGGCTTCATCGCCGTGCTCGGCGACAACATCGAGGTCACCAAGCCCGTCATCGCCGCCGTGCAGGGCTATGCCTATGCCGGCGGCTGGCTGCTGTCGCAGATGTGCGACCTGTGCGTGGCCGACGAGACCGCCAAATTCGCCATCACCGAGGCCAAGGTCGGGCGCGGCATGCCGTGGGCCGCGCCGGTCATTCACATGTTGCCGCAGCGCATCCTGATGGAAGTGGCGATGACCGGCGACCCGCTGACGGCGCAGCGCGCCTACGAACTCGGCTACATCAACCGCCTGATGCCCAAGGGGCAAGCATTGCAGGGCGCCAAGGAACTGGCGGCCCGGCTCATGGCCAATGCGCCGCTGACGGTGCGCGCGGCCAAGGAAATGGTGCGCCTGTCCACCGAGATGGGCCGCACCGCCGCGCTGCGCGCCTCCAACCGAGCGTTCGATGCCGTCTACCTCAGTGAAGACGCCTTGGAAGGCCCGCAGTCTTTCCGGGAAAAGCGCAAACCGGTCTGGAAGGGGCGCTGAAATGAGCGTGACCACGACCACAAAACCCGCACCGTCGGCCGCCGTCCAAACCTCTGGCATCACGCGGCAACTGGCCGCACGCAGCGCTGCCCTGTGCTACAACGATCTGCCGGAGGATGTGCGCCTGCGGGTCCGGCAATGCCTGCTCGACTGGATTGGGGTGACGCTGGCTGGCGCGTGCGAGCCGCTGGTTCATATGCTGGCCGAAGAAGCCCGTGAACAGGGAGGCCACGCCCAGGCCACCGTCGTCGGGCACGCCATGACGACCTCCAGCCGACAGGCGGCGTTGATCAATGGAGCGGCCTCGCACGCGCTCGATTACGACGACGTCAACATGGCCTGCACCGGCCATCCCTCGGTGGTCCTGATCCCGGCCTTGCTGGCCCTGGCCGAGTCGCGCGGCGCCAGCGGAAGCGACTTCATGACCGCCTTCGCCGCCGGCTATGAAACCATGTGCCAACTGGGGTTGGCGTGCGGCGACGCCCAGTATTCCAACGGCTTTCACACCACGGCCACGCTGGGCACGCTGGGCGCGGCCGCCGCCTGCGCACGCCTGCTTCAGCTCGACGCCGATGACACCGCGACCGCGCTGGGCATCGCCAGCACCATGGCGGCCGGACTGAAATCGATGTTCGGCACCATGTGCAAGCCCCTGCATGCCGGGCGCGCCAGTGCCGACGGACTGCAGGCAGCCCAGTTGGCCGCGCGTGGTTTCACCAGCCGTGACGACGCCATGGAATGTCCGCAAGGCTTCGTGGCGACGCACGGCGGCACCGCATCTCTGGAAGCGACCCTGGCCAATCCGGGCGGCAGTTGGCACCTTCGCCGCAACCTGTTCAAGTTCCACGCCGCCTGCTACGGTACCCACGCCGCCATCGAGGCGGCGCGCCACCTGCGCCTGCAACACGCGCTGCGGCCTGATGACGTGCTTCGGGTGACGGTGCGTGCCAGTGCCGCCAGCGAGGGCGTGTGCAACATCGCCGAGCCGCGCACCGGGCTGGAGGCCAAGTTCAGTCTGCGCCACACGGTGGCGATGGCGCTGGCCGGGGTCGACACCGCCGGACTGGACGCGTTCAGTGACGAGGCCGTGTACGCGCCCGAGGTGGTGGCGCTGCGTGAGCGCGTGCAGGTCTTGCTCGCACCCCAATGCCCGGAGCTCACCCTCAGCGAGGTGGTGATCGAGACCCAGAGCGGCGCCGTGCTGCGCCAGCGCCACGACAGCGGGCGCCCGGCCAGCGACCTGCTGGAGCAGCAGCAGCGCCTGGAGGAGAAGTTTCGCCGACTGGTTAAGTCCGTGCTCACACCTGACGAGAGCGAAGAACTGATCGACCTGGTGGCACGGCTCGACGAACTGACCGACCTTTCGCCGCTGGCAGGCATGCTGGCCCGCCAGGCCTGCGTCGGTCCGCACTGACGGCGGCTCATTGAAGCTGGCGAGTCAGCTCACGGGAAAACATGGGTTGTGCAGTGTCCGTCAGCGGCCTGTTTCCTCACTACCGACCGGGGCGCTGCGCCCAATGCGCCCGAGCAGCCGCTGCAACATGCCAATCGTCTCGCCGCGCGTACGCTGCTGAGGATGGTGGCCGACCCCAGGCAGTGCCGTCACTTCGAGCGGCATCAGGCCGTGGCGGAACAAGGAAATCGCGCTGGGTCGCCAGCCATATTCATCGTCATTGCCGAACAACACGGAGACCGGACAACGCACTGCGGCAACCTCGGCGCTCATGTCCCATTGCAGCGCCTGCGGGCTGGCCCAGGGCTCGTACCAGCCCCAGAACATCGCGTCGGTGCTGTCGCCGTGGTGGCGCTGAAGTTTTTCACGCAAGCCGTCTTGCTCAAACGCGCGCCGCGCACCGGCCATGGCATCCACCATGAACGGATCGATGGCGATGGTTGGCGAGCAGGCAAGTACGCCGCATACCAGTTCAGGATGCGCCGCCGCAGCCAGCACCGACATGGCTCCTCCATCACTGTGGCCGAACATCAACGCCTTGTGGATTCCGAAGTGGCGCAACACCTCGCCAAGCACCGGCCCCGCCTCTTCACGCCGGTAACTGGGCTCACGCCCACCCACCAGACTCTCGGATCGCCCATAACCATACCGGTCATAGGCCAGCACCGGCCAGCCGCTGGATTCGGCCAACACCAGAGGCAGGTCTTTCCAGGTGGTGATGCAGTCCAGCCCGCCGTGCATCATCACGATGGTCGGCTGCCCGTTGCCCACATCACCCCAGGTGGTGGCGGCCAGCCGATGGCCTCCCGCAAACAGTTCGTGTTCTTTCATCATGTCAATCTGTCTCCTGGTTGCGCCTTGAAGGGGATCGGCACAGCCTACAGGTCGGCCTGTCCGGTCAGCAGTTGGCGCGCGATGGTGCGGCGCTGGATTTCGCCGGTGCCGTCGGGGATGCGCATCACGCGGGCGAAGCGGTAGCCCTCTTCCAGGCGCAGTTCGTTGGTCAGGCCCATGCCGCCGTGGATCTGGATGCTGCGGTCCATGACGCGCCCGAGCATCTCGGTTGAAAACGCCTTGACCATGCTGACCTGCGCGGTGGAGGCGCGGCCGCTGTCAAGGCGCCAGGCACAGTTCTGGATCATGGTCTTGGCGGCGTAGATGTCCATCGCGCTGTCGGCCAGCATGAGCTGGATGGCCTGGTGCTCGGCGATAGCCACGCCAAAGGTTTTCCGCACCTTGGCATATTCCACCGCCTGGTCTAGCGCCCAACGCGCCAGGCCCAAACAGGAAGCCGCCATGCCCATGCGCCCGGCGTTGACGCCGTCCATGGCCGCCGTCAGGCCGCGCCCGACATCGCCGAGCCGGTGGTCGTCGCGCACCCGCACGCCGTCGAGCACGATGACGCCGGTATCGCCGCCCAGGTGGCCCATGGTGTTGATGATGCGCGGCACGGAAAACCCGGACGCGCGCGTGTCAACGAAAAAACCGGTAACGCCACCCTTGTGGCGGGCTGCGGCTTCGGGGTCGGTCAGCGCAAACACCATGGCGTAGTCGGCGTAGGGCGAGTTCGTGATCCACTGCTTGGTGCCGGTGAGCACCCATTCGTCACCGTCGCGCACGGCGCGGGTTTTCATGCCGAATACATCGGAGCCGGCATCGGGCTCGCTCAGACCAAAGCACAGGGTCTTGTCGCCGCTGGCGATGCCGTCGCGGTAACGGGCAAACACCTCGGGGGCCAGGTGCCGCAGCACCGGCGACAGGCCGTTGGTAAAGGGGGACGGCAGCACCACCGTCTGGACCAGCGCTTGCGCCGGGCCAATGCGGTGATTGAGGGTCTCCTGCACATGGGCCATGACCTGCGCGCCCTGACCGCCGCCGCCCAGTTTTTCGTCGCCGAACAGGGTGTAGAAACCAAGTTCGGCCGAGCGCTTGCGCACCTGCTGGCGCAGCGCCAGCACCTCGGGCACATAGCGACCGCTGGCATCGAACAAGGTGCGTTCGCTGCCCAGCAGGTCTTGGTGGCGCTGCTGCAGCGGCAGCACTTCGCGCTCCACGAAGCGCAGCACCGCCTCGGCAATCGCTACGGTATCGGGATCGATGGTGAAGTCCATGCGGGAAACCTCGTTGTTACAGGATCCGGAACTTCGGTAGCGTGACCTCCTCGGTCACGTCGTCGTACTGCACCGTCACGCGCTGGCCGATGCGCACCGCCTCCACATCGTCGGTGACGATATTGGTCATCATGCGCGCGCCTTCGTCGAGGTCGATCACCGCCACCACGTAGGGGGTGTCGGACTTGAAGGCCGGACCGGCCGGCCGGCGCGCGATGGTGTAGCTGTAGATGGTGCCGGCGCCACGCGCATCGACCCATTCGACGGCGTCGGAATGGCAGTGCGGGCACAGGGCGCGCGGATAGAAATGGTGCTTGCCGCAGTCGGCGCAGCGCTTGATCGTCAGGCGGTGTTGTTTGAGGGCGTCCCAATAGGGTCGGCTCTCGCCATCGATGACGGGCAGGGGTTTGTCGTACATGGTGTTCACCGGTTGGAGAGAATGCAAGTGGCGCCGCTGGAAAGCGTGCCGCCGGTGCCGTGGACCAGCGCGGTCACGGCATTCGCGATCTGGCGCGGGCCGCATTCGCCGCGCAACTGGCGCACCGCCTCGATCAGCAGGAAGATGCCGTACATGCCGGGGTGCGCATAGGACAGACCGCCGCCGTTGGTGTTGAGCGGGAACGCGCCACCCGGCGCGGTGCGCTGCCTGGAAACAAAAGCACCGCCCTCGCCGCGCTGGCAAAAACCCAGCGCTTCGAGCGTCAGCAGCACGGTGATGGTGAACGAGTCGTAAACCTCGACCACGTCGATCGCATCGTGCCCGATGCCCGCCATGGCAAAGGCATCGCGGCCCGCGACCTCGGCTGCGCTCAGGCGTGCCAGATCGGGCATGGCGGCAATGGTCCAGTGGGTGTGCGATTCGCCGTAACCGCGCACATACACCGGCTTGCGGCCGAGCGCCTTGGCGTGCTCGGCGGTGGTCATGACCACGGCGCCGCCGCCGTCGGTCACCAGACAAATATCGAGCAGGCGCAGCGGGTCGGAGATCATCGTGCTCTGGAGCACATCCTCGATCGACAGCGGCTCGCGCATGGTGGCCGCCGGATTGAGCGCCGCCCACTTGCGCGTGGCCACCGCAATCTCGGCCAGTTGCTCGGAGGTGGTGCCGTATTCGTGCATGTGGCGCTTGGCCGCCATCGCATAGCCGCCCACCGGCGTGGGCATGCCCCAAGGGGTTTCGTACTGCATGGTCAGCACGGCGGGGCGTCCGGCCAGGTTGCGGCTCATCTCGCTCTTTTGCAGGCTGCCGTAGGTGATGAGCGCCACCTCGCAGCGGCCGGCCTCGATGGCGGTGGCGGCGTGCGCCACGTGCGCCTCGAAGGCCGAGCCGCCGATGTTGGTGCCGTCGACGAAGCGCGGGGTGATGCCCAGGTACTCCGACAGCGTCACGGTCGGCAACTGGCCCGGACCGGGCACGCCCCACAGGCCGGCGGTCAGCAGGCCATCCACTTCGCTCATCGGAATGCCCGCATCCTTGAGCGCGTCGCAGGCGACCAGCGCCTGGGCCCGCAGGACCGACATGGGCGCAAGAACCTTGCCGTCCTTCAGTGGCAGATCGGCCACGCCGACGATCACAGCTTCTCGTTTTGTCATGGTAAGCATTCTTCTGGTGTTGAACGACATGGGCCTGTGCGGCCCGCATAGTCATAAGCCACGGTTGTGAGCCCCTCGGGCCCGGCACAGATCATGTCGCGCCGGCCTCCCTGGGCAGGAAGGTCAGGGTCTCGGTGAAATCGGCGATGGTTTCACCGCGCTGGTTGATCACCAGGTGCTGGATATCCATCAGTGTGTAACCACGCGCGGTCGGCGGGCGCAGCCGTGCCTCCCCCTCGACGTGAATCGTGTCGCCCGGAAACAGCGCGCCGCGCAGGCGCGCCTGCAGACCGGTCATGCCGCCAAAGGCCCCGACCGCATGACCTGCCAGCGCGCGCTCGATGACGCCGGCCACGTAGGTCGCCAACAGCCCCATGCCCAGCGAGATGATCATGGGCCCGGGTGCGAAGCGGCTGCGGTGCGCGCCCGTCATGTTTTCCCGGATGTAATCCATGTCAATGAAGAAGGGCTCGTGCAGTCCGGCCACGTTGACGAAGTTGACAATGTCGGTTTCGGTGATGGTGCGCCGGTGCGTCTTGAAACGCTGCACCGGGTCGCCGGTGGAGGCCTGGGTCATGCTGTCGTCTCCTTCAGGGCTGGTTCTGGTTGAAAATCGCGCTGCGAGCCGCGTCAAACTTGGCCGTGCCCGGCCTTGACAGCCGCGCGGTCCACCCCACCGGCAACGGCGTGGGGCAACGCCTGCACAAACACCACATGCTTGGGTTTCTTGTAGCGCGCGATGCGAGCGCCCACGAACTCGATCAGTTCCTCGGCACTCAATGTGTGCCCCGCCTTCAGCACGCAGACGGCCTTGACCGCCTCGCCCCACTGAACGTCCGGCACGCCGATGACCACCGCCTGCGCCAGCGCCGGGTGCTCCAGAATGGCCCGCTCGACTTCAGCCGGATAGACGTTCTCGCCCCCCGGCTTGATCAACTCCTTGGCCGGCGAGCGCCCGCTGTACCAGAGGTAGCCATCGGCATCGATGCGCCCCATGTCACCGGTGTGATGCCAGCCGTTGCGCAGCGTGAAGGCGTTGTCTGCTTCGCGGCGCCAGTAGCCCAGAAACACCATCGGGCCGCGCACCACGATCTCGCCGGTGGCGCCGATTGGCAGCGGGCGGTCCAGATCATCCAGCACCGCGACCGTGTTCAACAGGGTGGGACGACCGGCACTGCCG
>Ga0255210_1000118_pt1 | contig 37565 bp, 37 predicted proteins | sample Miss_Yuk_RepA_8d_FD_188422 | JGI IMG/M metagenome (GOLD analysis project Ga0255210, IMG submission 188422) | Freshwater microbial communities from Mississippi River, Louisiana, United States - Miss_Yuk_RepA_8d | ecosystem: Environmental > Aquatic > Freshwater > River | place: USA: Louisiana...
GTTCATATTGTCTTCGCCGATATAGTCTTTGATGGCGTATAACACCAGACTGCCTTTTCGATAATGAATATAGGGCTGATTCTCCACCAGATACAATGGCATCTCATCAATAGCCTCGCCTCCACGACCTTGTAGATACCGATCCAGCTCAAAGGCCAGGAATCGTTTCATATGGTCGGCACCATACTCGCGCTCCATCGCCATCAATGCAGAATATTGCGCCAGTGACTCCACAATCATAGTGGATCCCTGAACATCAGCACCAATCACCTGATGGCCCCACCACTGATGCGCCAGTTCGTGTGCAGTCACATAAAACACGTAGTCGATTTCTTTGGGATCTCTCAGGTCAGCAATAAACCCGATGGCCTCTGAAAACGGAATGGTGTTTGGAAATGCCTGTGCAAACGAGCCCTGAAAACGCGGGAATTCCAGAATGCGGAACTGACGATACTGATACGGTGAAAAGTTCTCTGTAAAATAATCCAGCGAGTTTTTGGTGGAGCGAATCATGGTGTCGATGTTATAGTCGTGCACGTAATAAACTTCGATGGCAACCTCTTCGCCGGTCGGACTGGTCCAGATGTCTTTTTTAACCTCAAAATCGGCAGACATAAAAGAATAGAAGTTCCAGATCGGTGCATCCATACGGTAATGGAAGTATCGCCTGTCATTTTCTTGCCACTCACGAATCAGATAGCCGGGTGCCAGCGCGATTTGCTCGGACGATGTCGACACAATGGTTTCAAAGTTAGCCCGATTTGCACCACCCAAACCGCTTTTCATCAAGGCTTCCGCGTCATCAATACTGGCTGCACGTTGCACAGGCGGCAGCTCAAATCGTCTGCGCACGTTGTTATCCTGCAGTTCCTGCGAGCGCTGATACCCGATATGCGGAAATGCCGCGCCATTGTTGAAAAACGTGCCGTTGGAGGTCAGTTCCGACCCGTGTCCATTATTGGCAAAGCCCGGTGTGGTCCACGCCACATCAAAATCCATGGTCAGGTCGGACCCCGCTGCCATCGGTGTTCTCAGTTTATAAATTCGATAGCCCAGTTCCTCGTCACTATGTGTCAGCGTAGCACCGGGGATGTCGAGCATTTGCAGGTCAAGATATGGCATCAGACTGATATGGATCTCGCTGATAGCCTCGGTGGACGCATTGCTCAAGCTGTAGCGTCCCTTGATCATCACATCGCGTGAGTCTGGGAAAATATCCACCTCGGCGTACACGCTGATGACCGAGGGTTGCGCAATATTAGCATTTGCCTGATAGCGTTTTTCGTAGTCAGCCTGCCTTCGTTCACGATCACGAAAAGTGCTGTAATCATTCAGCACGTTAGTGTTGTAGTAGATCCAGGCGCCGGTCATAACAAACAATACGCTGACAACACCAAAGGACGTCAGCATGGGTGGTGTCAGGCGTTGGCGTGCAACTTTAAGGCGGTTACGCCAATCGTCCTCAATGCCGCGTGGCCACAACAATTGAACCACCAACAACAGGAGACAGCCAAACAGTCCCCAGTACAGTGTTTGCCACAGGTAAGGAACCAGATTGTGTCCATAACCGGTAAAGGACGAGTACACCGGAGTCAGCATGCGCATGCGATACAAGGCGTGTTCCAGACCCACTTGCGGGGCCGCCATCAGGAACACCACATAAATCACCATCAAGGCCATGGCAAAAAATTTGTTGCGCGTCAGGATGTAGGCAAAAATCGCCAACACCATCATCAGGTAAATCGGAAACTGGAAAAAGAACAACAAGCCGGCAAGATAATGCAGCAGTTCAATTTCGTAATACCCGCGGGAAAGTTGAACGCCGATGCCCGCCAGCATGGCCGATAACATCATTGCCGCAATTACCAGGGTAAGCGCAGAAAACTTGGCTGAAAGCATGACCCAGTTCTGGAAGGGCATTGCATCCACAATACCCGCCATGCGCACCTGTCGCTCGCGCACCATCAATTCACCGGCGTAATACACCAGCACAAACAGCAAAGACAACGAGAACGCGCCATTGATGATATCCACCATAATGGCCGTTGTCGGGTACACGGCGGTGCCAAACATGTTGCCCAAATTGCCGGCAGTGTTGGCTACAATCATCACCAGACCCATCAGTAGCAGAATCAGAAATGCGGTGCTGCGCACAATACTTTTTACTTCAAGACGGGTTTGAGACCAGAATTGTTGCAGTTGTGTTGTAATTCCGAAGTGTTGCTGTACACGAGGTAATGCCGCAGGTACCGACGCTGATGACGGCAAATCCATCATTAGCAGCTCAGTTTTTTTGCGCTGCTTGCGTGAAGGGTTGATGTTAAACGGATACAGCAGCGATGCCAGCCCTAAGAAGGCAAAAGCAATCAGCATCCAGAAAATGCGATTTACCAGAAAGGCACCTTCAACGGCGGGAAGCAGTGAGTTTTTCTCAAATACTGTCCAGTAACGGGTGACTTCCAGCAGTGCAGTGGCACCGAAGGGATCAAGAATACTGATCGCTTCAACGGTGGCTGGCTCATTAAAGGTTTCCAGCAAAAACGTCAGCATTAACAAGGCGACCATGCCGGTGTAGGTAGCCATCATGCTTCGAGTTGCCGTAGCGATACAAAACAGAATGCTCGAACAAATAACCAGATTGGGTAGACCTACCAACAAGATGCTGTACAGGTAAGCTTCAGCATTAAATGCACCAATGCGTTCCTGATCCAGCCACGGCATAAATTCACCGACCAATACACCCAGTGCAGCCGCCAGAAAAATACCTGCTGCAAATACAAATGAGCCTGCAAAGCGGCCATATACGTACTCAAATTTACGTACGGGCGTAGATAAAAACAGCTCAGCCATTTTTAGCTCGTGATCGCGTATGACACCGTTGGCCGCAAAGGCAATCGCGCCCAATAAAGTGATTACCGACAAGGTGCTGAGCTGCATCAGAATTGCAAAAGGGGAATTGATATTAACGTTACTGAAATCGCCACCAAGTTGTACGCCATCGGTGGTGACGCCCAGAAAGGACAACAGGAAAAACACGCCAGAAAGCACGTAAAAAAGATACTGGCGACGGTGAAAATTCATTTCAAATGTTGCGATAGTCCAAAACATGACAGCGCTCCTCCTGGCCTCGGCCTTAAACCGCGACCTTGATGTCATGTTTGATCAGTGTGGAGAAATACACATCTTCCAGATCCACCTCTTGTGGCTCAAAACCCGCCGGTTGCGAGTCACTGATCACATGGATCACCGTCTCTCCTTCGGTCAGGTGTGACAGAATTACCTGATATTGCTGCTGGTACTCAACCATGGCTTCGCGTTTGACACGCTTGCGCCAGATACTGCCACGCAGGCGGTCTATCACCTCGCGTGGACGCCCACTAAGCAGAATTTCACCCTTGCCCATGATGGCCATGTTGGGGCACAGGTCGCTGACATCTTCCACAATATGAGTCGACAGAATCACCACAATGTTCTCGCCGATTTCTGCCAGCAGATTGTGAAAGCGGTTGCGCTCTGAAGGGTCAAGTCCAGCCGTAGGTTCGTCCACAATGATCAGTCTGGGATTGCCAATCAAGGCCTGGGCGATACCAAAACGCTGCTTCATGCCGCCGGAAAACGTGTCGATGGCCTTTTTCCTGACATCATACAAATTGGTTTTGTGCAGCAGACTGTCCACCATGTCGCGACGCTCCGCCCGATTGCTGACTCCCTTTAAAATGGCAAAGTGATCGAGCATGTCTAAAGGAGTCATTTTTGGGTAACTGCCAAAGTCCTGGGGCAAGTAACCAAGCACTCTGCGCAAAGTGTCTTTGTCTTCAAGAATGTTGATGTTGTCAAGAAACGCAGTGCCACTGTCTGCTTCCTGCAAGGTTGCCAGCGTGCGCATCAACGATGACTTGCCTGCGCCATTCGGCCCGAGCAGGCCAAACATGCCCGTGGGAATATCCAGTGTGATGTTGTTGAGGGCGCGTACGCCATTTTTGTAGGTTTTGGAGAGGCCGTTGATGACGAGCATGCTGGTAGATTCCTTCTTTGTTCGTTGCAGTCAGTGTTTTACGGGGTGCCAGACCGTGAAGCCGGAAACAGGTTCGGCCTGCACGTGATATCAATCAGCGACGGCAATATCCAAGCCAACATTTAATTCATGGATTTTGCTCGAATATAAGTCCTGACCGGGCAGGTGTGGCAGTGAAAGTCACCAACTATTGGCATTTCCTACTGCATTCGATCTGCCGCGCTGCTATCACGAATCGCCTTGAATTCATTGCCATCAAACCAGTTTGGCCAGCTATTTTCATGACTCAAGCGATGCCCGACAGCAAAACACAGATCAATGTCCATCACCAGGCCGCGCAGATCCCAGCTTGGATCATGTTCATCTGCAGGCGAGTGATAACGGTTATCCACATAATCCTGCGATTGAGCGGCACCCCATTCCGGGCCATGCTCGGTACTGTCCTGACCGGAATTGGCGTACAACGCTGGCACGCCATGACGGGCAAAATTCAAGTGGTCGGAGCGTTAATAATAACCGCGTTCCGGGTTAGGCTCGGCGGCGATATAAGGACTGGCAAGCCCCCGATATTCGAGACACTCGATAGCGTTACACTAACGCAATCAAGAGATGTCTGAACATATCTGCAAAACGCTATCCCGAAGATTTCAAGATTGAAGCAGTAAAGCAAGTCACTGATCGAGGTTACAAAGTCGCCGAGGTCGCGCAGCGACTCGGTGTAACCGTAAAGAGCATGCATGACTGGATCAACAAATACGGCAGCCACACCAATCAGCATCAGACTGTTTCCAGCCAGCAGGACGAGATCCGCAAACTCAAAGCGAAGCTGCGCCGGGTGACCGAGGAGCGCGACATCCTAAAGGAGGCCGCCGCGTACTTTGCCGGGGAGTCAAAGAAAAGTACGCGTTCATAAAGCAATGGCTCACGCATTTCTCAGTGGCTGCAATGTGTCGCGTGCTGGAGATTGAGAGGACTGGGTTCTATGCCTGGCTGGCCGAGCCGGTCAGCCCACGAGCAAAAGACAATGCAGAACTGATTGCTCAGATCAAACAGTACTGGCTCGAAAGCGGCTGCATTTATGGCTACCGCAACATCACCAAAGACATGCGCGACGGCGGCTTTGCCTGCAGCGAGAATCGGGTGTACAGACTGATGCGGGAAGCTCAGATTGCCTCAGCGCGTGGCTACAAGCGCCACCCAGGGTTCAAGGGCGGGCTGCTCAGTGCAGTAGCCTCCAACACGCTCAATCGTGAGTTTGAAGTTGACGCTCCGAACAAGGTTTGGGTAACAGACTTCACGTACATCCGCACTCATGAAGGCTGGCTGTACCTGACCGTGGTACTTGACCTGTTTTCGAGGCAAGTGATTGGGTGGAGCATGAAGAGCAATCCGAGATCAGACCTGGTGATTGATGCACTGTTGATGGCGCTGTGGCGACGCAAACCAAAAGAGAAAGTGCTCGTGCATTCCGACCAGGGCGTTCAGTACACCAGCAGCGACTGGCGAAAATTGTTGAGCGATCACAACCTGCAAGCGAGCATGAGCCGGCGCGGCAATTGCCATGACAATGCAGTGGCCGAAAGCTTTTTCTCGCTGCTGAAGAACGAGAGAATCAAGAAGCACATTTACAAAACAAGGAACGAAGCCCGGGCAGATGTGTTCAATTACATCGAGCTTTTCTACAACCCGGTGCGTCGACATGGCAACAACAATGGATTGCCGCCAGGGAAGTTCGAAGAGCAATACTTTATGAAGCTGTCAGGTGTCTAGTAAATCGGGAGCTTGCCAGCGCATGTTGCAGAACGAATTGCATGCACGTCATCCCTACAAGTAAAGAGGAGCCTTCACCAATGAAACCAAAAAGAACCTTGTATGACGAATTGAGGGAAGGATTCTCCGCTCTGGAGTCAGAGAGGGGCGGCACACTCACGCTGAAAAGAATTCACATCGCAGACCTGGCAGCGCCCACCATAGAACCAGGAGAGCTGCGCCAGCTGCGCGAAGGGCTGAATGTCTCCAGGGCTGTTTTCGCGCGCGCCATTAGAACTAATCCTCGTACGGTAGAGAGCTGGGAGCAGGGGCGCAGCAAACCCAATACGCATGCCGCACTCCTGATCAAACTGGTCGAGAAATTTCCTGAAACGCTCGATCACCTGCAGGCGGTCTGAAATCAAACAGCGGCTATAGTCCGCTCACCAGGCTCACCAGCGGCGTCAACAGGAACTGCTCTTCAGACAAGCCGTCAGTTGATGACGACAATCCTGGACTTTGAAGGTACAGAGATTAACCTCTCCGAATCGCCCCCAAACGCCAATGACCAATTCAGAGGAAGGAGCAGACAAGATGAAGGCAATATGCAATCCCCTGACGGCAGTGTGGCGCTCGTCGAATTCGGCGCCGCGGGCGAGATCAGTTCCCACTCCGCGCAGGAGCCGATCATCGGTTTCATCTTTTCCAACAAGGGCCTGATGTACAAGCTCACGTTCGAAGGCTCGAAGATGACCCGGCTCGATCGCTGAGTGGATGGCGGCAAATCAACTCTTCAGTCCAAAAGGGCAAGGCAATCGGGTGATGCATGAAAAATTGGCGCGTCGTTTCACTGCTGGTGCTGGTGCTGGGGTTTCCGGTGTCACGCGTCAGCGCGCAGGACACTGTGTGGGACATCGGACTCAGTGCACAGCGCACCGTGATCCAGGCCTTTGGGGTCAACGCTGGCGTGGCGGATGCTCGTACCGTGGTGTATCTGGGCGGATTGTCCGGAGCCTCACCTGCCACCGCGCTGATTCGCACACTGCATGAAGACTATGCGCAATTGCCCGGTGCAGAACGCGCCGTCCACCTGATTGCCATCCCCGTCGCGAACCCGGATCCGGAAACACTGCAGTTTCCCCCACAGGGCGAGGCCTACGGCGAGAATCCCGTGTCGCACGCGCTGTGGCGCTGGCTGGCCGTGCACGCCCCGGACCTTGTCATCATTGCCGGGCCCGATGCCGCCGGCCTGGGCGAGGCCTTGCAGCGCGAGCAAGTGGCGGGGGTCGGTGCGATTCCAGTGCAGGTGTTGCCGGAAACAGCGGTGTCGCTCGCACACTTGCTGCAGTTGCCTGCTGTGGCGGAATCCGCTGCACGCCAGGAGCTCACCCGGCGCCTGCAGCGTTCACCGCAACAACTGGCGGAGCAGTTGGCGCAGATCTATGGCCATGACTTTTCCACACCCGCCTACGTCCCCGGCATGAGCCTGATCGGCCGCATGGCGCTCGGGGAAATGGACGCCGTGGCAGCGCTGCTGCGGCCCTATTTGTCGGGCGCCGAATTCGCAGTCGACAATGCCTCGGTGATGGCGGGACAACTCGTGTTTGCCGAATACGCGCAGCGCACGGGCAACACCGCCGCATTGCAGATCGCCCTGCGTGCAGCAGACCTCGCGTTCGACGAGCAGGGCCGCATGCTGGAAGCAGCGCCCTTTCACAACGAGATGAGTGATTCGCTGTTCATGGTGCCGCCACTGCTGGTGCAGGCGGGCAAGTTGAGTGGTGAGACTCGCTATTTCGACATGGCCGCACGCCATATCGCCTTCATGCAGGATTTGCTGCTGCGCGAAGATGGCCTGTACCGCCATTCACCGCTGGCCGATGTGGCCTGGAGCAGGGGCAATGCCTTTCCAGCGCTCGGCCTGGCACTGACTCTCAGCGACATGCCTGTATCACATCCTGCCTATGGCCCTGTGCGTGATTCCTACCTGCAGTTGCTGGCCACGCTGCTGCCCTTTCAGGATGCCGATGGCATGTGGCGTGAAGTCATCGATTACCCCGGCTCGTTTGCCGAGATCACCAGCACGGCGATGATCGGCATCGCCATCAAGCGCGGCATCGATCGCGGCTGGCTGGCGCCAGCGCTGTATGCACCGGCGCTGGAGAAAGCCTGGCAGGCCGTGCTCGCGCGGACGAGTGTCGACAGCGAGTTTGTCGACGCCTGCACCAGCACCGGCAAGCTGGATTCTCTGGACGCCTATCTGGACAGGCCGGCAATTCTTGGTCGCGATGATCGTGCGGGCGGCATGGTGATGAATTTTGCGATGGAGATGGTGGGCAGATAAGCCCTGGATACTTTGCCCCCATTTTCGGACCATTTTTAGCTTTTAGTGCCGTACGGTTTTTAGCTTTTAGTGTTGCGTACCTGAAGTTGACGGTTGTGAACGATTTGCTGATTGTGTCCTTCAAGGAGTTGTAACGATGAAGTGTCCGGTTTGTGGTACAGCGGAACTGATCCACGACACGCGCAACCTGCCTTACACCGACAGCGGCGATTGTTGCTCCAGCTTTCATCGAAACCGCCACTGGCCTTGATCAAACTGCTCAAGTTGCTGGATCGGCACCCCAACCTGATGGATAAAATCAGGACCGCTTGAGGCCTGACCTCGATTGCTCATGAAATGCTTGAAGATGGCGCGACGTCGCGCCTACCGAGCCCCTATCACCAGCTGCGCCGCCACGGGATAGTGGTCCGACGGCCAGCGCCCGTCCACGCTGTGCAGCACCGTGGCGGCACGCCTCACCGTGACGGGTCCGCCCACCAGAATCCAGTCGATACGGCCCTCGCGGCCCTGCGGCGGCGGGCCGAAACCGTTCGAGGTCAGGGGCGGTCCCTCCCGCTTTTCTGCCAAAAGCCAGGCATCCCGCAGGCCATCGCTCGTCGCGGCGTGCCAGGTCTCGCTTGTTTCCGCGATGGCGTTGAAGTCGCCCATGACCACGACCGCGCTCCCGACAGGATGTCGCGCGATGTGCGCATTGATCTGCTCGGCGGACTGGATCTGACGCGGGCCGCCTCGAATCGTGAAATGCGTGTTGTAGACGTAGACCTGTCGACGAGTCTCCAGATGGTGGAAGCGTGCCCAGGTCACAATGCGGGCGCCCCGACCCGGTTGCGCTGGCGGATTCGGATCATCCGCAAGCCAGAACGTGCCGGATTCCAGCGGCACCAGCACCGCGTGCCTGTAGAAGATCGGCGTCGCCTCGCTCAGCTCGACGCCCCCGTTCAAGCCACGGTCGACGCCCAGCCAGCGGTACTCGGGCATTTGCGCCTGGAGAAACTCTATCTGTTCCGTGAGCGCCTCCTGCAGACCAAGCACATCCGCATCGGCAGCGCGCAGGGTGTCGACCACCAGCGCCTTGCGCATTGGCCAGATGTTGTCGCCGTCCTGCCCATTCGCCGTGCGAATATTGAATGACATCACGTCGAGCGCGAAGGACGTGTCATCCACTTCGGCTTGCTGGGCAAACAGCGTCAGCGGACTGGCACACAGCACGATCAAAGCCAAGAGATGGAGAAGGCCGCGCCGACGCTTCAGCGCTTGCGTGCCTCTTGCGGAAATGAAGAAGCCCCCTGCACTCAGCTTACACATAGTCGATCCCCGTTACGGCCAGACCCATCAGATTGAAAATTCGCCCTTTTTAACCAAGTTCGCAAGCTGCGTAAGGGCCTCCTTGCGGATTTGCGGTGGCGATGCTCCTCTCGTGAACCCCTGCGGTTTCAGAAGTCCATTCCCTTGCATCGCCGCTTGCGCGGATTGCACGGCAAAATTGTTTTCTTAATACAATAATATGTTGCTTTTACAAAACACTTCGATATAGTAGGAGCATGATTCATAACCGAATTGCGCTGTTCAGAGTAGAGCGTGGGCTCAGCCGCAAAGAGCTCGCTTGCGCTCTGGGCGTCAACCCACAGACCATCGGCTTTCTTGAGCGGGGTTCCTACAGCCCCAGCGTCGAGCTGGCCCTGAAAATCGCTGCCGTGTTCGGCGTGTCTGTGGATGAACTCTTTTCGCTCAGTCCCTTCAAGCCGCTGGCGGTGCAGATCGCCACGGGCAATCCACAACATGCGGAGTCCCAGCCATGACACCTCCTTTGCGCCCCAGGCCCGACCGATCAAAGTACATTTTTCTCAGGCCGCGCTCTGCCAAAATGATCTCACTGATCGCTATCGGGTGTTTGTATGGGTGGTTCGCGCTGAAGTGCTTGCCGATCGTCGACCAGCCGGCCGTGCAGATCACCGTGGGCGTGCTGGGCCTGCTGGGGGTGATCAGCGCCATTCTCATGTTCCTGTGCACTTACAGTTTCATGGCGAACGCGCCAGACGAATACCTTGATGAACGCGAGATCCAGGAACGTAACGCCGCCTACTTGCAGTCTTACATCTACGCGATGGCGATGTTGCTGGTGGGGTATATCGCCAGCGATATCGTCGGCAGAGTGTACGCGGGGTTTACTGTCACACCAGAGGTTGTCAGCAATTTTCTCACCCTTGCACTTTTCACTGGTCTGATCATGCCAACAACCGTGCTTGCCTGGCGCGACTGTGAGGCTGATGATTCCTGACGCCAGGGTGCAGTGCGGATAGGGTTCAAGCCACCGGGAAGTATTCAACACCCGTTCTGGCAAGTCCAACCAGGTCGATATTGCTCGCATTTTGCGACGTTTCCGCAGCAAGCCTGGCCAGCTCTCCTTGCGAGAATCCGTTTTCAAGCATGCTGAGGAATGGCGCCTTGTCGGCCTCAGTGGGGGCAGCGCCAACAACATTGGTCCACAACGCAGTAACGATCTGATCGTTGGTACGCAGGCCGATTGCTTGCAAGGCCAGGGCCGCCAAGTCCGAGTAGCTCATGCCCTTGTCCAACAGGTCGATCCCGATCCCCACGTACTCTTTGTTCCCCAGCGACTGCTTTCCGGCGACAGCGCCAAGAACCTTGACTGCTTTACCCGCATTGGCATCCAGGTCGTACGCAACAAATTTACCATCGGCAGTTTTCCTTCTTGAAATTGCCTCCGAAGTGAAAATACTGACCTCGCCATCGTAATTGGAAGTTTTGGATATCCTGCTCGGAATCGACACCAGTTCTACACGATCACCCCAGTCGATCGGATAGATGCCATTGACAGCCGGATTCAGCGCGCCAAGAACCTCGTTGGTTCTGTTTACAAAATACCCATCGACATTCTCGTAAAGATAAGTGCCTTGTGTCACTTCATAGGCAAAGATGTCCATGTCGCCGTCCATGTCAAAATCGGACGCTACAGTCTCTACATACCAGAAATCCACAAGCTCTTCAGTCGGCAATTTCTGCACACGGAAACTTTCGTCCTTCCAACCACCATTGCCATCATTGATCAGAATCTGGAACTTGCTGCCCAGATAAACGTTGGCTCCTGCTCGCGTTTGATTGACTACAAGGTCTTTTATGCCATCTCGGTTGACATCAATAGTCAATGCACCAAGCGACAAGGTGGAAGTCTCGCCAAACTGACCCACAGGCAGGTAGTCGATTCGCGGAGAATTTGCCGGTGAGTAAACAACCTGATTCTCCAGATTGCCTGTTTTGTTCAGCCAACGCCCATCACCAGGAAAGCCACGATCACCATCATTGCTGACAAACCTGATCAGCTCCTCTTTCCCATCGGAATCAAGATCTGTGATGAGCGCGCCCAGGGTTCGGGTGTCTGACTCTTGATAGAGTTCGAATGTAGTTTTGCTGAAGAACGTCCCATCGCCCCTGGAGAAGTAGATCCTGTCCCCCTTGTTTCTCGCATTCAGGTAGATGTCATCCAGCCCGTCTGCATTCAAATCTCCGACGGCAAGCGTGTGCGTCAACAACAGATCACTCAGATTCTGCAGCTCAGGAGCAAGCCTGGATGCCGTCCATTCGCCTGTAGTCCTGTTACTCAGATAGACATGGGTATGCCACCCATGCATCGTGGGGACTGGCATGCCGATATCCATTCCGTAACTGCCCACTACAAAGTCAGGAATTCCATCCCCGTTGAACTCTCCAACATCGATCCCTGCACTTGTCAATGTTCCAGGATCCCGGACGAGTTTGTTGCTTGAGGAAACCAGTTTTCCGCTTCCGCTCAAGAGCAACTGCACCGCTACGATGAATTTTGTGGCATCTCCGTCATAGCCGACACCATTCGGATAGATTTCGTGAAAACCTGACTGCGAACTTCGGTTGACTCTCGAGTAAACCAGATCATTCACACCGTCACCGTCGAGGTCAGCCAACAGAACTCGCGGTATGTAGGTATTCTTGAACGTATCGCTCTGGATGTAGACCTTGTCTTTGAATCGAAATAGTGACGCCATGGGATGCCTCTACCTCTGCTGATCACGCCATTCGCCGACCACACCGGAGTACGACGCCAAAAAAAAGGGGCGAAATAAATTTCGCCCCTTCTGCCTTGCCATTCCTCAAGCAAGCATCAGCTCACATCAGAAACTTGCCTGCACGCGACCGTACAAGAACCGACCGTTCGGGCTGAAGCCTGAAGAGGTCAGGAACTCGTTGGAGGTGCCTGATCCGATGTCTTGCGGACGAATGCGCTCAGGGGTTGTGTTGAGGATGTTGTCAGCGCCAAGAATGAAGGTGTAGCTATCATTCCAGGTGTACGCCAACTCGCCACTGGCAATGATTGCCGACTCTGCCATGTAGTCAAAGCTTGGGTCATTGGTGTTCGGCACTTGCAGATACTTGTCGTAGTAGTTCGCCTGCAGTGTGAAGCGCCAGTCTCCAAGCAGGTGGTTGGCACGGAAGTTTCCACGGTTTTTCGGGATCTGATCAGTCAGCCCCAATTGTGCCGCGCGATTGAGCAGAGCTGGCGTGAAGCTGTCCAGAACCTGATCAGTGTAGGCCCACGATCCGTTAAACTGGGTGCGGCCGATATCGCCCCAATCTTGCGTGTAAGAGGCCACGATCTCGACACCCTCGTTCGTGGTGTCCATGTCGTTGGTGTAGTACGAGAACTCAGCGATTGTGGACGCACCCAGGACTCCAGAGGCTTCCAACTGAGCCGCCTTGGCAGGCGTCAGAACGAAGTTGCTTGAGTTCAGGATTCGATCCTTCATCTTGATGTTGTAGTAGTCAACGGTCAGATCCACACCCGCTACTTCCCATGCCAGGCCGATTGAGAAGTTCTCTGCAGTCTCCGGCTTGAGTGCCTGCCCACCAAATTCAACGGCAATGGGATTGGTAGGAGGAATCTGTCCGTAGTTCACCGTGATACCAGCGTTTGTGCCGGTACGGATGTTGGAAATATTGGCTTGTCCTGGAGACGGAGCACGGAAGCCAGTGCTGTACGTGCTGCGCACATTCAGGGTGTCGGTCACGCTGTAACGAGCGCTCAACTTGCCTTCAGTGGTACCGCCAAATGTGTTGTAGAAATCTTCGTGACGAACCGCTGCACCCAGCAGCAGCTTATCGGTCACGTCTGCTTCCACGTCCACGTAAAACGCCCAGTTCTTGCGATCCCAGGTGCCTTGCGCAGAAGGCCCGAAACCGGGGAATCCATCCGAACCGATATTGGCGCCCTGACGAGCGTAAGGACCCGGTTTCCAGGCAGCTTCATCCTGATTGGACACCTGGAATATCTCGCGACGCCATTCGACACCGTAAGCGAAGCTGATTGGACTTGCGATACCAGCGACCTGAATTGGCTTGACGAAGTCGATGTTCAGATTGTTCTCGATCGTTGTGTACATCCCCGGTCTGAACGAGGTCGGTGACTGCGGGCCCATGGACGGGTTGGTGGTGTTGTAGATGAAGAAATCGACTTCGGAGAACCCGTTGTTGACGCTGACGTCGTAACTCGTGCCGTCAGACAACTCGCCTCGAATACCGGTAACGTTTGAGAAATCGACAATTTCGCCCCCGAATTCAGGTGTGTAACCGCCCGGGAACCATTCCAGGAAGCTGAAGCAGTTGGGGTTTGTACCAACCTGACGCACCACTTCCAGCGAGCTGCCTGCATTCGGGTACACGCTGCGCGGGATTCGCGGGCAGTTCCCCGTTCCCCCTGCTGTGGTGTCCAGAATCAAGTGGTTGGCACCAGAAGTGAACAAGCCTGCGCGGTTTTCGGCGGGGCGATAGAAGAAGCCAAGCTGGTTGCGCTTTTCGCTGTAGCCGCCGAAGGAGTACAGCTCTTGGTCGGCGGCAAGCTGAATACCCGCGTTCAGAAACAGGTTGAAGTTTTCGACATCGGGAAGTCCCTGTGTCTGCGCAGGCACCGGCACCGCTTTGTTGCCGGCGTTGATGATCGCCTGCGCATCTCGACGCTGCACAGAGCGATCGCTTTTCTTCTGGTCGGTCATATCAAAGCTCAGGCTGGCAAACCCGTCAGAGCCAAGCGGCAGACCCACGTTACCCGCCACGTACTGCAGATCGCCATCTTTGGTGCGTGTGTATTGACCGGTTTTGTACTCGAGAGACATCCCTTCGGTGTTTTCTTTGAGGCGGAAGTTGAAAACGCCCGCGATCGCGTCAGAACCGTACTGCGCAGACGCGCCATCGCGCAGCACTTCCACCTGCTGCAGCGCGATCGGCGGGACCATCTGAATGTCGGGGAAATGGGTACCGGATCGGCCGTACTGGATCACTGCAGAGCGGTGACGACGCTTGCCGTTCACCAGCACCAGCGTGTTGTCCGCAGGCAGACCGCGCAGTGTCGTCGGTCGGACCAGCGACGAGCCGTCGTTGATGTCCTGAGTCTGCACGTTGAATGTCGGCACCAGGTTGCGCATCAGATCATTGATGTCAGAAGTCCCTTGATCTTGAAAGTCCTGAGCCGAAAACACGTCAACTGGGGCAGCGGAATCCATGGCAGTGCGCGGCGCTGCACGTGAACCGACGACGACAACTTCTTCAATCTCCGCGTCGGCTCCCCCTTGTTGTGCCATGGCACCGGGAACGACCGCCGTTGCCGACCCGAGCAAGGCGAGTACTGAAGAAAGCGTGCGTAGTGTTGGAATTCTGTTCATTGATTTTTCCTTTTCCGTAGTCTGTGGTAAGTGAGTTATCTTCAAAACCCTGTCAAGAGCATGCCGTTGGTGTCTGTATTTTGGACATCTCAGCTACACGGCTTGCGCGAGTATGCAAACATGGCATCGTCAAAGTCCTCCCTGAAACCTTCCTAATTCCTACCAAATCATCTCAAAGCTCAGAAGACGCGCCAAGACTGGGAATTCCCTGCGACCAGCCCATGCATGACAACCACGATCCTAACCGAGTTTGCACGGGATTGAAATACTAAGAGATTGATCTGGATGATTATTCTCGCGCTTTGAGACAATTGCCGAGGCGCTGCCTTCAACAACAGACCGCGGTTTTCACTCGCTCACACCGACACGTGCAAACTGCCTGCACACTCCTGCCCAGGCAGGATCTATCGCCTTGATACTGAGGTTTTCCGGGAATTGAGATCGCACGGCGCCTGCCTGGAAACGTGGGAGGCAATCCACTGCCGCCAGCTCCGCGTATGCCGGGCGTACGTCAAGCGATCACACTATCTCACGCCTTGCGGAGCACAACTCAAATGAAGAACTTTACCGATTTAGTGAAGGCAATCTGCCTGCTGGGCGCCTGCGCGCCAACGGCCATGGCGCAAAACAACCAGGTGGCGCTGGTGCCTCTGCCCTCCGTCGACGACTTCACACAAGGTCGGGACGGCTTCAGCGTCGGGCTGGGCCTGGGCCTGGAGTACGAGTCGGCCTATGAAGGCGCGGACGAGTTCGGCTTCGAAGTCAGCCCCGCGGGCGCTGTGCAGTGGCGCAGGGGCGATGACCTGGTCTATTTCGCCGGCGAGGCGCTGGGCTGGCGCGGCCTGCGCTGGGACACCTGGCTCTTCGATGCCGCCATCGCCTTCGATGAGGGCCGCGCGGAGAGTGATTCCGACGATGGCCGGCTGGATGGGCTAGGCGATGCGGAAGAATCAACAGAAGTTGTGCTGAAGGCGCGCCGTGCGTTCAGCGCCGACTGGCGCTACTGGCTGGATGGCCGCGTGGTCGCCAGTGACAACGGTACACTCGGTATTCTTGGCGTGGGGCGTCGCTTCGGTGCCCAGACGGACGGCTCGGGTTCCGACATCTCCCTGGTGGCGGTGTTCAACGACGGCGAGCGTGCCAACCGGGATTTCGGCATCACCGCAGCGCAGTCGGCGGCGTCAGGACTGCAGGCAATCGACATGGGCGGAGGCTTTCGCTCTGTGGGCCTGAACTACACCTTCCGCAATATCCTCAATGAGAACTGGCAGATCTTCGGCGAGGTGCTCTACGAACATTTCAGCAGCGACATCACGCGCAGCGCGATCGCGCGCGAGGACTACGAGGCCGAGGTGGGCGTGGGGTTCATCTACACGTTCTAAGCAACGCCCGCCATGGCGTCCGCCTGCGCCAACGCGGCAAGCTCTGCAGGATGCCCGGGCCGGCATGACCCGGGCAGCAGGTTTACTTGAATCGCGAGGGGAAAAAACGCACCGACGCACGTGCCGATTCGGGGTCGCAGCCGAAGGCTGCTATCTGATACCCCGGCGCGGCGGGAACCCAGCGTGTACTGTAAGACGCCGGTTCGCGAAGAAACATCGGGTCTTCCACTGTCAAGGTGATATGCAGGTCCTCGCCCTCTTTCCAGTAGCGCTCGGTCACTACTTTCTGTGCTGACGATGGAATACCGTTGTAGTCGTCAAAGCCCGTGATGTCGAACAGGAAGTGGGTTGTGATCACGATCAGCGCACCATCTTCGTAACGACCCACCGAAAACCCCTGGTTGCTGAAGTCCACTGCCGTGGGCATGCGGCCATCCAGCCACACGGTGCGCAACTGATCGTCCTTTTCATAACGGAACATCACGCGGTCGGGCCACTGAGTGACCTGCATATGATAGGGATCATACTGAATGGCCGGTGACGAGGCAGGCTGGCAATCGTATTTCGGCGCAATGATCTCTTCGAACACTTCCTGATAAGCCAGAGCCCGTTCATTGAGCACGGGGAAATTCTCGCTGGTCCACGGCACTGTCTCGCTGTTTACTGGACGTGCGCGGCCGCCGCCGTCCCAGACTCCGGACAAGTCGGGAATCCCGGCTTCGTCAGATTGAGCCCAGAGCGTGCCGGCCGGAAGGCACAGCAGCCCCAGCAGGGCCAGGCCGGGCAGTGTGGCGCGCTCAAGCGCGGATTTCGTGTCTGTCTGGTGCATATACATTCCTTCCCGATAGTGGTGATTGTTGGGGGTCATGGGCGCCGGCCGGGCCGCTTAACGCGGCGGCTGCACCGCTTCTTCCACACGGCCGCCCGAGAGCACGGGGCTGCCATCCTGGCGTGTCATGCGCACGCAGCACAGACCAGTGGACCCTTCGGCGCGCGAGGGCTGTCCGGACACCTTCACCACCATGCCCAGCGGCAGCGAGTCGGGCGTCCAGCCCGTGCGCTGCAGGCTCACGGGCGCGCCGAGTTCGATCTGCCATTCCGTCATCGCCCCATTGGCATCCGCGACATCGACGAACAGGAACGCGTGCGGGTTGCGGAACACGAAGCGCTTGACCGTGCCTTCGATCTCGACGCGGCGATCAGGGTCATAGAACGGGCCGCTGGCGTGGTGGGCGATGACGGGGGTCATCATGAAGGCCACTCCCACAGAGGCGGCCAGGGTGGCTGCAGCAAAAAGACGTCTTGTTTTCATGGTGTTCTCCAGTACGCGTGATTGTGATCGTTGCGGTCAATTACCGGCGCCGAGATACTCGCCGATGTAAGGTATCAGCCTGCCGCAGAGCATGACAGCGCTCCACAGAGCCAGTGAGACATACGCCACCAGTTTCGCCGTGAGTGGCGGCACTGTGTCGGCCGTCCAGGTGAGCACCCGGGCGTGCAGTGTCCAGTAGTAGAACGCGGCGTTCAGTCCGGCCAGCAGGATCAGCAGCATCTTGAGCTGGAACACCGCATTGCCCGCATAGGTCACCGGATCACCATAGAAGAAGAGTATGCCGCTGACGAGATTGAGCGCGAAGCCAGCCAGCACGACGGGGATGAGGGCATGCGTTGCCGCCGGGTCGAGGCGTCGGCAATGGCCGGCCAGACGCAGATCGATCACCAGCAGCCCCCCCAGCAGCAGGCAGAGTCCGAAGAAGTGCAGGATCTCGAACACGGGCCAGATCCACCACGCCGCCACGATCCACTGATTGAGCGCGCTGCCGACGACGAACGAGACCAGAGACTCCAGCATGCGGCGCTCCCTCAGACGATGTAGGCGACGAGACGGCCGGCGATGATCGCGCCCGTCCAGGTCAGCAGGGAGCACAGGGCCACGGTGCGTGTGAAGCGCTCATCATGCCAGGCGCTGCCCTGCTGCAGCGCCGCGCGCAGTCGCGCCTCGATGACGCACGCCAGGATCATGCCGAGAAGGATGAACGCGATCTTGATGAGGAATGCCGCGTTGCCGGCAAAGGTCTGCGCCTGGGAGCTGAAGAGCGCGAGACCGGACAGTGCATTGAAGAAGAAACCCAGCCAGGCCACGCGTCCCAGCGGCAGAAACGCCAGCGGGTCAAGCCCCTTGAAAAAGCCCGCCAGGCGCAGGTCCCGCATCATGAAGATGCCGACGACAACCGCGAGACCGATGATGTGTACGCACAGCAGTAAAGGATAGGCATACAGCGACAGGCTCACCCATTGGGCGACGGAGGTAGTTTCGATCCAGACCAGCATGCAGGGCCTTTTTGAATTGATTGTTTTTGTTGCGGGCGGCGCACAGTATTCTCGCCGCACACGGGCTAGTCAATCGCACAATCACACGAAGGAGCAGGCTGATGCTGCACGAAATCGAAATGCTGGTGACACGCTACGAACAGAAGACTCTGAGCCGCCGCGAACTGGTGAGCTCTCTGGTCGGCCTGACCGGCCTGCTGCTGGCAGGCGGCACGCCAGCGGCCCAGCAGCCGGCGCCTGTCGCGCTGGGACGCTCCATGAACCATGTGTCGCTGTCAGTGGCGGACGTCAATCGCTCGGCGGATTTCTACAGCCGCGTGCTGGGGCTGGAGATCATCAGCCGGCCCGCCAACGGGGGGCTCAACATGGGTCTGGGCAGCGAGAGTTTTCTGGGCCTGTATCAGTTGAACAATCCCGGCACCATGCATCATCTGTGCATCGGGGTGGACAACTACGATGCCGACGCGCTGGCCGCCAAGTTACAGGAGCACGGCCTGAATTCGAACATCAGTCGTGACCTGGCCAACCGGACCAGCGGCGGCGATCAATTGTATTTCCGCGACCCGGATGGCATATCGGTGCAATTGGCGCAGCACGGCTATCTTGGCTGAGCCTGCACGAAGCTTATTGCTTCTTCGTCATCGCCCAGGGCGCTTCCATTCCCATGGCCTTGGCCATGCCACTGACATTGCTGCCGTCGACGGTACCGCTCATCTCGTACACCATGGGCGAGCCGTCGCGGGTCAGACTGAAGCTGAACTGATTGCCTGCGATCACGCCATTCTCCATTGGCCAGACTCTGCCGCCCCCCAGGTCGAACGTGCCGGAGAGCTGACCACCGTCAGCCTGCATCGAGACGTTGGCGGCGAGCTCGCCAAAAGGACTGGTCATCTTGAAATCCCAGGCCCCATCGGCGGCTGAGGAACCGCCTTGCGAGGAAGCGCAGGACACCAGGGTGGCAGCGGCGGCGAGCACGAGAGTGCGTGCGAACAAGCGAGTCTTTTTCATTGTTTTTCTCCGAGGCCCCGGCAGACGGGGAAAGTGAATACCGCTGGAGGTACGTCGCCTTCCTGCCCTCGGATTCACATTCCCTCACTGCGGCGAATGCGCCCCGGACTGCGCTGGCCGGGCAGCCTGCTGAAAGGCCTCGCGATCGAACGCGACGCCGCCCAGAAACACCGCCTGGATGCGCCGCGTGTGGCGGATGTCGTCCAGCGGGCTGGCGTCGAGCACCACGAAGTCTGCGCGCTTGCCGGCCGTGAGCGTGCCGGTGTCGGTCAGGCCGAGATGCTGCGCGGCAAGTCCCGTAGCGGCATGGATGGCCTGCAGGGGCGTCATGCCCAGACGCACGAAGATCTCCAGTTCGCGATGTCCCGCATAGCCGAAGAAATGATCGCGCACCGCACCTGCGTCGGTACCCAGCACGATGTCCACTCCCGCGGCCTGCAGGCGGGCCATGCCCTCGCGCAGATCCTGCTCGTAGCGTGGTGCGGGGCCGGCGGGCGCTCGCGCGGCGAAGGCCTCGCCGAGCCGCTGCACCACAGCCGCGGGCAACAGATCGGTCAGGAACGGATCATCCGCCAGACGCTCCCAGCGCAGCTCACTCAGGCCCAGATTGGGCACCAGAAAAATGTCGCGCTCGGCCATGGCGGCGGCCATGGCCTCGTCCAGCTCGGGGCCGATCCGGCCATGCAGAAAGCCGCTGATCCCCGCACTGATCAGCCCGGGCATGTCAGCGGCGGCCTGTTGATGCACCAGCACGCGGATGCCGAATTGCCGCGCTTCGTCGGCGATGGCGCGGTACACCTCGGCGGGCATTTTCTGCTGCACACCGCCGCGGTCATCCACCCAGATCTTGATGAAGCCACTGCCCGTGGCCGCAATTTCCCGCACGGCGTCTCTGCCCTGCTGCGCGGTGGCGGCGCCGCGCAGAATGCGCTGCCCGGTGCGCGCCTCCACCGCCAGCACATGGGCAAGGAACGCGGCATTGGGTCCCTGACCGGGAGGCGCCATGCCCGAGGCCACCAGCAGGCGGGCGCCGTGATACGCGCCGGACTCACGCGCGGCTTCGATGTCACGAGCAAGCTCCAGCGGGTCGCTGCCGGCTGAAAACACCGCGCCGAAGCCATACCAGGCATAGCGCTGCAGGTTTTCGAGGATGTTCTCGCGTCCGTAATGCTCGGCGCCCCAGCCGGTGTAGGCCTCGTAGCCAATGTGCGCGTGGGCATCGATCAGGGCCGGCATCACCGTGCGCCCCTGCAGGTCCACCGTCATGGCCTCTGGGGGCAGAGGCGTCGAGGCCAGGGCGCCGATGGCCTCTATCACGCCTGCTCTGACGAGCATGACGCCGTCGGCGAGCACGCGGCCATCGCCGGTAATGAATGTTGCGTTGCGATACGCCACGGGCGCGTCAGCTGACTGGGCGAGGCCCGGCATAGCGAGCAGACCAGGAACCAGTGTGCAGAGCACTGCAAGAGCAACTTGGGACAGACACCTGCCTGGCTTCATGGGGTATGACTCCGTGGATTTCAGTGCCAGCATGCTATCGCGCAGCCGTCACAGGTGGCTATGAATTTGTCAACCATGCACGACTTGTCGGGAAATCCGTTTTGAAAGAAACTGCGTAGCACGCATTGCGGTTTCACAATCCAGCCTCACAAACGCTAGTATACCGTCCAAGATCACCACGCTCAGGGGAGAAATACCAATGAAATCAATCACCATCGCACTGGCATTCGTTCTGGCGTTGTTGCCCGGTGCGGCACTGGCGGAAGATTTTTACGTTGAAATCAGCAACGAGACGGGTTACACCATTTTTTACGTCTATGTCAGCCCCGACGATTCCGACAGCTGGGAGGAGGATGTCCTGGGCAAGGAAGTCTTGATGGACGGCGATAGTAGACGCATCAACCTGTATGGGTACAAAAGCCCGATCTTCGACATCAAGCTGGTTGACGAAGACGGCGACTCCTACACCTTCTACAACGTCGACGTCTCCAAGCGTGACATCACGGCGACGCTGGATGATCTCGACAAATAGCGAATGGACCCGGAGGAAGGATCATGACCGCCATACGAGGCAGTTTGCCCAGGCATCACGGCGTGCGACGCAACCTGCGCTGGCTGCTGGCGCTGGCACTGACGCTGATCTCTTTCAGCGCCATGGCCTGCCCGGATGTGTCTCAGAACGGCAAGGCGCTCGCATACACCAGCGATGAGCTGTACAGCGCGAAAACCCACAAGGTGCTCGCCGGCGGGGGCGTCGACCTGGCTGGCTGCATGTCGCTGCCGGGTTACGGCTACGTGATGACAGCGCCTGACTTCACCCTGACTTTCTCCGCAAACGCCGACGGACGGGAACTGGAGTTCCGTCTCGATACAGAGTGCGACAGTATCCTCATGGTCAATGACGCCAGTGGCAATTGGCACTATGACGATGACTCCAACGGGAGTCTGGACGCCAAGATCCGCCTGGGCAAGGCGCCGGCAGGCGTCTACGACGTCTGGGTCGGCACTCGCTACAGCGGGAATTGCAACGCCAGCCTGGTGATCGAAACCTTTTGATGGGACGCTCGACTTCAGGAGAGTGAACATGACCATCAAGACATGGCGCCAAGCACCCTCTCTTCACTGCGTCAGCAGACGTCGGTTCCTCAGCTTCGCGGCTGCCGCGAGTGTGTGCTTGCTGCCCGCGCGCGAGTCCCGGGCGGCAAACAGCTCACTTGCCGTGCAGGCACTGGTGTTCGATGTTTTCGGTACTGTGGTGGACTGGCGCGGATCCATCATCCGCGAAGGCGAACTTCTCGGACAGCGCAAAGCGTTCAGTGTCGACTGGGCCGAGTTCGCCGATCGCTGGCGCGCAGGCTATGGCCCATCGATGAACAAGGTGCGCAGCGGTGAGCTACCGTGGACAAAGCTCGATGATCTGCACCGCATGGTCCTGGATGAGCTCGTGGTGGAGTATGGACTGACCAGCTTGAGCGAAGCCGAGCTGCAGCAATTCAATCAGGCCTGGCATCGCCTCAGCCCGTGGCCGGATGCGATCGCCGGGCTGCTGCGCCTGCGCAACGAATTCGTCATTGCCCCCCTCTCGAACGGCAATGTTTCGCTGCTGTTGAACATGGCGAAAAACGCAGGCCTGCCTTGGGATACGATCTTGTCGGCGGAACTCTCGCGGCATTACAAACCAGACCCGGAGGCCTATCTCAAGGCAGCGGAACTGCTGAGCCTGGAGCCGGGGCAGGTGATGCTGGTAGCCGCACATCCTAGCGATCTGCGCAGTGCCGCCGCCGCGGGGCTGCGCACGGCCTATGTACACCGCCCTCTCGAGCGCGGCCCAGAAAGACCAACCGTGCCTCCGGCGCGGGACGAGTTTGATGTGTTTGCCGAAGACTTCATGGATCTCGCCCGCCTGCTCGGAGCCTGAGGCGTCGATTGCCGGCGCGGGGGCAATCGGCTATCGTCCGCCGCAGCCGCCGTCCTGTTGGACCACAATCACCTCAAGGAACCCCTCATGGAGTCCATCCTCGCCGTCGCGCCGCCTGCGCTTGCGCTGTTTCTCGCCTTTACCACACGCCGCGTGATCTTGTCCCTCCTGAGCGCAGTCGTGCTGGGGTATGCCATCGCCAATCAGTATCACCCGATGAATACTGCTGTCGCCGTCTTCAATGAAGGTCTCTTTGCGCAACTCGAAGGCAGCAACGCGCAGATCATCATCGTCATCACACTCATCTCGGGCTTCATCTACCTGCTGGAAGCCTCCAGCACCATGCGTGCGTTCTCGAGCCTGCTCGGCACCCATGTGACATCGCCAATGAAGATCAAGCTCAGCACGCTATTCAGTGGCCTGGTGATTTTCTTCACTGACTCCGGCAATTCGTTGATCCTCGGGCCGGTGTACCGTCCGGTCTACGACAAACTGAAGATATGCCGGGAAAAGCTGGCCTATATCGTGGATTCCACCTCCTCGCCCGTCTGTGTGCTGATTCCCATCATCAGCTGGGGCGCCTACACCATGGGACTGATGGAATCCGCCTACGCAGATCAGGGTATCGTCAAAGATGGCTTCACGGCGTTCCGCGAGGTGTGGTTCTACATGCTGTACCCGCTACTGACCCTGGCAGGCGTGGCCTTCGTGGCCGTTTTCAATGTCTGGCTGGGCCCCATGAAATTCGTTCAGAAAAGACTGCTCGCCGGCGCTCATCACTACGAGGATTCTCAAACAAACCTTCCAGAATTAAGCCCCGCACTGCAGCAGCATGGCGCCCGCGTAGTGGCCGTGGCACTTGGCACCTTGTTTCTGTCGATGATCACGCTGTTCACCTATTTCGTGCTGCAGCAAGGCATGCTGGCAGGGCCGACAATCCGTATCACGCTGGCGCTCTCCTACACCCTGGCCACCCTCGCCACAATTCTCGCGCTGCATCGCTTGCATATTTTCGACTTCAGCAGCAGCACAAAGGCCTTTTTCAATGGCATGGGCCGGATAATGCCCATCTTGTGCATTCTGCTGCTGGCCTGGACCCTCAGTGACATCATGGCAGCGCTGGACACTGGCGCAGCGATCGCGCGACTGCTCGACGCGATGAATTTCCCGGTATGGCTGCTGGCAAGCATGATATTCCTGATCGCCTGCGCGCTGTCCCTGGCCACAGGGTCATCCTGGGGCACCTTCGCGCTGATCATTCCGGTCGCCGTCGCGATTGCCGTGGCGCTGGATGCAGCCGTGATCGTCTGCATCGGCGCCGCCATCAGTGGGGGTTTGTTTGGCGATCATGCCTCACCTATCTCCGACACCACTGTGCTGTCGTCCGTGTCCAGCGGCGTCAACCATATGTCGCATGTGGAGACTCAGTTTCCGTACGCCCTGTTCTCGGCAGCTCTTGCCTTCATCGGCTTCATGCTGGCATCGCTGCTGCTGAGCCTCGGCGCAATGCCAGCGTGGCTGCCGATAGCGGCCATGACCTTGGTAGCGGGAGTGCTTTACTACGCTGCCTCGAAGTCGCCCATGGGGAGGCTGGAGCCATGAAGACGCTCTGGCTGCGCCGGGAAGACAAGCGCGGCGAATCTCGCGTCGCGCTGACACCGGAAGGGGTACGCACGCTGGTGTCCAAGGGCTTGCGTGTGGTGGTTGAAACCTCGCCTCTTCGGGTCTTCAGTGACGCGGAGTACGCGGCAGCAGGGGCCGAGCTAACTCCTCTGTCCTGGTGGCAGGCGCCGGATCATGCCATCGTGCTGGGCCTGAAAGAGCTTGCCGAAGCCGACACTCCAATTCACCACACGCATATTTATTTTTCGCACACATTCAAGGGTCAAAGCGGCGCAGCGGCTGTTCTGGAACGCCATGCGCGCGGCAATTCGGCACTCTTCGATCTGGAGTTCCTGCAGGACGATCAGGGGCGCCGCATCGCGGCCTTCGGCTACTGGGCCGGCTTCGTGGGTGCAGCTCTGGCGATGCTGGGGCTGGCGCATTATCAGCAAAGCCTGGCACCGTTTCCCTCTGTGCGTCCCTTCGCGAGTCAGCAGGCTTTGGTCAACTCGGTGCAGCAGGCCCTGGGGCCACAGCCCCTGAGGGTGATGGTCATGGGCGCCTTGGGTCGCTGCGGCACCGGTGCCTGCGATCTGCTGCGGCAACTGCCCGGCGTGGAGCTCAGCCGCTGGGATCTGGCGGAATTCAACGCGGTGGCGAAGCCCATCCGCGAAATCATTGAACACGATGTCTTCGTCAACTGCGTGTATCTGCGGGAACCCATCAAGCCCATGCTCAACCCGGCATTGCTGGCACAGAACCAACGCCTGCGCATCATCAGCGATGTGAGCTGCGACCCGAACAACCCGAACAATCCGATTGCGGTGTACAGCGCCACCACCACGCTCGACGAGCCCTTTTGTCAGGCACTGGGCAGCGCCGCCTGGCCCGTGCACGTGCAGGCCATCGATCACCTGCCAGCGCTGCTGCCACGCGAGGCCTCCGAAGAGTTTGCCGCCGCGCTGCTGCCTCATCTTGCGGAATACCTGTGCAACGAGGCGCTGCCGCCGGTGTGGCGCAATGCCGCAGCCCGGCATGAAGAGGCGAAGCGACGTTACCAGCTCTGAGCAGCAGGCACATCCAGCGGACGTAGAGCAGCGTAAATGGGGTCAGGCAGAGCAATGGGCTCTGTCACCTTCCTGGGGACCTGACGCTCATGACTCACTCCCACACCGCGACACTGCTTCTTTCTCTCATCATGCTCTTGCACGCAGGGGGCGCCATGGCCATCGAAGAACCGTCGTACAGCGTCGTTGCCACCGTCGATGACATCGAATATCGCCAATATGCGCCGTATCTGCTGGCCGAGACGCTGGTAGAAACAGCCAGTGATCGCAACGAGGCCGCCAACATCGGCTTCCGTCGCCTCCTCGACTACATCTCGGGAGACAATCTGGCGCAGGCCAAGATCGCGATGACGGCGCCCGTGCAGCAAAGCGCCGCAAGCGAGAAGATCGCCATGACAGCACCGGTGCAGCAACAGCCCGCAGGCAGCGGCTGGGCCGTGGCGTTCGTCGTTCCCGCTGAATACTCTCTGGACAGCGTGCCCCTGCCCGCCAACCCCTTGGTACGGATTCGCGAAGTGCCCGGTCAGCTCATGGCGGTGCACCGCTACTCCGGCCGCTGGACAGATGCCAATCTGCAAAGGCACCAGCAGGTGCTGATGAGCGCGCTGAACCAGGCGGGCATTGCCGCGATCGCGCAGCCGCTGAGCGCTGCCTACAACCCGCCGTTCATGCCGCCCTTTTTGCGGCGCAACGAAGTGATGGTCGCCGTCGATCGGGCACCCTGAGGCCTTGTCCTATTCTGCGTACAGGAACGCGAACCCGTACTCCTGTGCACGCGTCACCGCAATCACGCCGGCGGGCACAAGATGGGCGCGCGGAATCAGGTTGGCGGAGAGTTCCGCGAACACCGCTTCCGGCGTCTGCCCCGTGGCGGTGGCGATGCCACCGGCCTGGCGCCGCGTGGCGCGGCCACACACCGCGAAGTGCGCGCCCTTCTCCACCACGGAAGCAATGGAATGCTGACCATTGGTGGGCAACGGCACCATCATCGGATTGCTGGTAGGCACCGGGTCGGCGTTGCGCATGAACAGATTGCCGTATTTCGCCCACATCGCATCGTTGAAACCGTAGGGCGTGGACAGGTGACGGAAGCACACCACCAGGGCGTAGTCCGAGGTCTGGCCGTCGTACTCGCTCACATGCGTGTCCAGGATATTGCCGGCGCCCCACAGCGCGGTGCCGCCACCGGCCATGGTGGACGAGTCGATGAACACCTTGTGCATGCCGCTGAGCTCGGCCAGCCAGGCATCCTTGGGGTGCGGGGTGCGCGCGGCAGTATTGCTCTGCGCGGCGGCTGGTCTGGCGCTGGCGGCAAGACCGGCCACGGCGGCAATACCCATGCCGGTCAGCAGGGCACGGCGGCCCGGAATGCTGTCGTCGATGTCGTTCATGGCGTTTCTCCTGTCAGTGTTGCGGAATGAATGTTTGCAAACGGGAGGCTTGCGGGGGGTACGTCGTCCTGTAGCGCCTGCAGGCGCACTTTTTCTCCCACTCCCATCGACTGCAGGAAGTGGCCTTGTGTGGCGTTGACCAGCAGTCGCAGCGTCTGTCCGCGCGAGCTCATCTGCGCAGCTTCGCGGGCGAAGAAGTCCACGGCCGACTGGTCGATGTGGGTAGCGTACTGCAAGTCCACCGTGAGGTCGCCCTGCAGATGGCGGTGGAAGGCCTCGGACAATGTCTCCAGCGAGGCATAGAACAGGGCGCCGCGCACACGCAGCAGCGTGCCGGTCTGCGTGCTCTCCTCGCGCAGTTCCAGGCGGCTGATAGTGAGCAGAAAGGCGGTGACCGACAGCACCACCGCCACCATGACACCGGCCGCCAGACCGAAGAAGACGATGCACAGGAAGGTGGCCAGATAGAGGATCAGCTCGGAGCGCACCTGAGCATAGTGCTGCACATCGCGCCACTTGATCATGTTGGCGCCCACGATGAACAGGGTGCCGGCCAGCGCCGCCATGGGCATCCAGGTCAGCACCGGCCCCAGCAGACTCACCAGCAGCAGCACGAACACCGAGGCGGCGAGGGTGGACAGCGGCGTGGTGGCCCCCAGACTCTGATTGGCCTTGGTGCGATTGAAACTGCCGGCGCCGGCAAAGGCCGAGAAGAACGGGGCCAGGAAGTTGGCCACGCCCTGGGCATAGACCTCCTTGTCCAGGCGAATGTCCTGATCGGTCTCCATCTTCAGCTCGCGCACGATCACCAGCGACTGGGCCAGGCCGATGACGGCGATGGTCACCGCGTAGGGGATCAGGCTGACACTGATCATGAGGTACTCCATGGTCAGGGTGGGCACGCGCCAGGGCAGCCACTCGATGGGCATGCGCCCCAGGTACTCCAGCTCGGTCACCGGCTGCGGCCAGATGAAGGCCACCACCAGACCAGCCACATAGCCCGCCGCCACGGCGATCAGCAGGAAATAGCGCGAGGAATGTGCGCGGGCCAGATAGCCCGCGGTGATGGTGACGAGGGCGATACTCAGACTGTAGGGGCTCACCAGATCGACGGCGTCGCTCAGGATCACGTAGAGCTTTTCGTAGAAGAACGTGGTCTGGAACGAGGACAGCCCGAGCAGGCTGTCCAGCGAACTCATGACGATCAGGAAGCCGGCGCCTGCCGAGATGCCCGATATGGCCGCGGGCGAGATGTACTGGAACAGTCGCCCGGCCCGCAGCAGCCAGAACAGCAGCTGCACGATGCCCACCAGCAGACACAGCAGGAACACGAAATCCACATAGACGGGACTGCCGCGCCCTGCCAGCGGCAGCACGGCGGCGCCGATCAGGATGGCCACGGCGGTATTGGGCCCGCTCATCATGGACGAGCTGCCCAGCAGGCTGGCGAACAGGGTGACGAAGATGGCGCAGTACAGGCCGTACTCCGGCTGCATGCCGGCGAGCCAGGCGAAGTTGATGCCCTGGGGAATCACCAGCACGGCGCCGACGAAGCCGGCGAATATCTCGGTGCGCCAGTGCGTGAGACGGTGCCGCCAGGCGAAGTCGGGAAGTGCTTCCCGCAGCAGCTGCCTGGCGACGCGAGCGATCACGGCAGCACCGCCTCCAGCAGCTTCAGGAAGCGGCTCTCACGCGGATCGGCCGGCCGGATCTGCAGATTCATGTAGGCCGCCACGTCCAGAGCCTGCTGCGGCGTCAGGCTGCGCCCCTGACCCAGCGGCATATTGGCCCAGATGAAGCCGGCGGCGGTCTCGATGCTGTGCATGCCGGCGCCGCGATTGAAGGAATCCAGTCCCCACACGGGCGGCGCCACGCCCACCCCCTGCCCCTGCTCGCCATGACAGCTGGCGCACTGCTGCAGGTAGACCAGGCGACCACTGGCCGGGTTCGGGTCATAGCCGGTGTCGTCCAGCGTGGGCACGCCACGCCCTGCGGGCTCGGCCCCCATCACCTCCCCCTGGGAGAGATAGCTGACATAGGCCGACACGGCCAGCACTTCAGGCGCATCCTCGGGCGGCATGATGCCGTCCATGCTGTAGAGGAAACACTCGCGGATGCGCAGGCCGATGCCATTGCGCTTGCCGTTCTTGGCGCGCCACTTGGGGTACATGCCGGCCACGTTCAGCGGCAGCGCGTCCTTCTGCGTGCCGGCCTGCAGGTGGCAGCTGCTGCAGTTCAGAGCATTGCCCACATAGCGGCTGGCATGGCGCTGACTGTCGGTGACGATCTCGTAGCCGTAGACGACGTTGGAGTAGTAGTCATCCAGAAAGGGCTCCTGCAGGAGCTGGGAAATACTCGGCTGGTCCTGCTGCGCGTGGGCAGCCGCGGACAGCAGCAGGGCGACCAGGATGAGTTGGCGCTGGAACATGGCGGAGACAGCGTAGGAAATAAAAGGAATAAGCTCATTCTATGAAAGCATTAAGGCGAGGGAAAGCCGTGTGACAACTTGTCGCAGTTGCGCCGCTCTGCAAGCATGCGCCCTTCCTTCACCCTGCGGAGAACTGCCATGGCCTTCTGGCTCGCCAAGACCGAACCCGCCGAATGCGGCATCGAGGATTTCGCCCGCGCCCCGGCCACGCCCATTGCCTGGGTGGGCGTGCGCAACTACCAGGCGCGCAATTATCTGCGCGCCATGGCCGTGGGTGACGAGGTGCTCGTCTACCACTCCAGCTGCAAGCTGATCGGCGTGGCGGGAATCGTGCGAGTGACGCGCGCGGCCTATCCCGACCCGTCGCAGTTCGACCCAGCCTCGCCGTACGTCGACCCGAAGAGCCCGACCGAGGCGCCGCGCTGGAGTGCCGTGGACATGATCTTCGTGGACCGGCTGCCGCAGCTGCTGAGCCTGGAGGCCATGCGCGCCATGCCGGCATTGGCGCAGATGCCTCTGCTGCAGCGGGGCAATCGCCTGTCGGTACTGCCGGTGACGGCGGCGCAGTTCGAGGCGATCCGGGGAGCGTCTTGAATCCGGCGGTATCGCAGAGCCTGCCCGCTGAGAGCGGCACGGCGGATTCCGTGCGACATCGGTTGTGCCCTGCCGGGGTCCCGTTCAGCGGCATAAGAGACCCGCACCGAGTGAGCCGGGAGACCGCGGCTCCCGGCGCTGCGAGGGCACCCGGGAGGGGTGCGGGTCAGCCGCAGAACGGGGCCCCGGCAGGGCGCGACCGTTGGCACTGAACACAGAGGGGCCGCCGTTCGCGGACAAGCCTGCCCCCCTGTAGAATGCTCACAAATTAACCAATTGTGAGCTGCTTGATGCGTCTGCTTTCTCTGCTCCTGTTTGCCCTGCTGCTCTGGGCCGCGCTGCAGAATGCCCCCACCCCGCCGCAACCTGACGCGACCGAAGTCAGCATTCGCTTCCAGCGCGAGGACTGGCCGCACTGGATCGACGAGGACGGCGATTGTCAGAACACGCGGCAGGAACTGCTCATCCTCAGCAGCCAGGTGCCCGTCACATTCACTAGCGAGCGCGGCTGCACCGTCGCCACCGGCCAGTGGCTGGACCCCTATACCGGCAATACCTACACCCAAGCCAGCGACGTGGACATCGACCACGTGGTGCCCCTGGCCTATGCCCATGCCGCCGGCGGTGCCACCTGGACGCGGGAGCAGCGCGAACGCTTCGCCAATGACCCGCGCAATCTGCTGGTGGTGGACGACGCCGAGAATCAACGCAAGGGGGCGGCGGGGCCGAGCGAGTACCTGCCGCCGGCGGGGTTCCAGCAGGACTATCTGCGCCTCTGGCGCGAAGTCATCACGCGTTACGGCCTGCAGCTGCTGCCCGAGGATGCGCGGCTGCTGGGCCACTGAACAGGCTGAGACTGCTTGAGTGAAGAGGGCCTTGCCCGCGAACGGCCGCCATGGTGAGTCATTGGCTGCGGCGTCGGCTGTGCCCTGCCCCGTTCCAGCAAACGCAATTGGCAGCCATTCACAGGCAAGGCCCTCTCGCACTCAAATCCTTCGCTGGCACCACACCAGGTCCCGGGCGGCCGGTGCCCCGTTCAGCGGCGTAGAAGACCAGCGCCGAGCGCGGCAAAGAGACCTCAGGCTCTTTGCCAAGTGAGGGCAGCCCGGAGGGCCGCGGGTCAGCCGCAGAACGGGGCACCGGCCGCCCGGGACCGGCAAAGGGACCTGCAAAGGGACCGGCGAGATGACGGCGACCACAACCGCGCCGTGAACCCAACACCGCATTCCTGCGTATACTGCGAACACAATAACAGCAGGGACATCCGCATCATGAGTGACACCCCCACCCCCTCCGCCGCCGGACGCGGTCTGGTCGGCATCGCAATCTGCATCCTTCTCGGCGCCCTCGTCGTCCTGGCCGGCAGTGCCAGCGGCCTGCGCCTGAACACCGGACTCGGCGCCCTCCCGCTCTTCCTGCTCTGCGGCATGGTCGGTTTCGTGCTGCACTGGCTGGTGTTCGTGCCCTCGTTTCTGGCACAGACGGAACACTACTTCGACCTCACCGGCGCCCTGTCCTTCATCGGCACCATCCTGCTGGCCCACTGGCTGGCGGGCGCCAGCGCGGGAGACGACCTGCGCTCGCTGCTGCTCTCGGGCATGGTGCTGGCCTGGTCGCTGCGACTGGGCAGCTTCCTGTTCCTGCGCGTGAAACGCGCCGGCCAGGACCGCCGCTTCAACGAGATCAAGACGCGCTTCTGGCGCTTCCTGTTCACCTGGACGCTCGGCGGCCTGTGGGTGCTGATCACGTTGGCACCGGTGCTGGCCGCCATCACCTCGGGCCGGGCCGTGCCCATGAACGCGCTGGCCTGGTTCGGGGTCGCCCTCTGGCTCGGCGGCTTCCTGCTGGAGGTGGTAGCCGACAGACAGAAGACCGAATTCCGCAAGGACCCGGCGAATGCCGAACGCTTCATCACCAGCGGTCTGTGGTCCGTCTCGCGGCATCCGAATTACCTGGGCGAGATGATCCTGTGGGCGGGCGCTGCGCTGGTGGCGCTGCCGGTGCTGCAGAGCTGGCAGTATCTGACCCTGCTCTCGCCGGTGTTCGTGGTGTTCCTGATCGCCCGCATCAGTGGCATTCCCATGCTGGAAGAGCGCGCCGATGCCAAGTGGGGGGATGACCCGGCGTATCAGGCCTACAAGCGCGCAACGCCCGTGCTGGTACCGGGGTTCAAGGGGCGGTGAAAGAACTTCGCGGGCAGGCTCGCTCCCACTCGAGCGCTGCCGACAAGCGCCGCGCACAGGCATGCTCTGACACCGACACAGATTTCTACGCAGCTGAGGGTGCTCACTCGGCGCAGCAGATCGCGCAGTATTACGATGCCAACACCGCGCGTTTCCTGAGTCTGGGGGGCAGCGGGGAGGTGGCGGCCATTCACCGTGCCATCTGGGCGCCCGGTGTCACCACCAGGGCTCAGGCCTTCGGCTTTCTGAACCAGCTGGTCGCCAATGCGCTGCAAGGCGCGCTGCCCGAGGATGCCGCGGCGGCCCACGTGCTGGACCTGGGCTGCGGCGTGGGCGGCACGGCCACCTGGGTGGCGCAGGCACTCGGCGTGCAGGTGACGGGCGTGACGATCAGCCCGGCCCAGGTGGCTCTGGCGCAGCAGCGCGCCCGGGCACTGGGACTGCAGGAGCGCGTGCACTTCGCGCTGGGCAGTTTTGCCGCCATGCCCGCCCTGCCCGCCAGCCACGGCGCCTATGCCATCGAATCCTTCGTGCATGCCGACGACGCGGCCGCTTTCTTCGCCATGGCAGCGCAGCAGCTGCAGCCCGGCGCCCGTCTGGTACTGTGCGACGATTTTCTCCATCCGCCCCACGCGCCCGAGGCTCGGGAGTGCGTGAATCGCTTTCGCCGCGGCTGGCATCTGAACACGCTGCTGTCGGAAGAGGACACCTGCGCCCTCGCGGCCAGTGCCGGGTTTCGTCTGCTCGAGGTGCACGATCTGAGCGCGTATCTGCGCGGCTTCCACCCCGTCGTGCTCTGGGCGGTCAGCACACTCACCCGCGTGCCGCTGCCCTGGGCCTACTGGCATAATCTGGCGGGCGGCACCGCGCTGCAACGCTGTGTGAAGAAGGGTTGGACGCGCTATCTGGCGCTGGTGTGGGAGCGACTCTGAGCTCAGCGAAAGCGAGGCGGGGGCTGACTCGCCTGAGGCTTCACGCCGACAGCGTCTTGCCCATGCGCCGATGCGGGATGCCGACTTCCTCGAACTCCTCCGACTCCACCGCATACCCCTGCCGCGCATAGAACGGCACGGCACTGGCCCGCGCATGCAGCAGCAGCTGGGTCGCGCCCTGCTCCTGCAGCACTGCCTCCACCGCCGCCAGCAGGCACGAGCCCCGCCCCTGCCCCTGCTGATCATCCCGCACGGCCATTTGCCGCAATTTGAAGACACCCGACGCCTGGGGCACGGCGACGACACAGGCGAGCAAGGTGTCGGCTGCGTCGAAGACACCGAAGTGCAGTTGCGCATCCTCGCCCTGCAGATCCTGCGGCGAGAGCCGCAGGCCCAGCGGCACGCGCAGCACCGCCTCGCGCAGACGCAGCGTGCCGGCGTACTCCGGCGAGCCGAAGGCGATGCGCCGCACGCGCGGCGCGACCACTGTTGCCAATACCTGCGCTGCCAGCTTCCGGCCGCTGCGCCAGGCGCCTTCGACCTTGTCGTCCTGCAGCCAGTCGCCGCACAGCCCCATACCAGACCGGGCATTCCAGAGACAGGGCTCGCCCAGGGGGCGCTCGCTGTCGGCATAAAGCCAGCGGTGCAGCGTCCGGGCACGCAGCTGCGCGCGCGCGTCGCAACCGGTGACGAGGGCGAAGGCGTCCAGCATCTGCTCTGCCACCGTTTCACGCTCCGCCTCGAGGCAGGTCGCGCTCCAGGCCGCCGTGCCGTGCAGCAGCCAGGTCTGCTGCGCCGGGCGGCCCGGCTTGCTGGAATCCCGCGCAATCCAGCGCAGCGGGCCGGCGTTGACGAAGGCGGCATCGAAGGCCACCGGCAGGGGGGCGTTATACTGCAGCATCAGCGCCCAGCTCGGGCGCATGTGCACGCTCGCGGCGCGGGCGGCCAGGGCTGGCGCCACGTCCTGCAGCAACGCGGCGGCCTGGGGCGCGGGAATGGCCAGCAGCACGGCATGGTAGCCGCCGTGGACCTGGCCTTGCGCGTCCTGCAGCTGCCAGAGCCCGTCATCCCGACGCATTGAAGCGACGTGGCACTGCGTGTGCACCCGCAGCCCCTGCGCCAGCAGGCGACCTGGCGCCGTCATGCCCGGCGTCCCCACAAAACGCTCCACACTGGCGACATGTACCCTGCCGGCCGCCGCCTCGGCGCGGTCGAACACCCGCATGCGCGGCGTCCACAGCGCGGCAGCGCCGGCCGCCATCCAGCGCTGCACCTCGGCGTGGAAGAGCGGGTCGCGCGCCGTGAAATACTGGGCGCCGTGGTCGCACTGCCAGTCCTCGCTGCGGCGGGTACTCATGCGGCCGGACACGCCGCGACTTTTCTCGAACACCTGAACATCGACGCCGGCCTCGCTCAGCACGCGGGCGCAGGCCAGGCCGGCGATGCCGGCGCCGAGAATGGCGATGCGGGGAGAGGCAGAAAGGGACGAGGACATGACAACTCCAGCGATAGTACAGGCATCTTACCTCATGCCAGGCGGCACGCTGGATACCTACGCGACAGACTATGTCAGGCGCGGGAATTCTATGCTCTACTGCGGCAAACACCGCTCTGGAGGTCTCGATGAATCGTTATGCCCTGCCCCGTCGCGTCGTGCACTGGGCCATTGCCGTCTGCGTTCTGGTGCTGGTGCCGGTGGGCCTGTGGATGGTCGCCCGCGGCGAAGCCAATCTCTGGGATTCGCTGACCAATACGCTGTACGGCGTTCACAAGGCCACGGGCTTCAGCGTGCTGCTGCTGATGGCGCTGCGCATCGCCTTCAAGCTGCGCAGCGCCGATCCCGCCTGGCCGGCCGACTTCCCGCGCGCCCGTCGCATCGCCGCGAAGAGCCTGCATCACAGCTTTTATGGGTTGCTGGTGCTGGTGCCACTGCTGGGCTGGGCGGGGGTGACGGCGTTTCCGGCCCTGATCGTGTTCCCCGGCCTCGACCTGCCGCCCATGCCCTTCGTGCCGGTGGACGAGGCGCTGGCCCTGCGGCTGTTCCAGATCCACGGCGCGCTGGCACTGCTGCTGGCCGTGCTGGTGCTGGGGCACATCGGCGCCGCGCTGCAGCATCTGCTGCTCGCGCGGGACGGCCTGTTCCAGCGCATCTGGTTCGGGCACTGAGCGGCGCTATCGAGCGCTGCGTCGGCAAGCCCCGCGAATGTGCTGACTTCAGTGCCGGGTGATACGGTCCAGTGCGCCCATGGCGAACGCCGAGACCACGAAGGTCAGATGCACGATCACGTACCACATCAGCTTCTGGCTATCGACATTGTCCATGTTCATGAACACGCGCAGCAGGTGAATCGAGGAGATCGCCACGATGCTCGCGGCCACCTTCATCTTCAGCGAGGAGGCGTCCATCTTGCCCAGCCAGCTCAGGGTCTCGCCCTCGCCCTTGCTGTCCAGTTCGGACACGAAGTTCTCGTAGCCACTCATCATCACCATCACCAGCAAGCCGCCCACCAGGGAAATGTCGATGAGCGAGAGCACCACCAGCACCACCTCGGCCTCGGTGGCACTGAAAATGTGGGAGAACAGGTGCCATACCTCCTGGAAGAACTTGATCATCAGGGCAATCAGCGCAAGGCTCAGCCCGAGATACACCGGCGCCAGCAGCCAGCGCGAACGCAGCATCAGGGTTTCTATCGTCTTTTCCATCGTGGGGACTCTCTTTGACAAAAAGGGGTCGGGGGGGCCTTGGTGCGGCCGGTGCGCGAGTATAGCGAAATGCTCAGGCGGTGGCGTCGTCGGCTCAGGACTTCGGCGCCTCATCCACGTCGCCGAAATCGCTGCGCAGAGACCCGGCCTTCGCCTGGAACTGTTCACTGTCGCCGTATTCCACGAAACGCTGGTAGCGGCTGTGTTCGTGCTTGAGCTGCGAGGCATGCTTGATGGGACACCAGTACTGCTCGGAGCGCGCCGCGATCTCGCCGACATAGGCCATGAGCCCGTTGAAATAACCACAGAACAGGCAGTTGGCCTTCTGGATGAGGTTCAGATAGGCGAGGTAGTGCCGATCGAGAATGATGTAGTCACGGCGCCGCACCCTGGGGATGCCGTACACCGGAAAGCACACGGCCTGGTAGAACGTCACGATCAGATCCATGAACAGCGCCGGGAATATGCACAGCCAGATCACCGGCGCAGTGAGCACGTGCTTGAGACGCGCGTGGCGCAGATAGTCGAACAGCCGGATGGCCTGGGCCTTGTGGTTGGCGCGGATCTCGTCCTTGAAGTGCACCGTGCGATCACGGATCTCGTAGGTGTCGATGCGGATGCGCTGGATCTCCTTGCGCAATTCCTTTTCCAGCGCCTTGATACCGGCCAGCAGTTCTTCGATGCGATGGTTCATGACGACTCCCGTCAGGACAGCGAGGGGGCCGGTTGTGGTCGCCGGCAATGTGGGAGATTATGCCCGAGCCATGACCAATCACCCATCTTTTCCCCCGTTGCAGCGCAGCGGCCTGCTCGGCGCGCTGGCGCTGCTGTGTGCCGCCGCGCCCGTCGCCGCGCTGCAGGGCGCCGCCTACGCCGGGCTGTGGCTGCTGCAGAGTCTGGCGCTGTGGGCGCTGTGCTGGCAGCAGGCATGGCAGCGCCGCACGCTCAATCGGGCGCACCCGCAGGCGCCTCTGTACGAAAGTCTCGGTCTTGCCAATCACCTCAGTCTGTTGCGCGGCCTGCTGATCGCCGCGACCGGCGGCTTTCTGCTGCGGCTGCCCGATGCGCCGCTGCTGATCTGGGTGGCGGCCGCGTGTTATTCCGTGGCGGCGATCCTGGACCGGGTGGATGGCTTCGTGGCCCGCCGCACGCGCCACACCAGCCTGCTGGGCGCGGAGCTGGACACCGTTTATGACGCCTTCGGCCTGGTGGTCGCACCGCTGCTGGCCGTGCTGCTGGGCAAAGTCCACGCGAGCTATCTGCTGGTGAGTGGCGCCTATTACCTGTTCGTCCTGGCACGTTCACGGCGCGAGCGTCTGGGTCTACCCGTGTATCCGCTGCTGCCCAACACGCTGCGCCGCACCCTGGCGGGTTTTCAGATGGGCTATGTCGCGGTGGTGCTGTGGCCACCCTTTGCGGCGGAGCTGACGCGCCTTGCCGGGTTTGCCTTCATGCTGCCGCTGCTGATCGGTTTCGTGGTGGACTGGCTGGTGGTGAGCGGCCGTATCGATGCCTCGCGGCAAGCCGCCTTCGACGCCCTGGCCCGGTTCAGCGAACGCTGGCTGCAGCCACTGTTGCGCCTGCTGCTGGGGCTTCTGCTGCTGGCCCAGAGCCTGGTGGCGGACGCAAGCAGCCTGCCGGCGCAGCTCGGCAGCGCGCTCGCCGCTCTGTTGATACTCAGCGGCAGCGGCGCTCGCCTCGGGGCTCTCCT